>Ga0157369_10005881_pt1 | contig 14253 bp, 11 predicted proteins | sample C25metaG_FD_113461 | JGI IMG/M metagenome (GOLD analysis project Ga0157369, IMG submission 113461) | Corn rhizosphere microbial communities from Kellogg Biological Station, Michigan, USA - C2-5 metaG | ecosystem: Host-associated > Plants > Roots > Rhizosphere > Soil | place: USA: Michigan...
CTCGCGCATCGCGAGCCACGTCAACGCGCGGTACATCGCCCCGGTATCGAGGTAGCGGAAGCCGAGCCGCTCCGCGAGCTTGCGGGCGACAGTGCTCTTGCCGGCGCCGGCCGGTCCGTCGATTGCCACGATCATCGTTGAGTGAGCTCCGCGAGAACCTCGAAGAAGCCGGGGAAGCTTATAGCGACGCTGTCGGCCGCCTCGATCTCCACACCTTCGCTGGAAACCAGGCCTGCCACTGCTCCAAGCATCGCGATGCGGTGGTCGTCGAGCGAGCGGATGCGACCGCCGCGCGGCCGTGTCGGCACGCCCGTGATCACGAAACCGTCGGGCTGCCCCTGCGCGTGCGCGCCGATCGCGCGCAACAGCTCGACGACCGCGCTCGTGCGGTCGCTCTCCTTCAGCCGCAACTCGCGCGCTCCGCTGACACGGCTCTCGCCGCGCGCGACCGCTGCAGCAAGAGCAAACAACGGCAGTTCGTCGATCAACCTCGGCACCTCGTCGGCGCCGATCTCGGTCGCGGTCAGCTCTGCGTACTCGACTTCGATGTCGCCGATCGTCTCCATCCCGATACGGCGACGGTTGAGCACGCCGATGCGCGCACCCATGCGCTCGAGCACGTCGAGCAGGCCGGTGCGATACGGGTTCAGCCCGACGTCGTGGATCGTGATCTTGGACCCAGGGAGCAGGGTCGCCGCGACGATGAACGCCGCCGCCGAGGAGAAGTCGCCGGGCACGCGCACCTCGGGTAGCCGCAACGACGCGACGGGGTCGAGGCTGACACGCCCGGGTCGGCGCGCGAGGCTCGCCCCGGCCGACTCGAGCATCAGCTCGGTGTGGTCGCGGCTCGGACGCGGCTCGAGCACGGTCGTCCGTCCCGTCGCGCCCAGCGCTGCGAGCAGCACCGCTGACTTGATCTGCGCGCTTGCGACCGGAAGCTCGTACTCGATCCCTTGCAGCTGTGTCCCCTCGATGCGCACCGGCAACTTCCCGTCGGTCGACTCGAACGTGGCTCCCATCTGCTCGAGCGGCATGCCGATGCGCTGCATCGGCCGCTGGGAAAGCGACTCGTCGCCCGTCAGCGTGAACGTCCCGTCCTGGAACGCGAGCAAGCCGGCGATGAGACGCGCGAGCGTGCCCGCGTTGCCGCAGTCGACCTCCGCGCTGCGCAGCCCGCGCAGGCCGACGCCGTGCACGGTCAGCTCGTCCGCGCCGTGCTCCTCGACCGTGACGCCGAGCGCGCGCACTGCGGCGAGCGTCGACTCGGTGTCGGCGGAGCGGCCCCAGCCGGTGACCTGCATCTCCCCTTCGCAGATCGCGCCGATCAGCAGCGCGCGATGGGAGATCGACTTGTCGCCGGGCACCGCGAGGTGCCCGGCGAGCGAGACGGCCGGTTCAACCTTCATCTACGACCGCCGAGACCACGACGCCGTAGCCCTGCGCCTCGAGCAAGTCGGCGGCGCGACGTGCGTCGTCGGCGCCGGTGACGAGCAGCGTGAGCGTGCCGCCGCGCTCCGGCGACATGTGGTGCAGCTCGAAGTCCTCGATGTTGATCCGCTCCGCGCCGAGCGCCTGCGTGATCGCGGCGAGCACGCCTGGCCGGTCGGGGATGTGCACGCGCACGCGTTGCAGCTCGCCCGGGTCCGGATACTCACGCTCGAGCATCAGGCGGCGGTTCTGCGACGCCTCGCCGATCCAGCGCGCGACGAAGCCTGCGTCGCCACGCTCGAGCGCCTGCTCGACCTGTTCGACGCGGCGGCGATGTTCGGCGAGCTCGCTACGAATCTGCTCGGCGTTGTCGAGGAAGATGTCGACCCAGATGCGCGGGTTGGCGCCTGCGATGCGCGTCATGTCGCGCAGCGAGCCGCCGGCGTTCGCGAGGGGCTCGTGTCCCTCGACGCGCGTGCCGCCGACGTGATTCGCGACGACGTTCGCGAGAACGTGCGGCACGTGACTCGTCAGAGCGACGAGACGGTCGTGCGCTTCCGCGTCGATCGCGACCGGCGTTGCGCCGAGATCCGACACGAAGCTGTGCACCAGCCGATGCGCGGCGGCGTCCGTCGTGGCAGTCGGCGTGAGAAACCACGTCGCACCTTGGAAGAGGTCGGCGCTGCCGTGCTCGGCGCCGCGCGTCTCGGCGCCGCAGATCGGGTGGCCCCCGACGAAGCGCGGCGCCCCTGCCGCGGCGGCGACGACGCTCGCCTTGGTCGAAGCGACATCGGTCACCGTCGTCCGTTCCGAAGCGGCGGCGAGCACAGCCGCGACGACGCCCGGGAGCTGTGCGATCGGCGCTGCGACCACGACGAGGTCGGCGCCGGCCACTGCCTGCTCCAACGAAGCGGCAGCAGCCAAGGCGCCCCGTCCCACGGCGGCGGCGAGCGCGGCCTCGTCCGGGTCCCACCCGGCGACCTCGTCTCCGCGGCGTGCCGCCGCGAGCCCCACCGAGGCGCCCATCAAGCCCGTTCCGACGATTCCCACGTTCACGCCCCGCACTCTACGGACGCGTACGGGTTAGTCCCGCGCCGCGACGGGAAGGAAATGCGCCATGCCCGAGGTGTCGCCCTGCCCCGAGGTGTTCGACCGCGGCTCCCCGGTCTTCGCCTACTGGCTCGCGCACGCGAAAGGGCTCGCTGTCGAGCCGCTCGGCGCCGTCGTCGAACGCGTCGTCGTGCCGGCGCCGCTCGAGCCGCCGGATGCACTCCTCTTGCGCTTCCCCGGCACGGGCCGAACGCGCACGATCGCTGCAGACACGGTCGTCGGCGTGAACCCCGGCAACGCGTCGCTCTTGCTGGCGCGCCGGCAACGCCCCCGGATCGCGCCGCACACGCTCGCAGCGCTTCGCGTCGCCGTGCTCGCGCTATGGCTGGTCGCCGACTTGGCCGTCGCCACTGCACTTTGGCTCGCGCCCCGCGTGTGGCGGCTCGCGGCGCGCGTCGGTCAGCGGGGCGCCGAGCGCATCAGCTCGGCGAGCCTGAAGGCGAGATCGAGCGACTGGCGTGCGTTCAGCCGCGGGTCGAGCAACGTCTCGTAACGGGATGAAAGCTGCTCTTCGAGGACGTCGTCGGCACCGCCGAGACACTCGGTCACGTCCTCGCCGGTGAATTCGAGATGCACGCCGCCGGGCCACACAGCCGACTCCCAACATGCGGCGAAGAAGCCTTCGAGCTCAGCCATGATCGTGTCGAAGCGGCGCGTCTTCACGCCCCCTGCGGTGCGAATGGTGTTCGCGTGCATCGGGTCGGACGCCCAAAGCACGGGATGACCTTCGTCGCGCGTCGCGCGCAGCAGCGGCGGCAGCAACTCACGCACGCGGTCTGCACCGAGCCGCGCGTAGAACGTCAGCCGGCCGGGGATGCGCTCCGGGTTCAACACCTCGCACAGCTCGACGATGTCGCCGGGTGTCGCGGCCGGGCCGATCTTCACGCCGATCGGGTTGTGCACGCCTGCGAAGAACTGCACGTGAGCGCCGTCGACGCCACGCGTGCGCTCGCCGATCCACAACAGGTGCGCAGAGCAGTCGTACCAGTCGCCCGTGAGCGAGTCTTCGCGCGTCAGCCCTTCCTCGTAGTCGAGCAGCAGCCCTTCGTGCGCAGTGAACACGTCGACCTCGTGCAGGCGACGCTCGGCCGCAAGGTCGATGCCGCATGCCGCCATGAACGCGAGCGCGCGTTCGATCTCCGACGCGAGCTGCTCATAGCGCCGTCCCTCGGGCGAGCTCGACACGAAGTCCTTGTTCCAGAGATGCACCTGCGTCAGGTCGGCGTAACCGCCCTTCGTGAACGCGCGCAACAGATTGAGCGTCGACGCCGACTGGTTGTATCCCTCGAGCATCCGCTTCGGATCGGGGATGCGCGCTTCGGCGACGGGCTCGTCGCCGTTGACCAGATGTCCGCGGAAGCTCGGCAGCTCGAGGTCGCCGATCTTTTCGAAGAGGTCCGACCGTGGCTTGGCGAACTGTCCTGCTATCCGCCCCACCTTCACCACCGGCAGCGTCGCGCCGTACGTCAGCACGGCCGACATCTGCAGCATGATCTTCAGCTTCTCCCGGATGCGCTGCGTCGAGATCTCGTTGAACGACTCGACGCAGTCTCCAGCCTGCAACAGAAACGCCCGGCCGTCGATCGCGCGTGCCAGGTTGTCGCGCAGCGCGCGCGCCTCGCCGGCGAACACGAGCGGCGGGCTCGTCTTCAGCCGTTCGACGACCGCGCTCGCCGCGGCCGCGTCGGGCCACTCCGGCTGCTGCAAAGCCGTCAGCGACCGCCAGGCTTCCGGCGTCCAGGTGCCGCGCGTAAGGGTCATCCGTAAATCAGTGTAGGTATCCTCAATCGCCATGGATTCCGCCTCCCCTAGGACACGCTGGTTCTGGCGCCACGGGCGAGGCTCTTACCCCGGCAAGTAAGCCCACGCCTCGTCCGGACTTTCGGCCCTTCAACTCTCTGACGAGGTGACTTCCATGCGTGTCTTCTCCGGCATCCAAGCGACCGGCGACAAGCACATCGGCAACTACATCGGCGCCATGCGCCAGTACGTCCAGACGCAGGACGAGGGCGACGCGTACTTCTGCATCGTCGACCTGCACTCGATCACGGTCGACTACGACCCCGTGGACCTGCATGACCGCACGCTCGACCTTGCGGCGCTGCTCTTTGCCGTCGGCCTCGAGCCCGACAAGTCGACGCTGTTCCTGCAGAGCCAGGTGACCGCGCACGCCGAAGCGGCTTGGCTGCTCTCGGCCGTCACCGGGTTCGGACAACTCGGCCGCATGACCCAGTTCAAAGAGAAAGGCGAAGGCAAGGAGTTCGTCTCCGCCGGACTGTTCACATATCCCGTGCTGATGGCAGGCGACATCCTGCTCTACCAGACCGATGTCGTGCCGGTCGGCGACGACCAGCGCCAGCACATCGAGCTCGCGCGCGACGTCGGCGAGCGCTTCAACTCACGCTACGGCGAGACGTTCAAGGTTCCGGTCGGCATCTTCCCCACCGTCGGAGCGCGCATCATGGACCTGCAGGAGCCGAACAAGAAGATGTCGACGACGGGCGGCTCCGCGCAGGGAACGGTGCTCGTGCTCGACCCGCCGGACGTGATCCGCAAGAAGCTCCGCTCCGCCGTCACCGACTCGGGCAGCGACGTCACCTACGACCCGGAAGCGAAGCCGGGCGTATCGAACCTGATCGAGATCCTGTCCGTGATGTCGGATCGCGCGATCCCGGACGTCGAGGCGGCGTATGCGCGGAGCGGCTACGGCGACTTGAAGAACGACGTGGCGGAAGCGGTCATCGCCGTGCTCGAGCCGGTGCAGAAGCGGTTTTACGAGCTGCGGGCCGACGAGGGCGAATTGCGCCGTCTGCTCGCGGTCGGCGCAGCCAAGGCGCGCGAGACTGCCGCGCCGACGCTCGCCTCGATGTACGAGCGAATGGGCTTCGTCACTCCGTAACGACGTTGTTTCCACTTGGCGCGACAGCGCCGGCATCGATTCGTTAGCGTCGGCGCACAGCAACTCGACCCAGGGGGGAATCGAATGAAGGGAACGAGGTGGGCGGCCGTCGCCGTCCTCGCTGCGGCATGCACGGTTCTCGCAGTCGTTGCGGCGACAGTGCACGCGTCAAGCGCGCAGAGTGCAACGAACGACTGCACGCTCGCGAACGGCATCAAGCACGTGATCTACCTCCAGTTCGACAACACACACTTCAACCGCGACAACCCAAACGTTCCGTCCGACCTCGAGCAGATGCCTCACCTGCTCTCATTCCTCGAAAACAACGGAACGGTCCTCACGAACGACCACACCATCCTGATCTCGCACACCGCGGGCGGGATCCTGTCGTCTCTCACCGGGCTTTATCCGGACCGGACGGGCCAGGCGGTCTCGAACTCGTACGATTTCTTCAAGAACAACGGCCTGCCGACGTTCACGAGCTCGTTCAAGTATTGGACGGTGCCCGTGGACGGTGCCGACGACTCAACGCCGAACATGATCACGAACGGCGGCGCGAACACGCCTGCCCCGTGGGTGACATACACGCGGGCGGGCTGTGACGTCGGCGGCGTCAGCACCGCGAACATGGTGTTCGAAGCGAACTCGGACGTCACAGCCGTATACGGCGCAAGCTCACCCGAGAACGCCGAAACCTCCGCGCAGAAGACGACCGACTTTCTCGGTTATGCGATCCATTGCTCGCAGAGCACGACGAGCGTCTGCAGCAATACGTATGGGGCACCCCACGCCAAGGACGACGTGCTGCCTGACGAGCCCGGCGGGTACTCCGGATACAAGGCGCTGTTCGGCGCCAAGTACGTCAACCCCGCGATCACCGGCGGGAACGGGTGCGTGAAGGCGACCGACGGCACAGACATCACCGGCACGACGGGCTGTGGGTTCCCCGGCTTCGACGGCGCGCTCGCGAAGAACACGCTGGGCGAGGTCGAACAGATGCAGGAGAACGGCGTACCGGTGACGTTCGCGTACATCTCGGACGCACATGACAACCACGCGCTCGGCCGCGCGTCCGGGCCCGGCGAAGCGGACTACAAACAGCAGCTCGCCGATTACGACGCCGCGTTCGAAACGTTCTTCCAGAATCTCGCCGCACACGGCATCGACAAGAGCAACACGCTGTTCGTCGTCACCGCTGACGAGGGCGACCACTTCGCAGGCGCACAGGTCACGCCCGACGCGAGCGGGACGGCAACGTACTCGCACACGGCGTGCCCGCAGGCATCGCTGACAGCGGTGACGCCGTGCCCGGCGAACCAGATCGGCGAGGTGAACGTCAAGATCGGCGCAGTGCTCCCGGCCAGCGAGCCCGGCTTCGACATCCACTTCGACGACGCGCCAACGTTCTACGTGAACGGCCAGCCGCCGCGTACCGACCCGTCCGTGCGCCAGCTCGAACGTGACGTTTGGAACGCGACGGCGCCGGATCCGTACGAGAACGCCGTCGTGCCGATCGCGCAGTTCCTCGCCGACCCGGTCGAGGAGCAGGCGCTCCACATGATCACCGCCGATCCGAAGCGGACGCCGACCTTCACGATGTTCGGGAACCCCGACTTCTTCTTCCAGACGACCAACCTCTCCGGCGGCTGCGCAGGCTCGGCGGTCTGCGTGAATCCGGGCTTCGCCTGGAACCACGGCGACGTGCAGAACGAGATCGGCAACACGTGGTCCGGCTGGGTTGGGCCAGGCATCGCCGCGAACGGCGTCGACTCGTCGACGTGGTCGGATCACACGAACCTCCGGCCGACGATCAACGCGCTCGTGGGGCTGAGTGACGACTACACGAACGACGGCTTCGTCCTCCGCCAGCTGCTGACCGGCGACGCCGTGCCGGCAGCGGTCAAGTCGAGCGGCCGCTTCGTGCAGCTCTCGCAGTACTACGACCAGGTGAACGCACCGTTCGGGCAGTTCGCGCTCGACACGCTCAAGGCCTCCACGAAGGCGGTCTCGAGCGCTGACGACTCGACCTATAGCTCGATCGAGAGCCAGATCCAGTCGCTCACGTCGCAGCGCGACGCGCTGGCCGACCAGATCAGGTCGGCCCTGAACGGCGCGGCGTTCGACAACACGCCGATCTCGAACAGCACCGCCGGCGACTACGTCAGCCGGGCGAAGGCGCTGCTCGCATCGGCCGCGTCACTCGCCGGCTCGTAGGCGATCGACCTCGGAGGGCTGGAGCTCGCGCCACGTGCCGAGCTTCAGCCCTTCCAGGGTCAACCCCGCATAGACGGTGCGATGCAGCGACGTGACCGGATGGCCGACGGCATCGAGCATGCGGCGCACCTGCCGGTTGCGTCCTTCGTGGATCGACAGCTCGACGCGTTGCCGGCCGAGCCGCTGCACGCGCGCCGGCGCGGTGATGCCGTCGTCGAGCTCGACGCCTCGCCTGAGCTGCTCGAGCGTCGCGTCGCTGGGCTCGCCCTCGACGACCGCGACGTAGACCTTCTCCACTTCATATTTGGGATGCGCGAGCTGGTGCGCGAGTGGGCCGTCGTTGGTGAGCAGCAGGGCGCCGGTCGTGTTGACGTCGAGCCGTCCGACGGGAACGACACGCGACGGGTGGTCGACGAGGTCGACGACCGTCTCACGGCCCTGCGGGTCGCTCGCGGTCGTGACGACGCCCATCGGCTTGTTCAGCAGGACGTACGCGAGCTTCTGCTTCGCGAGCGACTCGCCGTCGAGGCGCACGTCGTCGTTGGCCCGCACGAAGGTGTTCAGCTGCCCCGGCTCGCCGTTCACGGTGACGCGGCCCGCCTTGATCAACTCGTCTGCGCCGCGACGCGACGCAACACCTGCGCGAGCAAGCCAGGCGTTGAGGCGCAAGGCTACGCCGGGCGCTTCTCGGCGACCGCTTCGAGCCGCTCGCGAATCTCCGCGACGTCCGCGCCGAGGTCGTCGACGCGCGGCAGCGCGGCGAGCGACTCGAGCCCGAAGATGCGCTCGAACAGCGGCGTCGTGCGATAGCGAATCGCACCGAACTCGTCGTCGCGGCCGCTCTCCGAGATCAGGCCGCGTTCCACGAGGCCGGCGACCACGCCGTCGACGTTGACGCCGCGGATGCGCGCGATCTCCGGACGGGACACCGGGCCGAGATACGCGACGATCGCCGCCGTCTCGAGCGCCGCCTGCGAGAGACCGCGTTCCGCCGGCCGCTCAAACAGCCGCGCGCACGCCTCCGACGCTTCGGCCGACGCGCGGAAGGCGTATCCGCCGGCGACGCGCTCGAGCACGATGCCGCTGCTCTCTTCGGAGAAGCGCGCTGCGACGACTTCGAGCGCTTCCTCGACGGAGGCGCGATCGGTCTCGGTAGCGGTGACGAGCTCGTCGAGCGAGAGCGGCTGCGAGGCGACGACGAGCAGCGCCTCGACGATCCTGGCGAGGCCGTCCGCCGCGCTGGGCTGGGTGGGGATCAGGCGGAGCGGACGGTCCACGACAGACTCCTTTCGTTCTCGGCTCGGGAAATCCTTATCGGTGCGAACGGCGCTGCTTGCGACAGCGCGATCTCGTTCTGTTTTCGCAGTTCGAGCAGCGCCAGAAACGCGACGGCGATCTCGACGCGCGAGAGGCCGGCGACTTCCTGGTCGAAATCCAGCCGCGTTCGATGCGTCAGGAGCGAGCGCCACTTCTCGAGGAACTGCGAGACCGGCGGAAAACGAAGCGCCATGTGCGCGACCGAGGGCGCGGGCGGCTCGATCGCGAGCAGCCGCAGCGCGGCCGCGAGCTTCCCAGGGTCCTGCTGCGCGAGCCTGCGCTCGGTCTTCGGCGCAAGCGGGGCCGGGCCGACGCGGAAATGCAGGTTGCGCCGCTCGTGCATGCGCTCGGCGAGCCACTGGGCGGCCTCTTTCGCACGCCGGTACTCGGCGAGGCGGCGCGCGAGCTCCTCGGCGGCAACCTCCGGCTCGAGCTCGGCCAGTTCGGCGTCCTCGTCGGGGAACATGCCGCGCGCCTTCAGCTCGAGCAGCGCCGCGATGAGGATCAGAAACTCGCCGCAGGCGTCGAGATCGAGCTCGCCCTTCTCGGCGAGACGCTCGACGAATGCGACGACGATCTCGGCCAGCTCGACGTCGCGAAGCTCGATCTCCTCGCGCAGGACGAGGCTCAGCAGAAGGTCGAACGGCCCCTCGAATGCGTCGAGGTCCAGCTCCAATTCGCGGACGGCTACTGCCACTTGGGCAGCGTAACCGGGTTACCGGACGCGGCCGCGCGGTATCGCCATCTTCGGCCCCTCGGGCAGCGGCCGCGGCTTCTTTCCCACCGATTGCGCGGTCTCGTCGCGGAAGAACTGCCACCAGATGAAGAACGCGGTCGAGCAGACGAACACGACGACCGACACCCATGCGTTCAAGCGCAGCCCCGCGAAATGGTGCGCGGGATCGATGCGGAGCAGCTCCTCGAAGAAGCGACCGAACGTGTAGTAGGAGACGTACAGCGCGAACAGGCCGGGCGCCTTGATGCGGAAGCGGCGCGCGACCCAGATCAGGATCCCGACGCCGGCGAGGTCCCACATCAGCTCGTAGAGGAACGTCGGCTGGAAGGTCGCGGCGTTTGCGTATTTCGGATCGGTCGGCCGGTGGTCGACGTCGATCTTCAGCGCCCACGGCAGCTTGCTCGGCTTGCCGTACAGCTCCTGGTTCCACCAGTTGCCGATGCGCCCGATGCCCTGCGCGAGCAGCAGGCCAGGCGCGACAGCGTCCATGAACATCCGCGCGTTGAACCCTGCGCGCCTGATCACCCACCCGCCTGCGAGCCCACCGAGCAGGATGCCGCCCCAGATGCCGAGACCGCCCTGCCACACCTCGAAGATGCCCTTCCACTTCGGGCTCGGCACTTCGCTCCACGACGTGATGTCGTGGTAGGCGCGTGCGCCGACGACGCCGAACGCGACGCCCCACACGGCGACACGCCAGACGAGATCCCACTCCCCGCCCAGTGCGACCCACCTGCGGCCGGTGAGCCAGATGCACGTGAGGATCGCGACGAGCAGCGTGAGCCCGTACAGGTGCAGCGTCAGCGGGCCGATGTCCAGCTGGCCGTTGTGCGGCGACGGGATGTAGGCGAGCAACACCGCCGGGGAGACTAAAGGAGAATCCGCACGGCCACTTCGGCCGGGCAGCCGCGCTCGACGAGCTGCACCGCGTGGTGCAGGTCGATGTCATGGCGCGACGCGAGCTCGGCTGCGGCATCCGCGGAATAGCCGGCGCGCATCAATTCCTGCGCGCGCCAGTGCTCGACCTGGTCGAGCTCCGTATGAATGTTGACTTCTGCAGTCGGCATCGTCATCTACTTCCTTGCTTCGGTACAACGAACGTAGCGGTTCTCCCCATGCTGGGGGATCTGCTGAATTAACGGACTTCTAACTTACGGCCGCCTCGCCCAGCAGCACCTTCACCTCGGCGTAAAAATCGGCAGCGGGGGTCACCTTGAACTGCGGGCCGAGCGCGTAGACCTTCGGCCCGAGCGACGTCTTGCAGTGCAGGTAGACGGGCGCCTCGCCGGGGAAGTCGGTGATCAGCATCCGCAGCTCGTTGATGAAGCCGGCGGGAAGCTTCGTCGCGTCGACGTTCAGCCGCACCTCTTTCTTGTCGGGCACGGCGTCGAACGCGGAGACCTCCATCGCGATCAGCTTCGTCTCGCCTTCCTTGTGGTCGACGCGGCCCTTCACGATCAGGATGCGGTCGACGGTGCACAGCTCGCGCGCCTTGTCGTATGTCGAGTTGAACACCATGCACTCGGTGCCGCCGGTGATGTCGTCGAGTCGCATGAAGACCATCTGGTCGCCGCGCTTCGTCGTCATGTGCTTGAGCGCGGAGACGATGCCGCCGACGGTGACGATCTCGCCGTCACGCCGGCGCTCGAGCTCCGCGATCGTCGCGCCGGTCTTGCGGCGCAGTTGGTCGCGGATGCCGGACAACGGATGCTCGGAGACGTACAGGCCGAGCACTTCCTTCTCGAGCCGCAGCAGCTCGTTCTTCTCGTACTCCTCCGTCGAGAGCGGCTCGTAGTAGCTGCCCGAGCTCTGCTCGTCGTCGAAGTCGAAGATCGAGACCTGGTCCTTGCGCAGCTCGCGCTCGGCTGCAGCGCCCACTGCGCGATCGAGCACGTCGAGCGCAGCCTTACGCGAGCCGGGAATCGCGCCGCACTTCACGAGCGCCTCGACGACGCGCCTGTTCGCGTCGGAGGTGCTGACGCGGCCGACGAAGTCCCAGATGTTCTCGAAGGGCCCGTCGGTGCGCGCCGTGATGATCGCCTTTGCTGCGCCTTCGCCCACGCCCTTGACCGCGTTCAGGCCGAAGCGGATCTTCCCGCCGACGACCGCGAAGTCGACCTGCGACTCGTTCACGTCGGGCGGCAGCACTTCGATACCGAGCTCGTGGCATGCGTTGACGTAGAACGGCACGCGGTCCTTCGTGTTCATCACCGACGAGATGAGTGCGGCCATGTACTCGCACGGGTGGTTCGCGCGCAGCCATGCGGTGCGGTACGCGATCAGTGCGTAACACGCCGCGTGCGCCTTCGGGAACGAGTAGTCGGCCGCCTTCTCGACGTCCTCCCACAGCTGGCGCGCCACTGCCGGCGTGACGCCGTGCTCGGCGAGCCCTTCGAGGAACTGCCCTTTCAGCGAGTCCATGAGCGAGCGGATCTTCTTGCCGATCGCCTTGCGCAAGTCGTCGGCGTCGGTGATCGAGAAGCCGGCGAGCTCCTGCGCGATGCGCATGTACTGCTCCTGGTAGACGCAGATGCCGTACGTCTCCTTGAGGATCGGCACAAGGCGCTGGTCGACGAACGTCACACGGTCTCGGCCGTTCTTGCGCGCGGCGTAGTCGGGGATGTACGCCATCGGGCCTGGGCGATACAGCGCGTTCAACGCGATCAGGTCCTCGAACTCGGTCGGCTTCACCTGCCGCAACGCTTCGCGCATGCCCGACGACTCGAACTGGAAGACGCCGACCGCGTCGCCGCGCGCCAGCATCTCGTACGTTTTCTTGTCGTCCATCGGGATCGTCGAGATGTCGAGATTGCCGATCAGCTCGCAGGCCTTGTCGATCACGTCGAGGTTGCGCAGCCCGAGGAAGTCCATCTTCAGCAGGCCGAGCGCCTCGATGTCCTTCATGTGGAACTGCGTGACGACTTCCTGGTCGGGCCCTTTCTGCTGCAGCGGCACGACGTTGATCAGCGACTCGGCGCCGATCACGACGCCTGCGGCATGGATCGAGTCAGCCCGCGTGAGCCCTTCGAGCGGTTCCGCCAGCTCGAGGATCTCCTTCGCGACCGGGTCGTCGGCGACCGCCTTGCGCAGGTCGGATGCCTCGGCGAGCGTCTGCCCCGGCCCTTCGGGGATCAGCTTCGCGATCTTGTCGACGGTGCCGTAGGGAATCTCGAGCACGCGTCCAGCGTCGCGGACTGCAGCGCGCGCGGCCATCGTCGAGAACGTAATGATCTGCGCGACGCGATCCGAGCCGTACTTCTCGCGCACGTAGTTGATGACGCGCTCGCGTCCGTCCACAGCGAAGTCGATGTCGATGTCGGGCATCGACTTGCGGCCGGGATTCAAGAACCGCTCGAACATCAGGTCGTAGCGGATCGGATCGATGTCGGTGATCTGCAGCGAGTACGCCACCAGCGAGCCGGCGGAGGAGCCTCTTCCGGGCCCAACGGAGACGCCGTGCGTCTTCGCGAAGTGGATGAAGTCCCACACGATCAGGAAGTAGTCGGTGAACCCCATCTCCTTGATCGTCTTGAGCTCGTACTTGAGCCGCTCTTGCAGATCGGTGGTGACGGTGTCGTAGCGGCGCTCGAGCCCGCGCTCGCAGAGCTCGACCAGGTAGTCGAACGCCTCGCGGCCTTCCGGCACGGGGAACTTCGGCAGGTGGATGCGGCCGAGCTCTATCTCGACGTTGCAGCGCTCCGCGACCTCGAGCGTGCGCGCAAGCGCGTCGGCGTGGCCGGGGAAATCCAGCGCCATCTCGGACGGCGACTTGAAATAGAAGTGGTCGGTGTCGAACTTCCAGTGATCGGGGTTCTTCAGCGAGTCGCCCGACTGGATGCAGAGCAGCGCTTCGTGTGCGCGCGCGTCGGTGTCGCGGAGATAGTGGACGTCGCCGGTGGCGACGGTCGGCAGGCCGCTCGTCGTCGCGAGCTCGACGAGCTGCGGCAGGATGCGCGCCTGCACGTCGAGGTGCGCGTTCTGCAGCTCGACATACGTGTTGTCGCGGCCGAAGATCTGCGCGAGCCGGTCGAGCTCGGCTGCAGCGTCACCGGCGCGGTTCTCTTCGAGCGCCTTGCAGACGCGGCCCGAGAGGCAGCCGGAGAGGGCGACCAGTCCCTGCGAATGGCGCTCGAGGAGCTCCCAGTCGACGCGCGGCTTGTAGTAGTAGCCCTCGAGGTAGCCGAGGCTGGAGAGCTTGATCAGGTTGCCGTAGCCGGTGTTGTCGGCGGCGAGCAGCGTGAGGTGAGCCTGGCCTTTCTGTTGCGTGCGGCGGTCGTCGGTGACGTAGACCTCGCAGCCCACGACCGGCTTCACGCCCGTGTCGCGGGTCTCCTTCCAGAGCTGGACGGCGCCCGCCAGCGAGCCGTGGTCGGTGAGCCCGACGGCCGGCATTTCCAGCTCGGCAGCCCTCGCGACCAGGTCGGGAATCCGGCACGCCCCGTCCAAAATGGAGTACTCGGAGTGGACGTGGAGATGAACGAAAGGTGCCTGACCCATGGCGGATTGACACCGTATCGACGGGGTCTGACGGTACCTAGGCGCCCGGCCC
>Ga0157369_10005882_pt1 | contig 14252 bp, 12 predicted proteins | sample C25metaG_FD_113461 | JGI IMG/M metagenome (GOLD analysis project Ga0157369, IMG submission 113461) | Corn rhizosphere microbial communities from Kellogg Biological Station, Michigan, USA - C2-5 metaG | ecosystem: Host-associated > Plants > Roots > Rhizosphere > Soil | place: USA: Michigan...
GCCGCATGACGCTGACGCTGACGATCCTGGGCTGCGGCTCCTCCGCAGGCGTGCCGCGCCCGGCGCTCGGCTGGGGCGCCTGCGATCCCAACAATCCAAGGAACCGCCGCCGCCGCTGCTCGCTGCTGGTCGAGAAGACGTCAGGGCACGGCACCACGCGCATCCTGATCGACACCTCGCCGGACCTGCGCGAGCAATTGCTCTCCACCAACGTCGATCACATCGACGCGGTGTTCCTGACGCATGAGCACGCCGACCAGACCCATGGCATGGACGATTTGCGCTCGGTCGTGCTTCACATGCGCAAGCGCATTCCGGTCTATTTCAACCAGTCGACCGCCAAGGACATCATGGCGCGGTTCTCCTATTGCTTCATTTCGCCCGAGGGCAGCGACTATCCGCCGATCCTGACCCGGCACGGCGTCGAAGGCGGCGAAAGCCGCGAGATCGCAGGAAAGGGCGGCACGATCCGGTTATCGGCCTTCAACGTGCAGCACGGCAATATCCCTGCGCTCGGCTATCGCATCGGCAATGCGGCGTACACGCCCGATCTTCACGACATTCCGCCCGCGAGCTGGTCTGCGCTGGAAAACCTCGACCTCTGGATCGTCGATGGCCTGCGCTATGCCGGCCATCCCAGTCATTTCAGTGTCGGCGACGCGCTGTCCTGGATCGAGCGCTTCAAGCCGAAGCAGGCCGTCATCACCAATATGCATTCCGACCTCGACTACGAGGTGCTGCGGAAGAGCCTGCCCGAGGGCGTGATTCCGGCATACGACGGGATGAAGCTCGCGGCGGAGTGACGCACGCCAGAATCACTACGCCGAAATCGCCTTGGCCGACTGCACCTCATTGCGCAGCAGGTATTTCTGAATCTTGCCGGTCGAGGTCTTCGGGATGATGCCGAACACCACCGCCTTCGGAGTCTTGAAGCCGGACAGGTGGCTGCGACAATAGGCGATGATCTCGGCTTCCGTTGCTTGCGCGCCCTCCTTCAGCTCGATGAAGGCGCAGGGGACTTCGCCCCATTTCGGGTCGGGCTTGGCGACCACGGCGGCGAACAGCACGGCGGGGTGCTTGTAGAGGATGTCCTCGACCTCGACGGAGGAGATGTTTTCGCCGCCGGAGATGATGATGTCCTTGGAGCGATCCTTGATGATGACATAGCCGTGCTCGTCGAGCACGCCGAGGTCGCCGGTGTGGAACCAGCCGCCGGCGAACGCGTCCTGCGTCGCCTTCTCGTTCTTGAGATAGCCCTTCATCACGATATTGCCGCGGAACATCACTTCGCCGACGGTCTCGCCGTCGCGCGGCACTTCTTTCATCGTCTTGGGATCGAGCACGGTGATGGCTTCCTCGAGCGGGTAGGCGACGCCTTGCCGCCGCTTGAACTGCGCACGTTCGGCCGCTGGCAGATCGTCCCAGCCCGGCTGCTCCGCGCAGACCGAAGCCGGCCCATAGACTTCCGTGAGTCCATAGACATGCGTCAGCTTGATGCCGATGCTCTCGGCGCCTTCGAGCACGGCGACCGGCGGCGCGGCACCGGCGATCAGCCCGATCACGGGCTTTGCCGATTTGCCTTTGGGTGCATCCGGCGCGTTGATCAGCGTGTTGTAGACGATCGGCGCGCCGCACATGTGGGTGACGCCGTGCTGCTTGATCAGCTCGAAGATCTTGGTGGGATCGACCTTGCGCAGGCAGACATTGACGCCGGCCGCGGCCGCCATGGTCCACGGAAAGCACCAGCCGTTGCAATGAAACATCGGCAGCGTCCAGAGATAGACCGGATGCTGGCCGAGCCCGCCGGCGAGGATATTGCTGACGGCGTTGAGATACGCGCCGCGATGATGCGTGACGACGCCCTTGGGATTGCCGGTGGTGCCCGACGTATAGCTCAGCGCGATCGCGTCCCACTCGTCGGCTGGCCGCTTGGACGCGAAGCCGGGATCGCCCTGCGCAAGCGTCGCCTCATACTCGATTTCGCCGATGCGCTTGCCGCCCGGGAGCGAGGCGTCATCGACGTCGATCACGAACGGCTTTGGACCGCTCATCAGCTTGAGCGCGTCCGCAATCACGCCGGCAAATTCCGGATCGACCAGAATGATCCTGGCGCCGCCATGATCGAGCTGGAAGGCGATGGACGGCGCGTCGAGGCGGATGTTGAGCGCATTCAGCACGGCGCCCGCCATCGGCACGGCGAAGTGCAATTCGTTCATCGCCGGCACGTTCGGCAGCATTGCCGCGACCGTATCGCCGTTGCCGATGCCTTTACTTGCGAGATAGGACGCAAAGCGCCGGCAACGCTCATACGTTTGCGACCACGTGAAACTGCGGCCTTCGTAGACAGCGCTGACATGGTTGGGATAGACGGCCGCGCTGCGCTCCAGGAAGCTTAGCGGCGTCAGGGGCACGTAATTGGCTGGGTTCTTGTCCAGACCGATTTCATATTGGTTCATCGGCCACCTCCGACCTTAGGACTCTATAGGAAGCCTATGGAAATCCAAGGGAATACCGCAACGATCACGAGGCCGATCAGAAGCGCCAGCATATAGCCCCAGATCGGCTTGATGCCCTCGGCCGGATCGACCCGGCCGATCGCGCAAGCGGCATAATAGCCGACGCCGAACGGCGGGGCGAACAGGCCAAGACCCATCGCGAGGATGATGATGACAGCATAATGCACTTCATGCACGCCCACGGCCTTCGCGATTGGAAACAGCAACGGCCCGAACAGCACGATCGCGGGAATGCCCTCCAGCACGCTGCCAAGCACGACGAAGGCCAGGATGGACACGGCGATGAAGGTCGCAGCGCCCCCTGGCAGCCCTGTCATGGCGGTGGCCAGCGCTCGCGAAAATCCGGATTGCGTCAGGCCCCAGGCCATGCCGGTCGCGCTGCCGATGATCAACAGAATCGCGCCCGACAGGCTGGCGGTTTCGATCAGCATTGGCAGCAGCCGCTGCCAGTCGAAACGCCGGTAGACTAAAAGGCCAACCAGCAATCCGTAGACAATGCCGATGGTCGACACTTCGGTCGCAGTCGCAATACCCTCGACCACAGCGTAGCGGATCACAAACGGCAGCGCGAGCGCGGGCAGGGCGACGATAAAGGTCCGGCCGATCTCGCCCGCAGTGGCGCGCTTGACGTGGCTCAGGTCCTCTTTGCGATACCGCCACCAGACCAGCGACGATAGCGTAACCGCCAGCACCACGCCGGGCAACAGGCCGCCGGTGAACAACGCCGAAATCGAGACGCCCGTGACCGAGCCGATGGTAATCAGCACGAGGCTTGGCGGAATGGTTTCGGTCTGCGCGCCGGTGGCGGCGAGGAGGGCGACGAGATCGCCGGGACGGGCGCCGCGCTGCTTCATTTCCGGAAACAGCACGGGTGCAACGGCCGCCATGTCGGCGGCCTTCGAGCCCGAGATGCCCGACACCAGGTACATCGCGCCGACCAGTACGTAGTTCAGACCGCCGCGGACATGGCCGAGGAGGCTCGCCAGGAACGCCACCATCGCCCGCGCCATGCCCGTCATCTCGATCAGCAGGCCCAGGAATACGAACAGCGGCACCGAGAGCAGGATCAGATGGCTCATGCCCTCATCCATCCGTCCGACCAGCACGCTGAGCGGCGTCCGCGTGGTCAGGGCGAGATAGCCGAAGATGGCAAGGCCAAAGCCGAACGCGATCGGCACGCCTGAGAACACGCAGAAGCCGGCCACGCCAACAAAGAAGATCACCAAATTGAGGTTGCCGAGCGGCCGGAAGACCGGCTGTAGCAGCCAGAACAGTCCGATCAGGATCGCGACCGAGAGCGCCGCGAGCAGCACCAGCTTCAGATCGCCGAAGCGGATCAGGCGCAGGAATGCGAACACCGCCATCAGGCAGGTGCCGATCGGCAGCGCCGCTGCACGCCAGGCGTTGGAAATCTGCAGCGCCGGCGTGGTGATGACGCCTTCATCGCTGGCATATTCATAGGCCGGATGCACGATCAGGAGCAGGAACGCCAGTGCCGCGCAGATCGCCACGAGATCGAGATACGCGCGAAGCCTTGGGCCCGCACTTGCCACCAGCGCCGTCATCCGCATGTGCTCGGACCTTCGGAACGCCACCACGGCGCCCAGCATGGCGAGCCACAGAAACAGCATGGAGGCGAGCTCGTCCGACCAGATCAGCGGCGCGTGCAGCACGTAGCGCGACACAACGCCGGCGAACAGCACGACAACCTCGGCCACGACCAGGATCGCAGCCGGAATCTCTACTAACGTGCCGAGGATATGATCGAGCCGGACCAGCCAGAAGCGTCGGCGAGGCGGCGTCTCCGCCGCCCCGACGACGCTCACTTCTGATATCTCGACGTGAGCCATGACGGCCCCCAAACGCTACGACAGCTTGCCCACGGCCTTCTCGAGCAGCGACCACGCCTGCTCGCCATATTTACCTTTCCACTCGGAATAGAAGCCGGCGGACCGGAGCTTGTCGCGGAACGGTCCGGGTTCGGGCTGGTTGAACACCAGACCTTTCTTGGTCAGGTCGTCCTTGAGGTTTGCATTCAGCTTCTCGGTGTCGGCGCGTTCCTTGACCGCGGCGTCATTCACGTTCTTGGCGACAACCGTCTTGATGTCGTCCGGCAGCGCCTGCCAGGCTCTGCGGTTCATCAAGAACCAGAATCCGTCCCACATATGGTTCGTCAGCGAGCAGTATTTCTGGACCTCGTAGAGCTTTGCGGTCGAGATGATCGCCAGAGGGTTTTCCTGTCCCTCGACGATCTTGGTCTGTAGCGCCGAATAGACCTCGCTGAAATTGATCGAGGCGGGTGCCGCATCGAAGGCTTTGAACATCGAAGTCCACAGCGGTGACACCGGCACGCGGATCTTGAAGCCCTTGAAATCGTCCGGACCGTTGATTGGCTTGGTCGACGACGTGGTCTGGCGGAAGCCGTTGTCCCAGATCTTGTCCATGACCTCGAGACCCGACTTCTTGATCTCGCCGCGAATATGGGCGCCAAGGTCGCCATCCATGGCCTTCCAGACCGTAGGATAGTCCGGGAACGCGAAGCCGATACCGTTGATGGAGGCCGCTGGCACCAGCGTCGCCAGAATCAGGCCCGATAGCGTGAAGAACTCGACCCCGCCGGAGCGGATCTGGCTCAGCATGTCGGTATCGGAACCAAGCTGGTTATTCGGGAAAATCTGAAGGTCGAACCGGCCCTTGGTCTCGCTCTTGATCGCCGCTGCCATCTCCTTGGCGCGGGCGTTCATGGGATGGGAGTCCGGGAGGTTGTTGGCGTATTTGTAGCTGAAATCGGCCGTTTGGGCGCGCGCAATATGGGGCGCGCCGATGCCGCCAAACACCGCGGTCGCGGCGGAAGCCTTCAATAGAGTGCGGCGTGAAAAACTCATTCCGGTTTTCTCCCAATTCTTCTTGTTCTGAAACGCAATCCTATACGGACCCGACGCACTCGGGTCATCCACGATCTCGCGCCGAACGCCATCGCTTATTGCAGCGTCCACAGGCGGCGGCAATATCGGCTTTCTGCCGAGCCGACGGAAAGCGAAGACGCCAGGAACGCAAGCGGCAGGCCGCTGGCCCACAGACGCGGCGTTCTTCATGTGGATGACCTGAAGGCGGAGCTTTTTGAGCTAAACATCTGATCTAATTGGATATATAAATATTCCATAATATACCTTATGCGAATTGTGCATGCGCGGGTCGGGATATCTGGGCCGGCAGATCGGCATTGGCCAAATGCTCTCCTCGCACCCAAAATGGGCCGCCAAACGAAACACAAGATCGAAGAGCTAGTTGGTTTAGCCATCGCCCATGGGAGGTCCATCATGCAGGAAAGCGTCAGCCGTCCGAGCCAATCCCGCGGCATTCCGTTTGATACTGCCAAACTCGACAGTTTGATGGAACAGGCTGGCATCGACGTCCTGGTCGCGACATCGAAGCACAATGTCCAGTATCTGCTCGACGCCGAGCGCGCCATCTTCTTCGACTACATGGATGCGCTCGGGGTCAGCCGCTATCTGCCGGTCCTGATCTATCCCAAGGGCTCGCCCGAGAAAGCCGGCTATGTCGGTAATCCTCTGGAGGGCCACCAGCGGGCCGTCGTTCCTCTCTGGGTGCCGGAGGTACAGAACAAGGGCATGGGCTCGGTCGATGCCATTAGCCGGGCGGTCGAGATCATCAAGAGGTCGGGCGTGCCGGCGAAGCGCATCGGCGTCGAGATGGCATTCCTGCCGATGGACGCCGGTAGGGCCCTCGCCGCTGCTTTTGCCGGCAGCGAGATCAAGGATGCGCTGTTCGTGCTCGAACGGTTGCGCGCGGTGAAGTCGAAGGCTGAACTCGCCAAGCTCAAGACGGCCTCCGAGCTCGTGACGGAGTCCATGCTGGAAGTGATCGCCAAGCACGGCCCGGGCACCACCAAGCGGGAGTTGTTCGAAGCCCTGCGGGTCGCGGAGGTTCAGCGCGGACTTACGTTCGAATATTGCCTGCTCGCGTGCGGCGACAGCCACAACCGGGCACCCTCGCCCCAGCGCTGGGAGCAGGGCGGGGTGCTGTCGCTCGATTCCGGCGGCAATTATCACGGCTATATCGGAGACCTCGCGCGGATGGCCGTGCTGGGCGAGCCGAGCGCTGAGCTGAAAGACCTTCTGGCTGAGATCGAGGCCGTGCAGCAGGCAGCGTTCGCTGCTGTCAAAGCCGGCGCAAAGGGTGGCGACATCTATGCTGCTGCCGAGAAGCGGCTGGCGCAAACCAGTCAGCGCGAGCACACGGAGTTTCTGGCCCACGGCATGGGCCTCGTCAGCCATGAGGCCCCTCGCCTGACCAACAGCGGCCCGGTTCCCTATGACGATTACGATGCGCACCGGCCGCTGGAGGCCGGCATGGTGGTGTCGATCGAGACCACCATGAAGCATCCAAAGCGCGGCTTCATCAAACTCGAGGACACGGTCGCCGTCACGCCGAACGGCTACGAGATTTACGGCGAACGCGGCCGAGGCTGGAATATCGGCGGCGCGGCGGGGCGCTGAACGGCGATAGGCCGTTAGCGCTCGCGGGCTGACGCAAAGGCACTTCTCACGGCTGCGGATAGCTTCGCCCAGCTGCATGACAGCGAACCATCCTCACAGCGCTTGGTGCGCACGATTGGGGGCCGCTTAAGCGGGAGCGGAACCTTCGGCGTTAACGCCAGTGGCGGCCCTTGTTGAACTCGATCGAGACCAGCCTGCTCCTGGTTGGCTTGAGCTTTTGCCAAATCCGACAGAAGCATTTCTCGGCGTTGCGCACCGAGAAACTCCATATAGGAAAGGTCTATCCGCTTGCGCTCATCTTCAGTCGGGTTGGGGCCTGCGATGTCGAAAGTTCGATTCTGCATGAAATCGAAATAGGCATATCCACCACCGGCCTTTCGACGGCCCGCGAAACGTTCGCCACAGTGCGTAATCAGTTTGGAATACTCGGCGCTGGAGGTGGCATTGGCCTGAGCCTCTTCTGCACAATCCTCATAGTCCTTTGCAACCTGCGGTGCCGAACTACCAATCCAGGCGGAGGCTCCAGCGAGCAGTGCCAGGCACGCCATCGCAAGCATCACCCATCGAGCACTTTTGCCCAGCCTGTACATCCAACAGATTCCCCTCACCGAGTCGCCATTGCTAAGAAGAATTGCGGAGTTTTGCAGGCCAATGATCGTTGTGTGCCGATTTAGTAACAGCTTTAGAATCTTCGTGCGACGCAGTTCCTCAGCCATGATTGCGCACGTTATTGCTGGCTAGCAAACATCAGTGCTCACGAGAGATCAGCGTTATGGCGCGGCCTGTAAAAACGATTGCAGCCTTGGCTTCTCTGGCCGTCCTGGCCTGCTCAATTTTGGCCGCTAGTTGGGTGGGTTTGGCGCTGCTTGGCTACTAAGCGCTGCCGAAATTCGTTTTTTCGTGCCCTCGCCAGCTTGCGTTAGCCGCCGAGGTACCATTGCACTGGCAAGTTAACTCGAGCGCGATTGCGTCGCTTCCGTTGCAAATTCCAGATTCCCGCCGTGCCAGTTCGCTTATCCATGTGTGGAATCGGCAACAGGGATCGCGCGAGAATCATCTTAGGCTGTAGCTGCCGTTCTATACGGCTACTCCCTAAACTTGGCGCCCGTCGCGAATGGCGGGAGCCCTTTGCGAAGCCGTTTCAATGGCGAACCTGCGGTACGCGGCTTCCTGGACCAGGGCCAGATCGCATTCAGGGTCTTGGCGAGCCGCGCTCCCACCTCGACCATGCGGTGATGATTATCGCCCGCGAAACTTCGGCTTGCGCCGCTCCAGGAACGCCGCGACGCCTTCCTTGTGATCTTCGCTCATGCTGGCGAGAACGAACTGGTCGCCGTCCATGTGGCTGGTGAGATCATCGAGTGCATGCGCCAGGCGGTTAACGGTGTGCTTGGTCATGGAGACGGCAATCGGCGGCTGGCGCGCGACCTTTTCGGCGAGCGCCATTGCGGCCTCGAACGCCTTGCCGGGCTCGGCCACCTGCTCCACCAGGCCCCATTCACGTGCTTCTTCGGCGGAGATGCGCTCGTCGGCGATGATCACGGCCTGCTTGGTGCGCGCCGGGCCCATCAAATGCAGCATGCGCGGGATGCTTTGCCAGCTCATGCTCATGCCAAGAGCGATTTCCGGCACGCGCAGATGCGCATTGCGCGCCATCACGCGAAAATCGAGCGCGACCGCCAGCGCCACGCCACCGCCGATGGCAAAACCTTCGATGGCACCGATCGTGACCTGCTCCATCTCCTGCCAGGCTCGCGTCAGCCGTGGCCCAACCCTGACATGCCGCCGCAAGGTGCCGAGGTCCATATCCCTGCGGGAACGGCCCTCCGGGTCTTTGAGGTCGAATCTGGCCGAAAATGCCTTTGCATTGCCCGCCAGCACCACGACCGAGGTGTCACCATCGTCCTCAAAGCCGCGTGCGACAGCAGTGAGCTGGCGCATCGCTTCAGGCGACAGCGCATTGAGGCCGTCGCCGCGGTCGAACCGCACCACGGCGATGCGGCCCTGCGGCCCGAGGCCGCGCTCGATCGTGACAAATTCCGAGAAACGGCTAACAGCTCCCGCCATGCACGGCCTCCTGCTATGTTATTTTGTTGAACGATAGCGGAGCCGTCAGCCTCGACATAGCCGGAATGTTTCCCCTATTCTCGGACCTATCATGAGTGAACATCATCACGACCACGACGATCATTCCGAACTGTCAGAGATCGAGCTGCGCGTGCGCGCGCTGGAGACGGTGCTGACGGAAAAGGGCTATGTCGATGCCGCCGCGCTGGACGCCATCGTGCAGGCCTATGAGACCAAGATCGGTCCGCATAACGGCGCCCGCGTGGTCGCCAAGGCCTGGGCCGATCCCGATTTCAAGCGAGCGTTGATCGAGGACGCGAGCAAGGCGGTCGGCACGCTCGGCCATGTCAGCCGCGTCGGCGATCATCTCGTGGCGGTCGAGAATACGGCGCAGCGGCACAACATGGTCGTGTGCACGCTGTGCTCCTGCTACCCTTGGGAGATGCTGGGCCTGCCGCCGGTCTGGTACAAGGCCGCGCCCTATCGTTCCCGCGCGGTCAAGGACCCGCGCGGCGTCCTCAAGGATTTCGGCGTGAGCTTGCCGAAGGAGACCGATATCCGCGTCTGGGATTCCACCGCCGAGACGCGCTTCCTGGTCCTGCCGATGCGCCCCAAAGGCACCGAGGGCTGGAGCGAGGAAAAGCTCGCTGAACTCGTCACCCGCGACAGCATGATCGGCACCGGCTTTCCTTTAGAACCTGGTGCCCCCTCATGAACGGCGTGCACGACATGGGCGGCATGGATGGTTTCGGCAAGGTCGAGCCGGAGCCGAACGAGCCGATGTTTCACACGCGCTGGGAAAGCCGCGTGCTCGCCATGGTGCGTGCCATGGGTGCGGCCGGCGCTTTCAACATCGACGTCTCGCGCTTCTATCGCGAGGCGCTGCCACCGCATGTTTATCTCTCCAGCTCCTATTACAAGAAGTGGCTGCTGGGCCTGGAGGATATGCTGGTCGACGCGGGATTTGTCGGCAAGGCAGAGGTCGCCGAAGGCCATGCGCTTGAGCCCGCCAAAGCGCTGAAGCGCGGCAGGTTCACCACCGGCGACGTCGAACGTGTGATGGTGCGCGGCAAGTTCGGCCGCGCTGCGCAAGCGCCGGCGAAATTCAAGGCTGGCGATCGCGTGCGCGCAAGGAACATTCATCCCGTGACGCATACGCGGCTGCCGCGTTACGTGCGTGGCCATGTCGGCGTCGTCGAGCGTGATCACGGCGTCCATGTATTTCCGGACTCGGCTGCGATCGGAGCCGGCGAGAATCCGCAATGGCTCTATACCGTCGTGTTCGACGGCGCCGAACTCTGGGGCACGGACGCCGATCCGAGCGTGAAGGTTTCGATCGACGCCTTCGAGCCCTATCTGGAGAAGACTTGATGGACGGCGCCGTCGCGCAGGCCACAAGCGCCCTCCCCGACATCCCCTGTGATGCCGAAGGGCCGGTGTTCCGCGAGCCCTGGGAAGCCCAGGCCTTCGCCATGGCGTTGATGCTGCACGAGCGCGGCGTCTTCACCTGGAACGAATGGGCCGAGACGCTCGGTGCCGAAATCAAGCGCGCGCAAGCCGCCGGCGATCCCGACACGGGCGAAACCTATTACCACCATTGGCTGGCAACGCTGGAGCGGCTCGTTGCGAAAAAAGGCGTCGCCACGTCAGGCCTGCTCCACCGCTATCGCGACGCCTGGGACCACGCCGCCGACCGCACGCCACATGGCAAGCCGATCGTGTTGCAGGCGCAGGATTTCGCATAGGTCTCGTGCCCCGGATGCAGCGCAGCGTGAAACGGTGCGCTGCTGATCCGGGGCCCAGAGGCTAGGGGAATGTTGCAGTGGGTCCCGGCTCTGCGGTGCACCACTGCGTGCTGCACCGCGTCCGGGACACGAGATCTGCGCTACGCCCGGTTAGCTAAATACTCCCGCCATCCCCTCGCCCGCAGCGAGCACGCCGGGCACTCGCCGCAGCCATAACCCCATTCATGCCGCACGCCGCGTTCGCCGAGATAGCAGGTGTGGGAGTGCTCGCAGATCAGATCGACGAGCCCTTGGCCGCTAAGATCGTGCGCGAGCTTCCAGGTCGCGGCCTTGTCGAGCCACATCAGCGGCGTGTGCAACTGGAACGGTTTGGCCATGCCGAGATTGAGCGCGGCGTTGAGCGCGCGGATGGTCTCGTCGCGGCAATCGGGGTAGCCGGAATAATCGGTCTCGCACATGCCGCCGATGATGTCTGTGACGCCGCGCCGATAGGCGAGCGCCGCGGCAAAGGTGAGGAAGACAAGGTTGCGGCCGGGCACGAAAGTGTTGGGCAGGCCGTCCTCGCCCATTGCGATCGCCTCATCGCGCGTCAGCGCCGTGTCGGAGATTTCGGAGAGCGTCGGGATTTTCAGCGTGTGGCTCTCGCCGAGCTTCTGCGCCCAGTCGGCGCGCAACGCCTTGAAGCCGTCCAATAGCCGTTCCCGGCACGACAGCTCGATGGCGTGGCGCTGACCATAGTCAAAGCCGATGGTTTCGACGCGCGCGAAGCGATCGAGCGCCCAGGCGAGGCAGGTCGCGGAATCCTGACCGCCCGAGAACAGCACGAGCGCGGTTCCGGGTTGCAATTTGTCATTCATGACAGCGCCTTAGCACAGAAATTTCAGGTGGTGGACAATGGAATTCTGGCGCTGGGATCGCCCCTCGTCTTGCGGCATAAACATCCGGCCTTTGCAAGTTGTCGGTGCCCCATGACCCCTTCCCGCGACGTTTCCCGCCTGATCGAGATCATGGCGCAGCTCCGCACGCCGGTGACCGGCTGCCCGTGGGACCTCGAACAGAGCTTTGCGACGATCGCGCCCTACACGATCGAGGAAGCCTATGAGGTAGCGGACGCGATCGCGCGACGCGATTTCGAGGATCTCCGCGACGAGCTCGGCGATCTCCTGCTTCAGGTCGTCTACCACGCGCGGATGGCGGAAGAGGAAAACGCGTTTGCCTTCGGCGACGTGGTCGAGGCGATCACCAAGAAGATGATCCGCAGGCATCCGCATGTGTTCGCGGACAAGGATGGCAACATCGCCGCCGCCGGCGTCAAAAGTGCCTGGGAGCGGATCAAGGCCGAGGAGAAGGCCGAGCGCGCCGCGCGTCGTCCGCAGCATCAGGCCGACGAGCACTCCGCCCTGCTCTCGAGCGTGAAGGCCGGCCTGCCGGCACTGACGCGCGCATTGGAATTACAGCGCAAGGCCTCGACCGTCGGGTTCGACTGGAACGACCCGCGGGCGGTGCTGAACAAGATCCGCGAGGAAGCCGACGAGATCGAAGCAGCCCTCGACCGCAAGGATGCAAAGGAGCTGGCGGACGAAACCGGCGATCTCCTGTTCGCCGTCGTCAATCTCGCACGGCATGCAGAGGCCGATCCAGAAATGACGCTCCGCCGCGCCAACGCCAAGTTCGAGCGCCGCTTCGCCTACATCGAGCGCAAGTTGGCCGCGCAGGGGCGTTCGCTCGACGAGGCGACGCTGGATGAGATGGACGAATTGTGGAATGAGGCGAAGGCGGACGAGAAAAAAGCGTAAGCAGTGAGTCGACGCCAGGCTAGGGCCGCCCAAGCGCCGTCGTCCTGGCGGAACGCCAGGACCCATACCGCGGAATCCATCAAAAAGGCACGCAACTAATACCACGCACCAAACCACCGCCTGTGGTTATGGGCCCGGCTCGCGCTCCGGTCGGGCCGGGACGACACCGAATTTACATCGGCACAGCGTCGAACCGGCTCACCACAATGTCCCGCTTGGTCTCATCGACCCGCACGGTCATGTCGAAACGGCCGTCATGCAGCTCCTTGTTCAAGACCTCGGCATTGCGGTGCAGCCAGGAGATGCCGGCGCCGTCGGAGGCGTCGATCGAGAGGTTGAGCGTAGTGCGGGTTGCCGCCAGCCGCTCCTCGATCGCAGCGAGCAGCGCGTCAACCCCCTCCCCGGTTTCGGCCGAGACCAGAAAGCACGGGCGCTCTGCGGGGCGACGCGCGGCGATGTTCTGCAAATTCTGGCGCTCATCGGGAGCGAAGCGATCGATCTTGTTCCAGACTTCGATGATGCGCTGACCTCCATCGGCGTCCGGATCGATCCCAAGTTGGCGCAAGACCGCCTCGACGTCGCGCTCCTGCGCTTCGGCATCCTCATGCGAGATGTCGCGGACATGCAGGATGATGTCCGCCTCCAGGACTTCCTCGAGCGTGGCGCGGAACGCGGCGACGAGCTGCGTCGGCAGGTTGGAGATGAAGCCGACCGTGTCTGACAGCATCGCCTTGCCCCCATGCGGCAGACTCAGCGCACGCAAGGTAGGATCAAGAGTAGCAAAGAGCATGTCGGCGGCCTGCACATCGGCGCGCGTGAGCCGATTGAACAGCGTCGACTTGCCGGCGTTGGTGTAGCCGACCAACGCCACCACACGATACGGCACCCGTTGGCGGCCGGCGCGATGCAGCCGCCGTGTCGCCTGCACCTTCTTCAATTCGTTCTGCAGCCGGACGATGCGCTCGCCGATCTGGCGGCGGTCGGCCTCGATCTGGGTCTCACCGGGGCCGCCCATGAAGCCGAAGCCGCCGCGCTGCCGTTCGAGGTGGGTCCAGGAGCGAACCAGACGGCTGCGCTGATAATTGAGATGGGCGAGCTCGACCTGAAGCGAGCCCTCCTTGGTCTTGGCGCGGCGGCCGAAGATCTCCAGAATCAGCCCGGTGCGGTCGACCACCTTGGTGTTCCAAGCCTTCTCGAGGTTGCGCTGCTGGATCGGCGACAGCGCGCAATCCATCACCACGAGTTCGATATTGTTGCCGCTGACGAGGCCGACGATCTCCTCGACCTTGCCCTTGCCGAGATAGGTGGCGGGGCGGATCTGGGCGATGGGCGCGAGAATCGCATCCGCGATTTCGAGGTCGATGGCGCGCGCGAGCCCGCTGGCTTCGTCCAGGCGCGCCTCGAAATCACGGACATGGTCATCCGTTTGCGCATCGCTGTCGCCGCGGCGCATCCGCAAATAAGGGCCGATGACGATCGCACGGCCTGAATCCTTAGCCCCTGCCGACCGCGGACGGTCAGCACCCCCTTCCCAGTTCCGGGGTTCCAATCAGTTCACTCTCAAGCCGGAGCATCCTCGCCGCCTTCGAACAACTGAATTGGAGCGCC
>Ga0157369_10005883_pt1 | contig 14252 bp, 13 predicted proteins | sample C25metaG_FD_113461 | JGI IMG/M metagenome (GOLD analysis project Ga0157369, IMG submission 113461) | Corn rhizosphere microbial communities from Kellogg Biological Station, Michigan, USA - C2-5 metaG | ecosystem: Host-associated > Plants > Roots > Rhizosphere > Soil | place: USA: Michigan...
AGCGTCTGTGACCCACCCGATCCCATCCCGAACTCGGCCGTGAAACCAGACAGCGCCGATGGTACTATCGCTTAAGCGATGGAAGAGTAGGTCGTCGCCAGGCTTTGCGGCCTGCGCCGAGAATGAACCCATTCACATGAGAGCCGCCCGGCGGCACGTAGATACGTGCTTTCGGGCGGCTCAATCACGTTGGCGCGGGATGGAGCAGCCCGGTAGCTCGTCAGGCTCATAACCTGAAGGTCGTAGGTTCAAATCCTACTCCCGCAACCAACAAACAACCCGCCCTCGTGGCGGGTTTTTTGTTGTGATCGGGGTTTCCGGAGCTGGAGCGGCCGCAGGCCGCGGAGACAGCGCAGCTGCGGCAGATCCTGCTCCGGCAATCAAGCAAACAGCCCGCCCTCGCGGCGGGTTTTTTGTGCCCGCTTGTGATTCCGACCGAGCCGTGCTTCACTCCCCTCTTCTCCAGGGGGAGACTCACACATGGCTACCGATCCCACCGGCTCCGCGCCGACTCCGCCTCCGGGCTCCACGACCACCACCCCGCCGCCGCCCGGAGCGGGGAGCGTCTCGCTGGTCGACCGGGTCCGCAACATCCTCACGCGCCCGAAGACCGAGTGGCCGGTGATCGCGGCCGAGCCGGCGTCCGTCGGCAGCCTCTACCGCAACTACATCGTGATCCTCGCGGCGATCCCGGTCGTCGCGACGGCGCTCGGGATGCTCCTGTTCGGCATCAACCTCATCATCGTCACGGTGCGGCCGTCGATCAGCTATGTGCTCTCGCAGGCGATCGTCTCCTACGTGATGACGCTGATCGGCGTCTTCGTGATCGCACTGATCATCGAGGCGCTGGCGCCGACCTTCGGAGGCCAGAAAGACCGCGTCCAGGCGCTCAAGGTCGCCGCTTATTCCTACACCGCCGCCTGGGTCGCCGGCATCGTAACGATCGTGCCGATGCTGGGGCTGCTCGTCCTCCTCGCGATGATCTACGGCTTCTACCTGATGTACCTCGGCCTGCCGGTCGTGATGAAGTCGGATCCGGACAAGACGGCGGTCTACCTGGTCGCGATCATCGTCGCGGCGATCATCGTCTATTTCGTCATCGGCGCCGTCACCGCCGCCGTCAGCCACAGCTTCGCGCCGGTCGCGCCGACGCCGAGCTTCAACTTCAGGTAGCGGCGAAGAGGGCGCTCTCCACGTCGCTGGAGAGCGCCCCTTCCAGCACCGCCTGCTTCGCCCAGGAGAGTTCGTCCGCCAAATAGCGGTCGCTCTCGAGGTGCGGCACCGCGCCCCGGATCGCCGCCCGCGCCGCCTCGATCGCCGGCGAGCTCCTGAGCGGAGCGTGGAAGTCGAGCCCCTGCGCCGCCGCGAGCAACTCGATGCCGACCACGCCCGCGGCATTGCCGGCGATCCGCCGCGCCTTCGTCCCCGCATGGGTCGCCATCGACACGTGGTCCTCCTGGCCGGCCGAGGTCGGCACCGTATCGACGCTCGCCGGCCAGGCGAGGCTCTTGTTCTCCGAGACCAGCGCCGCCGCCGTCACCTGCGCGATCATGAAGCCGGAATTGACCCCGCTGTCGCGGACCAGGAAGGGCGGCAGCCCGCTCATCTTCGGGTCGACGAGAACGGCCGTCCGCCGCTCCGAGATCGAGCCGATCTCGCACAACGCCATCGCCAGGGTGTCGGCCGCAAAGGCCACCGGCTCGGCGTGGAAGTTGCCGCCCGACAGCGCCTCGTCGCCGAACAGGACCGGGTTGTCGGTGACGGCGTTCGCCTCGATCTCGAGCGTCCGCGCCGCATTGCGCATCAGGTCGAGGCAGGCGCCCATCACCTGCGGCTGGCAGCGGAAGCTGTAGGGGTCCTGCACCTTCGGACAGTCGTCGTGGCTGTGGCGGATGGCGCTGTCCTCGAGCAGCCGCTTCAGCACGGCGGCGACCGCGATCTGCCCCGGCTGCCCGCGCGCGGCGTGGATGCGCGGGTCGAAGGCGACGTCGGTGCCCTTCAGCGCGTCGACCGACATGGCGCCGGCGATCAGCGCCGACGCGAACACCCGCTCCGCGATGAACGCGGTGTCGAGGGCGATCGCCGTCGACACCTGGGTCCCGTTGATCAGCGCGAGACCCTCCTTGGGCCCGAGCACCAGCGGCTCCAGGCCGAGCCGTGCCAGCCCATCCGCGGCTGGCAGGTCCTCGCCGCCGACCAGCAGCCGCCCCTCGCCGATGAGCGGGGCCGCCATGTGGGCAAGCGGGGCGAGGTCTCCCGAGGCGCCGACCGATCCCTGCGCCGGGATCACCGGAAGCGCGTCGGCCTGAAGCAGCGCAAGCAGCCGCTCGACCACCACCGGCCGGACGCCCGAATGGCCGCGGCCGAGGCCGACCGCCTTCAGCGCCATCGCCAGTCGCACCACCTCCCGGGGAAGCGCGTCGCCGATGCCGCAGCTGTGCGAGAGGATGAGGTTGCGCTGAAGATCTTCCAGCCGGCCTTCGGGGATGCGCGTCTGGGCGAGCAGCCCGAAACCGGTATTGACGCCGTAGACGGTGTGGCCCGAGCCGAGGATGCGGCCGACTGCCTCCGCGGAGGCCAGCAGAGCCGACCAGGCGCTCTCCGCCAGCCGCACCGGCGCGCCGGTCCAGACGCGGCGGAGGTCGCCGAGGGTGACACTTCCGGGCGCAAGCAACGATTCCATCACCCGACCATCGGCAGGTCGAGCCCCTGCTCCTTCGCGCAGGCGATCGCCTCCTCATAGCCGGCGTCGGCGTGGCGCATCACGCCGGTGCCGGGATCGTTCCACAGCACCCGCTCGAGCCGCCGCGCCGCCGCCTCGGTCCCGTCGGCGACGATCACCATCCCCGCATGCTGCGAATAGCCCATGCCGACGCCGCCGCCGTGGTGGAGCGACACCCAGGTCGCGCCGGACGCCGTGTTGAGGAGGGCGTTCAGCAGCGGCCAGTCGGAGACGGCGTCGGAGCCGTCCCGCATCGCCTCCGTCTCCCGGTTGGGGCTGGCGACGGAGCCGCTGTCGAGATGGTCGCGGCCGATGACGATCGGCGCCTTCAACTCACCCGACGCGACCATCTCGTTGAACGCCATGCCCAGCCGGTGGCGCTGGCCAAGGCCGACCCAGCAGATCCGCGCCGGAAGCCCCTGGAAGGCGATCCGCTCGCGCGCCATGTCGAGCCAGCGGTGGAGGTGCGGATCATCCGGGATCAGCTCCTTCACCTTCGCGTCGGTCCTGTAGATGTCCTCCGGGTCGCCCGACAGGGCGCACCAGCGGAACGGCCCGATCCCGCGGCAGAAGAGCGGCCGGACATAGGCCGGCACGAAGCCGGGGAAATCGAAGGCGTGCGTCACCCCCGCGTCGGCGGCGACCTGGCGGATGTTGTTGCCATAGTCGAAGGTCGGCACGCCCATCGCCCGGAAGGCGAGCATCGCCTCGACGTGGACGGCCATCGACGCGCGCGCCGCCGCCTCCACCTTGGCGGGATCGCGCTCCCGCTCGCGCACCCATTCCTCGACGGTCCAGCCGATCGGGAGATAGCCGTTCACCGGGTCGTGGGCGGAGGTCTGGTCGGTGAGCGCATCGGGCCTGATGCCGCGTCTCAGCATCTCCGGGAGGATTTCGGCGGCATTGCCGAGCAGCCCGACCGACGTCGGCTCCACCGCCATGCGGAGCATCTCCAGCGCCTCGTCGAGGCTCCCGGCGCGCCGGTCGAGATAGCGGGTCTCGAGCCTTTTCTCGATCCGGCTCTCCTGGCACTCGATCGCAAGGCAGTGCGCCCCCGCCATCACCGCCGCCAGCGGCTGCGCGCCGCCCATGCCGCCGAGGCCCGCGGTCAGGATCCAGCGGCCGCCGAGATCGCCGCCATAATGCTGCCGGCCCATCTCGACGAAGGTCTCGTACGTGCCCTGCACGATCCCTTGCGTGCCGATGTAGATCCACGAACCGGCCGTCATCTGGCCGTACATCATGAGGCCCTTGCGATCGAGCTCGTGGAAATGATCCCACGTCGCCCATCTCGGCACCAGGTTCGAATTGGCGATGAGCACCCGCGGCGCATCCTCATGGGTGCGGAAGACGCCGACCGGCTTGCCAGACTGGACGAGCAGCGTCTCGTCCCGCTCGAGCCGCTCCAGCGTCTCGACGATGCGGTCGAAGCTCTCCCAGTCGCGCGCGGCGCGGCCGATGCCGCCGTAGACGACGAGCTCTTCCGGCGCCTCTGCGACCCGCGGATCAAGATTGTTCTGGAGCATCCGCACGGCCGCTTCGGTGAGCCAAGACCTGGCGCGGATGTCGGAGCCGGTGCGCGCCTCGATGTGGCGGCTGTTGTCGCGACGGGTGTGCATGGCGCCCCCTATCCGTTCGTGCCGAGCGAAGTCGAGGGGCGCCTGCGATGAGTCTGTGCCGCGCCACTCGACTTCGTTCGGGGCGAACGACGTTCAGGCATCTTCGCCCGCGACGATCCGCGTCTCCGGTCCCGGCAGGCCAATCCAGTAGGCGAGCTCCGCCGGCCGCTCGACCCGCCAGACGCAGAGGTCCGCCGCCTTGCCGGCCGTGATCGTCCCCACCTCCCGCTCCAGGCCCAGCGCCTTCGCCGCGTTGCGGGTCATGCCGGCCAGCGCCTCCTCGGGAGTGAGGCCGAACAAGGTGCAGGCCATGCTCAGCATCAACGTCGGCGACAGGACGGGCGACGTGCCGGGATTGCAGTCGGTCGCCACCGCCATCGGCACGCCGTAGCCGCGGAGCAGATCCACCGGCGGCCTCACCGTCTCCCTGAGTGCATAGTAGGCGCCGGGGAGCAGCACCGCGACCGTCCCCGCCTCGGCCATCGCTTCGACTGCGGCTTCGTCGGCATGTTCGAGATGGTCGGCGGACAGCGCCCCGAATTCGGCAGCGAGGTGCGCGCCGCCGAGGTTCGACAATTGCTCGGCGTGGAGCTTGACGCGAAGCCCATGCGCCTCCGCCGCCTCGAACAGGCGCCGCACCTCCGCGGGCGTGAAGCCGATCCCTTCGCAGAAGCCGTCGACCGCCGTCGCAAGGCTTGCATCGGCAACGGTCGGGATCATCTCATCGACGACCATGTCGACATAATCCTCGCGCCTGCCGGCGAATTCGGGTGGCAGCGCGTGGAGCGCCAGCAGCGTCGGCACGACCCGGATCTTGCCGTCGGCGCCGAGCTGCCGGGCCGCCTCCAGCATCTTCACCTCGGACGCCGTGTCGAGGCCGTAGCCGGACTTGATCTCGACCGTGGTGACGCCGCCGCGCGTCAGCGCCTCCAGCCGCGGCCGGGCGGCATCGACGAGGGCCTCGCACGAGGCGAGGCGGGTCGCCTTGACCGTCGAGGCGATGCCGCCGCCGGCGCCGGCGATCTCCTCATAGGAGGCGCCGTTCAGCCTCTGCTCGAACTCGCCCGACCGGTTGCCGCCAAAGACGAGGTGGGTGTGGCAGTCGATCAGGCCTGGAGTCACCCAGGCGCCGCCAAGCGGCTCCACGCGCTGGGCGCGATAGCCGGCAAGATCGATGCGGCGGCCGACCCGGACGATCCGCCCGTCCAGGATTCCGATCGCGCCGTCCTCGATCGCGCCGAAGGCGCCCGGCACCTCCGGGTCCATCGTGGCGACATTGCAATTGGTGAGCAGCCGGTCCCACATTAGGAGCATCCTAGACCGCGGCGAGGGGAGAGCAAATGGCCTGGGCATCGATCGCCGATCTGCTCGCGGTGGAAGGCGACGTGGCGTTGCTCGGCGCGCCGCTGGAAACGGGCTCCGTCACCCCGGGGCGGTGCGACCTCGCACCGGCGGCGATCCGGCAGGCGATGCGCCGGATCAGCACCTACGACGTGGAGACGGGGCGGGAGCTCGGCGTGCCGGTCTTCGATGCGGGCACGGTGCCCGTCCAGGGCGTCTCGCCCGCCGAAGCCTTTGGTCCGATCCGCGACTCGGCCGCCGCCGCGGTCCGGGAGCATCGACTGACGCTGCTCCTCGGCGGCAACAATGCCGTCACGCGCCCGGCGGCGCACGCGCTGGGGGTGCCGCTCTCCGGCGTCGGCCTGATCACCCTCGACGCGCATTTCGACATGCGTGAAACGGAAGCGGGGCCGATGAACGGCAACCCCATCCGCTGCCTCCTCGAAGACGGGATGCCCGGCTGGAACATCTGCCAGATCGGCCTCGCGCCCTTCGCCAACACCGCCAGGATGCACCGCGACGCGCAGGGCGCCGGAATCACCGTCTACACGATCGCCGACTGCCGCCGCCGCGGCATCGAGGCGGTGATCGAGGAGGCGCTGGCCCGCCTCAGCCGCAAGGACGTGCTGATGGTCGATTTCGACATCGACGTCATCGACCGCGCCCAATGCCCGGGCGCTCCGGGCGCCCGTCCCGGCGGGATGCCGGTGGAGATGTTCTTCGCCGCCGCGCGCCGCCTCGCCGCCGAGCCGCGCGTCCGCCTCGTCGACCTCACCGAGTTCGACCCGAGCCTCGACGTCGGCGACATCACCGCCCTCACCGCGGCGCGCTGGGTGGCGGAGGTGCTCGCCGGCTACTCAGCCCGCTAGCTCCTTGAGCGGAACCGCGGGATCGGAGAGCCTCGCGGGGTCCGTGACGGTCCCGCTCTCGATCAGCCTGCGCCCCTGTACATAGTCGCGGGTGGCGTTGACGCAGTCGAGTGCGATGACCCGGCCCTCGAGCAGATAGAGAATTGAGAAGCTCCGCTCCGCCGGATCGCCCCGGACGAGCGCGGCGTCGTGGCCGATCGACAGGCCGACGCTCTGCAGCTTCAAATCATACTGGTTCGACCAGAACCACGGCATCGCCTCATAGGGCTCCGGCCGTCCGGCGATCGCCTTCGCCGCCACCGCCGCCTGGTCGTGTGCGTTCTGCACCGATTCGAGCCGCAGCCGCAGCCCGCCCGCCCAGCGGTTGGCGTGGGCGGCGCAGTCGCCGACGGCGTAGACGTCGGGCACGCTGGTGCGGCAGAAGGCGTCGACGTCGACGCCGTTCTCGCCCTCGGCGCCGGCGGCGAGGAGCGGCGCCACCGCCGCCTCGATGCCGATGCCGACGATCACCAGCCCGGCCGCGATCGTCGTTCCGTCCTGGAGCGTCACGCCCGCCGCCCACCCGTCGCGGCCTTCGATCCGCGCCACCGCGGCGCCGAGGCGGAGGTCGACTCCGCGGGCGCGATGCTCGGCTGCGTAGAAGCGCGAAATCTCTTCGCCGGCGACGCGCGCGAGCACCCGGTCGAGCGCCTCGATCAGCACCACCTCCTTGCCGAGCTTGCGCGTCGCCGCGGCGGTCTCGAGCCCGATATAGCCGCCGCCGACCACCGCCACCCGCTCCGCTCGCGGCAGCTCGGCGAGGATCGCGTCGACCCCGGCCCTGCAGCGTACGACATGGACTCCGGCGAGATCGCTTCCCTCGCAACGGAGCCGCCGCGGCACGCCTCCGGCGGCCCAGACGAGCCTGCCGTAGCCGATCCGCTCGCCCGCCTCTGTGACGACGATCTTCGCTGCAGGATCGATCGCGACGATGCGAGTCGAAGGCAGGAGGGCGACGTCGCGCTCGGCCCAGAAGGCCGCCGGCCGGATCAGCATCCGCTCGAACGGCTTCTCGCCGACCAGATAGTCCTTCGAGAGCGGCGGCCGCTCGTAGGGGAGCTCCGGCTCGGCGCCGATCAGCGCGATCGAGCCCGCAAAGCCCAGCTGCCGCAGCTGGATCGCCGTCTGCGCTCCGCCGTGCCCGGCGCCAACGATGGCCACATCGAACTGCCGCATGTCTCCCTCTAGCGAATCAGATGCCGCGCCGGCCAGCAGGTGCCTTGTTTCTTTGGAAAATCGGGGCCAGTGGCGGGATGTGACGGCCGACACCGATCCCGCGCTCCAGGACGCCTTCCGCCAGGCGATGCGCCGCGTCGCCTCGACCGTGAACGTCATCACCATCTGCGTCGGCGGCGAGCCGATGGGGATCACCGCGACGGCCATGTCCTCGATCTCGATCGAGCCGCCGAGCCTGCTCATCTGCATCAACCGGACCGCCGCGATGCACGGGCGGATGGAGGACGTCTCGCACTTCCGGGTGAACGTGCTCCATCGGGACCAGGAGGAGATGGCGCGGATCTTCGCCGACCGAAGGCATCAGGCGCTGCGCTTCGCCGGCGGCTGGACGGTCGACTGCGAACGCCCGCCGCGCCTGCTCGACGCGCAGGCGAGCTTCCTCTGCCGGCGAATCGACCACCACCGCTTCGGCACCCACTCGATCTTCATCGGCCAGGTGGAGGAGGTGACCTACAGGGAGGACGTCCACCCGCTGGTGTATCTCAACGGGCAGTACGGCGCCGCGACGTGATCATGCTCCCCACCGGTTACCGATGGGGAGGCATAAATCAGCCCCTGATAAACTGCTCGAGCTGCTCGTAGGCTTCGTCGTCGGTGATCTGCTTGGGCGGGTGTTTGCAGAAATAGGCCGCCGCCGGATAGACCGGCCCGGAGATGCCGCGCTCCTTGGCGAGCTTGGCGCAGCGGATCATGTCGATCGCGACGCCCGCCGAGTTGGGACTGTCCTCAACCGAGAGGCGGAGCTCGATGTTCATCGGCACGCCGCCGAACAGCTGGCCCTCCATGCGCAGGAAGCAGACCTTGTTGTCGTTCTGCCAGGCGACATAGTCGGACGGGCCGACGTGGATGTTCTCGTCGTCGAGCCGGTGCTCGGCGACCGACTGCACCGCCTCGGTCTTCGAGACCTTCTTCGACGCAAGCCGGCCCTTGTTCGACATGTTGAGGAAGTCGGTGTTGCCGCCGGTGTTGAGCTGGTAGGTCCGGTCGAGCTTGACGCCCCGCTTGTGGAACAGGTCGGTCAGCACGCGGTGGACGATGGTCGCGCCCAATTGCGCCTTGATGTCGTCGCCGATGATCGGCACGCCCGCCTGGCGGAAGCGCTCCGCCCAGCCCTCGTTCGAGGCGATGAACACGGGGATGTTGTTCACGAAGGCCACACCCGCCTCGAGCGCGCACTCCGCGTAGAACTCGGTCGCGGCCTGGCTGCCGACGGGCAGGTAGTTCAGGAGAACGTCCGTCTGCGTGTCCCGCAGCCGACGCACGACGTCGTCCTTGGACGGCTCGGCGGCGTCGGAAAGGAGGAAGGTCCGGTCGTCCGGATATTCGGCCATGTGCTCGGAATAGCCGTCGAGCACCTTGCCCATCTCCACGATCGTGCCGGTCGCCGGCACGTGGTCGCAGAAGATGGCGGTGCAATTGGGCTTCTCGAAGATCGCCGCGCCGACGTCCTTGCCGACCTTCCTGCGGTCGACGTCCCACGCCGCGACGACCTTGATGTCGTGCGGGCGGTAGCCGCCGAGGTCCCAGTGCATGAGGCCGATCTGTTCGTTCGCCCCCCCGTTCTGGTAGTAAGCGAGGCCCTGGACGAGCGAGCTGGCGCAGTTGCCCACGCCGACGATGGCAACGTTGATGCCTTTCGGATCGTGCAGGCTCATCAGGCGACGGCCTTCTGCTGCTGAGCGGGGGCGTAGCGCTCGATCATCCGGGCGCAGAAATCGGCGAAGTACATGGGATCCTTCGGTGGGCTCGTGTGATGGGGGGCTATCCCCTCGGAATCGGGCGTGAAGCAGAAAGTGACGGTGGTTTCAAATTCTTCCAACGCCTCCATCTGCCGGTCGAACCAGGATTCCCAGCCGGGGCGGTAGCTGTCCGCCCAGGAAAGCCCGGTTCTCAAATGGGTTACTCCGAGGCGCCGCAGCCATTTGACGGCCTCGTCAAGCCGCGGATCCTCGAAGTGGAACCACTGCATGATGCCCATCGCGGGGGTGTGCCTGCGAAAATGCTCCAAGGCAAGCTTCGGAGTGCCGTCCTCGCGGATCAACCCCATGTAAAAGTGACGATAATAAGAGGAGCCTTCGGCCTCGCGGTGACGGGTGGTCGCGCCCCAGGCCTGCGGGAGGTCGAACAGCGAGTACCAGTAGACGCGCGGCACCCGCCCGAGGAGGAGCTCGGCCGTCCTGTCGACGCCGAACACCTGCACCTCCTCCGCGCCGAAGCTGCCGACGCCGACCTCGGTCGCCCAGATCTCATGGTCCGGCGCCACTGCCTCGATCTCGGCGATCTTGTCGGGCCAGGCGTCGATCGGCCACAGGTTCCAGTCGAGCGGAAAGCCGTGGACGGCGATCACGTCGATATGGTCGAGGACGCCGTAGCCCTGAAGCCGCTGGATGAAGAAGGGGTCGATGGGCGAGATGCCGCCGAGCACGCGCTTCACCCCTGGATTGACGCTTTCGATCGCCTTGGCGGCTTCGATGACGGTGGTGCCGAACATCGTCCATTCGGGGTCGATCTCCGGGTCCCAATGCGACTTGTTATTGGGCTCGTTCCAGATCATCGCCGCTTCAATGGACAAAATTCACCCCCTGGCCGGATAGACAGCGCCCGCGCCCCATTGCCCATAGGGCATTTCCGCGCGGCGGCAAATGTAGACCTCGTCCTCGGCCCTCGTCTCGATGGCGAAGCCGGCGGCCCGGAGCATCCCTTCCGCGCAGGCGCGGTTCGGAACCCACCAGTTCGTCCAGTCGTGGGCATATTCCTTCTCGATGAAATACATTTTCGGGAAGGCGCTCTCGCGGAAGATCTCCGTCTCCTCGAACGGATAATCCTGGTCGAGCTCCATCACCTGCTTCGAGCCGCGCTGCATCGACTGGAAGAGCAGCATGTCTCCGGCGACATGCTCGTGGATGAGGTCGAGCGCGAGGAGGGGGTGCCTCAGGTGGTAGAGGACGCCCATGAAGATGACGAGATCGAACCGTTCGCCGAGCGCGCCGACGTCGTAGACCGAGAGGTTCCTGAACTCGATATTCTCGTAGCCCAGCGTCTGCGCCGCGAACCGCGCCTGGGCGAGGTAGCGGTCGTCGCTGTCGATCCCGACTACGCGTTCGGCGCCGCGGCGCTTCATCTCCATCGAGTAGAAGCCGGCGTTGCAGCCGATGTCGAGCACGCTCTTGCCGCTGAGGTCGGCCGGCAGGTGCGCCTCGAAGCGGCGGAACTTCATGTTCGGATAGTCGCCGAGGAAATGGTCGGGCGCGGTCCAGACGCCGCCCAGGTCGATATTGTGGAACCAGGGCCCCAGCGCCTCGATCTTCTCGCGCAGCGCGCGGTCCTCCGGGGCGATGGTACGGGCAGCGACGTTCATTGATAGAGCCTCTCGTTGACGGTCAGGATTCGCGCGCCCCAGCTGCCGAGCGCGATTCGGGTGACGGACGCCGGGTCGACGTCGAAGCGCAGCATGTTGCCGAGCGGAAGCCCGAGATAGTGAGCGACGGCGCCGCGGATGATGTCGCAATGGGTGATGCAGGCGACGCTGGCGCCGGGATGCTCGGCGGCGATCGCGGAGAGCGCCGCCGTGGTGCGCGCCACCGCCTCGCCCATGCTCTCGCCGCCCGGCGGTCGCGCGGTCTCGCGCGACTCGTTCCAGGCGCACCAGTCCGGATCGCCTTCGAGCGTGTTGAAGTCGACTCCCGTCCAGTCGCCGAAGTCGATCTCGTCGAGGGCGTCGACGATGCCGACCTTCAGCTCGTGCGCCTCCGCGATCGAGCGCGCGGTGTAGAAGGCGCGCTCCCGGGGGCTCGAATAGACGGCGGCGAGCGGCTCGACGGCGAGAAGGTCGGCGACGATCTCCGCCTGCTCCAGCCCTTCGTGGCTCAGCGCCACGTCGCGGCGCCGGCCGCTCAGGGTGCGGCCAAGCTCCACATGGGCCGCGTGGCGGATGAGTAAGATGGTGGCCGTCACGCGATTGATACCGTCCTGAAACGACTGCGTCGGCTCCAGAACCTCCCAGAGAAGCTGTGGGTTCCGGCGGCGGCGGCGCCCGCGGAGCTGCCGGGAGGGAAGATCGCGGACGCTTACAGGCGCGGAACATTTTTCGGCTGAGGGCAGTTAGGAGGGGTAGATGAAGAAGCTGCCCAAGCCGTTCAGAAAGCTGGGGAAAACCTTTAATCTAAGTTATTAATCCAGGTAGGGGGCCGAATTGGCGGAACGCATACTGATCACCGGGGGTGCCGGCTTCATCGGGCGCGCAGTCACGAGAGCGCTCCTCCGGCGCGGTCACGAGGTCCGGATCCTCGATTCGATGATCGAGCAGGTGCACGGCGACAAGCAACGGCCGGACGATCTCGCCCCGGAGGCGGAGCTGATTCGCGCCGACGTCCGCAACGGCGATGCCGTCACGAAGGCGCTGAAAGGCGTCGACAGCGTCATCCACCTCGCGGCCGAAGTGGGCGTCGGCCAGTCGATGTACGCGGTCGAGCGCTACACGTCGGTCAACGACGTCGGCACCGCAGTGCTGTTCGAGAAGCTGATCGACGATCCCGTCCGCCGCGTCGTCACCGCCAGCTCGATGAGCATCTACGGCGAAGGCCTCTACCGGGACTTGGACGGCAATCCGGTCCAGGACGCGAAGCGGCAGGCGCGGACCAGCGACAGCCAGAGCTGGGATCCGGTCGACGCTCAGGGCCGCCCGCTCGCTCCCGTCGCGACGCCCGAGTGGAAGCGGCCGGACCTCGCCTCGATCTACGCGCTCGGCAAGTACGTCCAGGAGCGCACCACCTTCATCATGACGGACGCCTACGGGATGGACGGCGTGTGCCTCCGACTGTTCAACGTCTACGGACCCGGCCAGGCGCTCTCCAACCCCTATACGGGCGTTCTCGCCATCTTCGCCTCGCGGCTCCTCAACGGGCAGCAGCCGATGATCTTCGAGGACGGCGAGCAGCGGCGCGACTTCGTCTATGTCGGCGACGTCGCCCGCGCCTTCGCCGATGCGCTCGAGCTTCCGCAGGCGAAGGGCGAGGTGTTCAACGTCGGCTCGGGGCACGACCGCTCGGTCACCGAGGTGGCTCAGGAGCTCGCCCGCGCGATGGGCAAGAACGACATCGCGCCGCAGATCGTCGGCAAGAGCCGGATCGGCGACATCCGCCACTGCTTCTGCGACGGCTCGAAGACCGCGGAGGTTCTCGGCTTCCGCGCGACCAAGGACTTCCAGGAGGGCCTGGCCGAGCTCGCCGAATGGGTGGCCGTCCAGACCGCCGACGACCGCGTCGACCAGGCGCGCGCGGAGCTCGAGGCGCGAGGGCTGGTGGCATGAGCCGGGACGACCTCCCGCCGCCCGCCGACGGCCGGCCGGTTCTCGTCACGGGCGGCGCAGGCTTCATCGGCTGCAACATCGCCAATGCGCTCGCCGAACGCGGCCATGAGGTCCTCATCTACGATGCGCTCTCCCGCCCCGGGGTCGAGCGGAACCTGGCCTGGCTCAAGGAGCGGCACGGCGACCAGATCGAGGCGGTGACCGCCGACATTCGCGACGAGGACGCGCTCGCCCGCGCCGCGCGGGAGGCGAAGGCCGTGTTCCACATGGCGGCCCAGGTCGCCGTCACCACGTCGATGGTCGACCCGCGCGAGGATTTCGAGATCAACGTGCGCGGCACGCTCAACCTCCTCGACGCGGTGCGCCTCAAGGGCGATGGAACGCCGGTCATCTTCGCTTCGACAAACAAGGTCTATGGCGACCTCGCCGACATCGACTTCCGGCTGGAGGGCGAGCGCTATGTCGCCGCCGACCCCGCCGTCGCCAGGTCCGGCATCTCCGAAGCGCGGCCGCTGGACTTCCACACGCCCTACGGCTGCTCGAAGGGCGCCGCCGACCAGTATGTCCTCGACTATGCCCGCAGCTTCGACATGCGAACGGCCGTCATCCGGATGAGCTGCATCTACGGCCTCAGGCAGATGGGCACCGAGGATCAGGGCTGGGTCGCGCACTTCCTCATCCAGGCGCTGGAGGGCAAGCCGATCACGCTCTACGGCGACGGCTATCAGGTGCGCGACATCCTCGACGTCTCGAACGCCGTCGAGGCCTATCTCAAGGCGTGGGAGCGCATCGACCGGGTGAAGGGGCGCGCCTTCAACCTCGGCGGCGGGCCGCAGAACGCGGTGTCGCTTCGGGAGCTCCTTGCCCACATTTCGGCGCTGCTCGGCCGCGAGCTCGACATCGGCTTCTCCGACTGGCGCGCCGGCGACCAGCGCTATTTCGTCGCCGACACGGGCCTGATCCGCGAGGAGCTCGGCCTCTCCCCCGCGGTCCCGTGGAAGCAGGGCGTCGCTCTCCTCGCCGAATGGCTGCGCGAGAGCCGGCACCTCCCGATCGAGCCGGTGCACGTGCCTGTTCCTGCAGGAGCCCACTCATGAGCGTGGCGGTTCGCAGGACTG
>Ga0157369_10005885_pt1 | contig 14249 bp, 12 predicted proteins | sample C25metaG_FD_113461 | JGI IMG/M metagenome (GOLD analysis project Ga0157369, IMG submission 113461) | Corn rhizosphere microbial communities from Kellogg Biological Station, Michigan, USA - C2-5 metaG | ecosystem: Host-associated > Plants > Roots > Rhizosphere > Soil | place: USA: Michigan...
AACCAGACGCTCGGTTACGATCCAGCGGTGTTCGCCAAGATCGGTCTGCCGAGCCGGACCGTTCCGGAGTGTAAGAAGTACTGACCTTTCTGCGCTTGGATTGTGCCAGCAGGGATGACTGCGACAGTGTATGCCGCGGCCAAGCCCTGCTGGCCTCTTGCATTCGCTCCCGGGATGATCGACGTTGGTTGAAAAGAAAAAGATAAAAGATCCTGCGGGAGGGGAGGTATGAGCCGAGCGCTTGCCGTCTTCCACGGCCGTTTTGGCCGCGCGACGGTCTATCAGTTGAACCGCCCGTTCAACATGCATGCGCATCGCGAGGGGCATCTGATCTTTCATGTCGGCGGAACGCCGGCACGTATTGATGTATGCAACGATCAGTGGCTCCTCACCGAGGACTCCATCGTCGCAATCAATCCCTGGGAGCCGCACAATTTTGTGCCAACAGATGTGGGCGGTGGCGCCATTTTCTTCGTGCTTTACGTCAACGCTGAATGGTTCGTTCCCAACGCCGCGCATGCCCACAGCCTGCGCTTCGGCAAAACCTGTTTCAAGCGCACCCCGACGCTCGACCGGCATGTTCGCCGGACTGCGGCGCTGGTCTGCGGCGCGCCCTCCCTCAGCAGCCTCGATTGTGAGCTTCGGCAGTTGATCGATGGCTGCTATGAGGAAAGCTGGCAAGCCGCTGAGCGGGCGCAGGAAGTACGCGCGGCCGCCTCCGTCACCGATTTCCGGGTCCGAAAATCCATCAAGCTGATGTCCGAAAGCCCGGGCGCCGAACTGGAACTGGATTTGATCGCGCGGGAGTCCGGTCTATCGCGTCCGCACTTCTATCGGCTGTTTCGCACCCAGACCGGTGTTACGCCTCACCTCTATCTCAACACCTTGATGATGGAGCAGGCGCTCGACGCATTGGTCGCCACCGAAGCGCCGATCGCCGATATCGGCTTCGACCTCGGCTTCTCCTCGCAAAGCGGTTTCACGCGCTTCTTCGCCGCCAATGTCGGCATGGCACCGACTGAATACCGCCGCGCCGCCAAGGTGTTACGGCCCTAATCTGCGACTCGAAAAGATACTGACGATCAAGTCCCTCCCTTGCGTCATCGCTAGGATGCCAAGTGCGCGCGAACCGAATGGCCAGTCAAAAATGGCCAGGACGCGCTCGGGAGGATACGATGGCGACGGCATCTCGGGCCGGCGGTTTTGTAGCATGTGATTTCCGTCCGACCGCGGTTCGGACGAGCGGGTGGCAGGCGTGAGCCGGTTCATCGAACGCCATCCGGTCTGGGCGTTGATCCTCCTGATCGCGATCGCAGTGCTGCTTTGGCTGATCTTTGCGGTTTGGCCGCCAGGACTGGAAGAGGCAATCGGCCGGAAAAAAGTCTTCCTCAACGCCGTGTTCAACGGCATCACGCTCGGCGGCCTTTATTTCCTGGTAGCGAGCGGCTTCACCCTGATCTTCGGTTTGATGCGCAACGTCAACCTGGCGCACGGGTCGCTCTATCTGTTCGGCGGCTATGTCGGTTACGCTGTCAGCACATGGACCGGCTCCTGGATTCTGAGCTTCATTATTGCCTTCATCGCGGTGGCGCTGGTTGGCATCCTTCTGCAACTCTTAGTATTTCGGCGCATGGAGGGCCAGGACCTGCGCCAGACGATGGTGACGATCGGGCTATCGATCGTCTTTGCAGATCTGATGCTGTGGGCGTTCGGGGGTGATTTCTATCAGATCCAGACCCCGAGCTGGTTGATCGGCCCGATCGAGCTGCCATTCGTGACCGCTGTCAAATCGTCGGGCGAAGCCGTCTATCTGCAATATCCGCTGGTGCGGCTCGTGATTTTCGCCGCTTCCGTCGTGATCGGCGTTGCAATGTGGCTTGCGCTCAATCGCACCCGCGTCGGCATGATGGTGCGCGCCGGCGTTGACGATCGCGATATCCTTGCTGCCACCGGCATCTACATCCAGATCGTGTTCGTCGTGATCTTCGCGCTCGGCGCCGGCCTTGCCGGCATCGCCGGCGTCGTCGGCGGCACGTTCCAGTCGATCTCGCCCGGAGAGGACACGCGCTTTCTGCTGGCGTCACTCGTCGTTGTCATCGTCGGCGGCATGGGATCTATACCAGGCGCGGCGCTGGGCGCGCTGATCATCGGTCTCGCGGAACAGCTCGGCTCGGTCTACATCCCGACCTACGCGATCGTCGTCACCTTCCTCATCATGGTGCTCGTGCTGGCGCTCCGGCCGCAGGGCCTGCTGGCGAGGCGCTGAGATGTCGCTGATGCAGGACGCGCGCTTTCATGCCAAACCGTCCGCGATAGCTGCGTGGCGGCCGACGCTGGCGTGGGCGGAATTCGACAATCCCGCCGCCTGGGCCGTCGCGGTGCTGCTGCTGATCATGCCGCTAATCGCCAACGGCTTCTTCCTGATTGAAATCTTCGGCACCACGCTGATCCTCGGTATCATTGCGCTCAGCCTGATGTTCCTCGCGGGCTATGGCGGAATGGTCAGCCTGATGCAGCTCACCATCGCGGGATTTACGGGCTACATGGTTGCGGTGTTCGGCGTGAGCGGTAGCGCCAATATCAGCCTGGGCTGGCCGTGGTGGCTGGCAACCCCGATGGCGATCGCCCTCGCCACCGCCTTCGGCACGCTCGGTGGCGCGCTGGCAGTGCGCACCGAAGGCATCTACACCATCATGATCACGCTCGCGATCGGTGCGGCCTTCTATTACTTCACCAATCAGAACTGGGCGATCTTCAACGGCCACACCGGCATTAACACCATCGCGACCCCGCATTTCTGGGGTGTCGACTGGCGCTCCGACATTCCCTTCTATTACGTGATCCTCGGGACGGCCGCGCTCTGCTACTTCGCGGTGCTCTATATCTCGCGTGCGCCGTTCGGCCTTGCATTGCAGGGCGTGCGAGACAATCCGCGTCGAATGGCCGCGCTTGGCTTCAACGTCAACGCACATCGGGTTGCCGCCTACGCCTTCGCGTCCTTGATCGCGGCGCTCGGAGGCGTGCTCCAGGTCTGGAACTATCGGCAGATCTCGCCAGGCTCCATCGCGGTCGAACGTTGCATCGACATCCTGATCATCGCCGTGGTCGGCGGCATCACTCGGCCGGTGGGGCCCTTCATCGGTGCGTTTATTTTCGTCATCCTGCGCACCTTTGCGCTCGACTTCCTGGTCAAGGTCGGCCTCGACGGCAATCGCTTTCGCCTCCTGATCGGAATCGGTTTTCTCGTCATCGTATTCTGGTCCTCGGACGGCGTGATCGGTCTCTGGCAGCGCTGGCGTCGTGGCGTTGCCAGAGCCGAAAAGCGTCCGGACGGAGGTCGTGGCCATGGATAGCGTCGCCCAGCGCATCTCGGCCGTCGGGGCCGGCGCCGCGCTCGAGCTGCGCGGCGTTACACGGATGTTCGGCGCGCTCGCTGCGCTCACTGACGTCACCATCACCGTGCGGCCGGGTGAACGCCGCGCAGTGCTTGGCTCCAACGGCGCTGGCAAGACCACGCTGTTCAACTGCGTCACCGGGGACTTTCCGCTTTCCTCCGGCACCATTCGCTTCTTCGGCGAAGACATCACCCACTTCCCGCCCTATGAGCGCATACGCCGTGGCTTGCGCCGCACCTATCAGATTTCCGCGCTGTTTCCCGGTCTTACGGTGCAGGACAACGTCTATCTTGCCTGCTGCGGTGTCTCGCGGGGCCGCTTCTCGCCGCTGCGTCCGCGCCCCAATGATGCCTTGATGCATTCGGCGGAACTCTTGATTCAAGCGGTGCATCTGGCCCAGGTCAAGGCGCAGCATGTCGTCGAGCTCGCGCATGGGCAGCAGCGGCAGCTCGAGATCGCGCTGGCGCTCGCTGGTGCACCGCGCTTCATCCTGTTCGATGAGCCTGCGGCGGGCTTGTCGCCGACCGAACGGCGTGAACTGGTCGAGATTCTGACCTCGTTGCCGACGCATATCGGCTACATCATCATCGAACACGACATGGATGTGGCGCTGCGCGTGGTTGAAAGCGTCACCATGATGCACAATGGCCGTGTCTTCAAAGAAGGCTTGCCGCAGGAGATCGAGTCCGATCCGGAGGTGCAGGAGCTTTATCTCGGAGGTGGACGTGAGTGAGGTCCGCCGCGCAGCGCCTGCCCTCGAGGTCCGCAGCCTCGACGTCTATTACGGGCATTCGCACGCCTTGCAAGGCGTCAACCTCACGCTGGAATCTGGCGTGTTCTCCGTGGTCGGCCGCAACGGCATGGGCAAGACCACGCTGTGCAAAACCATCATGGGGCTGCTCCGCGCAAGCGGCGGCTCGATCCGTGTCCGTGGCCAGGATGTCACCTCGATGTCGCCGGCCGGCATCGCGCGTCTCGGAGTGGGCTACGTGCCGCAGGGAAGGCGCCTGTGGCGCTCGCTCAGTGTCGATGAGCATCTGCGTCTTGCTGCCGGCATCCGGCGCGGGACCTGGACGGTCGAACGCATCTACGAGACGTTCCCACGTCTTGCCGAACGCAGGAATCACGGCGGTGGCCAGCTTTCCGGTGGCGAGCAACAGATGCTTGCGATCGCGCGCGCACTTTTGACCAATCCGCATCTTCTCGTCATGGACGAGCCGACCGAGGGGCTTGCGCCCGTGATCGTCGCCCAGGTCGAAGAGATGCTGGTGCACCTTGGCGACGAGGGCGACATCTCAGTGCTGGTGATCGAGCAGAATATCGGCGTGGCGACGGCGATTTCAAAGGACGTCGCGATCATGGTCAATGGTCGGATCAATCGCATCATCGATTCCGGTCGTCTGTCCGCGGATCGCGATCTGCAGCAGCGTCTGCTCGGTGTCGGCGTTCACGCCGAGGCCGACGCCGATCTCGAAAACGAAGTGGCCAAACCGGAGACACAGCCCGCGCCGCAACGTGTGCCGGCCTTGGCGCCCATCCGCATCTATGTTTCGAATCCCATGCTGCCCACCCGCTGGTCGCAGCCAGTTCCAATCGCGCGGATCGAGGCAGCGGCGCGCACGCTCTCGACCGGTGTGACGCGGCTCGAGAGCGCCTCACGGGCGCGTCGGGAAGTGAGCGCGCAACCGGCATCCGGACCTCCGGTCGTGCTGATCGTGGGCACGCTCGACACGAAGGGCGCAGAGCTGCGTTTCATTCGCGACATCATCGCCGAAAGCGGCTTGCGCACGCGCTTGGTCGACGTCTCCACCAGTGGCAAGCTCTCGACCTGCGATGTTCCGGCGCAGGAGATTGCGCTGAACCACGGTCGCGGCGGCTCGGGCGTGTTCGGCGCCGATCGCGGCTCCTCCGTGACGGCGATGGCGGAAGCCTTCGCAAAATGGCTGCGCCGCCAGGGTAATGTTGCCGGCATCATCTCGGCCGGCGGCTCCGGCGGCGCCTCGCTGGTGGCGCCGGGCATGCGTACCCTGCCGGTCGGCGTGCCAAAGCTGATCATCTCCTCGGTCGCCTCGGGTGATGTCGGACCCTATGTCGGCCCTGTCGATATCACCATGATGTACTCGGTCACCGATGTGCAGGGCCTCAACTCGATTTCGCGCACCGTGCTTGCCAACGGCGCGAACGCCATTGTCGGCATGGTGAAGGCGCGTCTCGACGAGGAGCCGGCCAAACAACGCGGAGCAGGCAGCAGGCTTCCTTCCGTCGGCATTACCATGTTCGGCGTCACCACGCCTGCTGTGCAGAAGATTGCTGCGGAGCTGAAGGATGAGTTCGAGTGCCTCGTCTTTCACGCCACCGGCGTCGGCGGGCGCTCGATGGAGAAGCTGGTCGATTCCGGGCAATTGGCCGGTGTCATCGATCTCACCACCACCGAGGTCTGCGATCTCCTGATGGGCGGGGTGTTTCCCGCGACCGAGGATCGTTTCGGCGCCATCATTCGCAGCCGTGTACCTTATGTCGGCTCCGTCGGCGCGCTGGATATGGTGAATTTCGGCGCGCCAGACACCATCCCGGAGCGCTATCGCCAGCGCAAATTCCACGTCCACAATCCGCAAGTCACGTTGATGCGGACCACGCCGGAAGAGAACGACCGCATGGGCTGTTGGATCGGCGAGCGGCTCAATCAGATGGACGGACTGGTGCGCTTCTTCCTGCCGGAAGGTGGCGTCTCCGCGCTCGACGCGCAGGGGCAGCCGTTCTGGGAACCCGAGGCTGACGCGGCGCTGTTCAAAGCACTCGAACGCACGGTGCGGCAGACCGGCAACCGCCAGCTCATCCGCATCAAACACAACATCAACGATTCCGAATTTGCTTCCGCGATCGTCGGCGCGTTCCGGCCGCTGCTGGGGCGCGCAAGCGGGCGGCGCAGAGTGGCGAGGTGACCCATGCCAAGGTTCGAGCGCAAGGCGCTGCTCAAGAAATTCCGGGAGATGGTGGCTCGTGGCGAGCCGATCGTCGGCGGCGGCGCGGGCACGGGGCTATCTGCCAAGTGCGAGGAAGCCGGCGGCGTCGACCTCATCGTGATCTACAATTCCGGGCGCTATCGCATGGCGGGGCGCGGCTCGCTCGCCGGCCTGATGCCTTATGGCGATGCCAATGCGATCGTACTCGAGATGGCGGGCGAGGTCTTGCCGATCGTGACCAAGACACCAGTGCTCGCTGGCGTCAACGGCACAGATCCCTTCCGCGACATGGACATCTTCCTCGACCAGTTGAAGGCGATTGGCTTTGCCGGCGTACAGAATTTTCCGACCGTCGGCCTCATAGATGGCATTTTCCGCGCGAATCTGGAGGAGACCGGCATGTCCTATGCGCTGGAGATCGAGATGATCTCCAAGGCGCATGAGAAGGACATGCTGACGACGCCCTATGTTTTCAGCGAGAAGGAAGCGGCCGCGATGGCAATCGCGGGCGCCGACATCATTGTCTGTCATCTCGGTCTCACCACGGGCGGCGCGATCGGGGCGCAGACGGCGTTGAAGCTGAAAGATTGTCCGGCGCGCGTCGATGCCTGGGCTGCTGCTGCGCTCAGTATCAATCCGGACATCATCGTGCTTGCGCATGGCGGCCCCATCGCAGATCCGGCCGATGCCGATTTCATTATGAAGAACACCCGCAAATGCCACGGCTTCTACGGCGCTTCCTCAATGGAGCGCCTGCCGGTGGAGCGGGCGCTGACGGATCAGGTACGGAAATTCAAGGCGATCGGCGCGCGCTAGAGCCGCTGACGCAAGGGAGGAGAAAATGTCGGGGATTTTGATTGGTCAATTGATCCTCTGGTTGATTGTCGCGATCATCGCGATCGTCATCATCGTCTACATCGTGAACTGGCTTTATCACCGTTCATCGAAGGAGGTCTCGTTCGTCCGCACCGGCTTCCTTGGAGAACGCGTGGTGATCAATGGCGGCGCCTTCGTGCTGCCTTTCATCCACGACTACACGCCTGTCAACATGAACGTGCTGCCGATGGGCATCACGCGGGCGAGGCAGGATGCCGTCATCACCCGCGACCGCATGCGCGTCGACGTCGAGGCGGATTTTTACGTCCGGGTGCAGCCTACCCGGGAGGCGGTTGCGATCGCCGCCGCGACGCTCGGCCGGCGAACGCTGGAGCCGGAGCAGTTGCATGCCCTGCTTTCCGGCAAGTTCATCTCCGCGATCCGCTCGGTCGCCGCCGAGATGACCATGGAGCAAATGCACGAGCAGCGCGGCGAGTACGTCGCTCGTGTCAAAGCGGCAGCTGCCGAGGCGCTGGCTCAGAACGGCCTTGAGCTGGAATCAGTCGCCATTACCGACCTCGACCAGACCGATCTCGAATATTTCAATCCGTCGAACCGATTCGACGCCGAAGGTCTGACCCGGCTGATGGAGGACATCGAGGCCAAGCGCAAGCTGCGCAACGATATCGAACAGGACTCGATGATCAAGATCCGTACCCGCAACCTCGATGCCGAGCGGCAGGCTCTTGAGATCGAGCGCGAGAGCGAAACCGCCCGCCTCGAACAGGAGCGCGATATCGAGATGCGCCGCGCGCTGCAACGCACGGAAGTGGCACGCGAACGGGCGCTGCGCGAGACCGAAGCCGAACAGGCGCAGTTCACGGCGCGCGAGGCTATCGAAAAAGCGCGCATCGCCAACGAGCTCGCCATCGCCGAGGCCCGGATCGCATCCGAGCGCGAAACCCGCCAGCGTGAGATCGAACGTACCCGCGCGGTGGAGGAAAAGGAACTGCTCGCCCGCGAGGAGATCGAGAAGGCCCGGATCGCCAACCAGCGCGCTGTCGATACCGCCAGGATCGCGTCCGAGAAGGAGGTGCGTCAGCGCGACATCGAACGTACGCGGACGGTAGAGGAGGCCGAGATCGCCGCGCGCGAGGCGGTCGAGAAGGCCCGCATTCAACAGGATCGCGCCGTCACCGACGCACGCATTGCCAATGAAGAGGAGACCCGAAGGCGCGAGATCGAGCGCACCCGCGCCGTCGAGGAAGCCGAGATCGCGGCGCGCGAGGCCACCGAAAAGGCCCGCATCGCCCAGACCATGACGGTCAATGTCGAGCGCATCACCTCCGACGAGCGCACGAGGTCGATGGAGATCCTTCAAGTGCGCAATGTGCAGGAGGCCGAGATCGAGGCCCAGAAGGCTGTGGAAGCCGCCCGTATCGCCCGCGAGCGGAACCTCGCGGCCGACCGCATCGCCGCCGAGCAGGCGACCCGCCAGCTCGAGATTGATCGCAACAAGGCGCTGGAAGTCGCCGGTATTGCTGCGCGCGAGGCAACTGAAGCATCCCGCATCGCGCAGGAAGAACGCGTCCGCGCGCTCGAAATCGCCCGCAATCGCGCGGTCGAGGAAGCCGACATCGCCTCGCGCGAGGCGATCGAGGCCGCAAGGATCTCGCAGGAGAAGGTTGTTGCCGCCGAGCGCATCCGCGCCGAGCGTGAGACGCGCGCGCTCGAGATCGCACGGACAGAAGCAATAGAGGCGGCCGAATTGAAGCGACGCGACGCAATCGAGCGGCAGCGCATCGATGTGGAGCTCGCGCTTGAAAGCGAGCGCATCAACTCCTCCAGGACCCGCGAAGTTCTCAATATCGACCAAAAGAAGGCGGTCGAGATCGCCGATGAGGAGCGCGTGATCGCGCTGGCAGCCAAGCGCTCCGAGCGCGCCGACGCTGACCGGAAGGTTCGTCAGGCGGAAATCGTGGCACGCCAGGAGGTGGAGACCACCGACGTTTCGCGCGAGCGAGCGCTGGAGTCGGCGCGTATTGAACGTCGGCGCGCGATCGAACAGCTCGAGATCGCCCGCAACCAATCCCTGCAGGAGGCCGAAATCGTCTCCCGCGAAGAGGTCGAGCGCGCCCGCATCGCTTCCGACCGCGGCCTGGACGAGGCGCGGATCGGCCGCGAACGCGAGCTGCGCAAGCTGGAAGTCGGCCGCGAGAAGGATGTCGAAACAGCAATGATGGAAAAGGCGATCGCTATTCATCAAAAATCGCTGGAAGAATCGGCGGCACGGGCGGCCGCCGAGGAAGCGCGGATGCGTGCGACGGAGGCGGCCGAGCGCGTGGTGACCGCCCGGGAGAACGAGATCGCCAAGCGACGCAAGAGCGTCGAAGTGCTGCTTGCGGAGAAGCTGGCCGAGGAGACGCGGATCGCCGCCGAAGCCGAGCGCGTCCGCGCCGCGGTCGAAGCCGAAGCCCAGCGCATGCTCAACGAAGCCGAGAACGTGCTCACCGACCAGGCGCGTTACTCGCTGTTCCGCAGAAAGCTACTCGACCGTATCGAGGGCATCGTGCGCGAGAGCGTCAAGCCGATGGAGAAGATCGAGGGTATCCGTATCCTCCAGGTCGACGGTCTCAACGGCAATGGCGTCGGTGGCAATGGCGGCCGCAGCGCCACCGACGAGGTGATCGACTCAGCGCTGCGCTACCGGGTGCAGGCACCGCTGATCGACTCGATCCTCTCCGACATCGGGGTCGAAGGCGGAAGCCTCGCTAAAATGCCGGGTCTCATTCGCGAGGCGCGAGACATGCAGGGCATCCGCGATTCCTCGCGCAAGGGCGGAGAGAGGCCCGCCGTGCCTCCGGTAACGAGCGCCAGTCCGGCCGGCGGGGAGCCGCCGCCCGATCGCGGCCCGCGCAAAAAGGGATCGTAACGCGTCATGGCACGGGTTTATGTGTCCACCGTTGTCAATGCGCGCAACGATCGTGTCTGGGCGCGCGTGCGCGATTTCAACGGCCTTCCGAACTGGCATCCGGCGATCGCCGAAAGCCGGATCGAGGGCGGCGAGCCGGCCGACAAGATCGGCTGCGTTCGCGACTTCCGTCTGCGTAACGGCGATCGCATCCGCGAGAAGCTGCTCGGCCTGTCCGATTACGACATGTTCTGTACCTATTCGATCCTGGAGTCACCGATGGGTGTTGAGAACTACGTCGCCACGCTGCGGCTCACGCCCGTGACCGACGGAGATCAGACCTTTCTGGAATGGACTGCCGAATTTGACTGCCCGCCGGAACGCGAGACCGAACTGGTCAACAATATTGGCGGTGGTGTGTTCCAGGGCGGGTTTGACGCGTTGAAGCGGGCATTTGGAGGCTGAAGGTGCCGCACGTTGTCAAGAGCACGATCCTGAACGCGCCGACCGATGCGGTCTGGGCCGTGCTGCGCGATTTCAACGGCCATGACCGCTGGCATCCGGCGGTCGCGACCTCCACAATCGAGCGCGCACAAACCTCCGACAAGATCGGCTGCGTGAGACGGTTCAAGTTGAAGGACGGCTCGGAGTTGCGCGAGCAACTGCTCGCGCTGTCCGATCTTGAACAGACCTTCAGCTACTGCCTGCTCGATACCCCGATCCCGATGTTCAATTACGTCGCCCATGTCCGTCTGCTGCCAGTCACCGACGGGGATCGCACCTTTTGGCATTGGGAGTCGCGGTTCACCACGCGTCCCGAGAATGCGAAAGGCCTCACCGAAATGGTGTCCGAGCAGATCTATCAGGCCGGATTTGAGGCCATTCGAAAGCACCTTGGCGAGACTGCATGATCAGAGAGAGGAATTGATGCCCGTCACGGTGAAGACATTTACCAGCTCAGGCGAAGCGGCGGCCGCGCTGTCGTCCGACCGCGGCGCCCGTTATCTCGGCGGTGGCACGCTGGTCATGCGTGCGCTCAACGAGGGCGATATCTCGATCGCCACCATCGTGCGTGCCAACGATGCTGCGCTGATGCGGATCGAGGCGTCGGGTCCACGCGTCACCATCGGCGCGGGCATTACCTTTGCGCGAATCCTTGCCGAACGCGACCTCGCGTTCCTGCACGCTCCGGCCCGTTCGATCGGCGGCCCCGCGGTCCGTAACATGGGCACGGTCGGCGGCAATCTCTTTGCGCCGAATCCCTACGGTGATTTCACGGTCGCGCTGCTGGCTCTCGATGCGGTCGTTTCGGTACAGGGCGGCTTTGGCGCCCGCGATGTGCCGATCGAGGAGTTCTTGCAATCGCGCGAACGGCAAGCCGGGACGCTGGTGCTTTCGGTGTCCTGCCAGAAGCCGCTGAGTGCCGATGCCTTCCGCTACCGCAAGATCGCGCGGATCAAGCCCAAGGGCGGGGCGGTGATCACGCTTGCCGCGCATCTGCCTGTCAGCAGCGGCCGTGTGCTGGGCGCACGGATCGCGCTGGGCTCGATGGCGCCGCTGCAAATTCGTGCCAAGGCCGCCGAGCGCGCGCTCGAAGGACGCCCGCTCGATGCCCAGAGCATCGCAGCCGCTGCCTCAGCCGCGGTCGAAGGCACTTCACCCGGCGATACCGCGCTTGCCAGCGCCTGGTATCGGCGCGAGATCGTCGGCGTCCATCTGCGGCGCCTGTTGACCGGTCAGGAATAGGATCGCCATGACCAAAACCGCCCTGCAATTTCGTCACAACGGCCGCGACGTTGCACTCTTCGTCGACGGCGGCACCAATCTGCTCGTGGCCTTGCGTGAGCTGATCGGCGACATGACCCCAAAATTCGGCTGCGGGCAGGGCGGCTGCGGCACCTGCAGCGTACTGATCGATGGCGAGTTGCATCTCTCCTGCCTGACGCTCGCCGAATCGGTCGCCGGCCGTTCCGTGCAGACGCTCGACGGATTGAGGGACGGCCCCAATCTGCATCCGCTGCAGCGCGCCTTCGCCGAGAATTTCGCGGCCCAGTGTGGCTATTGCACGCCGGGAATGCTGATGGCGGCGAAGGCACTGCTCGACCGCAATCCATCGCCCAGTCGCGCCGACGTGGTCGAGGCGATCTCGGGTAATATCTGCCGCTGCACCGGCTATGAGCCGATCATCAACGCCGTGCTGGCCGCTGCTTCCAGCGGCCGCGCGCGGGCTTGAGGAAAATCGCGATGTTGGAATTGCGCAAAGACCTGTTTGCCGACGAGCGCGACGACAATCTGAAGGAAATCGGCAAGGGCACGCAGCGGCAGGATATGCTCGGCCATGTCACGGGTACCTCGAGCTATTTCGACGACCACAAGCTGCAGGGCATGCTGCATCTAAAGGTCGTCCGCTCTACGCATGCCCATGCACGGCTGCGCCGCGTCGACACCACCGAAGCTGAGCGCTCGCCCGGCGTTCGCCGGATCATTCGCGGTGCCGATGTACCGCGCAATCTCAATACGCTGCTCAGCCTGATCAATTTCGGCAAGGATGATGAGCCGTCGCTTGCGGTCGACAAGGTGCGCTACAAGGGCGAGCCGATCGTCGCTATCGTCGCGGACAGCCCGCGCGAAGCTCATGAGGCGATGGTCAAGGTGCGCATCGATTACGAGCCGCTGCCAGCGGTATTCGACGTCGAGGAAGCGCTGAAGCCCGGCGCGCCCGTGGTCAACGAGACCTATCCCAAAAACACCTTCACCTACTATGATGTCTACGATCACCAGAAGCTGCGCTTTGGCGATGTCGAACGCGGCCTTGCCGGCGCCGACCACGTGCTCGAGCAGCGCTACCAGATGTCTCCGATCGAGCATGCCCCGACCGAAACAAATGGCTCGATCGCAGCGCCCGATACCAACGGGCGTTACGTGGTCTACACCTCGACGCAAGCGCTGTTCTTCTCGGTCGATACCTGCGCCAAGATATTGGATGTCCCCTCGAACACTTTCCACTTCATCGGCGGCACGGTCGGCGGCGGTTTTGGCGGCAAGGTAGATACGATCACAGAGCCGCTCTGCATCCTGGGTGCCATGCTAACTGGGCGGCCGGTGCGCTACGTGCTCGGGCGCGAAGAGGAAATGCAATACGGGCCGCCGCGCGGAGCCGAACGCATCTACATCAAGGATGGCGTGATGCGCGACGGTCGCATCGTAGCGCGCAAGGTCCGCACTTATTTCGACAGTGGCGCCTACACTCGGCTGTCCAGCTATGCGGCGGTGAAATGCGCCGCGCATCTGCCTGGCCCTTACACGATTCCGAATGTGTACGGCGACATCTACTGCGTATTCACCAATCGCACACCTGCGACTGCGATGCGTGGCTTCGGCGTCACGGCGATGGATTTTGCGATCGAATGCCAAATGGACAAGCTCGCAAACCTGGTCAGCATGGATCCGATGGAGTTCCGTATCCTCAATGCCTATCGCGACGGCGACATGAAGGCGCATCGGCGCGAGGCCAAGAACACCGCGCTGATCGGATGCGTCCAGGTTGCGGCCGCGAAAGCCAAGTGGCCGCTGCGCGAGGAGTTCAGGCGCGCTTCCTCACGCCAGGGCGGCGGTGGTGATCGGGCGGCCGTGCCGTCGACGCCGCGCGAACCACATCCGCAGCCTGCGATGGCTTCACAGCAGCGGACCAGCTACGACCGCCTGCCGGCGGCCACGCGCGAGCCATCGCCGCCCACACCGCCGCCCGTATCGCCTCCACCCCCGCCGCGGCCGCCAGCGTCGCCCTCGCACGGCGCGACCCGCTTTTCATCCGTCTTCGGCACCAGGAGGCGCTGACCATGGCCCGGCATCGCGGACGCGGCATCGCGTCGGTCAACTACCCCATCGGCATGAATCTTGGTGGCGATCCCAGCCAGGCGCTGGTCCATTCCAACCCGAGCGGCAAGTTCACTGTGGCGCTGTCCTCGATCGACCTTGGCCAGGGCATGAAGTCGGTGACGCGGCAGATCTGCGCGGAAACGCTCGGTGTGCCAGTCGAGGATGTCTATGTCGACACCGCCGATTCCGACACCGGACCGCATTGCATGGGCTCGTTCGCTTCGCGCGGCACGCATCGTGTCGGCAATGCGGTGATGGCCGCCGCCAAGGAAGCGCGGGGCGTGA
>Ga0157369_10005887_pt1 | contig 14248 bp, 11 predicted proteins | sample C25metaG_FD_113461 | JGI IMG/M metagenome (GOLD analysis project Ga0157369, IMG submission 113461) | Corn rhizosphere microbial communities from Kellogg Biological Station, Michigan, USA - C2-5 metaG | ecosystem: Host-associated > Plants > Roots > Rhizosphere > Soil | place: USA: Michigan...
GTTCACCAAGGCCTTGATCGAGGGCACCGGCAAGCCGCTGACCGCGACCGCATCGTTGGTCGGCAACTTCGCCTTGTACGACTGGAAGGGCACGACGAGCAAGCTCGTCAGCTCCTCGTACACCTCAAGCCCGACGCTGTTCAGCGGGCAGTTGCTGCCCGGCCTCGAGAAGGCGCTCATCGGCCAGAAGGCGGGCAGCCGGGTGCTGGCGGTCGTCCCGCCCAAGGACGGCTTCGGCTCGTCCGGCAACCCGCAGATCGGCGTGGGCGGCACCGACACGCTGGTGTTCGTCATCGACATGATCGCGGTGATCGGCAACACCGACGGGGCGAGCGGCGCGCCGGTCTCCAGCGGCGGCGGCAACCTGCCAACGGTCACCGTGACCCCCGGCAAGGCGCCCACGGTGAAGGTCCCCGCGAGCGCGCCCCCGGGCAAGCTCACGGTCAAGGTCCTGGCCCAGGGCACGGGCGAGAAGGTCGCCAAGGGCGATTACGTCGTCGTGCAGTACACCGGGGTCATCTGGAAGACCGGTAAGGTCTTCGACTCCTCGTGGTCGCGCTCGGCCCCGTTCGCGTTCAACATCGGCGCGGGCCAGGTCGTCAAGGGCTGGGATAGCGGGCTGGTGGGCCAGCCGGCCGGCAGTCGCGTCCTGCTGACGGTGCCGCCCGCGCAGGGTTACGGTGCCAGCCCGCCGAGCGGGTCTGGTATCGGCAAGTCCGACACGATGGTCTTCATCGTGGACATCCTCGGCGCCTACAAGCCCAGCGGAGCCAAGTAGCGGATAACAACAGCAAGGGGGCGCCGCGCCGGCTGGCTGCAGGGCGCGGGCGCCCTCATAACAGCAAGAGGCGCGGAGCGCTGGGTGGCTGCGGCGTTAGCTGGGGGTTAGGAGGCGGGCGGCGTGGCGGCCGGCGGCGGCGCAGGCCAGGAAGTACTCCAGGTCGGCGTCCAGGCCCCGGCCCATCGTGGACAGGGGGACCGGGCAGGCGCGCAGGGCCTCGGTCAGGCCCGCAGTGTCTTGCCTAACGACCCGGTGGCGGCTGCCGAGTTCCTTCGCAGCGACCGCGAGCACCCGGGCGCCGAGCTCGCCGGGCAACTCCGGGACGACGACGTCGGCCGCCGCGAGGGCTACCCGGCCGTAGGCGGTCAGGCTGTGGTGGGAGATCCCCTGGTGCCGCTCACGGGGGTCGGCGGCGGAGATCCGCAACGCCGCGACCGGCCGGCCGCCGAGCGCGGCGGCCGCGTTGACCGCCTCGCCCGCCGCGACCCCGGAATATCCCCACCGGGTCCCCGTGCCGAGGTTGCCCGGACCCTGAGCGACGATCGCCACGTCGGCGCGCAGCACGTGCCGGGCCGCCAGCAGCCCGCTGTGCACCGTCACCGCTTCCAGGTCGCCGCCGAATGCCTGCCCGGTCGTGATCGTGGCGGCCAGCCAGCCCGCCGCGCGCAGGCCGGCGACCGTCCGGGAGAACCAGGCCGGCAGCGCCCCGCCATCGGTCATGACGTAGGCGGCCAGCGGGCGGGAGGCCGGTCGCGTTGGGGCCACGGGTGAGAAGAGGCCCGCCAGGATGGCGGGCAGGGCGGAGTGCAGGTCGGCCGCCACGACGGGCATCCCGTCGAGGGAGCCGGCATCGCGCAGCAGGTCGTGGAACTCGCTGCCCTGCTCGTCCACGCTGGCCACGGTGGCCTGCAGCGGCGTGTAGCGCGCCTTGACCATGTGCCCGGGCAGTTCCGGGTCGGCGGGCAGCCGGTCGGGGATGGCGACCACGAGGGCGTACCCGCCGGTGCCGAGGCCCTGGTGCAGCGCCGTGGTGTTCAGCAGCACCCGGTCGCCGGGCCGCGGCCGCCCGGTCAGGGCCGGGTACGCGAGCGCGCGGACTGTTGACGGCATATCAACAGTGCCGCCAGCGCCGCGTGACGGGTCGTCCACGGTTACCATGATTTCGGCTGCCCCGGTCCATTCCCGCCGCACTTCCGTGACAATTCCGCGTCGCCACCTGATCACGACCGCAGGGTAGCCGCTCACCGGCACACCAGGAGGCATTGATGTCGAAGCGCAGGACCGAGCGACTGCTGTCGATCGTCGTTCTGCTGCTGTCGTCACGGCGCTACCTGGTCCCGCAGGAGATCAGGGACGCGGTGATCGGGTACCCGGAGCAGGAAGAGGCGTTCCGCCGCATGTTCGAGCGGGACAAGGACGAACTGCGCGAGCTGGGCATACCGCTGGAAGTCGGGACGAACAACCCGCTGGATGACGAGCCGGGATACCGGATCCGGCGCCAGGAATACGAGTTGCCGGAGATCCACCTGACCGCCGACGAGGCCGCCGTCCTCGGCATCGCGGCCCGGGTCTGGCGCAGCGCGGAGCTGTCGGGCGCCGCGATCGGCGCGGTGCTCAAGCTCAAGGCGGCCGCACTGAGCTCAGGGTCACCGGGCTCAGGGGCGCTCGGCCCGGGGGTGCCTGACTCGGGGGCGCTGGGCGCCGGGGGACAGGACGCGGACGCCGCGTCCGAGGAGGCGATCGCCGCCCTGCCCGGCATCGAGCCGAGGCTGACCACGCAAGAGCCGGCGTTCGGCCCGCTGTGGGAGGCGGTGCGCGACCGGCGGCCGGTCACGTTCGCCTACCGGGCCGCCGGGCGGACGGACGCGATCAAGCGCGTGCTCGAGCCGTGGGGCGTGGTGAACCGGCGCGGCCACTGGTACGTGGCCGGGCATGACCGGGCGCGCGAGGCGACCCGGGTTTTCCGGCTGAGCCGCATCGAGGGCCCGGTGAAGATGAGCGGCCCGGCGGGCAGCGTGGCCGTGCCGGACGGGGTCGACGTCCGCGCGCTGGTGGAGGAGTTCGGCAAGTCGCCCGAGCGCGGGCCGGCGGACCGGGCCACGGCCACCTTGCGGGTGCGGGAGGGGGCCGGGCACGGGTTCCGCCGCCGGCCCAGGGGCATCGAGCCGGACCCCGACCATCCCGGCTGGGACATCGTGACGGTGAGCTTCGCGGAGGAGAAGTGGTACGCGGAGTACGTGGCGTCATTCGGCCCCGACGTGGTGGTGCTTGACCCGCCGGACCTGCGGGACGCCGTCATCGCGAAGCTGAAGGGAATCCTGGCATGAGCGAGTGCGGGGGCGCAGCGGGGGAAGGCACCGCGCTTAACGGTGCCCCGGAGCAAGCGGGGAGCAGAGCGTGACCGGCAGCCCGCGGATGGTGACCTCGGGTGAGCGGCTGCGGCGGCTGCTCGCGCTCGTGCCCTACGTGGTCAGCCGCAAGGCGGTGAGCCTGGCGGAGACGGCGGCGATGTTCGGCATGTCCGAGCGCGAGCTGATCGATGACCTGAACCTCGCCTGGTGCGTGGAGCTGAAGGACCCGCAGCCGTACTGCCCGATCGACTTGTCCTATGAGGGCGGCGAGATCGTCGTCAGCCAGGCCGAGGCGATCGAGCGGCCGCTGCGGCTGGCCGCCGACGAGGCGAGCGCGCTGCTGGTGGCGCTGCGGATGCTGGAGGACGTCGGCGGCGGCGACGCCACCGTCGTGGAGAGCGTCATCGCCAAGCTGGTCGCCGCGACGGGAGGATCCGCGGACTCCGCCAGCGCGCACGTCACCGTGGTCAGCGCCCCGGACGCCGAGGGCCACGCCGAGCGGCTGCGGGGCGCGCTCGCCGCCCGCCGCCGGGTGCACCTGCGGTACTACGTGCCGGGCAGGGACGAGGCGACCGAGCGGGACGTGGACCCGATGCGGCTGCTCGCCGTCGACGGGCGAACCTACCTGGAAGGGTGGTGCCGGCGGGCGGAGGGGGTGCGAACGTTCCGCCTGGACCGGGTGCTCGGCCTGACGGTGCTCGAGGTGGCCGCCTCGGTGCCGGAGACGGCCCAGGCGGTGGACGTGGACGCCGGGTTGTTCCAGCCGTCGCCGTCCGATGTCCTGGTCGTCTTGGACGTCTCAGCGGCGGGGCGGTGGGTACCGGAGTATTACCCGGCGGAGTCGGTCCAGGAGCAGGGCGATGGCTGGCTGCGGGTGTCGCTGCGCACCCCGGACACCCGGTGGGTGCGGCGGCAGGCGCTGCGGCTCGGCGAGGAGTGCCGGGTGGTGGCGCCCGCGTCGCTGGCCGCCGACGTCCGCGAGGCCGCGTCCGCGGCCCTGGCCCTGTACGAATGAAAGTTACTTCCCCGATCCGCGCGGTGCCCGCCAGTCCGCTGTGCCCCCGGCCAGTCCGCGGTGCCCCCTACCAATCCGCGGTGCCTCCACCAATCCACGGGGGGACCGGCTCCGAAGCACAGGTGACCGGAGCCCGGCAAACCGTGACGGGCGTGACGTAATCCAACGAATCTGGTTGTTTGGTGGTGTGTAGCCGGTTTACGTCGCGTTCGCTATCTAGGTCTGGCGGTCTCTGGACCGCCGTGTAGACTCGGGGTCGAAATGAGTCTTGCCTTGCCTGGACTCGCCCCCTGGCGCTGAAGGATCGCAAAATGGCTAACCTGTTTGACAGCCCATGGAAGATCATGATCGTCGCGGCCGTGATCATCGTGCTGTTCGGTTCGCGCAAGCTGCCCGACGCCGCCCGGTCCCTCGGGAAGTCGATGCGCATCCTCAAGAGTGAAGTCTCCAGCATGCACGACGACGAACCGTCGTCGCCGGCCGCTCCCGCCGCGGCCACGTCCTTCCCGTCGGCCGGCCAGATCCAGGCGGCCCAGCCGAATGAAGCGCAGGCGCAGATCGACGCCCTGCAAAGGCAGCTGAGCGATCTCCAGCAGTCGGTCGCCGTCAAGAACAGCGCTCCGGCGGACGCCCAGCAGGCCAAGTAGTCCCTGCTCCGCGCCTTTACCGGGAGAGGGCGGTCGTACAGCCATGGCGAGGAAGCCCAGTGCCGTCGCGGGTGCTCGCGTTGTGGGCGAGCAGTACGTGCGCATGAAGCGACGGGAAAACCCCGAGGGGCGCATGCCCCTGCTTGAGCACCTGGCCGAGCTGCGCAACCGCCTGCTCAAGGCGGCCATTGCCCTGATCCTGGGCATGGGCATCGCGCTCGTCTACTCCAACCAGACGCTCCAGTTCGTCATGCGCCCGTTCTGCGAGGCGACCATCAACGGGCACTCCGGCTGCCATGGCTATGGCGACCAGCTCGTCATCAACGGCGTCTTCGACGGGTTCTTCATCCGGGTCAAGATCGCGTTCTTCATCGGGCTGATCGGCACGAGCCCGATCTGGCTCTACCAGCTGTGGGCGTTCATCGCCCCGGGCCTGTACGGCCGCGAGAAGAAGTGGGCCTACCTGTTCACCGGGACCGCGGTGCCGCTGTTCGTCGGCGGCGCCTTCCTCGCCTTCCTCGTGATGGGCCGGGGCCTGCACTACCTGCTCGGCCTGGTGCCCCAGAACACCGCGGCGCTGCCCAGCTTCGACACCTACGTCAGCTACTTCACCGGCATGCTGGTCGGCTTCGGCGTCGCGTTCGAGTTGCCGCTGGTGATGATCATGCTGAATGTCGCCGGCGTCCTCACCCATGAGCGGTTCCGCCGCTGGCGCAAGATGCTGATCTTCACCGTCTTCCTGATCGCCGGCATCGCGAACCCCAGCCCGGACCCGTGGACGATGCTCATCCTCGGCGGCATGTGCGTGGTGCTGGTGGAGGCGGCCGAGCTGTTCGTTTACTTCAACGACAGGCGCCGGGCCAGGCGCAACCCCAACCCGTACGCGAACCTGGCCGACAACGAGGTTGCCCCGCTCGATGACCCCGAGCCCGTCGACGCGGACAACAGCGCCAACTAGCGCAGTCAGGGAGCGCTGCCGGCTCTTGGGTTTACTCCCGTCTCACTGGTCGTGATGTCAAATAGTCTTGGTCGCATGAGCACACCGGCCCCCGCCAAGGACTCATCCCCGTCCCCGGCGGAACGGTACTCCCGGTTCCGTGAGCGGCAAGCCGACCCGGATCTCGCTTCCTTCCGCGAGCTGTACGACTTCGCCCTCGATGACTTCCAGGTCGCCGCCTGCGGGGCGCTGAGCTCGGGCAACGGGGTGCTCGTGGCCGCGCCGACCGGGTCGGGCAAGACCGTCGTCGGCGAGTTCGCGGTCCACCTGGCCCTGGCCCAGGGCCGCAAGTGCTTCTACACCACGCCGATCAAGGCGCTGTCCAACCAGAAGTACGGCGACCTCGTCCGGCGCTACGGTACCGACCGCGTCGGCCTGCTCACCGGGGACAACTCGGTCAACGGGGACGCCCCGGTCGTCGTGATGACCACCGAGGTGCTCCGCAACATGCTCTACGCGGGGTCGGCCACGCTCCGCGACCTCGGCTACGTGGTCCTCGATGAGGTGCACTACCTCGCCGACCGCTCCCGGGGCGCGGTCTGGGAAGAGGTCATCATCCACCTGCCGGAGTCGGTGCGGGTGGTCGCGCTGTCGGCGACGGTGAGCAACGCCGAGGAGTTCGGCGACTGGCTGGCCCAGGTGCGCGGCGGCACCGAGGTCATCGTCGATGAGCACCGCCCGGTCCCGTTGTGGCAGCACATGCTGGTCGGCCGGCGCCTGTACGACCTGTTCACCGACGACGATCATCACCAGCTCAACCCCGAGCTGGTCCGGCTCGCCCAGCGCGAGATCCGCACCTCGGCGGCGGCCCGGGGCGCCTCCCGCCCCCGCCGCGGCGAGCGGCGGCCTCGCCGGTACACCCCGCCGTACCGGCCCGAGGTCATCGACCGGCTGGACGCGGCGGGCCTGCTGCCCGCGATCACGTTCATCTTCAGCCGGGCGGGCTGCGACGCGGCCGTCCAGCAGTGCCTGGCCGCCGGGCTGCGGCTGACGACGCCCGACGAGGCCGAGCTGATCGAGTCGCGCGCCGCGCGCCGGGTCGCCGACATCCCCGAGGAGGACCTGCTCGTCCTGGGCTACCACGACTGGCTCACCGGGCTGCGGCGCGGCATCGCGGCGCACCACGCCGGGATGCTGCCCGCGTTCAAGGAGGTCGTCGAGGAGCTATTCGCGGCGGGCCTGGTCCGCGCCGTGTTCGCCACCGAGACGCTCGCGCTCGGCATCAACATGCCGGCCAGGACCGTGGTCATCGAGCGGCTGGACAAGTGGAACGGCGAGACCCACGCCCCGCTCACGGCGGGGGAATACACCCAGCTGACCGGGCGCGCCGGGCGGCGCGGCATCGACGTGGAGGGCCACGCGGTCGTCTTGTGGCAGCCGGGCCTGGACCCGGGGCTGGTCGCGGGCCTGGCCGGCACCCGGACGTACCCGCTGAACTCCAGCTTCCGCCCGTCCTACAACATGGCCGTCAACCTGACCGGCCGGGCGGGCCGCCAGCGCGCGGCCGCGCTGCTGGAGTCCTCCTTCGCCCAGTTCCAGGCCGACCGGGGCGTCGTCGGGATCGCCCGGCGGCTGCGCCGTGTCCAGCAGCAAGCCGGTGACCTGGCCAAGTCGATGGCCTGCGACCAGGGCGACTTCACCGAGTACATCGGGATCCGGCGGCAGCTCACCGACCTGGAGAAGGACGCCTCGCGCAACCGCGCCTCCTCGCGCCGGGCGCAGGCGCTGCGCTCACTGCCGCTGCTGCGCCGCGGCGACATCATCGCCATTCCCGGCGGCCGCCGGGCGGGCCTGGCGGTCGTCTTGTCCCCGCCCCCGGCCTCGGTCGCCGACGGGCCGCAGCCGCTGCGGCGCACGACCGCCGACGGCCCGCTGGTGCTCACCTCGGGCGGCCAGGTCAAGCAGCTGTGGGCGGCGGACTTCCCGGTGCCGGCCGAGCCGGTGGACCGGGTGAAGATCCCCGCCTCGTTCAGCGAACGGTCACCAAAGCACCGGCGCGACCTCGTCTCCGCCCTGCGCAGCAGGCTAGCGGGCCGCGACCTCGATGATCTCCCGCACAACGGCGCCGGGGAGAGCCGGCGCGGGGGCAATGGCGCGGCGGCCGACGGCGGGGGAGTCCCCCATGACGTCGCCGAGCTGCGCCGCAAGCTGCGGCGCCACCCCTGCCACGGCTGCCCTGACCGGGAGCAGCACGCGCGGTTCGCCGAGCGCTACGTGCGCCTGCAGCGAGACGCCGAGGAACTGCAGCGGCAGATCAGCGGCCGCTCGCACGTGATCGCGCGGACGTTCGAGCGGGTGTGCTCGGTACTGGACCAGCTCGGGTACCTCGATGGCGACCTGGTGACGCCGGATGGCAGGCGGCTTGGCCGGCTGTACTCGGAGCTGGACCTGCTCGCGGCCGAGTGCCTGCGCCGGGGCTTCTGGGAGGGGCTGAACCCGGCCGAGCTGGCGGCCTGCGTGTCGGTGCTGACGTTCGAGTCGCGGCTGCAGTCCGACGACGCCCAGCCCGCGCGGCTGCCCAAGGGGCCGGTCCGCGAGGTGCTGGACGACATGTCGCGGACGTGGGTGGAGCTTGAGCACCTGGAGCGCCGCAACAGCCTGTCGTTCCTGCGCGAGCCCGACCCCGGCTTCGTCTGGGCCGCCTACCGATGGGTGCGCGGCGCGAAGCTGGAGGATGTCCTGGAGTCGGCGCCCGGCCTGACCCCGGGCGACTTCGTCCGCTCGATCAAGCAACTGATGGACCTGCTGGACCAGGTCGCCGTGGCCGCCTCGTCCCGGGCAGCCGGGGACGCCGCTGCGGACGCTGCCACTATGGCTGCCACTATGGGCAAGCCGGGCGCGGCGGACGACGACCCGGCGGCGCGCCGTGGCCGCGGCGTGGCCGAGACGGCCCGCGCGGCCATCGACGCGATGCGGCGCGGCGTAGTCGCCTACACGACGCTCACGGACTGACGCGCTCCCGCGCTCCCCGACCGGGCAATTCCCGGGTTTCCCGCTCGCCCTTCCCCGTGTTCGCCCCGCTTCCCCGTGTTCCCCGAGTGCCGTGTTCCCCGAGTGCCGCCCCATCGTGGTGGGCGACGGGCGCCGGAACGGATCCCGACGCGGGGAGCCCGTCGCTTGCCCCGACTGGACTGGTGCTACTTCGGCGGCGCGAGGACCTTGTTGGGGTCCTGCAAGATCACGATGCCGGAGATGTGGTCGTACAAGGTCCGCCGGTCCTTGTTGACCAGCATCATGACGAACGAGACGAGGCCGCCGAACGCGATGTAATCGATCACGGACCGGCTGAGCCCCCACAGGAACATCTGGCCCCAGCTGGCGACGGCGTTCTCCTGCATCCTCCAGCAGCGGAGCCCGAGTACCTGCTGGGTCGGGGTCTGGCCGTTCGCCCAGGTGATCGCGCCCCAGATCAGGTAGCCGATGCCGAGCGTGATGATGGCGAGCAGGCCAGACAGGAAGAACGCGCCGATCCGGATGCCGATGCTGGCGACCTGGGTTCCCTGCGGGATGGTAAGCCCGGTCGCCGGGTCGAGGAACAGGCCGCCGGGAGCTGCCTGGTACCCGGGCATCGGGGGAGCGGGCTGCAGGTAGCCGCCCGGCTGCTGGTAACCGCCGGACTGGAAATCAGCGGGCTGCTGATACCCGGGCGGTGCCTGGTAGCCAGGTGCCTGGTATCCGGGCGGGGGCGCCCCGGGCGGCGGTGTTTGCGGGCCCGGAGACCCGTAAGCGGGAGTATTCCATCCCTGATCAGTCATGGTGACCTACCTTCCGTCGTGGCCGAATTCATCCGGACTCTATGCGGGCAAAGCTCCGCCCGGAAAGATATGCGTGGCTATCGCAGCTGAACCGTTACTGGAGGCGGTTTGCTGAATAGTGGCTGCTTGGCGGCTCGGGAAACACGCGCCCGCTTTCCCGCACATGATTGCACCGCGCGTTTCCGGAAGGGCGGGATGACATGACGCCGGCCGTCGCGGTACCGATTACGCGTTGAGGTAAATGCGTTACGTATCGTTGCTCATGGTGGGCGCGGGGCCGGGGGGCGGGCGCCGCGGGCCCTGGGCCGGGGGTTAAGTATTAACGCAGTCTATGCATGAGTAGAAGACTGGCATTGGTGCTTATAGGAGCTGGTCGTTAGCCTGGGACTCGTAGCAGGCTTCAAGGAGGCGCCGTGTCACGAGCATCAGTGTCCGCAGCCGTCCCGGATGCCCGGAGGGACCCGGCTGCCAAGCGGAGCGCTATAGGGGGCCCGCTTCCCGCGGTGGTCGGCGGCTGCCCGCAGTTCCTGCTGGCCTCGGTCCGCCGCGCGGTCCGCGCTGGCGGCGACTGGCAGCAGGTCGCTGACCGGGTCGCGGGCGTGCTGCGCAGCCAGCTCCCGGAGCCGGGCATCTTGACGCCCGAGCAGCTGCGCGGTGACCCGGCGGGCTACCAGACCCACCTCCTGCACGCCGAGCCGGACGGCTCCTTCTCCGTCACCGTCATGGTGTGGCGGCCCGGGCAGCGGACCTCGATCCACGACCATCTCGCCTGGTGCGTGACCGCGGTCTTGCAGGGCACCGAGTACGAGGAGATCTTCGCCCCCGAGCCGGCCGCCGCGGGCCGGGGGGCGGCGCTGCGGGTCATCGCCCGCAACGAGAACCAGGTCGGCGCGGTCGCGGGCTTCGCGCCTCCCGGCGATATCCACCGGGTGACCAACTCCGGGGCCGGAACGGCCGTGTCCATGCACATCTATGGCACCGACATCACCCGCGTCGGCTCCAGCATCCGCCGGGAGTACTGACGCACAGCGGGCTAGCCCCCGGGATCTCAGCCAGCGCCGTCCACGGCGCTGGCTTCTTCCTTGTGGTCACCCTTGTCAAGCGATCGTTAGCGATATATCGTTGAGCTAACGCGAACGATACGATACCGATCGAAGGAGAGTCGTCATGCATGATGAACGCAGGCGCGGACCGCGCGGCGAGGGCTGGGGCCCACCATGGGGTGGCCGTGGCGAGGGGCCGCGCAGGGGCCGCGGGGACTGGGGTTACGCCATGGGCGGCCCCGAGGGGCCGGGCGGCCCGGGGCGCGGCCCTGGTGGTCCCGGCGGGCGCGGCTGGGGCGACCCTCGCGGCGAATGGGGTGCCCCCGGCAAACGCCATGGCTGGGCCTGGGAAGGGCCTGGCATGCCGCCGGTCCCGCCGCCGCCGGAGTTCGGGCCGGGATTCGGCCCTGGGTTCGGTCCTGGGTTCGGCCGCAAGCGCGGCTTTGGCGGGCCTGGGCACCGGCGCGCCCGGCGCGGCGACGTCCGCGGGGCCATCCTCGACCTGCTGGCCGAGGGGCAGCCGTGGAACGGATACCAGATCATCCAGGAGATCGCCCAGCGCACCAACGGCATCTGGCGTCCGTCGGCCGGGTCGGTTTACCCGGCGTTGCAGCAGCTGGAAGACGAGGGGCTGATCAGCCCCGAGGGCGAGGGCCGCCGCCGGATGTACACGCTCACCGCGGAGGGCCGGGGCTACGCCGAGGCGCACCGCGATGAGCTGCGCGCCTCGTGGGACGCCGTCGCCGGGATGACCGACGACGCCGCCCTCGAGCTCGGCAACATGATCCGCCAGATCATGATGGCGGTGATGGAGGTCCGCCGGGCCGGGTCGCCCGCCCAGCTCGCCGAGGCGCGCCGCGTGCTCGCCGAGACCCGCCGGTCGCTGTACCGCATCCTCGCCGACGACGTCGAGGGCGAGGACGCCGAGGACGCCGAGGATGCCGGCACCGCGTCGGCCGGCGAGGCGGACGACCTGGCGGACGGTGAGCAGGGCAGCGAGTGATCGAACCCGCGCCGCCCGGCATCCTGGCGAACGCGCAGTTCCGAAAGACGGAGTAACTAAGCAAACGTCTGCCGGCGAAACCGTCAGCACTCCCGGCAAAACATCAAGCGCGCTCATAGGGCTTCTCGCGTAGCAAAACCACCAAGGTACACTCTCGGTGCTTCTCGCGCAGCAAAACACCAAGTTGCGCTCGGCGATACTTCGGCTGTGCTTAAACGGTCAAGTCACACCAAGCCTCGCTCGGAGTGCTTCCCGGAGGGCTAAGACCAAGCCCCGCTCAATAAAGGGCGACGCAGGGTGGCTACGGGGGCAAACCACCCTGCGTCGCATTCATCGGCGTTCCGACGGGGGCCCGGAACGCCGGCAGTGGTGCCCTGACGGGGGACCAGAGCACCGATATGAATGGTACAACGAAACGCCCCCCGATGTGCAAGAACCAAATGGCGTCTTTATCTCGCTGTAACGATCGCCGATGCACGGGAAGGTCAAAGGAAGGGCTGCTGAGGGTAAGAAAGTTGCGAGATCGATGTTCGCGAATGCTCGCAACATCACGCGAGTGCCGTGGTCTCTGCGGCAGCGAGGGCAGGATGGGAGGAGCGCAGTCGGCACAGTAGTGCGGTGATTACGAACGGTCATCTTGGTCGTCGCGGGGAGTATCCCTGCGAGCGGGCAAGTTCATGCGGTGCTCAAGGAAGCCGCGGGTGTTGTCCGGCTCGCGTCCGCCGTTGGCGAAAATGACCGCGAAATACGGGATGACGATCGCCCCGACCGCCGGGATGGCGGTCAGCCATCCGCCGTGGTTGACGAAGACCACTACCGCGACGGCGAAGCACACCGCCCGGATGCCCATCATGACGAGGTAGCGCCGCTGGCGGTAGGCGATGTCTTCCGACAGCGGCCTGCGCGCCTGCGTCACCAAGTGGACCTGCGGGTCCCGCCCGTGGTGGCCTACCCTCATGGTTCTACCGTATCTCCGCCCGGGAGGTCATCAAACAGCATCGGCCCGGGTGCGTTAGGTGGCAGTGCTGTGCTGGCTGTGCTGGCTGTGCTGGCCGCGTTAGCTGGCTTGGCTCACCGAGGACATGTTGAAGCCCTCGATCCGCAGCGGCGGCATCGCGCAGCGGGTGAAGTAGTCGCTCCACTCCCGCGGCAGCGTGCTGCGCTCCGTCGCCCCGGCCTCGGCCAGGCGGGACAGCATCCCGACGGGCGTCTCGTTGAACCGGAAGTTATTGACCGCCCCGGTGACCTCGCCATCCTCGATGAGGTAGACGCCGTCTCGGGTCAGCCCGGTCAGCAGCAGCTTCTGCGGGTCGACCGAGCGGATGTACCACAAGCAGGTGAGCAGCAGCCCGCGCCTGGTCGAGGCGATCATGGATTCCAGCGAGCCGGCGTCGCGGGCGGGGTCGGCTCCGCCGCTGAGCACGAGGTTGTCCACGGCCGGCGTCACCGGCAGCCCGGCGAGCGCGGCGGAGTGCCGGCTGGAGTACAGCCCCGACAGCACCCCGTCGGACAGCCACGTCACCCGGCCGGACGGCATCCCGTTGTCGAATACGGACTGGTCGTCACCTGAGGAGTGCGCGATCACGAACGGGGCGCACTCAAGGGCGGGATAGTCCGGGTCGCTGAACAGGGAAACGGGCTGCGCGGACAATCGCTCGCCGACCCGCGTGCCGCCGCCTGCCTTGCTGAACGGCGACCGCCCCTCGGCGGCCTCGCGCGCCCCGGCGGCCCAGTAGAAGTTGATCATCAGGTCGGCGACCGCGGTGGGCGGCAGCAGCGTCTCATACCGCCCGGCTGGCAACTCCACCCGCCGCGCCTGCCACGCCAGCCGCTGCGCGAGCGAGGCGTCCAGGGCGGCCGGGTCCACGTCTGAGAAGTCCCGGGTGGCGGCCCCGGCCCACGCTGACCGGGTCAAGTCGGCCGACTTCGCGTTGAGCTCCAGCCGGCCGGTCGGCTGGTCGTGGCGCAGCCGCAGCCCGCTCGACGTGCCCAGGAAGGTCGAGGTCACCTCGTGCTCAGCGAACCCGTACAGCTTGCGCCCGGCCGCCTCGGCGACCCGCAAGGTCTCGCCCAGCTGGCTGGCGAACCCCCGCAGGACGCCCACCTCGGTGCCGGCCGCGTCATCGTCCCACGACCTTGATCCCCAACGATCGGCGGCCGACTGCGCGAGCTCCTGCGCGTCGGCGGCGGGCGGGGCGTCGGCCGCGGCCTTGCGGGCCTCGGCGACGATCTCCTCGACCTGGTCGGGGCGGGCGCCGGATCGCGACACGACGCCGACGCCGCTGGTGGCGCCGGATGGTCCCCCGCGCCGGTCGATGGCGATCACGGTGAGGCTGCGAGTACTGCTCACCCCGTTGGTGGTCAGCGTGTTGCCCGCCCAGCGCAGGTTCACGGCGGAGTGCTCGTCGGCGAGGACGATGAGGTCACCGTCGGGCTTGGCCAATGCCAGCGCGCGCTCGACGGTGTCTTGGGCGGTCACCCGGTCGCTCGTCATTCGCTCGTTCCTTCCTGGGCCACGTTGAGCACGCGCACGCCGCGGAACAGGGCCGCCGGGGCGCCGTGACTGACCGGCGCGACCTGGCCGGGCTGGCCCTTGCCGCAGTTGAAGGCCCCGCCCAGGACGTAGGTCTGCGGGCCGCCGACCGCCTCCATCGAA
>Ga0157369_10005888_pt1 | contig 14247 bp, 9 predicted proteins | sample C25metaG_FD_113461 | JGI IMG/M metagenome (GOLD analysis project Ga0157369, IMG submission 113461) | Corn rhizosphere microbial communities from Kellogg Biological Station, Michigan, USA - C2-5 metaG | ecosystem: Host-associated > Plants > Roots > Rhizosphere > Soil | place: USA: Michigan...
ACGGCGCGGACTTCGTGAAGTGCGATATCCGCGAAGAAGCGTCTGTCAGCGCCGCCATCGAAGAGGTCGCGCGCAAGCACGGCCGCATCGACATTGCCGTCCATGCAGCCGGCATCTCGCGCGACTCCGTGGTGTGGAAGTTGTCTGCCGCCGAGTGGGACCAAGTGCAGAGCGTAAACCTGCGTGGAGCATTCCTTGTCATCCGCAATGTCGTTCCTGTCATGCGCAAAGAAAGCACCGGCGGACGCATCGTGTTGATCGGATCGATCAACGGCTCGCGCGGAAAATTCGGGACTGCCGCCTACTCGGCGAGCAAGGCGGGACTGCTCGGACTCGCCAAGAGCGTAGCGCGAGAGACGGGAAAGTTCGGCGTCCTGGTAAACGTGATCGAGCCGGGATGGGTACACACTCCGCTGACCGACAGGGTTCCGCAGGAGATAAAGGATGCGGCGCTGGCTGAGTCGCTGGTAGGCAGTTTTCTTGAGCCGGACGACGTGGCCTCCGCCGTCACCTACCTCTGCGGACCGGGCGGCCGCCGCATCACCGGGCAACTGCTGCGCGTCGACGGCGGACAGTTCCTCGGCCCGCACTAGTCCTGAGGAATTCGCCCCCGCTTTCGAGGCGTCCTCCAGGAATTCCGGCTAAATCTGCGTCCTAACCAATTTGCCCGAAGCACGTCAAATTCCCTATAGGTGAGGGGATGCTGACAGACGTACGCGATGCGGTGCGGCAGTTGCGGAAGGCTCCCGGCTTTACAGCGACCGCCGTGATCACGCTGGCGCTGGGAATCGGGGCCACAACGGCGATTTTTACCCTGGTCCACCAGGTGATGTTGAAGTCGCTGCCGGTTACAAAGCCGGAAGAGCTGTGGAGAATCGGTGACAAGACTCGCTGCTGCAACTGGGGCGGGTACACGCAGGGCGATGACGGCGACTTTGCCTTGTTCTCCGCGGAGGCGTACCGGTACTTTCGCGCGCACACGCCGGAATTCGTAGACCTGGCCGCTCTCCAGGCGGGCAATGCCAATCTTGGCGTCCGGAGAGTGGGATCGCAGGCGCCGGTTGACACGCGCAACGGGCAATACGTCTCGGGCAATTTCTTCCGGACGTTCGGCGTGCAGCCGTGGATCGGACGCCTGCTCACCGACGAAGACGACCAGGAAGGCGCGGCTCCGGTTGCGGTGATGAGCTACCGCATCTGGCACGACAAGTACGGATCTGATCCTTCTGTGGTCGGCGCCGGCTACCAGATCAATGGACATCCGTTCACGGTGATCGGGGTGGCTGCGCCCGGGTTTTTCGGCGCCAAGATGGCTGGATGGGGTATGCCGGACTTCTGGCTTCCGCTGAACGACGAAATGGTGCTCTCGCGACAGCCGGCGCAGTCGCGGCCCAAGAGGCCAAACACCAACTATCTCGACCTGATCGGCAGGGCGCGTCCGGACGTCAATCCGAAGTCGCTCGAAGCAAAATTGAAGGTGGAGTTCCATGACTGGCTGGCGAGTCACGTTCCCGACATGGAGCCCGGCGAGAAGCAGCTGTGGCAGCAGCAAACGCTCCACCTCACACCCGGCGGAGCCGGCACGGCGGCGTTGCGGAGTGAGTACGAGGGTGGGCTGAAGCTGCTCCTGGTGGCTGCGGGATGCGTGCTCCTGGTGGCGTGCGCGAACCTGGCAAACCTGATGTTGGCGCGCGGATTGAAGGACCGCGCGCAAACCGCGATCCGGGTAGCGCTGGGCGCTCCACGACGCCGGCTGATTCGGAGGGCCCTGGTTGAATGCATCATGCTGTCGGCGATTGGCGGGGCGGTCGGCGTCGGCGTGGCGTACGCCGGGACCAAATTGATCCTGCACCTGGCTTTCCAGAGCGGCCCCAACCACTACGTGCCACTGAGCGCAAGTCCTTCCCTGATCGTGCTGCTGTTCACGCTCGGCGTGTCGGTTCTTACGGGAATCACTTTCGGAATTGTGCCAGCGTGGGTGACTTCGCACGCAGATCCGATGGAGGCACTTCGCGGCGCAGGCCGTGCGGTGAAGGGAGGTGCTTCGTGGGCGCAGAGGTCGCTGGTCATCACGCAGGCGGCGATGTCTCTCGTGCTGCTGTCTGCGGCGGCGTTACTTGGCCAGAGCCTGCGGAACCTCGAGCACCAGGATTTCGGATTCGAAACGCAGGGCCGGTATATCGCATCGATCAATCCCAGCTTGGGGGACTACAAGCCGGAACAAATGGAGCCGTTATTCCGCCAAATCGACGATCGCCTGCAGCAGGTTCCCGGCGTGCGCATGGTCGCGCCGGTGCTTTATGCGCCGATGAGCGGCGACAGCTGGAACGAAGGCATTCGTATCGAGGGCAGGCCTGAGCCCGGCGCGAAAGAAGACACAGGCGCAGGATTTGCGCGCGTGATGCCGGGATTCTTCGATGCGGTGGGCGCCAAGATCGTTCTCGGCCGGGCGATCAGCGACGAGGACACGAATGCGACGCGCAGAGTAGCCGTCGTCAATGAAGCCTTCGCTAAGCGGTTTTTCAAGAACCAGAACCCAATTGGGCAGCACTTTGGCGAGAACAAGCTCAAGTATTCCGGAACCTACGAGATCGTTGGAGTCGTGCGCGACATGCGCTACATGACCTGGGGACTGAAGGACCCCATCCGGCCGATGTACTACCTCTCCGAGACGCAGAGCGTGAAGTATGACGATCCCGCCGACACAAGTGGGGATGCCGGGTCGCACTTCCTCGGCAACATCGTGATTTGGGCGCCGGGAGACCCGCCCGGCATGGAAGATCGCGTGCGCAAGGCGCTGGCGAGCGTTGATCCCAATCTTGTTCTGTACAGCGTCGATTCTTATTCCAAGGTCCTGAGCGGCGATTTCCAGCAGGAGAACATGATCGCAACCCTGACCTCGCTCTTCGGCGTGCTCGGCCTGATGCTCGCAGCCATCGGCCTTTACGGAGTGATGGCTTACATGGTGCAGCAGAGGACCAGTGAGATCGGCGTTCGCATGGCCCTGGGCGCGGATGGCATGCGCATCACGAAGATGGTGCTGGGCAATGCGTTCTCGCAGGTGGGCGTCGGCCTGGCGATCGGCATTCCAGCCACCCTCGCCGCGGGAAGGCTGATGACCAATCAACTGTACGGCGTGAAGTCGTGGGATCCGGCCATGATCGCGCTCGCCACGTTGATGCTCGGACTGGCGGCATTGCTTGCGTCCGTCATACCGGCGCGTCGTGCGGCAGGCGTGGAACCTATGGTGGCACTGAGGAATGAGTAGAAGTTCCTAGGCAGTTCGCTTCACGGGCGTGAATTCCCTCACTTCGATAGGAGACGCGAGAGGAAGTGCGCCGCTGACTTGCTCGATCAGGCCTGCGAGACGCGCGAGGTAGGCTTGGAGCCGGGCCAGCCGCTGAGGATGGAGGCGCGCCAGCGACGAGAGTTGGAATCCACCCGTGTCCATGATGACGATCCGGGGAGTCGGCTCGCGCAATACGACAACATTTTCCCGTCCCAGAATGTCGAGGCAGAAATCGTGGTCGCGGACGAGATCGAGAGTGTGACGGGAGAACGCGAGGAGTTCCGTGCGAAACCGTGGATACTCACTCGCCATCGCCAGTATCTGTTGATCCGACAGATCGTGGAAGAGGTCGGCGTGCGGAGCGAGCAGGAAAGGCTGAAGTCCAGCGCCTGCTGGTGATCCGAGCAGCGGTGAGTGCAGCAGGCAGAAGCGCATGGGCAGAACCAGGGACCCGTCAGAGTTGTATGCGCCGGCGACGAGGTCGTATTGGCGCCGCAGGCCCTGCACCACCGACATGGCGTCTGCCGTGCCGTAGCCGAGCGAGTCGCGGTAGACCTTGAGCGCGTAGTCGCCAGCATGAGTCTTGACGCGAAAGACGGTCGAGCTGAAGCCAAAGCCAGCAACCTCAATCTCTTCCGCAGCGAACGGCAACCGGTCCAGACGAAGCAGCAGCCGCGCTGAATAGCCCGCTCCGGCGGGCCAGATGGCGCCGAGAATGCGGGCGGCGGAGGCGACGCGATCGTAATGGGCCGCCCGCGGACGGAATATCGTTCGTGCATCGTCGCGCCAGTCTTTTGTAATGCGCTGCGCCGTAATGACAGCGTCCAGTACCTTGAAGAAGAAGTATCGGACCGAGAACTTGCGAGCGCAGAGCGTTCCGACGATGGGATAGCGATGCCCTTCGGGGAACGTCTCGTGCAGGTCGAGCTCCGCCAAGCCGACGACCAGCACCGCAATCCCGATAACCAGCGACAGTCCGACCGCCAAAACGACTCTTTCGAGCGCGAGAAAGTGGATGGCGATGACCGCTGCACAGGCGAGGGTCAGGACAACGAAGAATCCGCGGTAGCGTCGCCCCGGCAACCGTATCCCGAGCAGCCACAGCGCGCCCTGGTTCAGCATGTTGTGCAGGATGATGGTGCCCATCGTTACAGCGGCGGCTCCAACCGCGCCGTAACGAGGAATGACAAAGATGTTCGCGACTACGTTGGCGGCGATCGCCGACAGGTTGACGATGGTGATGTAGCGAATCTTGCCGAACACCTGCAACGTCTGCGCATTGAATCCGGTGGCGATGCTCACGAAGTATCCGGTCGCGATCAGCATCAGCACAACTGCCGACGGCTGATAGCGCGCTCCGTACAACAGCGTGACCAGCGGACGCGCGAAACCACAAGTCACAATGAAGATGGGGAACGACAGCGTGCCCATCCACACCGCATTGCTCCAGTAGAGCCGGTGAATGCCTTCGGTATCGCTTCGCGCGAACAGTTTTGCGGCGGACGGCGTGTAAAGCACGAGAAATGCCTGGAAGACGACCTGGTTCAGCGTCGCGATGGGATAGATGACGCGGTAATACGCGACCTGTGTAGCGTCGTGGAAATAGCCCAGCATCAGCGCGGCGATGGAGTGGTTCAGCACGCTGACGATGGTGGTGGTCATGACGGGAAAGGTGAAGCCGAGCAATTCGCGCGCCGGGATATCAATGTTGCGAAGCAAGTCGCGGTGCAGGAGTCCGCGGCTGCCGAGACTGCGGCGGAGAGTTCCCACATAGAAGAGCAGGCCGACGGCTGCCGCGACCAGGTATGCGATCGCGAGCCAACGCACGCTTAAGGAAGCGAAGCGCACGGCGAGAATGGCCGCGATCTTGAGCAGCGGAGCCAGCAGGTACTTGCGGGTGAAGATAGCGCGCGCGCCGTTGAAACTGGCGAGCAGCCCCTCGAAGAGTGCGTCGGTGGACTCGAGCGGCACGAGGAGGATCAGGATCAGCAGCAGACCCTGCGCCTGCGGCTCGCGAATGACCCGCGAAAGCGGTCCGGGCAGGAAGTAGAACGGCGCTATGAATAGCACCGAGGCGGCCGCAATCACGCCGAGCGACAGCACCACGGCGCCGATCAGCCGGGAAAACTGCTTGTGCTCGAAATAGATTGGCACGAACCGTGCCAGCGATTGCTCGAGGCTGAGAGCGGAAAACGCCTCGCAGGCGATGACGACCGAAAGACCGTAGGCCCACGCGCCATACTCGGTCGTGCTCAAGTACCGGACGACCAGCACCTGGGCGATGCAATTGATGCCGAGAGCCAGCACTCGCCCGGTCAGCAACAGACTCGATCCTCGAATCTGGCTGCGCTGCGTGGTTGCGGAACTGTCCAACGGCGGCGCCTCCGCCGTGCCTGAGGTCATAAATCCCGTTTTCGAAAGACGAAGTGTCGGGTCAGTTGCAGCGTCGCAGCTGCAGGACCCGCATCCGGTCCCACGGAAGATCGGAAAGACCGGCTTGAGTGGGAGTCCCAGCAGCAGCCCACGAGTTGTCTCGCAGGTTGATATCGGATACGCCGCGTACGGCCAGCGCCCCGCCGGTATCGACAACGTAGGCGCCGTAGCGCTGCAAAGCCACGGCAAGAGCCTTCTTCCAAGCCGGCCATGGCTGGGTTGCGACGTCGAACGAGGGGTCCAGCTGGATTCGCGCTCCCTCGGGGATGGCGGTGGGATCGGCGCGACGGCCGTCGGTATGGGTTGCGGGACAAGCGACGTATCCCGAGCGCGTGAAGGGCGTGGTGATGGCCAGCGCGTGATCGATATGCCCGGAACGAAGCTCGTGCGGCCAAACGAGGCCGCCCAGCAGGGCGAATCCGGCGGCGACTGCGCCATTACACTGCCGGCCTTCCGCACAGGAAGCGCCCGTACCTGAGACCTCATTCACCACGACGGTGGAAGCGGACCACGCATCATGCGTCGCGTCGTATTGCGCCTGCCAAAGATCCATCTCGCGATTGCCGTCGAGCACGGCGAGATGGTGGTCGGACCCGGTGGCAGGCCGCACTCCCGCGGGAATCCGGAACCGGGCCACCGGCGCTGTGCAATAACGCGTACAGGTAACGGCGTAGGCCTTTGCCGCGCTATCGGCAATGGCAGCGGGAACGCCCCATTTCTCGCCGTTCGCGAACACGGCCTTGCCGGCATAGGGCGCAATGGCCGCGGCGACGATCGCGGACGAGTTCGGGTCCAAACGCGCAGCCGCCGGGATCGGCGTATTCCAAAAACTCGATGCGGCATAGAGTCGCGGCACAGAAGGAGTCGGCTGGGTTAAGGCGATGTCGACGGAGAAAACCAGCAGGCCCGCGACGACCACGAAGAGGCGATGGGGACCGCGACCACAGCTATCGGCGCAAACCCTTGTCCGCCAAGGCTTTCCAGCGACATAGGAATTTTGGCCCAACCGCCGAGTGCGACTGATTAAGTCGCTGCTTAAGGCCCTGCCCGTAACACTTTTCAGACGTTCGCCGGATAGGAAGCGAAAGGGTGTTAAGGCACATTGACCAAACCCCCTGGCGCACTTCGTCAAGCGGAGGGTTATGAGTCGCATTCGGCCAATCACCATGTCATTCTTTGCAACCATCATCACCTGTTTCGTACTCAGCGCCTGCCCGGTGAGCCATGCCGCCGGTTTGCCGGTCATCAACAGCATGTCGCCGGGATCCACGACGGCCGGTACATCCGCCTTCACCTTGACCGTGAACGGCGCGAACTTCAGCAAGCGCGTCGTGGTCCAGTGGAACGGCTCCAGCCGCACGACTACGTGGGTAAACGGCGGCCTTCTGCGCGCGTCGATCAGCGCTGTCGACGTTGCCGCCGCGGGTACCGCTCAGGTCACGGTCTATGACCCGCGCGTAGACAATCTGTCGAACGTCGAAACATTCAGCATCCAGGCATCAAGTTCGACCACACCGCCCACGCCCATCGCCATATCGACGACCTCCCTGCCGGGCGGAACGGTTACGGCCGCTTACTCGGCAACCCTGGCCGCCAGCGGTGGAACCTCTCCTTACAACTGGGCCGTGTCATCCGGATCCGCCTTGCCGCCCGGCTTGACGCTTGCCGGCACCGGCGCGATCAGCGGAACGCCGACTACGGCGGGCACCTACAACTTCTACGTCCAGGCGACCGATTCGGCATCCGCACCGCAGACTGCCACGTCACTGATGTCCATCGTGGTCGCTCCGCCGGCCTTGCGGGTCACGACCGCTTCCCTTCCCGGCGCGACGGTCAATGTCGCGTACAGTGCCACGCTCGTTGCCAGCGGCGGCACGGTTCCCTATTCGTGGTCGATCGTCAGCGGCCAGCTTCCCGCCGGGCTTGCGTTAACCGCTTCCACGGGCGTGATCGCGGGAACGCCAACGCTGAACGGCAGCTTCCCAATCACGGTGCAGGTGAACGACGCGGCGAATGGCGCGGCACAAGCGGCGCTGACGATCTCCGTCGCGACGCAGACATCGAGCGGAGTCACTCCGTACTACGCGATCACCAGCTTCTGGAACACGCCGATTCCGACGAATCCCTCGATCGATCCGAACTCCGCGAACATCATTAGCAAGGCGATCTCGGCGTACGCGTCGAACGCGAACTTCTCTAACACGGATGCGTGGGGCATCGGAGTGGCATACGCTACGCCGACTTCGAAGGTGTACACGGTGACGTGTTCGCAGTACTGCACGGGCTCGGTGCAGTTCCCGATCCCTGCGGGTGCAACGCCCTCGACTGGGTCCGATCACCACCTCGCGGTCATCAACGGCACGCAGGAACTCGACATGTGGAATGCGGTGCACAACACGACCAACGACACCTGGTCGGCGGGCTACCTGGTCATCACCGATGCCTCCGGTTGGGGCGCGGACTGCGCACAGGGACTGCATTGTAACGGCGCCGTAGCCGCCGGCTTCGGCTTGCTAGGCGGGCAAGTGCGTCCAGAAGAGATCGCGCAGGGTCACATCGATCACGCGCTCTCCATCACGACGCCATACACACGCGCGAGCTACATCGCATGCCCGGCCACGCACCAGGACGGCAAGTATGCAGATACGTCCGCCATTCCGGAAGGCGCGCTCATCCAACTCGACCCGGCCTACAATGTGGACGCGCAATCGTGGCCGGCGTGGGAGAAGGTGATCGCGAAGGCGCTCCAGAAGTATGGCGCGTACGTGTCTGACACCGGCGGCTCAATGGCAGTTCGCGGATTCACCGACGTCAACGCCGGCAACACGACGTGGTCGTCCGCGGGGACGCCGAAGGGCCCAACTCTCTCGAACCTGCCATGGACCAGCTTCCGCGTAATGACGATTCAGTCCTGCAATTGATCGGAAGGTGAAACGCAAAAAGGCGCAGCTTCGGCTGCGCCTTTTGTCTTGCGAACGCAAGATCAGCGAACCTTTTCCCACGCCGGCCCATTGTCCCCAAGAATCCATTCCATGAGTCCGAGGACCTGGCCGAGATTCATGAGCGCGAAATAGTAAGGAAGCTTAACGGCTTTTGTCCGCAGGCTCGACGGGAAGAAGAAGCCGGCCAGCACCGCCGCGCAACAGGCTCCAACGCCCAGGTAAAACAAACCGGCAATGCCGGACGGCAGCCCGAGTGCGCCGACGAGCAGCCCGATAATCGGCAGGAACGAGAACCAGCGCAGCACCTTGTGACTCCAGAGCGGAAGGCTCAGGCCCGACCGGGGCACGAGCAGGCGTCGGTTCTGCGCGATCGCGGGGAGCGCTCCGGCGAGGATCCGCGCTTTGCGGCGAAGCTCATTGCCAGTACTTGTATCGCTGGATTCGAGGACGACTGCTTCGGGCACAAGTACGCACCGGCGTCCCTCACGACAAGCCGCCAGCGAGAGGTACAGATCGTCGGCGAGCAGGCGATTCGTGACAAGTTGGGGCAGGTCGCGCCGCCGTATCGCATATAGCGCGCCGTCGGCGCCGGCACAGGAACCGAATGCCGATTCCCAGTTCTTCAGCCGATTCTCAAAATCCCAATAACTTCTCTCGCCGCCGGCAGTGTCCGCGTGTCCGGAGCCGATGCGTTTCACTCCGCCCGCGCACCCGACCGAAGGGTCCGCCAAACGCGCAACCACCGCCGCCAACGCTCCCGGCGCAAACTCGCAATTCGCGTCGGTAAAGACAATGACTTCGCCGGAGGCCTTCTCCAGCAGGAGCGCAAGCGTCGCAATCTTGCCACCGCGGGGGAAATCGAAGACTTGAACTTCGATGCCAGCGCCCGCAACCTCGTGCGCTGCCTGCAAAGCGGCTGCGTAAGTCCCATCCGCCGAGCCGTCGGAGCCGATCAGGATTTCGAGCGGAAAGCTGGGGCGCTCCGCGACAAGATTCGCAATGCGAGCGCGGATATTGTTGGCCTCGTTGTACGCAGCCACGACGATCGACACGGATGGCCGAAAGTCGGCCGCGCTACGCCACGGCTTCGGACGCAGTTTCGCCCGCATCCAGCAAAGTGCCGGATAGCCAACGTATATATAAAGAAGAAGCAGGCCGGAAACCCAAAACAGCACAGCCAGGATCGCGTGATTCATGCTGCAAGACTCCTCGCGAAGACCGGTTCTTCGCCGGAAAAGAGCTCATACAAGTTTGCCGCGCTGAGGCGCAGGTCGAAATCGCGAACCACTTTGTCGCGTCCCGCCCGTCCCATCCGCGCCGCCAGTTCGGGATCGTCGTGAATGCGGACGAGCGCCGCTTCCAGGGCGCGCGAATCTCCAGGCGGGACCAGGAGTCCTGTGCGCTCGTGTTCCACCAGCTCAGGGATCCCGCGCAGGTCGCTGGCAATCACCGCTCGCGCGCAAGAGAACGCCTCCATCAGCGAAACGGGAATTCCCTCGCTCATGCCGTTCGGCAGCATGACACTCTGGAGAGTTACAACGTCGGCCTGCTGAAGCAGTTCCACCACACGCGGCGACGGCTGTCGCCCGAGGAATTCCACGTTGGACGAGATGCCGAGCTTCGACGCGAGATGCTCCAGCATCGCGCGGTCCGGCCCATCGCCGACGAGCACACAGCGGAAGCCGATGCCTCGCCGATGGAGTCCGGCGCATGCTTCCAGCAAGTATGTGTGGCCTTTGTGAAGCTCGAGGCTGGCAACGCAGAGGATCCTGAATTGACCTGATCGGCCGCTTTGCTTCGGCGGACGAAAGACATCGGGCCGGACACCGCAGTGCACGACGCGCATTTTCTGGGCCGCGTCGCGCCCATAGAGCGATTCGATCATCCGCCGGTTGTAGTCAGAGATGGTGGTGAAGAACTGAGCGCAGCGAATCTTCTCGTCCAGCATCGTGCGGTCGATGTAGAGCTCGTGCGAATGAATCGTGAAGCTGTACGGGATTCCGGTGAGCGCGTGGATCACATACGCCGCAAGCGCGGGGTGTGTTGCCCACGCGCCATGGACGCGCTCCACGTTCGACTCCTGCATCTGCCTCGCGAACTGCGCCGCGACGGGCACGATCATCAGCGCGCGCAGCAGGAAGGCGGGGGATTGCCGGTTTCCCCAAATTGCCCGCCACCACGCGCGAAGATAGCGTCCTGGCTCCCGGGTCAGCCAGAACCACTGCGCTGCGAGACACTGCCGCGACGACAAACGGCCGAAGCGCACATGCGGCAGCTTTTCCGAGGCTTGCGGGTGCAAAGTGGTCTCGCGCTGGCGCACGATGGAGAACAGCTCCACCTCGAGCCCGAGCTTCTCCAGTTCGCAGATCTCGGTCAGGATGAACGTCTCACTGATCTTAGGGAAACGGGAGACGATGTAAGCAACGCGAGTGGGCATTGGACGGGACGACCGAGGCAGGCCTAGACGGAAAGAATCTGTTCGACGGTACTCGTATGCCGCGATGGCACTGCGACTGTCTCTCCTTCAGGCGGCATGTATACAGCGCAGGCAGCGCCCGCCATTGCCAGCAGCAGCCAGAAATAGCGCGCGTAGGCAAGGTGCAAAAAGATCCCGGTGACCAGGAACACGGCGATCGCGAGCAGAAGACTGGTCACAGTGTGGGCGTGTTCGGGATTGGTAACTTGCAAGTACGCACGCAGCCGCCACAGCCGCCGCAGAGTGATCACCACCATCGCCATCAGCACGATGAATCCGAGTACGCCGGTTTCGGCAAGCGACTCGAGATACATATTGTGAGCCCCCATCTTGCGCTGTAGCCGGCTGTGCCCGCTGTAGTTCGAATATTCCGGAAGATACTCGGGCGCCTGGCCGATCCCGACGCCAAGCAAGGGGTGGTCGAGGAAGATTCGAACCCCGGAGAGATAGATCGCGGAGCGCTCCCGGATAGACGAATCGGCGGACCTCATACCCGGCGATCCGATCTTTCCGAGTGTCGAAAGTCGCGAGCCGTATTCCGGAGCCAAGACGAGGACGAGGACAACGGCAATCGCCGGTATGACCGCGTGACGCAACTTCATGTAGCGCAGTGCGAGCAACGCGCAGCAGAAACAGATGACGGCCAGCGCGGCACCTCGCGAAAGCGTGAGCACGATGCCGCCCAGGATGGGAATCACAGCTGCGACCGCGAGCCATCGCGCAGCTCGCTTCCGCTCCGCCCAGAATCGAAGAACCGCGATCGGTAGCAGCACCACCAGGATCTGCGCGTAAAAGTTCGCATCGCCGATTGGGCCAAGCGCCCGCGGATGCAGCTCCTGATCGGCGAGTCGGGCGTCTTCGTCGGACGAAACCACCGGCTCGTTCTTCGTAGTGGAGAGTTGCGTAAGCGCCAGCCCACCGTAGTCGCTGCGATAGTGATTAGAAGCCTTCTGCATGACACTCGCGCTGCCGAGCAAGACTCCCGCCGCGATCATCATCCACAGGCATCGCCGCAACACCGCCGGCGTCCGGATCGCGTTCAGCAGCAGGAAGTAGATCGCCAACCCTTCCGTCACGAATGACGCGATCACCTGCATCGAGTGTGCGACGTCACGCGCGAAGACGGCCGACGCAAGCTGCACGGCGAGATAGGCGAACATCAGACCGAATACCGTGTCGGTCCGCAGCGTCTCGCGCCGCACGACGACGTAGTAGGCGACGGGCAGAAGCAACATCGCGAAGAAAGAAACGGCGACTAGTTTCGGTACGCCATGCGAGCGGACGGCGACGGCCGCCAGGTCGGCATAGATCACGAACACGACTGCCAGCGTCGCCATGTCCGGCTTGGCCAGTCCGATCCCGATGAGCGTAATCAGCCCAGCGGCCACATACGCGGCCACGATCCCCCCGGCGAACACGAGCGCAAACACCAGCACGGCAGCGCCCGCTGCGAGGAGAACATCCGCGCGCGGCCGCCGCGGCTCAGCAATCTGGACTTGTCCAAGAGAAGCCATGTTGGAAATTCTCAGCAGGCGCCAACCTTGCGGCAGACAGCGACGACGGTGAGCACCATCAACTTGAGGTCGAGCCACAGCGAGCGGTGGTCGATGTACATCATGTCGAACGCGACTCGTTGCGCATACGTCGTCTCGCTGCGTCCGCAGGTCTGCCACAAGCCCGATAGGCCGGGCGTCACGGTGAGCAGCTTTTTCGCGTGCATGCCGTACTTCGACAGCTCGGGAGGAACGATCGGGCGCGGGCCAATCAACCCCATGTCGCCGCGCAGCACGTTCCACAGTTGCGGCAACTCGTCGAAGCTGGTGCGCCGTAGCAGCGCTCCCACGCGGCTCACGCGCGGATCATTCTTGATCTTGTAGTTGCTTTCAAACACCGCGCGCAGCACGGGATCGTTCTGCAGCCGCTTTTCCGCGTCGGGAACCATGGTCCGGAACTTCAGGCACCGGAATGGCCGGCCGCCGCGGCCGAGCCTCACCTGTTCAAAGAACACTGGACCCGGACTGGTGATCTTGATGACGACAGCGACAGCGAGAATGAGCGGCGAAAATACCAGCAGCAGCATGGCCGCGCCCAAGGCGTCGATGGTCCGTTTTGACCATTCGTACGCGCGCTCACGAAAGTCCTGCGAGTGGCGGATGACGCGCCACGCCGCCTGTTCGAACTCGACGATAGGCGAGGGACTGACAACGGTTGGGCCAACCGCTGAGGCGCCTGTAAGGATGTCGATTACTTGCGCAGGCGGGCGCGGGAGTTCAGGCAGGTCAGGTGCCAGATTTCCAAGTGAAGCCATTCTGTACGAACCCTATGAAGTAAGGATTTCAGAACAATTTCGAGTACAAGCTTTGGGGCACGGGGAACGTACGGTTGTTGAGCACAGCGCCGAGGACTGCGACGCCATTCTGTTCTAACAGGGCTTTGACGCGCGCAGCCTTGGTGCGACGCGTAGCATTCGCTTCGATCACAAGCACCGCGTTACCGGTAAGGCGCGCAAGGAAGCAAGCGTCTGCCGCGTCGGCGCCCAGCGGCGTGCGGATGAGCGTGTAATCAAATTGCTCGCGCAATTCCCGGATACGATCCGCGAGCCGTTCGGTGGACGCCGAGGGACGGCCCAAGCCCGCCGGGATGACCGTCAGGTCCGTTCCGGCGATCCGGCGGCCAAAGGAGCCGATGGGCAAATCGCTGCTCAGCGACTCCGCAAGCCCATGATTGTTCGACAAGCTAAAGTGCGAGTGAGTGAGCGGACTCTCGAAGTTCGCATCGACGACGCACACCGAGCCGGTAGTCTGGGCCGCGAGATTCTCGGCGACGCGGGCACAAAGCGTGTCGGCTTGCGCGCGCTCCAGAGAGATAAACGAAACCGCCTGCGGCGCCGCGCCTTCCGAAGCGAGATAGAGGCGCTTCACGATGCCGGCAGCATGCGGGTCGGGCGCCATCGCCGCCACTCGCTCGACGAGACGCGGGGCAACGACAGCGCGATGGCTGGGCTCGGGCACCGGTATGGACGCCGGCACCGGTTCCTGAAATCCCAACTGCTGGAGCAATTCAAAATTTCGGCTCATGCGTTGTCCTCCTCATCCAGCCAGCGGGTA
>Ga0157369_10005890_pt1 | contig 14247 bp, 6 predicted proteins | sample C25metaG_FD_113461 | JGI IMG/M metagenome (GOLD analysis project Ga0157369, IMG submission 113461) | Corn rhizosphere microbial communities from Kellogg Biological Station, Michigan, USA - C2-5 metaG | ecosystem: Host-associated > Plants > Roots > Rhizosphere > Soil | place: USA: Michigan...
CCCGCCGGACGCTGGGGCACGCCCGCCGATCTAAACGGCGCCGCCGTGTTCCTCGCCGCCTCCGCCTCCGATTATGTCCACGGCCATACCCTCGCCGTCGACGGCGGATGGCTCGCACGATGATGAACACCGTCTGCTTCGGCGAGGTTCTGCTTCGCCTCGTCCTGTCTGGCCAGAGGGACGTCCGCCGCTAATGCTGGACCGGCGGAGCCTCCTCGCAGCTGGAACCGCTTCGATTCTGGCGGCGCCTTCATTCGCGGCGACCCGCGATCCGGTGGTGACGACGAGGTTGGGACCGGTTCGCGGGTTTCGCGAAAATGGCGTGAATGCCTTCCGCGGAATCCGTTACGGCACCGCGAGCCGCTTCCTCGCTCCAGTCGCGCCATCCCCTTCTCGCGAAGTCCTCGCAGCGACAGAGTTCGGCCCCTCGGCGCCGCAATCAGGCGGTCAGTACAAACGGCAAAGCGAGGACTGCCTGTTCCTCAATGTCTGGACTCCAGAGGCGCGGCGCGGGCCGAAACTGCCGGTGATGGTCTACTTTCACGGGGGGGCCTACTCGGGCGGAAGCGTCGTCGACCCGCTCAACCAAGGCCAGCATCTTGCCAATCACGGAGTCGTCGCAGTCACCGTCAATCACCGGCTGAACGCGCTTGGCTATCTCTATCTCGCCCGCCTCGATCCGCGCTATCCAGACAGTGGCAATCTGGGCCAGCTCGACCTGATCCTCGCGCTCAAATGGATCCGCGACAATATCGCTGCGTTCGGAGGCGATCCTGAGCGAGTGATGGTCTTTGGCCAATCGGGCGGCGGCGCCAAGATCGCAACGCTGATGGGAATGGCCGCCGCCTCCGGCCTGTTCCACAGCGCTGCAACCATGAGTGGTCAACAGGTCACCGTTTCGGGTCCGCTGCACGCGACCGAGCGCGCACGCGCCTATCTCGACCGACTGAAGGCAACGCCGGCCGAAGCCGCTACCCTTCCTGTCCAGCGGCTGATCGATGCACTCGATGCGAAGGATCCGATCATGGGCGGCGGGGTCTATTTCGGACCCGTCCTCGATATGAAATGGCTAGCGCGCCACCCGTTCTGGCCCGATTCGAATCCGATCGGGAACGCCATTCCCATGGTGCTCGGCAATACCCACGAGGAGACCCGCGCCTTTATTGGTCCGGACAAGCTCAAGGGACTGAACTGGGACAATCTGGCCGACCGGATAGCGCCCGAACTCAAGGTCGACATTCTCCCCGAATGGGTGGTCGAGCAATATCGTCGCCTGTTCCCGACCTATACGCCGACCGATATTTTCTACGCCGCGACCACCGCCGGGCGTAGCTGGCGCGGGCAGATCGAGGAGGCGGAAGCGCGGGCGAAGGCGAACACACCGACCTGGGTTTACCAGCTCAACTTCCGCTCGCCCGTCGAGCCATGGAAGGGTGCGCCGCACATGCTCGACATCCCACTGGTGTTCGGGACTCTCGATGCACCGGATTCGATCGCAGGTACGGGGACTCGGTCGCAAGCGATGAGCGGCGTGATGATGCGGGCCTTCATTTCGCTTGCAGCAAGCGGAAACCCAAATGGCTCTGGCCTACCCTCCTGGCCCATGTACCGGCTGCCGCGGCGTTCGACGATGATCTTCGACTCTCCGTCGCATATCGAAGATGATCCGCGACGGGCACAGCGGGAGATTTTCGCGCGCGTGCCTTACATCCAGCCGGGCACGTAATTGTTGCGGGCAAACCACTTCCGATCGACAAATCCTTGATGCGGTATGCCAAAAGGGCTTGCTGCACGGCCCTTCTCACGGGGCGATTCCATTCGCGAAGGATGCCGGCAGTCCGGCCTCCCACTTTCGATAGACAGCGAGCGCCTTCACGGGGCCAGAGTTGAACCAGCTATAGCCGTCGCGCCGCTCGGAACTCAGATCGCTTATATCGTCGTGGATGCTCTTGTCGCGATCCCCGAAGATCGGCTGAAGCGTCCGGACGTCATAATAACGCGACCAGATCGGGCCAGCTGCCGGGTCGGCGACGAGGCGGTGTCCCTCTGACGGCGATATGCGCTTCCATTCATACCCCCGAATCGCATGCGCTTGCAGCCACGAAATGCCGTCGCGCACTGCTACGACGACCGCAGGCGAGGGATTCGGCAGTCGCATAAGGACCATGAGCAAATCGGCGCTTTCGTCGGAGGCGAGGGCCGCCGGCTCGAAATTGCGAGCGCCGACCGGCTGGAGCGTCAGAGCGTCGTGCTGCTGCGCCCATATCGTTCGCTTGCCATCGACTTTGACCTGTGTCGCGAGGATGACGGCTATCGCTCGATCCCACGCCGACTTGGCCTCGGCGGCGACTGACGGCGGAACGAAGGCATAATCCCCCTTGCGCTCCGCTGTTCGGGACAGCACTTCCACGACCTTCGCGATGGCGTTGTCATTGTAGGTGAGAGCATCGTGATAGCCGCCTTCTAGCGGATAAATCTGCGGCCATCCCCCGTTCGGGAATTGCGCGTTCAGCAGATAGCGCACCCCCTTTAGGAAGCAGGCGCGGTAAAGGTCCCCCTCGGGGCCCGGAAGCTGCGCCTGAACCCGGGCGAGAAATCGAAGCTCGGAAGTGGTTGCATTATTGTCGATGGTGCCGACGTAATTCCAATGCTCTTCGTGTCGGGTGTTATCCTTAACATCGACCGGCAGCTTCTCGACCGGGACGTAATACTGACCGCGCAGACGGGCGGGACCGGCGCGGTCGGCGTTCTTCCCCCACCCCCCGGCAGGCGTCTGGAAGCTGACAATAGTGTCGGCGACGTGTCGTGTTTCGGGCGAGGCGTACCATGCAGCCGCCCGATCGAGCGGCATTCCGGCGCCGCCTGATGGACCGGGAGCAGGCGGCGGCGGCACATCCGCCAGCCCTTTGCGCTCCGCTGCGAGCGCAGCCTTGTCCGCCCGTAACAGGGTGCGCGAACGCATCAGATAAGCAATCCAGGCGGGGCGCTCGCTTTCGGGCAAGCGGGCAATCCTCGCTTCCGTGATCGGCTCCGCGGCGGTCATATAGCCGATCATCTTGGCTGCGGCGCCTCCCGGACAGGCGAGCAAAATCGTTATCGCGATCATCATCCACTTTGCGAATTTCATGTTTTTCTCACTCGTCAAAGACCCAGAATCGTCAGCCCCCGTCCGGCGCCTGAGCAGCATCGGGCAGCGTGCACAGTGGGAATGAAACCAGCTGCGGCGCCAGCCCCTATTTCGCGAAGAAAACCTGCGGCTGCACGTCGAGGGCGCATCAGCAGCTCCAGGGGTGCCAGTCCCCGAAGAGGTGATCCCGCCGGAAGAACGGCATTTCGTCGGTCGACAGAAGCCTGCGCGTAGGAGAGGAATGGGCGGTGCCGGGTCCAACGCTTCCCCCTTCGAAAAGCCGCGCTTCCTGCGGCGTCAATTGGGTGCGTATTCCTGCGGGGTTTGTATAACCCATAGCGCTCCAGCCCTCGTTGAAGATGTGGGCATCCATCCAACAATCGAGGAAAGCAGCGGCACCGAGCAGCCGCATGTTGCCGCCCGCCCGCCATGGCCTCCCGAGAAACACTGAATGGTCGGGCACCAAGGCCTCCCGAATCAGGTTGCACTTCTCGAACACGAAGCCAGCCGAAACATTTATGGGTGTACTGGGCGCGGCGATATAACCCTGGATTGCGGCACCAGGCGCGAAGCGGGACTTGAGTTCGCATCGCTCGAACAGCACGGTTGCCCCACCGAAGATGAAATCGACATTCCCGCTTATTCGGCAGCCGCTGAACCAAGCGCGGCACATTTCCTGCACGTAAAGCGTATCCTGATAGCCTTGGATCGTGCAGTCGCGAACGATCATCCGGTCCGCCCCACGGGCCACCGATAGTGCGACCGCCTGCGTCCCGCCGATGGCATTGGTGACCTTGTCTTTGAGATAGTCGAAGCTGTTGCGGATCGTCATTCGGGCAAGTGTCACACCGGGCGCGGTGACGGTGAGCGTTGCCGATCCGCCCGTGCCCCACTTCCGCCCTTGCGGATCGAGCAGGCCCGCCGCGGCACCGAAGCTTATCACCGAGTCCGGACCTTCACCTGCGATATGCAGGTCGGGAATATCGACGATCGGTTTTTCCTGATAAAGCCCGGCTTCGATCCGGATCGAGGCCGGGCGTCGCAGTGAGCGTGCAACGGCCAATGCTGCCGTCAGCGTCGGCTGCGTTCCCGATCGTCCGCTCGTGCTGACGATGATCTCGGGGTGTGCTGCGGCAGCTGCCGGAGCGATCAGCCCCATCGCAGCGCCGCCGGCCAGCAATGTCCGGCGGTCCAACAGAAGTTCGGGTCCAATCGATCCCAGCACGTCAAACCTCGACAATCGCTCTAGTGACGTCCGCCTCGGGCGCCACGCAGTTGCGCGATAAGGCTGGGCGCCACGAAAGATATGACAGTCGGATTCCAAGCCGACGGATCCGGATCAGCGCCGGTGCGGCGTACGGGCGGCACGTGGCTGCCAGCGCAAGTTCGCCCTGCTGCAAACAGACGGCCATCTGCACGGTTCAGCGAGGTCGTCACGCTGGAGCGGAGCCGCCGAGCCACGAGCCGCATACTAGGAGGCGAGATGTCGTGACACCGGTAGCATATCGCGGTTTTCCATTGCGATGCGGAGCCGCGCCATCGGCCGCGCCACGTACTATTCTCGAGGCAGTCAGGCCCTGGGTCAGTCGGCGGCGCGAAAATGAGAGTTTTCGGATGCCTTTTCCGTGTGATGGCTGCTGCACACCCCCTCCAGATCCCACATAGCGGGATGCGGCTACGGTCAGTTTTCAGTAGATAATTTCAACTTGCATACGCAAAATCCACAATATAGACACCGGTGTCAATACTCGCCGACAGAGCGGGTAAGGGGAGCCGGGCATAGCTTCGGATGAGCGAAACTGATCTCGGATGGCGATACGTGACGCGGTTTTGCCGTGTTGCTGATCCGCTGCCGCCAGAAGTGTCGCCGGACTCTCACGCCGCCCAATCAGCGAATTAAGACCTTGGGAGAGGGGATTGGTGATGAAAGAGAGTCGGAACAGATTATCCTTGTGCGCGAGCTGCTCGATCGGGGCCGTCGCTGCGGCGCTGAGCGGCACCGCAGCGGCCCAGACCGGACAATCGCTATCGGTGGTGACGCCGCAAGCGCAACCGATACAATCGTCACAACCCCAGCGATCGGCAACCGCTCCAGATCAGTCTAAGGCTGGTGCCGCCCGGGTCACTTCTTCGGCAGGATCCCAGCCGCGGGCTACCGGTTCAGGCGCGATCGTCGTCACCGGCTTTCGAGCCTCCTTGCACAGCGCACTCAACCAAAAGCGCCGATCGAATGAGGAAGTCGATGTCATCAACGCCGATGATATCGCCGAATTTCCAGACGCAAATCTCGCTGAATCGATCCAACGCCTGCCTGGGGTTTCGATCGACCGCGACAATGGCGAGGGTCGCTCAATAACTGTGCGAGGTCTCAGCGGCGATTTCAATCGTACCCAGATCGACGGTATGGAAGCGCTTTCGACTGCCGGTGCAAATGACTCTGGATCGAGCGCCAACCGGAGCCGCTCGTTCGATTATAACACCTTCGCGTCCGAACTCTTCAATTCGATCAAGATTCAGAAAACTCAGTCGGCCAAAACCGACGAGGGATCGCTCGGCGCGACGATCGGCCTGCAGACTGGGCGACCGTTCGACTTCAAGAAATCGGCTTTTGCCCTCTCTGCCCAAGGAAATTATCAGGAAAACAGCGCAAAATGGACCCCGCGCCTCGCAGGCCTCGCTTCGACGCGTTTCATGGACGGAAAAATGGGGATTCTGGTCTCCGCCGCGTACAGCACCGAGCGGAACCGGATCGATCAATATGCCCGTCAGCCCGGTTCGGCAGATTATCTTTATCGCGGCAGCACATGGGCCGGAAGCTTCAATCCGCCACGAGCGGGTTTCGCGGCACCAGTTGGGACGAATTTCGGAAGCGCGGTAACCAATCCTGACGTCCTCAATCTTCTTACGGGTTCCGATCCCACCGCTTACGCAAACCTCTATCCCGGCGCGCCCTACAGCACCCCTGGCAGCTATGCCGATTCGCTGGTCCGGATTCCGGCCCTTGCGACGCTGCAGCAACAGGATGTGAAGTACCGGAGGCTCGGACTGACCGCATCCTACCAGTGGCAGATTAGCGACCGGACCCGGCTTAGCATTGATGGCCTTTATTCAAAATTCCACAATTTCAGCCAAAACAACCAGATCCAGTCTGTCGGCCTCAACCGCAACAACACCAATGCGACTTACAACACTGCCGGCAATAATTTGACGCCATTTAATGCGCGATCGCTCTACCCCGGTTTGTGCACGCCGAACGATGACACCACAAATCTCAAACCGCTCCAGGATTGCGGCCAGAGCCTGTACGGGAACACGCCTGCCTTCGATACCGCGCTTGATAAGAACGGCAAGCTAGTGCCCGCGGTCCTCTACAGCCGAACGACCAACCCGACAGCGGCCAACAACAGCGGAACAGCAAATATTTTCAGCGTCAATCCGTATGATCTGGATCCATATGACTACTACAATAACCCCAACTCGGTAGGTTATATCCCGAGTTCCAATCGGCTAGCATTTCGCGGATCGCTGATCGGCCGGCCAGCCGTGGACGTACTGCAGTCTGACGTTCAAAACGGTGTCGCCGACTATCTGGTGCTCCGCAATGTCGACTTCCGGTCAGCGGTCGATCAAGCGGCTTACACGACAACATTCTGGCAAGGATCGGCGACTCTCGACCAGCAGTTCACCGACAATTTGAAGATGTCGCTGCTCTACGGACAATCACGGTCCCACAACGTTCAGCAAGGAGAATTGGTCGAATTCAATAACATGGATTCGCAGGGGCTGTTCGTTTATGACGAGCGCAACCACGGCAATATGCCGGTTATCAATTTCGGCTTCGACGCCGCCGATCCTTCCAATTGGCAAACCGTGAAGGGATTCTCGGCCATCCGAGATTACCTTCAAATCGTCACAAATACATACAGAACCGCCAGGGCCGACTTCGACTGGAACGTCGATGACCGGTTCGACATCAGCTGGGGAGCCGACCGCCGTCAATTCAAGTTTGAGACGGAATATTGGCAGCGCAACACGGATACCCTCAACCCCACACTACTTGAGGCTGGAACCGATGCCGCCAATATGGGGCGGGTCGTTAGTTTCGGGAAAGGCCTGGACCTCCCGAAGGATACCGCCACTTCTTTCTACGTCCCCGATATCGCGAAGTTCGATCAGCTTTTCAATTTCACCTGCAATTGCGTCAACAAATGGGGTGACTGGCGGCTGACCAATCTCAGGAACGGCGGCCGAGATAATTTCGATGTTACGGAGACGGATACTGCCGGTTATCTGCAAGCCGATTGGAATTTCGACCTGTTCGGTCATCCATTCCGAGGCGATGTCGGTGTAAGAATTGCGCACACGGATCTGCAATCGCATGGCACGACCACAGCCGGACGGCCAACGACTGGAACCAACAGCTACACCGACTGGCTGCCGGCGCTAAACGCGGTCTACGAGCCGGTCCATAATCTCTTGTTTCGCTTTGCGTATAGCAAGAGCATGGCACGGCCACTCCTCGGCAACCTGTCGCCGACAATCACATCGGTTTCCATTCCGAGCAATGGCGATACGACGGGAGGTTCGCTGACGATTGGCAACCCCAAGCTGAAACCCTTCTATTCCACTAATCTCGACGCCAGTATCGAATGGTACTTCTCATCCGGGTCTCTGCTCAGCATTGCGGGTTTCAACAAGCACATCAGTTCGTTCCCGCAGACGGTGCTTTTCGACGCGCCACTATCCACTTTCCTGGATGCAGCATCGCTTGCAGCGCTGACGCAGCAGTTCACGAACGCCAATCAGCTAGCTTATATCGCTAACGATTATCCAGTTACCGCACGCCAGTTTCGCGACGCACCGGGCGGCTACATCCGCGGAGTGGAAATCAGTTATCAGCAGGATTTTAAGTTCCTGCCTGGCTTTCTCAAGAATTTCGGGGTGATCGCCAACTATACCTATATCAAGTCCAAGCTGAAATATATTCTCGATCCGACGTCGATGACGATTGGTGTTGCGCCGTGGCTGAATGTTTCACCGCAAGCTTACAACGCCACGCTCTATTACGAAGACAGCCGGTTCCACGCCCGAGTCTCTGTCGCTCACCGCAAGGGCTACAGCACCACCTATCCGATCGCGAGCGGAAGCTGCAATCCGGGTGCGTGCGACACCCCGCTTGTAAATGACTTCGTCTTCAGTGGACCAACAACGAACGTCGATGTGTCTGCCAGCTATCGGGTGACGCGCTTCTTCAGCATCACCTTTGAAGGCCTGAACATCACGAACCAGCCGAGCCAACGCTATGCGTATGAGCAAAACCCGGTGGTGACGCAATATGCGAGCTCTGGTCCCATTTACCGCATCGGTGCGCGCCTCAGCTTCTAGCCATCGCCACCGTCTCTACCCTCCCCGAGGGGTGGTGGCGCGCAGGGCGGTTCGGACGTATTCGATCCGCCCGGCGCATCGATTTCAGCGCCCGCAAGAGAGGCTCCGCTGGTCCCGCCGCGGCATGGCCTCATATCCGTTTTGACAACGGGCGGTTCTGGATCACATTGCTCGTGAACCGGCATTGGCGACGTTTAAGCGTTCCGGCCGAAAGACGGAGCGATGCATGACCGGTGATCAGTCGGCGAATAACCGACGTTTCACACCCCAAGCCCACAACACGTCCTGCCAGCCTTCGACCGAATGGCCTTTAGACAGGCGCAGCCCGAAGCCGTGACCACCGTCCGGATAGAGGTGCGTTTCGACCGGCACCTTGGCGGCAAGCAATCCTTCGCGAAGCATCAGGGTGTTCGCAATTGGAACCGCTGGATCGTCTTCCGCTTGGAGAAGGAATGTGGGCGGCGCGTCCGCCGGAACGTTGAGCGCGGGATTATATTTCCGCTCGAGCTCCGGCGACGCATGCTCGCCGATCAACAGATCGCGCGAGCCCATATGCGCGGTCGGCGCGCTCATTGAGATCACCGGATAGATCGGCGCCGCTCCGTTTGGCCTTGCCGAGAGCCGGTCGGCGGCATCGACCGGAGCATAAACGTTCGCGGCGAAGCGGGTAAGCAGACTCGCGCAGACGTGCCCGCCCGCTGAAAAACCCATCGCCACCACGCGCTTCGGATCGATTCGATATTGGGCAGCACTGCTTCGGATCAGCCGCATCGCCCGCTGCGCGTCCTGAAGCGGCGTGTCTGGCCCGGATAGCCATCCGTCGCCCGGCAACCGGTAGAGGAGCACGAAGGCAGTAACCCCTTGCGCTACCAGCCAGCGCGCTATTTCGTAGCCTTCCTTGTCGACGACCACCCGTTCGTAGCCGCCGCCGGGCGTGATCATGACCGCACCGCCGTTCGGTTTCGCCGGGCGGAATACGACCAGGCGAGGGTGCGCGATGCCCGTGACATAACGATCGTTGAATGCCGGGTCCTTACTGCGCTCGTGAACTTGCTCGACCGGTAGCTTCGCCGGTGCTCCTGGTGGAAGTCCAGGCCAGAGGTCGATCGTCCCGGTCGGATCCGGCACGCTCAGCCACTGCGACTCGGGAGTGGATGGCGGCGGTGTTTGCGAGCCGGCTTTCGCGGCGATCCCGGCGGCGGCCGTTCCTAATAGAAGCGTTCTGCGGTCGACGGTCATAAAGCCATATAGGTAAAATTGGAGAAGCGGGCTTCCCCGGCTTTTGCCGAATATAGCGCCGGCCTCAAACTCAAGAAGTCGCCCGCGACATTATGATGATAGCCGGAAACTTCCATCTGCGGCTCGTATTTGCGCCACGATGCGCCGCCATCGGCGCTGGTGTGGATCGTCAGGATGTTGCGGTCGTTGGTGATCCGCATCCGGATCCGCCCCCCCATGCCCGGAAGCAGGGCTCCTCGACGCTGCTCACCATAGCGATGCATCACGCTTTCCGTGCTGGAAAAACCGAGCCCGGCGTAGAGCCGGTGGTTGTAGAACAGCAGCAGACCCGCCTCATTCTCTGGGCCGGCTTCAATGTCACACTCGACCTTATATCGCTGGTCGCCGACGATGCAGCTGATCGGGGAGCAGTCACTCGGGCTTGCGCCCTTGCCGCGCACGAACATCGCACCGTTGGCACGCCGGATGCGCTCCATTTCGTTCGGTGCCGGGGCGTAGAAACCCCATTCGATCCCGAACTTGTTGGTCGAGAAGTCGTCGCTCAGCGGAAATCCGTGCGGTTGCGGGCCGAGATCGAAGGGCTTGCGAAGCGGCTTCGATAGATCTCCGCCGAGCGCCCGCGGCCAGCCGTCGGCAGTCCATTCAATCGGCTCGAGAAGCGTCTGCCGGCCTAGGGTCCAGTAGCCATTCTCGTACCCGTGGTAGATCATCCACCAACGATCGCCCGGCCCTTCGAACAGGGTCGCATGACCACGCGACCACCATTTCTCCAGCGCCGAACTGGTGTGCACGACGGGGTTTTCTGGATCGTTCTCCCACGGACCGGCGAGCGAGCGCGAGCGTGCTACGATCACCATGTGGCTGGTTGGCGGTCCGGCTGTGCCGCCGACGGCAGTCACAATATAGTAGAAGTCGCCGCGACGGACGACTTTCGGTCCTTCCGGCGAAAAGCCCTCGACCACCCAATCTTCCGGATAATGCCATGGATCATACACATGCTGCGGAACGCCGATGGTCGAAAGGCCGTCGGGCGAAAGCTGCACGCGATCGCCGCCGCTCAGGAACAGCCAACGCCGCCCCTGCTCATCGACCACGTGCGACGGATCGATGTGCTTCGGGAGATGGAGATCGACGGGATCGGACCACGGCCCTTCGATCCGATCCGCATGGATTACATAAATCGAGCGGCTGTCGGGATAATGCGCGGGAATATAGCAATAAAAGCGGCCCTGGCATTTCGCGAGGCCCGGCGCCCAGACTGAGCCGATCGGCCTTTTGAGCGCCGCCGTCACCGGCCGCCAGTTCACCAGATCGCGGCTGTGCCAGATGACAACGCCGGGATAAGCATCGAAGCTCGAGAAGGTGACATAATAATCGTCACCATCGCGGATAAGAGACGGGTCAGGATGATCGCCTGCAAATACCGGATTGAGAAAGGTGCCGTTGCCGAGGTCGGCCCTGCGCTGCCCTTCAAAGCCGTGGCCCCAGTGCATTGAGGCATAAGGATCGAGCGACGAGGAGGCGCGCGAGCCCTGGGCAAGGATTTGCGAGGGAAAAGCGGCTGCTGTGCCCGCGGCGCCAATCACCTTGAGAGAAGTTCTGCGATCCATTCTCGCTCGGAAAAAGTTGGGCCGGACGGTCACTGCCGACCGGCCCTGGGGGAGGCGCGTCAGTATCTGTACCGCACGCCCAGAACGAAGGTGCGGCCGTAGTGGTTGTACTCGTAATTGCGGTGCGCGAACTCATCGACCCAGCGGCCGCGATACTCGTCGGTCAAATTAATGCCGTCGGCCGAGAGCTGAATGTGGTCGTTCAGATTGTATCGGATCGACGCATCCACCTCGCGATACGCGTCGAAGCCCTCGAAAACCTGATGGTTGCCGCTCGTGTTGTCCATGTACGGCGCGCGATAGGAGTAAGCCACGCGCGCGCTGAAGCGCCCGTCGTCATAATAGAGGGTTGCATTGTACGAACGCTTCGAAAGATCGGGAAAGGTGTTGGTGAAGATGGCGTTCGGCGGGTTCGCTACCAGTTTCCCGCCGACAATTGCATTCGCAGGAAGCGGGATCGTGTACTGCGCGTTGGACCTCAGGAACGTCGCATTCACGATTCCACCGAAGTTTCGAAGCATTCCCGGCAGGAACCGGAACGGCCCCTGCAACCCAACTTCGACACCCTCGAATTTCGCCTTCCCGGCGTTGATCTGCGACACGATATTCCAGATCGGCTCCGACTGAAGTGCCGGATTGATAAACGCCGGCGACGAGCTCAGGAGGACCGAGGCAGGCAATCCCGTTGAGGTAAAGGTCTGGCCGGAAAGCGTTTGCGACAGCGGGAAGTTCTTCACATCCTTCTTGAACACCGCAACCGAAAGAAGCGACTCTGGAGCGAAATACCACTCGACCCCTGCGTCGTAGTCCCAGGCCAGAAACGGCTTCAGGTCAGGATTTCCGAAGGTGACCTTAAAGTTGAAGCCGTCGGCAGAGCCGCCTGGCGTAAGATTTCCAAGCGACGGCCGAGTCATCACCTTCGAGACGGCGCCACGAATGATCAGCTTGTCGGTCGGGTATAGCGCCAGGTTGAACGCTGGAAGCCAGTTGCTGTAAACACGGTTCACCTTGAGCGCAACGCCGCTCAACAGCCCGGTCGAAGTCTGATCGGTACGCATGTAGCGAACGCCCGCATTCGCCGAATATTTGAGGCCGAACAGGTGACCTTTGGCGTCCGCCTGGATGTAGCCTCCGGTATCGGTCTCCACGACACCGCGGATGTTGCCCTGATCCGGAACGGCGGTGCGCTGGTAAAGACCCGTGAAGCTGGTCGTGGCCGGAAGATCCGCAACGAGCCACTGATTGGTGTTCCCTTGCGGCTGACCGGCATCCCCCAGCGTGAAGAGGTCGACCATGCTGGACGTGACCGGGAATCCGTACACGGTGCTTGAGCACGTGATCGTGCCCAATACTACGTCAGGTTTGCCGTTTGTAGGGCAAACGACCGTATCCCGCTGATATGCCCGGTCCCGGAATTCATAGCGGCGATAGACCGCGCCCGATTGCAGCTTGATGGCATCGGTCGCGTCCCATTCGCCGCGCAGCTGTGCGGTCCGGAAGGTATTGGTGATATTGGATGGCCGGTCGCGAATTTCGGCGAGCTGGAAATTTGCCGGGTCGGTCATGTCGTTGCCGAAGGTCAGCACCGGCGTTTTCATGGTGGTGTAGTCATAGCTGTAGCCGTTGGCCGTGCGGTCATCGAGGATCATCGTCGTTTCGACCGGGATGTTCGCATCCGATTTCGACGCACCGCCCAGCAGCGTGAATTTCAGCCGGTCGCTGAGGTTCTGATCGAGCTTGGCATCGAACTGATAGAATTTGGTCCGCTGCTTGCGCAGGTAATGCTCGACCCGCACCCAAGCGTTATTAAATGTGCCGCTGATGAGATTGTTGTTCTGGTCGATCGTGTAGTCGACCACGTCGATGTTCTTCTCGTTGCTCCGGAACAGAACCTCGCCCCAGCGCTCCTCGCGGTCTTCCGCGTAGCGTGAGAAGAGCCCGTCGATCGAGAGATGGGTCCAGTCGCTCGGTTTCCAATCGATGTTTCCAGTGATCCCGAGCCGTGTGCGCCGGTGCTCGACCAGGCCGTAGCGCGGAATTCGCGGATGCATCGCGAGGGCAACTTCATCGCACCCGGCGCTCGAAACGTACTTGCTGCCGGAGAAACACTGCACTCCATCCACCGACCGGAACATCGCCTGGTCCCAGCGGACGCTGTTGTTGCCGAGCTCGAAATCATCGCTGTGCTGGTAAGCCGCCGACGCTTGTACAGCGAACGTACCGGAGCTGTTCTTCCAGCCGACGAGGCCGGAAAGGCGCGGACCCACTTTCTTGCTAAGGTCGTTGTAAGTGCCCTGCGCATTGGCGACAAAGGTAAGCCCGGCGTGGTTCGCGAGCGCATCGCCGGTATTGAGGTCGACGACGGCGCCCATCGATCCCTCATCGAGCGACGCCTCCGCCGTCTTGTGAACGACGACCGATCTGAACAGCTCAGCAGCGAAGACGTTGAAGTCGAAAGCGCGATCACGGTTGGAAGACGCGTCTTCCGCTGACGTCGCGATCGTCTCCAGACCGTTCAGACGCACTTGCGTGAACTCCGGGCTGAGGCCGCGAACAGTGATCTGGTTGCCTTCGCCGCCGGTACGGCTGATCGAAACGCCGGGAATACGCTGGAGGGCCTCGGCAAGATTCTGGTCGGGAAATTTGGCGATGTCCTCGGCGACGATCGCATCCACTTCGCCGACCGCCTGTCGCTTCACGTTCAATGCGGCATTCAGCGACTGACGGAAGCCGGTAACGACAATGGCGCTTTGCTGGTTCTGTGCCTCCTGCTGAGCGGCGGCTGCATCGGCCGGGTTCTTGACGCCTGTGTCAGCTCCAGTCGGCACTTGCGGTTGTTGCGCGGGCGGCGACGTCGGCCGGGCGACCGGAGCGGCCGGTTGATCC
>Ga0157369_10005891_pt1 | contig 14245 bp, 18 predicted proteins | sample C25metaG_FD_113461 | JGI IMG/M metagenome (GOLD analysis project Ga0157369, IMG submission 113461) | Corn rhizosphere microbial communities from Kellogg Biological Station, Michigan, USA - C2-5 metaG | ecosystem: Host-associated > Plants > Roots > Rhizosphere > Soil | place: USA: Michigan...
AGTTTCTTCCGGGGAGAGGGAGACACGCAGCGAAGCGGAGTGCGGGTGAGGGGCGGCGCCTGAAACCGCAGGTCGCGCAAGCTCCGCCCCCTCATCCGCCTTCGGCACCTTCTCCCCCGGCAAGAAGACGCCGGGGGAGAAGGACTCTCGATGGAACGAACGCGCGAGAACCATCAAGAAAACTTTGTGCTCTTTGTGGTCAGAAGCTTCTGAAACCTACTTCCCCATCTGCTTCAGGATCGCGTCCATCTCGTCCATCACGCGATTCATCTTCTTCATCGTCAGGTCGAGCGGCTCGGACGTCGTCATGTCCACGCCGGCGTCCTTCAACAGATCGATCGGATATTTCGATCCGCCCGCGGAGAGGAATGCCAGGTATCGCTTCGTCGCGTTTGCGTCGCCGGACATCACCTTCTCCGACAACGCCGCCGAGGCTGTCGCCGACGTCGCGTATTGATAGACGTAGTACGTCCGGTAGAAGTGCGGGATGTACGCCCACTCGTGCTTCACAACGTCGTCGACCTTGCATACGCCTCTGTCGTCGCCGTAGTAGCGCTTCACGATGTCGAGGTAGATCGTGTCGAACGTATCGCCGGTCAGCGGCTCGCCCTTCTCCGCCGCCTGGTGGATGCGCAGCTCGAACTCCGCGAACTGCGTCTGGCGGAACACCGTCCCCTTCATCCCTTCCAGATAATTGCCGAGCAGCGAGAGGCGCGTGGCCGGATCCTTGATCTGTTTGAGCATGTAGTCGTTCAGCAGCGCCTCATTGAACGTCGACGCGACCTCGGCCACAAAAATCGGATAGCCAGCCGTCGGATACGGCTGGTTCTTGTTCGAGAAGTAGCTCTGCATCGTGTGGCCGAGCTCGTGCGCGACGGTGCTCATGTCGTCGTAGCGGCCGTTGTAGTTGATGAGCATGAACGGATGGACGTCGTACGCGCCACCGTTCGAATACGCGCCGGTGCGCTTGCCGGCATTCGGATAGAGATCGATCCAGCGATCGTTGAACGCGCGCTCGATCACGCTCGTGTAGCCGCTGCCGAGCGGCGCGACCGCGCCGAGGACGTTTTTCTTCGCCTCGTCGAGCGAGTACTCGAGCTTCGTGTTCGCGACGAGCGGCGCGTAGAGGTCGTAGTAGTGCAGATCGTTGATGCCGAGCATCCGCTTGCGAAGGTTCAGGTAACGGTGAAACGTCGGCAGGTTCGCGTTCACGCCTTCGATCAGCTTCGTGTAGACCGAGGTCGGGATCGCGTCGGGTTCGAGCGCGGAGTCGAGCGTGGTCGGATACTTCCGCGCCCGCATGTAGAACAGATCCTTCTGGACTTCGGCGTTCAGTGCAGTTCCGATCGTGCCGCGGTAATCGCCGAGCGCGCCGAAGAAAGCTTCGAACACCTTCTTGCGATCGTCTCGATTCGGCAACGAACGCGAAACGGAGAAGGTGGCCAGATCGAGCTTGCGCGACGTGCCGTCGGCGAGCGTAATGGTGGGGAAGGGGAAGTCGGCGTTCGTGAAAACGGTGTAGACGTCGCTCGGTGCGGACGACATCAGCCCGGCGTCGGCGATGATCTTCTCCTCCGGCTCCGACAGCGTGTGCGCCTGGCGGCGAAGGAGATCGTGCAGGTAAAACGTATAAGGAGCGAGTTTCGGTTCTTTGGCGATGAACGAATCGATCGTGGCGCGATCGATCTTCAGAATCTCCGGCTCGACGAACGCGGTGTCGGCGCCGAACGAAGCCCCGAGCTGATCCATCTCCTGCTTCATGGCGCGGTACTTCGCGATGCGCGTGTCCTGATCGGCGATGAGTCCCGTGTAGATGTAGACGCGCGAAAATTCTTTATTCAGATCGCTGAGCAGCACGAGCGCGCCGGCAAGCTGCTGCGGCGACTGCCCCAGCGTCCCCTTGTATTTCTGCACCTCGGGGATGCGCGCCACGAGCTTGTCCTTGGCCGCGCGCCACGCTTCGTCGCTCGGATACAAATCCGTGAGCCGCCACTTCGCCGACTCCGGAATGTCCGCCCGCTCCTTCGACTGCGCGAAGCCGGCGGCCGCCGCAAGCGATACGGCGACCACCGCCACTGCCACTCTCATCATCCGCATGAACACACCTCGATCGTGATTTGTCGGGGTGTGCTACGGAGGATTCCCTCCCGGGTTTCTCCGCCCCTCCGCGTCTCCGCGTGAAACCGTCACCCTTTCGCCGTCGCAATGAACCACTGGTTCTCGAACGGATCGACCACATACGCGGAACGCTCGCCGTACGGCTTATCCGCCGGAGGCTCGACGGACGTCGCGCCGGCGCGGAGCGCGCGTTCGTAGACGGAGTCGACATCATCGACGAAGAGATGGATCGCCGCCGGCATCGGCTGCGACTCACCATGCGCTTCGCCGAGCTCGATCAGCGAGTCGCCGATCCGCACCGCGGCGTGCGCCACTTCGCGTCCCGGCATGTCCGTGATGTGCGCCGTCGTACCGCCGAAGGCATCGCCGAGGAAGGCGATGAACTCTCGCGCACCGCGCACGTGGAAGAACGGCGTCACCGTGTGGTACCCCTCGGGACGCGGACCGACGCCCGGCTGCTTGCGCGGTTTGCTCCCGCCGCCGCCGAAGCGCTGCATCAACTCCTCCTCGGTGACTTCCTCCTGATGCGTGGCCAGGTACCATGCATTGCCCCATCGATCCTTCACGCCTCCTTCGCGATCGCCGTACGCCTGATCGGTGATCGGGAGAGTGGACGTCGCGCCCGCGGCAAGCGCGCGGTTGTACGCGCCTTCGACGTCGTCGAGATAGATGTGCAGCGCCATCGGCCTGAATCCCGATTCCGGCTCGCCCATCTCAATCAGCGAATCGCCCACGCGCATCGCCGCATGCATCACGCGTCCCTCGGCATCGGGATAGCGCCCAAGCAGTTCGGCGCCGAGCATTTGCTGCAGGAACGCAATCACCGCATCGGCATCGGGAACGAGCAGATACGGCCGGATCGAAGGGAACTCCGTTGTCGTCATCTCATCCTCCATCGATGGAACCAGCTCCGCCAGCAATTGCGATTTGAATGCGGGATCGGGCAGCGCGCGCAGATCGCCCGCGACCATCAGCAGTGTGGCCAGCTCCGGCTCGGCCAGCGCGAGGCCTTCGCGACGACCCATCAGGATCGCTTCGACCGCGTCGTCGAGCCGTTCGATCAGATCGCGCTCAGCCATGATTCGTACCCATTCGCGCCCGCAACGTCTGCAGACCTCTCCATTGAAGTTGTTTGACCGCTCCCTCGCTCCGTCCGATCGCCGAGGCGATCTCGCGAATGCTTCGCTCCTCGGCGAATCGCATCACGATCACGCGCCGCTGGTCCGCGGGAAGTCGATCGACGAAGCGATACAGCGATGCGCGGCGCTCAATGTTCTCCATCTCGTGCGGCGATGCGCTCTCCTCGGCTTGCCGGCTCTGCTCACGTGTGGACTTCACGAAGTGATCGGCGATCGCATTCGCCGCAATCCGATACAGCCACCCCGCGAACGGCACGCCGCGCCACTCGAACTTACCGACGTTCGCCAGCGCCTGATGAAACACCTCGGACGTGATGTCCTGAGCCGCCGCTCGATGTTGAACCCGGCGAATCACAAATGCCCAGACGCGCCCGAAGTTCTCCTCGTACAGCGCCGCGAACCGGCTCGGGTCCTTCTGCGCCGCCTCGATGAGCTGCCGCTCGCGATCTTCGTCCGCGCGATCCATGAATCGCTCATTAAACCGCCGGGCCGCGGAAAAGTTACGGTGGATAATCGGCGCCGATGAAATCGCGGACGTGGCTCAACTCGCCGGTAGTGCCCGCGATCGTCATCGCCATCTGCTACATCACGTTTTTTGTCCTGCTGCTGCGTGCCCGAGGAGGCGATGTTTCGCTCTTCGTCATCGCGGGCGGCGTGAATGTCGACGCTTCGAAAGTGCCGCCGGGATTGACGGTGATCCCGAACATCGGCGGCTACGACGGCATCTGGTTCTACCGCCTGGCCATCAATCCGTTCACGAGCGTTCAGGCGGCGCACGGAATCCGAATCGACAACCCGCCGTACCGGCAGCAGCGCGTGATGTATCCACTGATCGTCTGGCTGCTGTCGTTCGGCCAAGTCATATGGATTCCATGGCTGCTGGTCATCGTCAACATCATCGCCGCAGCGGTGATGGCCGGATTCGCGGGAGCGTTCGCGAAACGATTCGGATTGAACGCGCTGTGGGGCGTGATCGTGCCGCTGTATCCCGGTTTCGTGTTGACGTTCTCGCGCGACCTCGCCGAGATCGTCACCGCGGCATTCGCGATGGGCGCGACCTGGGCCGTCACCTCGCGCCGAAACATCACCGCGGCGCTGCTCCTGACGGCCGCAGTGCTGACGCGGGAACCGACGCTGCTGCTCGCGTTCGCACTCGCCGCGGCCTGGCTGATCGAACGCGTGCTGCATCGCGAACGGCGCATCGGCGCGATCACGTTCTCACTTCCCATCGCCGTCTACACCGTCTGGCAATTCTTCCTGGCCATCCGCTGGGGCGTATCACCGCTGCGTGCGGGCGCGCCGGCGCGGGCGCTGCCATTCGTCGAGTTCGCGCACTTCCTGGCCGCCGCATCCTTTCGACGCAATCACCAGGAACGTCTCTACTTTCTGGAAAGCCTCTTCCTCGCCGCCATCGTCGTCGTCATCGTGCTGATCTGGCGCCATTCGCGCGCGCCGCTGGAGTGGCGGCTGGCCTGGCTCGGCTACCTGGCCATCTTCTCGATCCTGCCGCACACGATCTGGATCGAGGACTACGGCTTCCTGCGCATCTTCGCCGACCTCTTCCTGGTCAGCGCCGCCCTCATCATCCCGTCGAACGCCCCCGCGCGCTGGTTCACGCTCCTGATTTCCGCCGACCTCTGGTACTACCTGGCCAAGCACGTCGTGCTCGCGTGGTAGTGATACGTGCGGAAATGCCGGCCCGGCTACCGGTACTGTTCTTTCAGCGCTTCCAGATCGGCCACGGCCTTGCGGAGGACGCTCACGACCTTGTGCACCTCGCTGCCGTAAAGCTTCAGCTCCGCATCGCAGTCGGACATCGAGTAGAGCGCTTCGTCCTTTTCCAGGCGTTCGCGCTCGAAGCGGAGGCGCTCGGTCAGCTCCTCGATTTCGGAGATGAGGATGAAATTGAGATCCTTCTCGCCGAGGTAGCGCTTGCACTGCGGGCAGTAGATGGAGCGGTCGTCGGCGTTCTCGACGAGCTCAAAAACAAACTGCCGCTGGCACTGCGGACACTCGAAAACCTCGGGTAACACGTCTTCATCCTCGCCCGGCGATTGTCGCACGAAACGCAGGTCCGCTCCGTACGCAAGCGCGCGGAATGAGGATGTTGACCGAGTGGTTTAGCGCCGTGTAGCATCCACGGCCCTGCCAGTTCTGGGAGATCGTTCAATGGTAGGACAAGCGGCTCTGAACCGCTCAATCGGGGTTCGACTCCCTGTCTCCCAGCCAGCGGCAACGTGCCGCAGCGTAGGTTGGCCAAGCCTCGGCCACCAGTAGCGGATTCAACTCCCTGCGGCGAGCATCAGAGTTCGAAGCCGAAGTGGCTGCCGAAAGTCCCACGATCAGGCAGACCACTCATCAAAGCGGCGCATGAACTCCATGATCTTGCATCCCAACAGGATGAAAGAGCCCCACAAGATGAAGGGGACGCCATAGAGCAGGAGGTGCTTGCGTGAACGGACTAACTCAAACACTCCTACCTTCACGATGGCGTATGCATTCGCTGCCAGATAAGCGACCGCCAAAAGCATCACTACTACTGGTTGCGTCGTCCTGGTCCTTCTTTTACCGGCCTGCATCTCCGCGCAGATCTCTCTTCAGGACACCGCGCTTAACGACGCTGCGTTAGACAGATCGACGCCGGAAACCTTGACGACGGCCTGCCATGCGGCTTCCTGGCTGGCGCGATCGTAGAGGTGTGGCTGGCGCTGCACCTCAATTGGGCCTGAGAACTTCCCTTTGGCCGAGGCAAAGAATTGCCCTGAGACGTCGGTTCCGAACTCCGACGCCTGGAGGTACCGGCGCGCCGCGGTCTCGGGCGTCTGATTCATGCCGGGAATGAGGTTCACAATTGGAATCATCAGATACTTCAACAACGGGCCGGCGTTTCGCGCCACATTGGTGGCGTTCGACGCGCCGGGCGACACGGCGTAGACGGCCATGCCGGAGGGAAGCCGGCGGGCCAGCGCCGCGACCCACCAAGCGATGATGAGCTTCGCGTCGGCATACGTATTGTTGGGCACGTACTTCACGTTCGGCCCGTTGCGAATCAGGGCTTCGATCGCGGCAGTCCGGTCTCCCCGGAAGTATTTGGCCGCGAAAGCTGGGACATCGGTGTACTTGAACATCGGCACGCCCCCGCGGGCAGGCTCCGCGCTGGCGATCACAATCCGCGCGTCGGGGCTCAGAAGGTTGGCGCGGAGTAGCCCGACGGTCAGTTGATGATGGCCGATCAGCGGGGCCTGAGAAGCCTCAATGCCCGCCGCAGTGAGCACGCGCTTCTTACCTGGGACCATCCCTGCATTGAACAGCAGGAAATCGATCGGCTGCCCCCGCTTGACCAGCTCGGCGAGCGCGGACTGAACGCTGGAGGGCGAGTCGAGATCCAATTCCAGCGGCGTGAAAACCTGTGTCCTGGTCTCATCCACGAGTTGCGCGGCCGCTTTCTGGACGCCGGCCAGGCTGCGGCCAGTGACGATGACCTGACGGTAGCCCTTGCTGGCGAGCATGCTGGCAGCCGCATAGCCAAGCCCAGAGGTTGTGCCGGTGACGAGTGCGATCGAATGGTTCATGGGTATCCCGTTGTAAGCTCGACGGCCTCGGCCTGAGTCGCGGCCGGCCCCAGATTGCTAATATCGAACTATTCAGTTAATAATTGTTTCGATGGAGATTGTCAAGGAGTTTTGAACCAAATGATTCAAAATACCGCCAGACCGCGAGGTCGACCCCGCAGCTTCGACGAGAAGGAGGCGCTGGAAAGGGCGATCCAGGTGTTCTGGTCGAAGGGCTACGACGGAGTCACGATTGACGATCTCGTCGACGGGATGCGTGTGGGACGGCCGAGCCTGTATGCCGTCTTTGGGGACAAGCGGGCGATATTCTTGCGCGCCCTCAAGGCGTACGCAGAACGCAAGGGCGCGTTAGCCGCGAAGGCACTCCTCTCGCCACAGAGTCTTCGGGACTCGATCGCGGGCTTTCTGAAGTACGCCGTCGAAAGCGCGACCGAAAAAGGGTCCGCCCGAGGCTGTCTCATGATGTGCGTCGCGCCGCTCGTGAACGACGCCGAGGTTCAGCGGTTCCTGCAGAACGCGGCCAAGGGCGGTGCGGCCCTGCTGGAGCGCCGTTTCCGGGATGGGATCAGCGCGGGAGAAATCCCATCTGACTTTCCTGTAGCCCAGCGCGCGATTCAAGTCACCGATTTAGCGCGTGGACTGACCATGCGTGCGCTGATCGGCACGCCGCGTAAGACGCTCCTCAAAGAGGCTGAGGAAGCTGTCGAATTCGTGCTCCCGTGGGATAGGTGACTTAGCCGCCGATCGCGCTGATTCCCGGGCGTCGTTTATGCACGACCGGCCGCCGTGAGTCTTCGCCAGCTCGATCGCAAATATCTGGGGCGCGAATCCGCGGCGCAAGACATCGAGGTGGCGCGAACAAAGGGCGCATTTGTTTATGACGCCCGCGGCAAGCGCTACATCGATTTCCTGTCGGGGTGGTGCGTCGGGAACTTCGGGTGGGACAACGCCGCGATTGCCAAGTCGCCGGCGCGGCGGCGTCCCGATTACGTTTACCCCGAGTACTTGTACCGGCCGTGGGTCGAGCTCGCTCAGCTGCTCGCGCGGATCACGCCGGGCAAACTGGAAAAGACATATCGCGCCACGGGTGGATCGGAGGCGGTCGACATCGCGTTGCAGATCGCAATGGCGTCGACGGGCCGACGCAAGTTTGTCGCGCTCGAGGGCAGCTATCACGGCAATACGATCGGCACGGTCAGCATCGCATCGACGGATGAGCGCGAGCCGTATCCGAATCGGCTGTCGAACTGCTTGACGATCGCGCCGCCGCTCGGCGACCGTGCCATCGCGCGGCTGGAGACGCTTCTGAAAAAGCGCGACGTCGCGGCGTTCATCATGGAGCCGATCAGCTGCAACCTGGCCGTGTTGATCCCCGAGGATGCGTTCATGAAGCGCGCGCAGCAGCTATGCCGGCGCTACGGAACGCTGTTCATTGCCGATGAAGTGGCGTGCGGATTCGGCCGCACCGGAAAGCTCTTCGCGTCGGAGTACTTCGATCTCCAGCCAGACATTCTGTGTATGGGCAAGGCCATCACGGGAGGATTCGCGCCGATGGGCGCCACGATCATCACGGCCAAGGTCGCGAAATCCGTCGGAGGCGAAGTGGGCTTCTATTCGACCTATGGCTGGCATCCGTCGACCGTGGACGTCGCCATTCGCAACGTCCGGTGGGTGATTCGCAATCAAGCCCGGCTTTTCCGCGATGCCGCCGGGATCAGCGCCTACTTTGGACAGCGTCTCGCTGCCATGAACTTCGAGGATCGGAAAGAGATCCGCATCCGCGGCATGGCCATCGCGGTCGAGGCAGGCGATGGCGACTACGTCTCCGCCATCGCCGATCGCTGCAGCAGGAATGGCCTCCTGCTCACGACAGCCGGGAATGCGCTCACGATGTTTCCGCCGCTCACGCTCGATCTGCGCACGGCCAAAGCGGGACTCGACATTCTCGAGAAATCGTTGCGTTAGTCAGGCGTACCCTCGGTCGCGCGAATCGGCGCCTCGATGTTACGAGCTACGTCAGGATGCTGTGTCCGGAGCGCTAACTCTTCTTCTCCATACGCCGAAGGAGGTGTTCGAGGAATTCGCGATCCGCCGCGTCGTGGGGACGCACGGTTTGCTTCGTCCTGATCAGCATCTCGATTCCGGCGATCGGGATCTCGACGCCGTCCAGTTCGAGCACCTCAGATTCGCGTGCGGCTTCCCGCCAGGTAACACCACAAGCTTTTGATAACAGGTCGACAACCACTTCATCGGCGACACGAATCACGTCGTAGCGCTCGATCTCGCCCGGTTGGATTTCCCGGACGGCATTGTCCGGCAGGATGGAAAGTGCTCGCTTGATCCGTTCAATATTGTCCGGGGCGGCATCGATCAGAAAATCGATGTCCTTGGTCGGACGCTCCAGGCCATGCGCGATCACGGCAAAGCCGCCGATCAGAATGTAACGCGCTTCCTCGCGATTCAGCGCCGCGCAGATTTTCGTGAGGTCTTCCGGCCGTGGCTGGCGTGAGTACTCGCGATCTTCTCCAGCATCCACTGCTGGGCCTCCTCAAACGTCGAGAAACGATGGAGACCGCGCGGAACAAGCGCACGGCTTCCACGAAGCACTTCGGCCGTCGCCGTCAGCTGACGGACTCCGTCCCAGACGTCCTGAGAATGCACCTCGCGACGCCCGACAGTCTTCATGCGAAGTCCATTCGGCACCCCGCAATCTTGCTGTACTGGGCCGCTCTTAGCAAGCGACTCGGAACGGGCAAGGCTTCCTGGGTCTCGCACTGCGTCATCGTCGCGATGAGCGTGAAGATGCCTGGCAGTGCGATTCATGCGCACAGCGGCGGTATCGGGCACGGTTTCAGCTTCATCGTCAAGCTGCCGCTCTCGCAAACAGGCGAGGACTCAATTGATGCCACATATCGCGGATGACCAACGTACCGACGCGGGAACGCACGGTGCGGAGCGCGGGCTCGGCCGGTTTGAGGGGTTCAGCGATGCATTGTTCGCGATCGCGCTGACCCTGCTGATCGTCGAGATCAAGGTTCCGGGATCCCCTGAGGGACCACACGGTTACGGCAATCTGGCGAGCGCGATGGCCGAGCAGTGGCGCGAGTTTCTCGCGTTGGCTCTCTGCTATGTCGTGATCGGCGCCTACTGGCTGCAGCATCACTATTCCGGCCGTATCTACGCCAAGAGTGATCACTGGCTCGGCGCGATCAATCTCCTGTTCCTGCTGGCAATCGTCGTCGTTCCTTACCCGATCCGAGTCTGGTGCTTCCATCTCCACACCGTTTTCGAGCCCGCCGCGTCAGTGACCCTGGTTGCCGGTCTTGCTCTGACCGCGTGCACGTGGATGGCAAAGTGGTTCTACGCAATGCCGGGTCGCCGGCTGCTCGACGAGCGGCTCGCGCCTGATTTCATCCAGCAGATGACCCGCCGTTACGGCATTGCGACGCTGGTCCAGATCGCTGCCGTTCCGGTCGCGATTGCGGCGCCGCGCGCCGGCGTCGCCATCGCGCTGCTCTGTGTCGCCTTCTTTCTTTTGCCGCAGCCGCGCCCTCGGTACAAGCCTGGAGAGGAGCCAAGCGAGAGCGAGAAGTTGGACGAGTAGCTACTGAGTTACGACTTCGCGCCCATGGTGACCAGCAGTTCGTCCAGTTGCGCGAATGTTTCGACGGTCGCATCCGCTGAGCCGGTACCGGCAGCGTCGAGAGCCTCCTTCGAGGGATACAGCTCGCGCATGACCAGCAGCGTCTTGCCATCGGTTTCCTCGAAGGTCACCGTGGTCACGGACCCGTCGTCGCCACTCTCTTCATTGGTCCAGACGAGGCGCGAGTGCGGCGTCACTTCGAGGTACTTCCCGAAGAACTCCATGGTCGAGGCATCGTGACGGAACACCAGACGATATCTGCCGCCGGTGCGAACATCCGCGTCGAGCGACAGCAGCGACATTCCCATCGACTTCGGCACCCACCACTGTTTGAGCAGTTCGGGGTTGGTCCACGCCTCGAACACGATGCGCGCCGGAGCGTTGAAGGTTCGCGTCACCACGAGCTCGCGCTCAGACTTCTCCACAGTGGTGCGGTTCTCAATTTCTCTTTTTTCGGCCATCGACTTTTTCCTTTCGTTTCAGTGCCTCGATAAGCGTGTCCAACGCCTCGAAGCGTGCGCTCCAGAGATGGTGGTACCTCTCAATCCATGCTTCCGCTTCCTCCAGCCGGCGCCCGCCGAGCGTGCAGGTGCGCACGCGCCCGACCTTTTCCGTGGTGACCAGTCCCGCCTCTTCCAGGACGCCGACGTGCTTCTTCATGCCCGTGAGCGTCATGTGAAACTTCTCGGCGAGATCGGTGATCGACGCGTCTGCACATCCGAGTTGCTCGAGAACACCGCGTCGCGTAGCGTCGGAGAGCGCGGCGAATGAGGCATCGAGGGATGCGCTGGAATGCTGAACCATGTGGTTCAGTATACACGACGCGTTCTGGCGTGGGGGAAGACCGACGACAATATCGAAGTGGTGACGATTGGAACCTAACGACTCAAACCGTTCGATCGCGGTCTTCAGCATCGCCTCGCTTGTGGCCATCGCGGCCGGATGCGTGGCCATGGCGAAATCGGGCATCGCACCATCAGCCTGGTTGCGAAGCGTCGCGGCCTGGATCGTTGGCGCCGGCGTGGCCTGGCTCCTTGCACGCTACGGAAAGCCGCGGAGCGCATCCATCGGAGCAATCGTCCTGACGATCGCTGCCCTGATCGCCACCTTGTTCGCTCCGGCAGTCGACGGAGTTCATCGATGGCTGGACGTCGGTCATTTGCACATCAACGCCGCCGCGCTGTTCCTGCCGATTGTGATCGTCGCACTGGCCACGGTTCGCATCGCCAGACCGATGGGAATCCTCATCACGCTGCTCGCAGCAACAATCCTGCTGGCGCAGCCGGACGCCTCACAACTCACGGCGTTCGCGATCGCTGCATCCATACTCGTTGCCCGCTCGACGATGGCGCCGCGATGGAAAGTTTTCGCCTTCCTGATCGCGACTGTCTTCACGATCGGTGGGTGGATGCGGCCGGACACGCTCCAGCCGGTCGCTGAGGTGGAACAGATCTTCGGAATGTGCGTCGCAGCGTCGCCGATCCTGGCGTTCATCGCGGGTCTGGCGCTCGCCGCGGCGGCACTCGCTCCGCTCGCTCGATCGGCGCCGACCGCTCATCCCGCTCGGGACGCAGCGTTGGCATTGTCCGCGTACTTTGTGACTGTATCGATCGCTCCGTTCGTCGGGTGGTTCCCCGTCCCGCTGGTCGGCCTGGGCATGAGCTTCCCGTTAGGATGGTGGCTCGGAATGGGTCTGCTGCTTGTGATCGGTCGACGTCCGAAATGACCGCGCGATCGTACCCATCCGAGACGCAAGTAGCCGGCTACTCATCCTCTTCCACTGCAAACAACGCGGGGTCGAGAAACTCGATCCTGAGGATGTCTTCCGGTGGAACGGCTGTTCCCTCGCCGCTCCAAGTGGTGCTGCAATCCCAATCCGCCGGATGCCCCCAGATTGCCAGATACGCGTAGAACAGCGCGAGCGCTGGAACATCCTCACGAGGTTCTGACGCGCGGAACTTCACGATGCAGGGGACCGTCGCCGCCCGAAATGCTCGCAGGTCGAAACCTAAATCGACGACAGCTTCTGGAGCACGAAAGAAATGATCTTGCGCGGAGGAGAACGAAGCTTCTTTCACGAGATGTCCAAACGGGCCCCATGATCCGCGAAACTCCATTTTTCGCTGGTGGGCGCCGCGTGCGAAGCTGCCGGCATTACTCCTGCGCCGGATGCCGTATTTTCTGAGCGCCTCAATCAAAACTGGCACCATCGTCGGCAGCGGCAAGAGTCCCTCAGAAAAGTCTGTACCTGGTAGAACCCGAGTTGCGTGAAACCAACAAATCAGTGACGGCACTGGCTTCGTGTCGGTGCCTATGACTCTCCGCCACAATTCTTCGCGTGCAACGTCGTACCCGCCAACCCCACGCCGCTGCGCGAAAGATTCAAAATTGCGATACTTCCACGTCGTAAGGCCTAAGCGAATGTCATCGGCGTCCACATTTGTGAGTGCCGCCAGTGACTGGATAGTACTTTCGGCTGTTTCGCAATCGAATTCGGTCATCGCTCTTGGCGAACCCCTCTCACTGCGCCGGTTTCGCGATTCGCTTGTGCGTTTCGGGCACGACCATCAGCGCGGCGGTGGCGTACCAGGGGGTCAGGTCGGCGACGAAGACTCCGGCTTTGACGGCGGGATCGAGGAGGACGAGCTTCTCGGCTTCTGCGATCGTGGCGACGTTGAAGATGTAGAGGCCGCGCCACGACTTCGCGTTGTCGTCGAAGGGGCCGGCAACGGCTAGTTTTCCTTCATCGGCCAGCCGTGTGATGTTCGCGAAGTGGCCTTCGAAAATCTTTTTGCGCTCTTCACCTTTGATCTCAGCGTCCTTCGGGCCGGTCTTGAGGATGCAGAGGACGTACATCTTCATCCCGCGTACATCGGCGCCGAGTTTCTTCGCCAGCTCGGGATCGAAGGCGGGTTTGTCGGCCGCCATGGCCACCGGAATGATGATGGTGAAGGCGAGAGCGAGCAGGGCGAAGCATCTCCGTTTCATGCCGAGCACTATAAGGTTTCTACATTTCGTAAACTTGGCCGAGGAGCCTCAGAACCATGTGCAAGACCATCAAGCAGCGCGTGAAGATCAAGGCCGATCCAGCGACTGTCTACGACCTGCTGGCCGACTCGCGAAAGCACGCCGCGGTCACCGGCAGGAAAGCGACCATCAGCTCGAAGATCGGCGGCACCTTCACGCTCGGCGATAGCGACGTCACCGGAATCAACGTCGACCTCGTGCCTGGGCGGCGCATCGTTCAGGCCTGGCGTCACCGCCGGTTCCCCGAGGGAGTCTTTTCGATGGCCGCGGTCACGCTTACGCCGACGGCGGATGGCGGGACGGATCTCGTGCTGGTCCACCGCGGCGTTCCGAAGGACCTGATCCCTGAGACCGAGCAGGCCTGGCGCGATCAGTATTGGTCGAGGATCAAGGCCTACCTCGATCGATAGCGCACGAATTCTCAGCCGCGGCGCGCTGCCTCAATCGTGGCGACGTCGATCTTCTTCATCGTCATCATCGCGTCGAAGGCACGCTTGGCCTCATCGCCTCCAGCGGCGAGGGCCTCGGTCAGCACGCGCGGGGTGATCTGCCAGGAGAGTCCCCAGCGGTCCTTGCACCAACCGCACTCGCTTTCCTGTCCGCCGTTGTTGACGATCGCGTTCCAGTAGCAATCGGTCTCATCCTGGTCGACCGTCGCGATCTGAAAGGAGAAGGCTTCGCTCTGCTTGAACATGGGGCCGCCGTTCAGGCCGATGCAGGGAACACCACACACCGTGAACTCGACG
>Ga0157369_10005896_pt1 | contig 14236 bp, 13 predicted proteins | sample C25metaG_FD_113461 | JGI IMG/M metagenome (GOLD analysis project Ga0157369, IMG submission 113461) | Corn rhizosphere microbial communities from Kellogg Biological Station, Michigan, USA - C2-5 metaG | ecosystem: Host-associated > Plants > Roots > Rhizosphere > Soil | place: USA: Michigan...
ATAAATTTTGTAAGCTATTGCGAAACGAATCCAAAAATATCTTTATTTAATTGTTCTTTTTCAGTATACCATAACCCATGCGCCGCATCGGGATAAATAATAAAGCTGGCGTCTTTTATAAGCTCAGCGCTTCTTTCTCCCGTAGCTTTTATCGGAACTATTTTATCTCCATCGCCATGTATAATGAGTGTGGGTACATTTATTTTTACAACGTCCTCACGGAAATCCGTAGACGCAAATGCATTTACACACTCAAGCGTTGCAATAGGGGAGGCTTCCATTACACGGGCCAGGTTGTTGGCTAAAAAAGCATCGCTTACCGGTGGGTTAGCTGTTGCAACCCCAAAAAAAATCTTTGCAAAATTTTCCATAAAGGCCGGGCGATCATCTTTAATGCCTTTCGCAATATCGTCAAATATTGCCTGCGGCACGCCGTCAGGGTTATCTTCTGTTTGCAGCATGTAGGGCAGTACGCTGCTCACCAGTACCACCTTTGCAATATGCGCATCACCATAGTGTTTAAAGTATTTTGCTATTTCTCCGCCACCCATCGAAAAGCCAATAAGGGTAACGTCCTCAAGATCCAGTTCGTCGAGTAATGTTTTTAAATCACCGGCCATGGTATCGTAGTCGTAGCCCGAATAAGGTTTGTCAGACCTGCCAAAACCCCGCCGGTCGTAGGTTACACAACGGAAACCTTTACCGGTTAATTCCGTAACCTGGTATTCCCACATGGCCCCGCTTAATGGCCAGCCGTGTATAAAAACCAGCGGCTTTCCCTTGCCAAGGTCTTCATAATAAATGTTTACCGGTTCAGTATTTATAATAGTTGATTTAATAAATGGCATGCGTAAAAGATTAAAATGGTTAATACATTTTAATGCCTTACTCCCAAAACTTTGCCAACAAATATGGCGGCAGCAATAATATAAAAACCGGCACCCTTCAATAAACTTGTAGAATTATTTACTCCACTTTAAAGAATAAAATAAAAAAACCTGCCATTCATGCAGGTTTTTTCAGCAATTAATTTTACCAGGTCATCGTTGTTAACAGAGGTTCCAACTTTCCGGTCAAAGAGGTTTTTTCATGGGAATAATAACGATAGTAAGCGGGAAATATAAAATTTAATTCTATAGATTTTTCGATTCGGTAGCTTATGGAAGGAATATCTAAATTCAGTATAAAGTTACACCTCCCATGCGGAATTAGCAGTGGATTTTATTAATTTAACATATGGCCGATTTAATATATCTTAACTTATAGAATTGACAAAAACACAGGCGATCATTCGATAAATTTTTTACATGACAACAAAATATTCTTTCGTTACCAGATGGCAATTACAAGCGCCACTGTCCGATGTATGGGATGCTGTTTATAATTCTACAGAATGGCCGCAATGGTGGAAAGGAGTAAAGGCAGTTATTGAAATCGAAAAAAATGATGAGGCAGGAATTAATGGAGTAAGAAAATACACCTGGAAAAGCGTGCTGCCTTACAGCCTTACTTTCAGTATGAAACTTACCGAAAAGGAACCGCAAAATAGATTAAAGGGTATTGCCTTTGGCGAACTGGAAGGTAATGGCGAATGGTTGCTTAGAGAAGAAGATGGAATTGTATATGTACAGTATTACTGGAACGTAATTGCCACCAAAAAATGGATGAACAGCCTTTCATTTGTTTTAAAACCATTTTTTATAGTTAGCCATAATACCGTTATGCATTGGGGCGGCAAATGCCTTGCAAAAAAACTGGGAACAACTTTATTAAAAGGATGAGTAATATTTAGCCAGGTATTGCATGGCATTCGTTCAACAAGTCTTTTGTATTAAAGCTTATAACTAACTGAGTTCCCTTGCCCACTTCGGAAGTTAGTTGCATAATACCGTTATACAGTTCCGCACGGCTTTTTATATTGGTAATGCCAACGCCACTTTTTCTTGATGTAGTATCGAAGCCAATACCATCATCACTTATTGAAATAAAAAGCCGGCCATTATTTTCTTTAAAATTTATGAAAATCTTTTCTGCATGTGCATGCTTTAAGGTATTATTAATTTGCTCCTGCACAATTCTGAAAATGTTCAATTTAAATTTATCGCTTAAACCGGTTTCATTAAAGTCGTTTGTGTTAAATATAACTTTTATTGGATGGACGAGCATTATCTCTCTTATAAGGTCTTTGACAGACTCCACCAGGCCCTGCTCATTTATTAAAGGAGTGATAAGTATTTTAGATAATTTCCTGATTTCTTCAATTGCAGTAAGTGTATATTCAGAGGAACTGGCTAAATATGACTCCCGGTTGGGATCATCTTTTCTTGCCATATCGATGTATAATTTGGTAGCTCCCAAAAGTTGGTTAACATTATCATGAAGCTCACGCCCTATTTGCGAGCGCTCCTCCTCCTGCGCAGCAAATACAGCATTGGTTATTTCTTTTTGCTTTATAATTTTTTCCTCCTCAACTTGTTCTTCGAGTCTTCTTAGCCCGGTAATATCGGTTAGTAAAGAAAAGGATTGCTCAACATCGCCATTATCATCAAATATGGGCTGCACCTGTATTTTCACCAATATCTTATTTCCTGCTTTGGTATAATTAATGATCTCATAAACAAATGGTTTGTTTTCTATTAAATGTCGCTTCACGTCATCAGCTATGTCAATATCTGTTTCGGAGCCATGCAAAAATGAATTTGGGTTTTTCCCTACAACTTCCTCCAATTCGTAGCCATATATCTTTGTAAATGCGTTGTTAACCCAGGTAATTTTTTGATCTTTATCTCTTATTACAACTCCGTTAATAGTTTCTTTGGCAACAAGAGATAGTTTTTTCAATTCTTCTTCTTTATTTTTTCTATCGGTAATATCATGAGAAGCGCCAATAAGCCGTATAGCTTTTCCTTTGCCATCTCTCACGATATAGCCACGATCTTCGATGTAGCCGGTTGTATTGTCGTTTCTTACTATTCTAAATTCAGATTCATAGAGTTGTTGTTCGGGGCAGTTGATTGCTTCATGAAGCGTAGTCTCAACTTTTTTACGATCATCCGGATGGACCCTTGATGCCCAGTCTTCTTTCTTACTCATTTCTTTACCTTCCCCGGTTCTGAATATTTTTTTCCAACCTTCGGGATTTCTATAGACTTCACCAGTAACCAGGTTCCAGTCCCACACCATATCGTGGGTTGCCTTGCTTATAAGGTCATATTTTTTATTGCTCTCTTCAAGCGCATCAGAAATATGTTTTCTTTCAATACTGTACAAAACTGTTTTTTCTAATAAACTACAGGTATAATCGCCTTTAATCAGAAAGTCCTGCGCACCTGCTGCAATAGCCTGGAGAGCGATTTGTGTATCGGATAGCCCGGAATAAATTATAACAGGTATCCTGGAATTTGCTTTTATTAATTCGAGGAATGTATCAAGGCCACTGCTATCGGGCAAAAAAAGATCTAAAAATATCACTGCGAAATTTTGTTCACTTAAGTGCTGTATACCTTCGGCTATCGTTTCGGCCATTATAATTTCATCAATCAATAAATTGGTGCCTAACAGGTTTTCGCGCAGCAGCAGTTGATCTCCGGGATTATCTTCAATTATTAATATTGATATGAGTTTAGTTCTGTCCATCTTAATTTTTTTGCAAATAGGTTACGCAATTGAGCCAGAATTTTTCTATAGACTTAATAGTAGTTATGAAATCGGGTAAATTTCCCGGCTTTACGATATAACAGTTTGCGTAATTGTTATAGGAATATTCAATGTCTTTTTGAAGGTTCGATGTAGTAAGCATTACCACCGGAATTTTTTTCAACTCATCATCGTTTTTTACAAAATGCAATACTTCCCTGCCATCTATTTTAGGCAGGTTAATATCAAGTAAAATAAGGTCTGGCAATATTGCCTCTTTGCATTTTAGGGAAAGCAAAGCATCTTCTCCATTATCTATTACCGAAATTTCCAGCCTTGCTGAATGGCTGCTGAATGCCTCCAATATAAGCTCGACGTCGCCTTCATTATCTTCTATTATTAATATATTAACCTTCTTTTTCATGGTAGTTGGTTTATAGCATTTTCGGCTAAAGCAGGGCAAAGCATTTCAGCGCCGCCAGCCGCAGGAGTTTGTAATTTTGATATGGTAAAATAAAATTTACTCCCATTGCCTTTTGATGATTCAACCCATATTCTACCTCCATGTAATTCGGCAATTTTTTTACAAATGGCCAGGCCAATACCGGTTCCCGTATAATCTTTTTTGTTATGCAGCCGTTGAAAAATAATAAATATCTTATCATAATATTTAGCGTCTATCCCTATCCCGTTATCCTGGATACAAAACTGCCATTCACCTTGCGTTTCGCTATAGGTAATTTCTATTTCGGGTGCCAGATCGTCTCTGTATTTTATGGCATTGCTGATGAGATTTTGAAACAACTGTAAAAGCTGCGATTCGTTACCGCAAACTTTTGGAAGAAACGAAACATTTATTTTGGCCTGCGATTCATCTATAACAGATTTTAAAGTTACCAGTGTTTTTTTGATAACTCCTGTTAAGTCAATCACCGTATGATTCACAGCTAACGAACTTATCCTGGAGAATTCCAGCAGGTCAAGTATTAATATTTTCATTCTGTCGGCGCCATCTACAGCAAAATTTATATATTTCTGTGCGGTATCATCCAATTGTCCGTCATACTTTTTTTGCAGCAACTGCAAAAAACTGGTGACCATTCTCAGAGGTTCCTGCAGATCGTGGGACGCAACGTATGCAAAGCGTTCCAGTTCTTCATTAGATTCCAAAAGTTTCACGGATTGCCTTCTAATGCTTTCGTGTAATTCGGTTAATTGTGTTTCCGCAAGTTTCCGGTAGGTAACATCCCTTGCAATGCCATACCTCATTTTATCCTCTGCATCCCACCTGGCCGACCATTCAATATGCACCAATGAGCCATCTTTACGTACATACCTGTTGGTGAAGTTAGGTGTATTATCGCCTATCATAACCCTTTCGGCTGAGTGCATTGTTTTGTCGCGATCTTCAGGATATACAAAATCAAAGATTAATTTGCCAATAAGTTCTTCAGCCTTGTATCCAAATACAACCTCGCAGGCAGCACTCACTTTTTTAAAATAACCATTAACATCAACCACGCAAATAACATCTAAAGATGAGTCCATTATTTTATTAAGGTCGTTCAACGTATTTAGTAATGCATCAGCACTCATTTTTATTTTTTCTTCCGCATTTTTACGTTCGGTAATATCCTGGCAGGTGCCAATTGCACGAACCGGATTTTTTTGATCATCACGAATAATGCGCCACCGTTCCTCTACCGATTTTATATTACCACTCTGCAGTATAATCCTATGCTCAATTGAATTATCAAAGGCGCTTTCAAGCGAATCTTTAAATGCTTTATCAACTTGTGCACGGTCATCAGGATGAACAAATTCAAGAAAACCAGGGTGAGATGATTTAAACTGACCGGGGTCAACTTCAAAAATCCGGTACGTTTCCGCAGACCATATTACATTGTAATTTGACAGGTCGGTCTCCCAACTACCCACCTTCGCCACTGCCTGCGCTTCAGCCAGCCGTGCCTCGCTTTTTATAAGCAGCTCTTCCTTAAATTTCTTTTCGGTTATATCCCTTAAATAACATGCAATGGCGATAATTTTCCCATCTTCATAGATAGGATTAAAACTTGTTTCCACCCACGATTTAGGCCTGACTGACTTTGCCGGTGTGTATATTTCTTTTTTAAAAGAATCACCCTTCAGGGCTTTATGATAAGCATCTTCCCAGAACAATAAATAATCTTCCTGGAAAATATCTCTCATTAACAGGTTATCGCCAGGCTTAACCGTAATGCCTGTTAAAGCTTTTATGCCTTCAATAAAAGCAGTATTGGCAGTTATAAGCCTGAGGTCATTACTTACACTCCAAATCAAATCATCAAGGCTGTTAATCAGCGCCTCATAGTTTGCCTTTAGGGCTACCCGGTTGTCCTGTAATGTGTTTCCTGACATTTTATTTATTTTTATCCGCCCCCGGCAACTGGTAGATGCTAAGGTTTTCTCACATAAGATTAAAGCGTTTGGCAAATGGCCTGATAACTTTACCAGGTTGGGCCCGGCTTTGTTTGATAGCTCAAAAAACAAGCCTTTAGGTAACAGGCTTTTGTAAGTAAATGTATTACTATTTGCTTGAAGTTAAGGCAAGCGGGTGCATCAATATTTTTTAAATAGCCAATTAACACAGGCTATTTGTTTTAATTCATTTACTATTAAAACATCGAAAATCCCCTACAGTAATTTCATTAAATAAACTAAAGATTTTTGTTTTCTTTAGGGAGTGAAGACTACCTAAGTAAAGAAAGGAGATATATTCTTCCCATAACAATTAACGAGCCGCATATTATTATTTTGTTCACTGCATGGCAGGTGGTAACACGATGTAACCGGTGAGAATAAACCTTTGCCCGGTGTTGGGAACGCGGCAGATACAAAAAAGCCCGGATAGAAAATCCAGGCCTTACACTTTACATTTACTGAAACCATATTTAGTTTAATGACGAAGCTTATTGTTTGTTTTCTTAATTCACCAGCGAATCACTTTTAACTTTATTCATTTTCATTTTATCCATACCCATCTTACTCATTTTCCCATTCATGTAAATACATTCGCCGTCTTTCATCGTCGTCGTGGTACCGTCCTTCATTTTTACCGTGCCATCCTGCATTACAGTGGTTCCATTGCTCATGGTCATGTCCTTGTCCATATCCATAGTTTGGCCGTTTTTCATCACCATCATTTTGCCATCTTTCATCATTACACAGTCTTTTCCTTTCATCATTTCTCCCGATTTCATTTTATGCATTTTGCCCATGGTTGTGTCGGCCTGTGCAAAAGCGGCTGTACTTAATACAGTAATAAACAGTGCTGCAAATATTTTTTTCATGTTAATAGTTTTTTGTTTTACATAGGTTATGTTTTTGTAAAACGGTTAATTGAATTGTTTATGGAAACAGTTATCAAATGGAATGCCATGTATTATACAGCGGCTATGGCAGGTAATATATGCCTGTTATACCGGGGTGTGAAAGGTGGAGTGGGATTTTTCATTAAATCTTTTAGAAATACCTTTTTCGGTATTTGTTTTGATCTCAAATTAGCATTATGAATGTTCAGTTTAACAACATGAAGCCTTTAACCAAAGGGATGATAGAATGCCTTATGGACTGCCACGAAAGAGAACTGATGAACATGGCCCCTAACCATGGAACCATTAAATTTGCGGCGGGTTTATTAAAAAGAAAATTATTAGCCTCGCGGATTTATAAAAATAGTAATGGGAAAAGTTATATGGCGTTATACACTACACAACCGGGGCGGGATTATTTAGATACCATAAAATGATTTATTTGCCCCGCCTGAAAAATCCCCTTTTTTAGAGTTGTGAAGTAGCCACAAAGAAATGCCGGCAAAGAATAACGCTGCTCACTTTCTTTTCATTACAAGGCTGCCTAAAAGTAAAGAAGTAATAGCAAAAACAGCAAGATTAAGTAATAAAAGAGCATTTGTTTTAGAATGCCGCTTAAACAGCAGGAATATTATAACAATCCCTGCACTCATTCCAAATAGGATTAAGAAAGAAGCTAAAAATCTTCTGATATTCATATAGATGGTTGGCCGCCTTTACAAGCCGGCAAATACAACAACTAATATGTGAGCAATATATTGTGTAAAAAAAGCAAATGGTTATGATTATAACAAAACGGGACTAATCATTAATTCTTTTGGTATAACGACGCATTTGTAAGAAAAGGGGTGGGAGCTGTTGCTGCAAAGATGGCCCGGTAGAGATCTGCAAGGGCAGCGGGCAATTGAAAAGGGCCAGGTAGCATTACTGAAAACGTGGAAGTTGCCGTGTTACTGTGCAAACTGTGTAGCTACATTGCTGTAGGCAACCTGGTCTTTGCTGGCAACCGCTGCCACCTGCAGGCAGATGATGGATAATATAAGACCGGATCAGTTTTTTTTAAATGCGTTTATGAGGCAACGTTAGGTGACGTAACAGGCAGGCTATGAGCAGCATCAAAAAATATCCTCAAAAAATTATTATAGAAAATTTAAAACCTTAATTTTAAAACATCAAAACGGCCCGAGAATAATAAACACAGTGAAAGAGCGCCGTTAACATCAAAACAACATTTTAAAAAACAAACACATAGAAGAGAGCAGGCTGATACTTTGTACCCAATAGCGAACTTTACGGCGACATCAGTCAACTCAAAAGTATACCGCAAAGCCCCGCAAGCTTTATCTGGTGCGGGCTTTTTAAGGGGGCTTTTCGGATACTTTTCTGTGTGTTGGTGGCAATCAAGTTGGACACTTCTAAAGCATAAGTGCTTAACTTAAACATTGTAGATGTTTTAAAACTTCTTATAATCCTAAAAAATATTCTTCAAAGTCAGTTAAATCGTTTGTTAAATCTAAACAGCCCAACAGGAAATTTTATTACCCAGTAAGGGTAAGTCGTTTTTCAATCGTCATATTTACATAATCAAACTTTAAATACAATAATGTGGCATTAACCGCTGAGGCATTCGAAGACATTTTTGTAAATTATTATGAATCGCTTTATGGCTATGCTTTCAGCATATTGAATAACGAGTTGTTTGTGGAAGAAATAGTATCTGATGTGTTTTACAGGTTATGGCTGAAGAAAGATAAATTGAAGATTGATACATCGTTGGCGAGCTATCTATATAAATCAGTTTACAATGCATGTATGGATAATATTAGGCATAACAAAACCAAGCAAATATTCAAACGTGATGCGTTCCATCAGTCAACCGAAACCACATTGAATGCAGCAAATGATATAAATGCAAAAGACTTCGAAAAAAATTTGCGCAACGCTTTATTGCAGTTGCCTGAGCAATGCAGAACGGTATTCCAGTTAAACCGCATGGAAGAATTAAGCTACAATGAAATCGCAAAACGTTTGAGTATTTCAGTAAAAACTGTGGAAGCACACATGAGTAAAGCACTAAGGAGATTGCGTGTTTCAATGGCAGAATTTCTAACCTTTTTAATTGTTTTGTTATGGCATTGATTAATAAAGACAGTTCCAACAATAATATACACATTTTACTTGCAAAGTATTTGAGCGGAGAAACAAATGCGAATGAAACAGCAATCGTTGAAACATGGATAAAAGAAGATGATGCCAATAAAAAATATTTAGAACAACTTGAAATAATATGGAGCGAAAGTAAAAAGCTTATATGCGACAAGAAACCGGATGTACAAAAAGCATTAATAGATTTTCGTGAAAGAACAAAAGCAACATCCACTATTGCCATTTACAAGATGCATTGGTGGCAGGTTGCAGCAGTAGTATTATTGATTGCAGGAATTGCGACAATTATCAAACTAAGCAACGACTCACAAATTAAACAACCTGGTATTTTAAAATTTATTGCAGGTAATGTTGCACAAACCGATACATTGCCGGATGGTTCTGTTGTACAGTTACAACCACATACTGAATTAAGCTGCCCGGCAAAGTTTATAACCAGTCAAAGAAGTATTGAATTAAAAGGTGATGCATATTTCTCTGTATTGCATGATGCAAGCCGACCGTTTCAAATTTCTGTGAATGACGTAAAAGTTACAGTGCTTGGTACTTCTTTTAAAATATCGAATTTACCTGGTATTACTGAAGTTGATGTTATCACAGGCATAGTGCAGGTAACAAAACAGGAGCGAAGCATAAAAGTTTTTCCGCATGAAAAACTAATTGTTCCTGCGTCAAATGATTTCTGGATTAAACAGAGTGATACTTTATCACGCATTCAGTTGCCAAAGCAAAATCAGTTACCACAAAACGATAAAAAGAAATCATTACAAATAAAACCTGCTGCACAGCCTGCCGACACCATTGTTAATGATTATTCTCATCAACGTCAGGTTATGATTTCAATTCTTAATGATTTAATTAGTGAAGGACTGGTTTCAAATAGAAAAAGCATTATTTGGGCAGCACTGACAGATTCAGTACTGATTGTGAATGGCGAAATGCAACCGGAAACATTATATCAAAAATTAAAAACAAAATATCACATCATTGCAGACCATGGGTATTATTATGGGCCCGTAAAGATTTATGGTAAAGGATATTTTTTTGATAACACAGATTTCAATCAATAGACATGAAAAATTTAATGATATTTTTACTGCTGTTTATTTCCTTAAAAGCACAAACTCAACAAACCTATGACCGGGTAATTGATTCACTTTATCAGCCTGGTGAGCCCGGTGGTGTTGCCCTTGTTGCACAGCATGGCAGAATACTATACCAGCGTGCTTTTGGTATGGCTGACCTGGAGTTAGGTGTAACAATGAAGCCGGACATGTTGTTTGAGATTGGGTCGATGACCAAGCAATTTACGGCTGGTTGTATTCTGCAACTGGCAGAACAAGATAAGTTAAAAATAGAGGATCCGTTAAGCAAGTATATTGACAGCTGCCCGCCTGCCTGGCAAGGCATAAAACTGGAACATTTGCTTACTCACACCTCAGGAATCATTGATCTTTCAGGGCCGGTGGGAGACCTGAAGGAGATACTGAAAATGTATAGGGGCCATGCCCTTAACTTTTCGCCCGGAACAAAAAGGGTGTATAGTAATATCGGCTATGCCTTATTGGGCTTTGTGATAGAAAAAGTGAGCGGTGAATCTTATCCTGATTATTTGCAGCAACACATTCTTAAACCGTTAGGCCTTGATCACACGCTTTACGGAAATACTGCAACTATTATTCCTGGAAGAGTTCCTTGTTACCTTCGCAGCAAAAATGGGAAAGCCTTTCATAATGCCGTTTTCAATCTCCAGCCTTCGGCTGCGGGAGCGCTCCTGTCAAACGCCGCAGACTTATGGAAATGGAACTCGGCGTTGACCAGCGGACAAGTTATCTCCAAAAGCAGCTTACAAAAGGCATGGACATCTTATCACCTGGCTGATGGCAAGAACACACATTATGGTTATGGCTGGCAAACTGATGGCATTATCCAAGGGAGTTTAGTTGTGGAGCATGGAGGGGTTGCTGTGGGTTACCTAACGGATGCGCTTTATCTGCCCGAGGAAGATATTTTTGTAGTAGTCTTGAGTAACCAGCGCGGGGTATTGCCGGAAATACCAGCAGCTAAGCTGGCATCTGTCGCTTTAGGAAAACCGGATAGCATGCATGCGATACCAACAGATGAAAAAACACTGGAAGCCTATATTGGCACTTATAAAGAAGAAGCAGACACAACGGCAAGGCTGATAACTTTGGTTGTAAATCATCTCTATTATCAGCGGAGCGATGGCCCTCGTTTTGAAATGAAGCGGTACGGCCCTGATCAGTTTTTTTTCGATAATACTTCAGTGACAGGCATTTTTAAAAGGAACCAGAAGGGGCAAGTTATTGGTCTGTCACTTTTCGAATTACGCCATCCTGATGAGCCAACTACTATCTTTCAAAAAAAGCAATAATCTTTTTAAAAAAATTCACATCGTTGCAGAAGAAGGTTACTGCTACGGGTCGGTTCAAATAACCGGCAAGGGATATTTTTTTGACAGTAAAGATTTAAAACAATAGATAATGAAAAAGACAATCCTGCTTTCTTTTATAAGCATTTGGTGTTTGCAAATACAAGCACAAAACATAGTTGAACGACTCGATAGTTTATTTACAGCACCCGGCAATTTTGAAAGCCTGAATGGTAGTGTATTAATTGCAGAACGCGGCAAAGTGATTTATCAGCGTTCGTTTGGTTTTAGCAACATAGATGAAAAGAAGCTTAATTCTGCAACTTCATCTTTTAATATTGCATCTATTACTAAAACATTTACATCAACAGCAATTTTGCAATTATTGCAAAAAGGGAAACTTCATCTCGATGATGCTTTTCAGAAATATTTTCCTTCTTTTCCATACCCGGCCATAACGATCCGCAACCTACTTACACACACGTCAGGCTTAACAGACCTTGAAACTTATTTCCGAATAATTGATTCGCTTCCCAACAAAATTTTTACACAAGATGATATTATTCCTGCTATCATTCATCTGAATCGTCCTTTAAAATTTAAGCCGGGTGATGATTTTGATTATTGCAATATTAATTATGAATTGCTCGCTTCACTGATCCAACATTTAACCAAAACATCTTATCCTGAATATATCCGGAAACACATTTTTAAGCCTGCGGGCATGACACATAGTTATTTTAAGGCACTAAGGCCTGCATCTGCTGATACAAATCGTGTTACAAATTATATGTTTGCCACAATGTATGATTCTAATTACACGCCCGCTGATTCTATTGATGACAGAAGGACAAAACAAGTGTTCCGTAATTTAAAAAACCTCATGGGCGATGGAAATATTATCACCTCTGAAGAAGATTTGCTTTTATATAGCAAAGCACTATTTGGTGGAAAATTGCTTCGCCCGCACACACTGGCTGCTGCTCTTACTCCAAATCGGTTGAACAATAATAAAGACTATACTGAATTTCGGAACCCGAAAATAGGAAAGCTGCAATATGGATTCGGATGGGAGGTTGTCGCCGATACTTCAAGCGGAAAAATAGTGTCGCATGGTGGGCATTTTCCTGGCATATGGACTTCATTGGTTCATAACGTTTCAAAAGATCAAACTATAATTGTTTATGATAACACAGACTGGAGTGGTCCTTATTTATTATCACGAATGGCAATGAATATTTTGAATAATAAGCCTGTGACAAGTATGCTGTCTAAACAAGTGCTGGCAAAAGTATATGGACAAACATTAATAAAAGAAGGGCCAGAAGCGGCTTTTGCTAAATTGATTGAATTAGAAGATGATACCATTCACTATGTTTTGAGTGAAAGAGACATGAACCAGGTTGGCTATCAATTCCTGTTCAATTCTCATACCCTGCAATCGCTGGAAACTTTCAAAATAAATATTTTTTTACATAATAACAGTTCTAATGCTTATGACAGTTATGGTGATGCGCTTGCCACAAATGGGGAAAAGAGTGAAGCAATAATTATGTATAAAAAAGCAATCTTTCTTGACCCAAAAAACACCGAATCAATAAAAAAATTAAAAAAATTAACAGAGAAGAATTAAATGTCCATCACCTAATGATAATAGATTAAACAAGGTGATACATTTATTTGATATAATGCTTATTTATTGTGATTATGAAATCGCCAACCTTAAGGACAATGATAAAATAAAGAAGATTCAATGGGCAAGAACAATACTGGATGCTAAAATTCATCCCTATCAGATTGATACATCAATTTTAAAAAATTATACAGGAAAGTTTGGCATGAAACCTTCAGTTATAATGCCGGTGTTTTATACGTGCAGGGGAAAAAGGGCGAACCTTCCCGCTTAATTCCTTTATCGCAAACAAGTTTTAAGCAGGTAGATGTTGCCTATTACAAACTGGAATTTATAAAAAATGCAACAGGGCAGGTAGATGGGTAGTAATAACTTATGATGATGGATTCACCAGAACAGATAAGAAAGAAGAATAAATAATAACAAGCTTTCACTCAGATAAGACAAAAGACGTTTACTTCTCCAATATTTTCTGAAAACACTAAATATTTATTGTTTATCAATAATTATTTATTATTTTTACAGCATAAAATAATTTCGTAAAATCATTATGAAAAGAATTTCAACAGTATTTCTCCAGGCAGTCATCTTGCTTATCGGCATTGTGGCACTTGCCATTTTGCTTTGGTTTCCCTTAACTGAGGGAAGAGCCGCAAACTTAGACTTATTCAGCATTTACTTTGACCCGTTCATCTTATATGGATATGCAGCATCAATCGCCTTTTTTGTTGCACTGTACAACGCATTCAAATTACTTGGATACATCGGGCAAAATAAAGTTTTCTCTTCAAACGCTGTTAAGACTTTAAAGAGTATTAAGTATTGTGCAATCGTGCTAAGCATTTTAATTGTGTTAGCGGGACTATACATAAGACTATTTCACAATAAAGAAGACGACCCTGCGGGTTTTCTTGCCATTTGTATCGTGACTACTTTTGTTTCTATTGTATTTGCAACTGCTGCGGCAATATTTGAAAAACTCTTGCAAAATGCCATAGATATGAAATCTGAAAATGACTTAACAATTTAAGCTATGCCAATTATTGTAAACTTAGA
>Ga0157369_10005897_pt1 | contig 14236 bp, 13 predicted proteins | sample C25metaG_FD_113461 | JGI IMG/M metagenome (GOLD analysis project Ga0157369, IMG submission 113461) | Corn rhizosphere microbial communities from Kellogg Biological Station, Michigan, USA - C2-5 metaG | ecosystem: Host-associated > Plants > Roots > Rhizosphere > Soil | place: USA: Michigan...
CAGGCGGTGGTGCTGGTCGACGAGATCGACAAGGCCGACATCGAGTTCCCGAACGACCTCCTGCGCGAGCTCGACCGCATGGAGTTCTTCGTCTACGAGACCCAGCAGACCATCCGCGCGCGGCACCGGCCGATCATCTTCATCACGTCGAACAACGAGAAGGAGCTGCCCGACGCGTTCCTGCGCCGCTGCTTCTTCCACTACATCCGCTTCCCGGACAAGGAGACGATGCAGGCGATCGTCGACGTGCATTACCCCGGCATCAAGAAGCGCCTGCTGCAGTCGGCGATGGAGGTGTTCTTCGACATCCGCGAGATGCCGGGCCTCAAGAAGAAGCCGTCGACGTCCGAATTGCTCGACTGGCTGAAGCTCCTGCTCGCCGAAGACATCCCGCCCGAGGCGCTGCGCCAGGAGGGGCACCAGCAGGCCATCCCTCCGCTCTACGGCGCCTTGCTCAAGAACGAGCAGGACGTGCACCTCTTCGAGCAGCTGCTCTTCATGCAGAAGCGCGGAAGGTAAGTTGCTCTTCGACTTCTTCTTTACGGTCCGCAAGGCCGGGGTGCCGGCGAGCGTAAAGGAGCTCCTCACCCTCCTCGAGGCGCTCGACAAGGGCGTGGTGTTCGGCAGCATCGACGACTTCTACACCCTCTCGCGCCTGTGCCTGGTGAAGGACGAGGCGTACTTCGACCGCTTCGACCTCGCGTTCTCCGCGTACTTCAAGGGCGTCGAGTCGATCCCCGACGCGCTCGTGAGGGACATTCCGGCGGAGTGGCTGAAGAAGCTCGCCGAGCGCTGGCTCACCGGCGAGGAGAAGGCCCGCATCGAGGCGCTGGGCGGCTGGGAGAAGCTCATGGAGACGCTGAGGGAGCGCCTCGAGGAGCAGAAGGGGCGCCACCAGGGCGGCTCGAAGTGGATCGGCACCGCGGGCACCTCGCCCTTCGGCGCCTACGGCTACAACCCCGAAGGCATCCGCATCGGCCAGGACGGCTCGCGCAACCGCCGCGCGGTGAAGGTCTGGGACAAGCGCGAGTTCCAGGACTACGACACCAACCGCGAGCTGGGCATCCGCAACATCAAGATGGCGCTCAGGCGCCTGCGCCGCTTCGCGCGCGAGGGCGCGCCGGAGATCCTCGATCTCGACGCCACCATCCGCTCGACCGCGCGCAACGCGGGCTGGCTCGACCTCAAGATGGTCCCCGAGCTGCACAACGCGGTGAAGATCCTGCTCTTCCTCGACGTCGGCGGCTCCATGGACGACCACGTGCTCGCGGTGGAGGAGCTCTTCTCCGCCGCGAGGAGCGAGTTCAAGAACCTCGAGCACTTCTACTTCCACAACTGCGTCTACGAGAGCGTGTGGAAGGACAATCGCCGGCGCCACGAGCGCATCCCGACCGTCGAGGTCATGCGCAAGTACGGCCACGACTACAAGCTGGTCTTCGTGGGCGACGCGTCCATGAGCCCCTACGAGCTCGAGCAGCCCGGCGGCAGCGTCGAGCACTGGAACGACGAGGCGGGCCGCGTGTGGCTCGAGCGGCTGCTGCGCGCATGGCCGCGCGCGGCATGGCTCAATCCCGTGCCCGAGGATCACTGGCGCTGGACCACCTCGATCCTCAACCTGCAGAGCATCCTGGAAGGCCGCATGTATCCCGTCACCCTCTCCGGGCTCGAGAAGGCGATGAAGTCGCTCGCCTAGCGCGTTAACCCGTTTCGCCGGGTCCTCCGTTCAAGCAGGCAGGTCCCCAAAACGGAGAACGCCATGAACCGCCTGCGCCCCCTCGCCTTGGCCCTCGCCGCGATCCTGCCCGCCGGCGCGGCCGCCGAGACCCAGCTCACCGTGTACTCGAGCGCCCAGCCCGGGACGCTCTCGCCGTCCAGCTTCCGCAACGGCGGCGAGGGCATGGCGATCCCGGGCTACGCGATGGTGCGCGAGAGCCGCCGCTTCGACCTGAGGAGCGGCCGCAACGTGCTGCGCGTGAGCGACGTGCCGGCGCTCCTCGATCCGACGACGGTGTCCTTCGCGTCGCTCACGGATCCCGCGGGCACGCGCGTGAACGAGCAGAACTTCGAGTTCGACCTCGCGAGCACGCAGAAGCTGCTCTCGCGCTATCTCGAGCGCGACATCACGGTCGAGGCCGCGCACGGCGCGAGCGTGGAGAACGTGAGCGGCACGCTGATCGGCACGCAGGGCGGGCTCATCCTGCGGCAGGCCGACGGAGCCGTGCGGGTCGTGAGCCAGTCCGCGGGCGTGAAGCTGCCGAGCATGCCCGGCGGGCTCATCTCGAAGCCCACGCTCGTGTGGAACATCGACGCCGCCCGTGCCGGCACGCAGGACGCGCGCATCGCCTACCAGACGGGCGGCATGACCTGGTGGACGGACTACAACGTGGTCGTCTCCACGCCGCGCGGCGGCGGCTGCAGGGCCGACGTCGGCGCGTGGGTCACGCTCGTGAACCAGTCGGGCGCGACCTTCGCCGACGCGAAGTTGAAGCTCGTGGCGGGGGACGTCCACCGGGCCGAGCCGCGCCGCCGCGCGATGTACGACATGGCTGCCCAGGCGCCCGCGGCAAAGGCGATGAACCAGGGCTTCGCCGAGAAGGCCTTCTTCGAGTACCACCTCTACACGCTCGGCCGCACCACGACGCTGCCCGACAACTCGATGAAGCAGATCGAGCTCTTCCCCGATGCGAAGGGCGTGGGGTGCGAAAAGGCGCTCGTGTATCACGGCCAGGGCGCGGACGACGGTTTCTACGGCTCGCCCGTCACGGAGCGCAACCCCGGCAATGCTTCGAACCACAAGGTCGACGTCTACCTGCGCTGGAAGAATTCCGCGCCCAACGGCCTGGGCGTGCCGCTGCCCGCCGGGCGCGTGCGCGTGGCCCAGCGCGATGCGGCCGACGGGTCGCTGGAATTCATCGGCGAGGACCTGATCGACCACACCGCGCGCGACGAGGGCGTGCAGCTCAAGCTCGGCAACGCCTTCGACGTCGTGGGCGAGCGCCGCCAGGTCGACTTCCGCGTCGACACGCGCGCGCACTGGATGGAAGAGGACATCGAGGTGAAGGTGCGCAACCAGAAGCCCGACGAGGCCGTGGACGTCGCGGTGCGCGAGACGATGTATCGCTGGTCGCAGTGGAGCATCACGCAGCGCAACCACGAGTACACGAAGGAGGATTCACGCACCGTCCACTTCCCCGTGCGCATCGCGCCAAAGGGGGAAGCGGTGGTGCGGTATACGGTGCGGTATACGTGGTAACTGCCATGCCGGCGCAGGCCGGCATCCGGGTTGAAATCGGACCCCGGCCGGAGTTCACCCCGGGGTTCTTTAACCCGGGGCCGGGGTGACAAACGCTATTTCGCGGCGCCGCCCGAGGCGCCGTTCGGCGTGTTGCCCTTCGACTGCTGCGACTTCTGCGCCGATTTCGCCGTGTTGTTCTCGGGGCCGGGCTTGCCGCCCGTGGGCGGCGTCGACATCGCCGCGACCGGCTGCGGCTTCGGGATCGGCTTGCCCTGCTGTTTCATGTTCATGTGGTAGTTCTTGACCGCGGCGTCCTCGGCCGCGGTCAGGTCGGCCTTCGCCTTGTCCGCGGCCGCCTTGTCCTTCTCCTTCTTCGCCTCGGCCGCCTGCTTCTGCGCGTCGGTCATGGGCGGCGGCGGCAGCTTCGCGAGGGCGCTCACCGTGGCCACGAGGATGGTCGCGGCGAGGGCGACCGGAAGGGCGTTCTTGATCATCAGTCGTCTCCCGCGGCGGGCACCGCCGTCCCGGTCACGATCTTCTCCGGGCGCTTGCCCTGGCGCACGTCGTCGTACCAGAGACTGTGGTGCTCGCGCGCCCACTCCTCATCCACGTAGCCCTCGCGCATCGCGCGGTAGGCGCCTTCCATGCCGATGGTGCCCATGTAGACGTGGCCGAACGCCGCCGAGATGAAGAGCACCGCGGCGATGTCGTGCACGACGTTGGCGAGCTGCATGAGCTGGCGGCTCTGGTCCCAGTTCGGGAAATCGAGCACGAGACCGCTCGCCGCCATGACGAGGCCGAGCAGCGTCATGCCGCCCCAGAACCACACCTTCTCCAGGCCGTTGAAGCGGCCCGAGGGGATCTCCTTGCCCGAGTACATGCCGCCCATGTGCGCGATCCACGTGATGTCGATGCGATGGACCAGGTTGTCGCGCACGAAGATCAGGAACGACACCAGGATCGCGAAGATGAAGAGCGGCCCGATGAAGTTGTGCACGTTCTTGCCGAGGACCGTGAGCCACGCGAAGGCGCCGTAGCCCAGCCACGGCAGGATGATGTACTTGCCCCACAGCATGATCACGCCGGTGAGCGCGAGGAGCACGAAGCTGATCGCCATCGTCCAGTGCGACGCACGCTCGACCGCGTTGAAGCGCTCGATGAGCCGGCCCGTGGGCGGGTGCTTCAGCCGGATCGTGCCCTTCACGAAGTAGAACAGCATGATCGCCAGGAAGACGATCCCGATGAGCCATCCGCCGTAGATCGTGAGCTTCTGGTTGCGGAACTCGCGCCACTCGCGCCCCTGGCTCTGGATGAGCTGCGAGCGGTCGACTCCGGGAATCGACGCGTACTGGCGCGACTGGCTGATGCTGTCCCAATGCGGCGGGTTGTTCCATCCCGGCACCGCGGTCGAGCCCTGCACGGGCGCGGGCCGCACGGCCGGTGCCTGCGGCTTCTGGCCTTCCTTCGCCGGGTTGGGCGTGACCGGCGCGTCCTTGCCGTTGCGCGCGGCCTCGTCGAGCATCTTCAGGTCGCCGCCCTGCGGGACCGGGTGCGCGCTCTGGACGGGCTCCTGCGCGGTCTTCTGCGCCGCGCTCTGGCCGGACTGCCCCTTGTCCTGCGCGAGCGCCGCGAGCGGCAGCGCGAGCGCGGCGCCGAGGACGAATGCGCCCAGCGGGCGCCAGGTGTTATCGAGCATGGTCATGGCCCCCGTCACGGCTGCTTCGCGCTGCCGGTGCGCAAGTACTCGTTCTGGTAGTTCGAGCGCTGCGTGAGCGTCTCCTCGAACTTCGCCTTGTCGCCCTTGAACAGGTCCCCGGCGTAAGGCTTCACGTCCTCCTTGCCGGCGTAGGGCTTCGGCGCGTCCTGCGGGATCTCGTGGCAGGCCGCGAGCGCCAGCGCCGCCGTCACGATGCCGAGCGCGTTCCTCATGTGCTCGCTCCCACGGGCTGGTCGGCGAGCTTGCTGCTGCCGCCGTAGGCCATCGACCAGCCCCAGATCTCGTCGCCCTTGCCGCGGGTCGTCACGCGCGTCTTGTAGATGCGCGTGATCGCGTCGTGGTCGCCCGCGAGCAGCGCCTTGGTCGAGCACATCTCGGCGCATGCGGGCAGCTTGCCTTCCGCGATGCGGTTGCGCCCGTACTTGCGGAACTCCTCGGCCGAGAAGTTCTCCTCCGGCCCGCCCGCGCAGTAGGTGCACTTGTCCATCTTGCCGCGCAGGCCGAAGGCGCCCGCCTGGGGGAACTGCGGGGCGCCGAAGGGGCAGGCGTAGAAGCAGTAGCCGCAGCCGATGCAGAGGTCCTTGTCGTGCAGCACGATCTGGTCCTCGGTGCGGTAGAAGCAGTCGACCGGGCAGACGGCCATGCACGGCGCGTCAGTGCAGTGCATGCACGCGACCGAGATCGAGCGCTCGCCCGGCACGCCGTCGTTCACGGTGACGAGGCGCCTGCGGTTCACGCCCCAGGGGACCTCGTGCTCGTTCTTGCACGCGGTGGCACAGGCGTTGCACTCGATGCAGCGCTCGGCGTCGCAGATGAATTTCATTCGGGCCATGGTGTTCTCCCTTGTCGTCAGGCGCGCTCGATGTTGCAGAGCGTCGTCTTGGTTTCCTGCATCATCGTCACCGAGTCGTAGCCGTAGGTCGTGGCGGTGTTCACCGCCTCGCCGCGCACGATCGGCGCCGCGCCGTCGGGGTACTTGTCGAGCAGGTCCTTGCCCTGCCACCAGCCGGCGAAGTGGAACGGCATCCAGCTCGTGCCCGGGCCCACCCGCTCGGTGACCAGCGCCCGCACCTTGAGCCTCGCTCCCGACGGCGTCTTCACCCAGACGTAATCCCAGTACTTGACGCCGCGATCGGACGCGTCCTTCGTGTTGATCTCGACGAAGGCTTCCTGCTGCAGCTCCGCGAGCCACGGGTTCGAGCGCGTCTCGTCGCCGCCACCCTCGAACTCCACCAGGCGCCCGGAGGTGAGGATGAGCGGGTACTTCTGCGCCACGTTGTCCTGCACCGCCTTCTGCTGCACCGTCTTGAAGAGCGTGGGCAGGCGCCAGAACGCGGCCTTGTCGTCGTGCGTCGGGTACTTGGCCACCAGGTCCGGGCGCGGGCTGTAGATCGGCTCGCGGTGCTGCGGGATGCCGTCGGGGAAGTTCCAGACGACGGCGCGCGCCTTGGCGTTGCCCCAGAAGTGCACGTTGTGGTTCACCATGCAGACGCGCTGGATGCCGCCGGAGAGGTCGGTCTTCCAGTTCTTGCCTTCGGCCGCGGCCTGCTCCTCCGGCGTGAGCTCGCTCCACCACCCCAGCTTCTTCATGAGCACGTGGTCGAACTCGGGATAGCCCGTGGTGATCTCGGAATCCTTCGGGAAGGAGCCGTCCTCCGCGAGCAGGTTCTCGCCGTTGCGCGAGACGCCGAAGTTGGCGCGGAAGCAGCCTCCGCCATCCATCATGCGCAGGCTCGTGTTGTAGAGCACGGGCGAGCCGGGGTGCTTCACCTGCGCCGTGCCGTAGCATGGCCACGGCATGCCGTAGTAGTCGCCCTTGATGTCGTAGCCGGTCTCCTTGTCGATCACCGACTCCGTGCAGCGCAGGGACTTCGGGTCGAAGTGCGCCTGCAGCCGCATGTGGGCCTTCAGGCGCTCGGGCGTCTGCCCGGTATAGCCGATGGTCCAGTTGCCGTTGTTGATCTCCTTCGTCATGTCCTCGACCAGCGGCTCGTCCCAGCCGGTCTTGTCCTTGACGAGCTTGATGTTCTTCACGAACTCCGGGCCGAAGCCGAATTTCTTCGCGAAGGCGTACATGATCGTCTGGTCGGGCTTCGACTCGAAGAGCGGCTCGATCACCTTCTCGCGCCACTGGATCGAGCGGTTCGACGCCGTCACGCTGCCGGACGTCTCGAACTGCGTGCACGCGGGCAGCAGGTAGACACCTTCCTGGCGATCGGGCATCGCGGCCGACGCGGTGGGATACGGGTCGACCACGACCATCAGGTCCACCTTCTCCATCGCGCTCTTCATTTCCAGCCCGCGCGTCTGCGAGTTCGGCGCGTGGCCCCAGAACACGATCGCGCGCAGGTTCGAGTCCTGGTCGATCAGGTCGTTCTTCTCGAGCACGCCGTCGATCCAGCGCGAGACGGTCATGCCCGGCTTTTCCATCATGGCCTTGGAGGCGAAGCGCGACTTCATCCATTCGTAGTCCACGCCCCACACCTTGCACCAGTGCTTCCAGGCGCCCTCGGCGAGGCCGTAATAGCCCGGCAGCGAGTCGGGGTTCGGGCCCACGTCGGTCGCGCCCTGCACGTTGTCGTGGCCGCGGTAGATGTTGGCGCCGCCGCCCGCGACACCGATGTTGCCGAGGGCAAGCTGCAGGATGCACGACGCGCGCACGAAGGCGTTGCCGATCGAGTGCTGGGTCTGCCCCATGCACCAGATGATGGTCGAGGGCCGGTTCTTCGCCATCGTCTCGGCGGCGACGAAGACGTCGTGCTCGGAGACGCCGGTGACCTCCGTCACCTTGTCCGGCGTCCACTTCTTCAACACCTCTTCCTTGATCTTGTCCATGCCGTAGACGCGGTCATGGATGTACTTCTGGTCTTCCCAGCCGTTCGAGAAGATGTGGTACAGCATGCCGAAGAGCAGCGCCACGTCGGTGCCGGAGCGGAAGCGGATGAACTGGTCGGCCTTCGCCGCCGTGCGCGTGAAGCGCGGGTCGCACACGATCATGCGGGCACCCGTCTCCTTCGCGTGCAGGGCGTGCATCATCGACACCGGGTGCGCCTCGGCGGCGTTCGACCCGATGAACATCATGCACTTCGTGTTCAGCAGGTCGTTGTACGAGTTCGTCATCGCCCCGTAGCCCCAGGTATTGGCGACGCCGGAGACGGTGGTGGAGTGGCAGATGCGCGCCTGGTGGTCCATGTTGTTCGTGCCGAACATCGACCCGAACTTGCGGAACATCTGCGCGACCTCGTTGCTGTGCTTGGACGAGCCGACCCAGAACACGGCGTCGGGCCCGCTCTCCTTGCGGATCTGCAGCAGCTTGTCGCCGATCTCGTTGATCGCCTGCTCCCACGTGATGCGCTTGTACTTGCCGCCCTCGAGCTTCATCGGGTACTTGAGGCGATGGGAGTGCTCGGTCATGCCGTGCTCGCGCACGCTGGCGCCCTTGGCGCAGTGCGCGCCCAGGTTGATGGGCGAGTCGAACACCGGCTCCTGGCGCACCCACACGCCGTCGACCACGATCGCGTTGATCGAGCAGCCCACGGAGCAGTGGGTGCAGACCGTCTTCTTGACCTCGGTCTTGCCGGTCTTCGTTTGCGCCTTCGCCTCGCCGATCATGTTGAGCGGCAGCTGCGCGGCGAAGGCGGCGGCGCCGGCGGCAAGGCCCGAGCCCTTGAGGAAAGCGCGGCGATCGACGGTCTTCGCACCGAGCGCGGCGGCGGCGCGCGCGATCGGGTTGACCGCCTCGGCGGATGCGGCGGATTTGCGCGTGAGCAGCATGGCGGTCTCCTCAGACCTCGGTGGTCTTGTAGTACTTCTGGATGTGCTCCGAGAGGCGATAGCCGTCGCCCTGCTTCGGCTGTGGCGGCTCGTGCGTGGCGACCGCCACGCCCTTCGTGGCGGCGGCGGCGACGGCGCCGGCGCTGCCGATGCCTGCGGCGAGGAGGAACTTGCGGCGGGCGTGGGGTTTCGTCGTTTTCATCTCCGGCCTCCTGGGGTCTGCGGTCCTATTCCAGCTGGAAGGACTCTGACTCGAAAGAAACGAAGGCGGCCGCGAACCCCGCCACCTTCCGATAGTAATTCGCGGTGGGCGCCGCATTGATCGCCGCATGGAAACGCTGCGTTGCCGGCGCGACGTAAGTCTCGAAGAAGCGGCGCTGCTCCGCGAGGCTCGCCGCCGCGCGCCCGGCGCCCCCGGCCACGAGGACGCGCATCACGTCGAAGAGGCCGGCCAGGTGGTCCTCGGGCTCGGAGTTGTCCTCGCGCGGCGCGAGGCCCAGGTGCGCCAGCTCCCGGCGCAGGCGCACGCGCGGATGGTCCGCCGCCGGCGCCCCGAGATAAAAGCCCGCGTAGATCGGCACCTCGGCCTTGCCGACGCCCGCGAAGAGCGCGTCGTATTCTTCGCGCGCGGCATCGGCATCCATCGCATGCGACGCGGCCGTGAGTCCGCCCCAGGCGGACGCGAGGGGCGAGGATGCGTCGAGCGCCGGGGCCCGCGCGATGCTCGCGAGCAGCCGCGCGTCGGGCGCGCCGTGGAAGAGCCGCGCGAGCAGCGCGTAGAAGTCCGCGCGCGCCGACTCCTCCGCGGGCACGCGGCGCTCCAGGGCGACCGTGCTCGCCGCGGCTTGCATCAGCGATCCGTCCCCAGGTCGAGCACCGATACCTCGCTCTTCGACGCCATCATGTCCACCACCCGGCAGTCCGCGCACATCTGCAGGCGCTCGAGCGCCCCCTGCGCGGAGAACATCGAATGACCCGCCAACCTTCCCATCATCGCCTCGACCACCTGGCGCGTGCCGAAGGGCTTCCTGCAGCGCACGCAGTGGAAGGGCTCCGTCTCGTTCAGCACGCGTGCCTCGCGCACCGTGCTCGCGAGCAGCAGGCGCGGGTGCAGCGAGATCGCGTCCTCGGGGCAGGTCTCGGCGCAAAGCCCGCACTGCACGCAGTTGCGCTCCACGAACTTGAGCAGCGGCCGGTCGACGCCGTCCATCAGCGCCGACTCCGGGCATGCCCCGACGCACGCCATGCACATCGTGCAGGCGCCGCGGTCGACCTTGATCTCGCCGTACGGCGCGCCCTCGGGCAGCTCGACCTGCTCGACGCGCGTGGGCGCATGGAGCGCGAGGTGCTCGAGCGCGAACTCGATGGCGGTGCGCTTGTCCGCCGACACGTCGAAGGTCGCCGCCGGGACGGCCGCGCCCGGTTCCGGCAGCGCATCGAATGCGGCTTGCAGGGCGGCGGCATCCACGGCCTGGATCACCTGCAGCCGCAAGCCTTCGTAGCCGAGCGCCTGCAGGATCGTCTCGCCGAGCTGCGCCTGGAAGCGGAGCGCCGCCAGGTATTCCGCGTCTTCCGCCGGGCCCGCGAGGACCACGACCTGCGCCGCGCCGAACGCGAGCGCCGGGAGCATGAGGTCGAGACCCGTGGCCGCCACGTGATAGCACTCGAGCGGGATCGCGCGCGCAGGCAGCCCCGGTCCGCGGCGCGCCGCTTCCAGGAGCAGGTCGCGCGCATCGGCGCCGTTGTGCACGACGATGCAGGCCGCCTCGCCGCCCGCGTCGCGATAGGCGGCGAGCATGCGGCGCAGCTGGCGTCCGCGATCGGGCGCGCGGGGAAATTGATACGACATCGCGCCGGACGGGCATACCGTGGCGCACGCGCCACAGCCCATGCAGAGGTGCGGGTCGACCTTCACGCGATCGCCCTCGGAGGCGATGGCGCGCGTCGAGCACACGTCGATGCACGCGGTGCAGCCCTGGATGCCCGAGCGGCCGTGCGCGCAGAGGTTCTCGCGGTACGCGAAGAAGCGCGGCTTCTCGAACTCGCCGACGGCTTCGCGCAGCTCGCGCAGCACTTCGCCGAGGGGGGCGTGGTCGGCGGGCGCGCGGAAGTAGCCCTGCGGCGGCTGCCGCATCAGGAAGAGCGGCGCGGAGGAGAAATCGAGGACGAGATCGAAGCGGGCGGTGGTCGGCGCGCCAGAGTGCGCCGCGCCGGGCGCGCGCAGCGACGCGATCGCGACGTTGAACTCGCCCAGGTAGCCGGTGAGGGATTCGATGCGCCCGGTCCACGTCGAGTACACGTCCTGCGCAGGACAGGCGCCGGCCGTGAGGAGCGTCACGTGGAGATCGGGTGCCAGCGCTTCGGCGCTTTGCCGCGCCCGCGCCGCGTCGTCGCCCGCGACGATGAGCAGGTTGCCGCGCGAGCGGTAGGAGACACTGGGAACCGGCTCGGGCGCGTCGAGCTGCGCGAGCATCGCGAGTGCCGCGAGCTTCGGGCCGCACGGCGCCCCGGGCGCGGACCACCCCCTCGCCTCGAGCTCGCGTGCCTCGTCGGAAGCTTCGCTGGGCGAAGCGTCGACTCCTGCCGTCATCGCCTATCGCTTCCGTGGCAGCGGAAGCGCTCCTCTGGGTTGCACGCCCGGCGCTGGGCCCCGGGTCCGGCGTTCGCTGGTGCTCTCGTTTTTCAGCCGAGTTTACACCAATGGGAACAGCGCAACTTACCCGGGCGCACCATCCCGGGGCGCGGCGGGCGCTTCGTTCGATGAAACATCGTTGTGCGATATATCGGCCGCGGGTGCGGAGCTCTGCGCCGCGGGCGGCGCACCTTCGGGCGCCTGCGGATCGACCTGGGGGAGTGGCGCCTGCGGCGGCTCGGGGGCCGCGTCGCCCAGGTAAGCCATCTGCGTCATGCGCTCGTACCATTCCTGCGGGATGGGCGCGGGCTTGGTGTAGTCGTCGATATAGACGTCGAGGCCGTCCATCACGTTGAAGCGCTCGTCCTGGAAGAGCTTGCGCAAGGCCGCGCGCTGGAGCGACGGATCGACTTCCTTCGCCATGAAAGGCGCGAAGTCCGATTCGATCGAGAGCGATGCGACCGGCGGCAATTCGGCCGGGGGCGCCGGCTCGGCGCTCACGGCGGACGCCGGGGTCGCACCCGCCGCCCCCGGCGGCACCGGCGCGGTCGCGGGAGCCGCGTCCTCGCTTCGCACACCCGCCGCGGCCGCGTGCTTGCGCCGCGACCAGCGCGAGAGGAAGTTCTCGTCGCTCATTGCCCGCCTTCCTCGCGCAGCCGCCCTTCCTTGCCCACGAAGGAGCGCGGGCGCTGGCGCCGCTTGGGCTCGGGCCGGTAGTTGGCCTCGACCCAGGAGCCCATCCACGCCGCGAGCTCCGGCCAGGCCGCCACGCGTTCGACGCGCTCGCCGCCATCCATCCAGCGGGCGGCCTCGTTGTACGACAGGGTGGCCTGGAACGGCCGCGGCTCGGCGCTCGCCTCGTCGAGCCGCAGCGACACGAAGACACTCGGCTCGCCGCTCGAGGCATTGAGGTAATAGCCCTCGGCCTCGTCGGGATACAGCGTGACCTCGAAGCCCGGATAGAGGCGGTCGCGCTGCACGCCGTCGTCGCGCACGTCGCGCGCCTCGCCGCCCACGTCGGGGACCGCGCCGAGCACGCTCCAGCGATGGTCCTCCCAGCGGCTTTCGACCGTCTCGCGCCGCAGGACGATGGCGATGAGTTGCGTGGGCCTGGCCTCCATGGGACGACTATAATTGATATCGACATGGCCCGAACCGTCATCGCGCTGAAGAGCGAGCCCCCGGCACTGCCGATCCCGGCCGCGCGCGGCCGTCCGGGCCCGCTCGTCGACACGCGGGCGCGCCCGCTCCAGGACCTGCGCATCTCGGTCACGGACCGGTGCAACTTCCGCTGCACGTATTGCATGCCGAAGGAAGTCTTCGGCCCGGACTACCCGTACCTGCCGCACGCGCAGATCCTCACCTTCGAGGAGATCGTGCGCGCGGCGCGCGCCTTCGCACGCCAGGGCGTGCGCAAGATCCGTCTCACGGGCGGCGAGCCGCTGCTGCGCAAGGACGTGCCCGTGCTCGTCGCGCAATTGCGCGCGGCGCTCCCGGAGGTGGAGCTCACGCTCACCACCAACGGCTCGGCCCTCAAGGCCCAGGCGGCCGCCCTCAAGGCCGCCGGCCTCGACCGCCTCACGGTGAGCCTCGATTCGCTCGACGACGCGACCTTCCGGCGCATGAACGACGTGGACTTCCCGGTCGCGAAAGTGCTCGAGGGACTGGAGGCGGCCGCGCGCGCCGGCTTCCCGCAGCTCAAGGTCAACATGGTCGTGAAGCGCGGCGTCAACGACCACCAGGTGCTCGACATGGCACGGCACTTCCGGGGCACCGCTCACGTCGTGCGCTTCATCGAGTTCATGGACGTGGGGTCGACCAATCGCTGGCGCATGGACGACGTGGTGCCGTCGGCGCAGGTCGTGCAGCGGATCTCGGCCGCTTATCCCCTCGTTCCCGCCGAGGCGAATTACCACGGCGAGGTCGCCGAGCGCTGGCGCTATGCCGACGGCGCCGGCGAGATCGGCGTGATCTCGTCGGTCACGCAGGCGTTCTGCTCGACCTGCACGCGCGCCCGGCTCTCGACTCACGGCCACGTGTACACGTGCCTCTTCTCCGATCGCGGCTACGACCTGCGCCCGCTGCTGCGCGCGGGCGCGGACGAGCGCGAGCTGGGCGAGGCCGTCGCCGGGATCTGGCAGGCGCGCGCCGACCGCTACTCGGAGATCCGCACGGCGGAGACCGCGGCCGCGCGCAAGGTCGAGATGTCCTTCATCGGCGGCTGATGGGCAGCCGTCCGCTCCTCACCCACGCCGCGCGGCCCGCGACCTACACCGTCGATGCGCGCGACGAGAGCGGCAACGTCGTCGCCACTCCCATCGCCGGCGAGCATCCGCTCACGCTGTACGTCGACAAGCGCGAGATCGTGACGCTCATGACGCTCGGCGCCGCGCCCGAGGCGCTCGCGATCGGGTTCCTGCGCAACCAGAGGCTCGCCGATTCCATCGACGAGATCCGCTCGGTCCAGGTCGACTGGGAAGTGAATGCCGTCGTCGTGACGACGTACAGCGGCCTGCAGGACCTCGAGCGCAAGACCGAGAAGCGCACCGCCACCACGGGCTGCGGACAGGGCACCGTGTTCGGCGACCTGATGGAGGACATCGACTCCATCAGGCTCGACGACGACATGCGCGTGGACGAGGAGACGCTCTTCGGCCTGCTCAACGCCGTGCGCGTGCACGAGTCGATCTACAAGCAGGCAGGCGCGGTGCACGGCTGTGCGCTGGCGAAGGGGGCCGAGATCCTCACCTTCGTCGAGGACGTGGGCCGGCACAACGCCGTCGACGCGATCGCCGGCTGGATGTGGCTCGAGGGCGTCGACGGCCGCGACAAGATCTTCTACACCACCGGGCGCCTCACCTCGGAGATGGTGATCAAG
>Ga0157369_10005899_pt1 | contig 14232 bp, 14 predicted proteins | sample C25metaG_FD_113461 | JGI IMG/M metagenome (GOLD analysis project Ga0157369, IMG submission 113461) | Corn rhizosphere microbial communities from Kellogg Biological Station, Michigan, USA - C2-5 metaG | ecosystem: Host-associated > Plants > Roots > Rhizosphere > Soil | place: USA: Michigan...
AATGTCCGCGACGCTCTGAAGATCGTGATGGATGGCGACGGGCTCGGCCTGTCCCGCCGCCGGATCACGCTTTCGACCAGCGGGGTGGTGCCGATGATGGCGCGCGCCGGCGAGGAGATCGGGGTCAATCTCGCGGTCAGCCTGCACGCTGTAACAAAGGAAGTACGCGACGAGATCGTCCCGCTCAACCGCAAGTATGGAATCGAGCAGCTGCTGGAAGCCTGCGCCGCCTATCCCGGAGCCAACAACGCGCGGCGCATCACGTTCGAATATGTGATGCTGAAGGATAAGAACGACAGCGACGAGGATGCGCGCGAGCTCGTCCGGCTGATCCGCAAGTACAAGCTTCCGGCCAAGGTGAACCTGATCCCGTTCAATCCGTGGCCCGGTGCGCCCTATGAGTGTTCGGACAATGAGCGCATCCGCTCCTTCAGCAATATCGTCTTCGAAGCGGGAATCTCGGCGCCCGTCCGCACCCCGCGCGGCCGCGACATCGACGCCGCCTGCGGCCAGCTCAAGACGGCTGCGGAACGCAAGCGCCGCAGCGCAGTCAGTCCGGGGGACTGACGAGAACGGCGCTGAAGAGCGCAGCTCCCTGCTAAACTTCGCTTTTCAGCAAGGCGGCTTCTGTTAAGCTGAGCCGTGTCTCAGGGGGAAACATCGGTAGGCGCTTCCGGCCTTTTGAAGGCGGGCCTTCGCAAGACGCGTAACCTCGGCAGCGGACAGATCGCCAGGGCGAGCGCCATAAGCCTGTTCATCAAAGTCACCGGTCTGGGTTTCAGCTTCGCACAGGCGGTGCTGACCGCTCGGCTGCTGGGCGCTCAAGGGTATGGAGTGGTCGCGGTCACCATCTCCGCCGTTCAGGTGATCGCTACCCTGTGCGCGTTCGGCTTCGGCCCGCTGGCGGTGCGCGAAATCCCGGCAAGAATTGCCGCCGGCGAAGGCGACCGGCTATACGGCTTCATCCGCGGCGCCTTCATCGCCGTGGTTGCTTTGTCGGTGGCCGGGGGAGCGGCTTTGGCCGTGGTTGCGGGAGTGACGGAGCTTGTCCGCCCGGCTTATCGGACGACGTTCGAAATCGCTGGTCTCATGGTCGCTCCCCTGGCGGTGATCGCGTTGCTGCGCGGCATCGCGCAGGGCTTCGGACAGATCCCGATGGCCCAAATTCCCGGCGAGCTGTTGCAGCCGGTGGCGATCGTGATCGCCCTGGGGGCCGAGGCCGTGCTCGGCCTCAGCTTCGGCCCGGCGGAGTTCGTGTGGCTCGCGACTGGTGCTGCAATATTTGCCGCCCTCGCCGGCGGGATATGGCTGTGGCGCAGCGAGCGGAGCCGGCTTCTTGCGGGGCAGCGGGCCGACAAAGCGCGCGCCGGCTTCGGTGCAGCCTTCCCGTTCGTCGCGCTTGTGCTCGCGGGCATGCTACAGGGGGAGATGAACACGCTGCTGCTCGGCTGGCTGGGCTCTTCGCAGCAGGCGGGCGTCTTCCAGCCGATCGTGCGCATCGCGTCAGTCATCACATTGCCGGGGCAAGCGGCCGGAATGCGATTCGGTCCCCGGATCGCCGAGCATTGGAAGCTCGGCGAAACAGACCGGATCCGCTGGGTGACCCGAACCTTCACCTGGACCACTTCGCTTCTGACGCTCGCGGTCGCTCTTGCAATCGCCGCCGCTGGACCATGGCTGATGCGGCTCTTCGGTCGCGATTTCGTTGAGAGCGCGCCGTTGCTTTGGGTGATAGCGGCGGCGCAGGTCTTCAATGCCGCCTGCGGACCGGTCGGTTACCTGCTCACCATGAGCGATCGAAGCGGATGGGCCTTGGCCGGGCAGGCGGCGGGGCTGGCCGCCAACGCCGTTTTTGGGATCGTGCTGATTCCGATCTACGGAGCCTGGGGCGCGGTTCTCGGAATGGCGGCAGGCATCGCCGTTTGGAACCTCTCAATGATGGCGATGGTGCGCGTGCACTACCGATTTGACCCGAGCGTCGTTGGAGCAATCGTTCGTGTGCCACGAAAGGAGCTAAATGGACCGATTTAAGTTTTGGGCTGATTTCGTGAACCATCACGCCGTCACTTCGGTTACCGAAATCGGCGTGTGGAGAGGGCAGTTCGCGGAGTATCTGCTTGCAAATTGCCCGCGTATTCAGCGATATTATCTCGTCGATCCTTGGCGGCACCTTGAATCGTGGCACAAGCCCTTCAACAAGTCGGATGACACCTTCGCCGAAGTATTCGCCGAGGCTCAGAGCCGCATAGCGCCCTTCCAAAGCAAGTGCGAAATTCTCCGCGGCACAACTGTCGAAGTGGAACTGCCATACGTCGATTTCACCTACGTTGACGGAGACCATACGCTCCGCGGTATATTGATCGATCTTATTCGTGCGTGGCCCAAGACCACTTGGTTAGGTGGAGATGACTATGGCAGCATTTGGCAGCACGGCGCACAATTCGAACCAAGCATGGTTTTTCCGTCGGCTGCCAATTTCGCCGAAGCCGTTGACGCGCCTTTCCAGGTGTTTGGGAACCAATATCTGATCGGCGGAGAAGGCGGATTTTCATTCACGGGTGTTACCGGTCTGCGGGGTCATGTCCGGCCGCCGATCTCTGTGGCCTTGCGGACGAAGCTTCACCGTAAGTTGTAAAGAGGAAGTGGTGGCCGTCAGAATCAAAGGCACGAATTTTGTCTATTTCCCCGTTCCGAAGTGCGCCTGCACGTCGATGAAGACGGCGATCATCGCGAAAAACGGGCAGCCACGGCTGGGTAGACGAAGGAACGATGACACTGTTCATGGCTGGCGCGGCTATGGCACTCGGGAATGGTGGCGGGAGCCGCGCGCCTACATCCGTATCCCCGGAGAACGGCGGTTTTGTATCATCCGCGATCCCGTTGATCGCTTTGTTTCAGCTTATCGCAACAGAGTGGTATTCTTGCGCGATCTGGGCAGCGTGCCGGACATAAATTCCTTCGCAGTCACAATCGAACAACATCGTCGCGACAGGCACATCTGGCACCATGTCAGACCGCTTGTGGATTTCCTAGGCCGCGATCCAGCGTTCTTCGATCGCGTGTTTCTGCTCGATGAAATCGGCGAAATTCCAGAATATCTTGGCATTCCGCTGATCATTCCGAGAGAACAAACCGAAGGTCCGAAAATCAGGCGAAGTGACCTCTCGGCACAAGCGGTGGAGCATCTCCGCCAATTCTATAGCGAGGATTATCGCGCTTGGGGAAAACTGCTCTTCCGGACTCCCGGGGCATGAACCTATCGCTCGTAATTTGCACGAGGAATCGCGCGGGCCAACTTTCGTTGTGTCTGGACGCGGTCACGAAAATGCGAAAGCCCGAAGCGTTCGAACTTGTTATCGTTGATAATGCATCGACAGATCACACCGGCGCGATCATTCGGGAATTTCAGCGAACGGCGAGGTTCCCCGTCATCCTCTGCCATGAGGCGATCCCCGGCTTGGCCCGCGCTCGGAATGTGGGATGGCGCGCGAGCAGAGGCGATGTGGTCGCCTTCACTGACGACGACTGCTACGTCGCGCCTGACTACGCCGAGCAGGTGATCCGGCTGTTCGCTAGCCGAGACCTAGCCTACTTCGGGGGCAGGATCATGCTCCATGATCCCCAAGACTATCCAATCACCATAATCCAGCGCAGCAAGGAGCGATTTTTCAGTCCGCGTGAATTCATTCCGACGGGGCGAATCCAAGGCGCGAATTTCGGATTCGCTCGCGCGGCGCTCTTGGATTCGGGAGGCTTCGACGACCGTCTGGGAGCTGGAACGCATTTTCCCTGCGAAGACATCGAACTCATCGGCAGGTTGAGTGCGGCCGGGAAGACGGGAATGTACTCACCACTGCCGACAGTCTTCCATCATCACCGCCGTCGCGCGGGTCCTGAAATCGCGAACCTCCGCAAACAATATGATGCTGGGCGGGGGGCATATTATATGGCCATGCTGATGACCCCAGGAATGCGCCTGGGCACGGTAATGGGCCTCCCCCGAGCGCTACTTCGCCCACCCGGCACCATAATTCGGGAGGTTTCGGCTGCTTACCGTTACCTTCGCTGTCGTCTAGCAGCTCAGTGACAGGCGCGGCATTCCGTATTGAAAACCGCTGCAAAACCTGATCAGCCTTGGCGGACCGCGATCAGAGATTTGGTCAAACCGGCGAAGCGCTCGCGTTCAACTACTGCATCGGGAAACAGCGCCCGCATCTGGCGGGCCGCGATCAATTCGATGCTGTGATCGGGCCACACCTTGTCCCGGACACGTGACCGGATCGGGCTTGGCAAGAACTGAACGAACGGCAGCTTGTAATGTGGTTCGATTGGAAACCAGTAGTTCGGGGTCTGGATGAAATAACGCGGAGCGAGGCGCCGCACTTCGGACGCCATCCGCTGCATGTCCGCCCACGACCCGACGTGCTCGATCACGCTATTGGAGTGGACCAGATCGAATGAGGAATCCCTGAACTCCGGCAAGTCGCGCGCATCACCTTTTCGAACGCGAAGATTGGCATCGTCGAACTCGCGGTCGCCGAGGTTGACGACGGTGATTTCGACGTCTTGACGGGCGTAGAGACCCGGCAGGGCGTGCCAGTAAGGCGCTGTCCCGCCGATATCGAGAATCCGGACGGGCCGATCTATCACCGTTGGCAGTAACGCCAGGAAGCGCTGCATGCGCGTTTGGCGAAACCGGTTGCCGAGATCGTGCGCCCTCATCTCTATGAACTTAGCCGTCAGTGGTGAAGGAGCAATAGATTGCCGGTGAAACGGCAGCTATGATTGCGCGGTGGGGCCAATCGAGCATGTCTTCGTCGGCGGCGTCAAAGTGGCGACGCTGTCGCGCGCGGAGCTCACCCGGCACATCGTCGACGATTGCCTTCGCCGCCGCGCCGAACGCGCGGGCGGCCCTCCCACGCTCCTGTTCGATTCCAATGGGCAGGGGACCTCGCTGGCCGCCAGCAATCCCGACTATCGGGCCGCGCTCCAACAGGCTGACGTGGTGCACGCCGACGGCGGGTTCGTTGTGCTCGCCTCACGCTTCGTTGCCGCCGAAGCCGTGCCGGACCGCTCCGCGACCACCGACCTCTTTCACGACATCGCGGCAGCGGGGATCGAGCATCGGCTTTCCCATTACCTGCTGGGGGCGGCCGAGGAAGTGAATTCGGCCTGTGCTGGGCGGCTCCGCGAGCTTCACCCGGGAATTGTCATCGCCGGTCGACGGAACGGCTATTTCGATGCGGGTGAGGAGGCGGAAGTGATCGCCGCGATCGAGCAGGCTGCGCCCGACATCTTATGGGTCGGGCTCGGCAAGCCTACGGAACAGCTGTTCGCGGTGAACCAACGGAAACACCTGCGCGCATCATGGCTGATCACGTGCGGCGGCTGCTTCAACTATGTTACTGGACATTATCGCCGCGCGCCGCAATGGGTGCAGCGGGCGAACCTCGAATGGTTGTTTCGTGCGGTGACGACGCCGAAACTGCTGTGGCGTTACGCGATCACATCGCCGCACGCGATCTGGCTCGCCGCCACCCGGATCGACCGGCGGAGGGTCTAGCGGGTGCCGATTGCGCCCAGGCCGAACCCGGCTATTGTCGGCGGCATGGGGGCCAAGGTCGAACGCTATTTCATTCCGGCATTGGTCGGATTCGCTCCGGTCGTCTTCGCGCTGACGACGTGGGCGCCGGTGCAGATATCGCCGCTCCAGGCCCTGATCCTGATGACTGCGCTTCCGGTCGTGGTGGCGGAACTGGTGGTGATCATCATCGCGCTTCGCTCAGGAATGCTGGCGGTCTTGCGCAGAAGCCCGCTGCCGCCAGCTACAGCCATCGCGCTTGGGGTGTGGCTGGCGATTGGGGTGGAGACGAGCCTGTTCGTCGCACCGGCGCCCGCGATCTCGACCCGCTGGACTCTTCACTGGGCCGTCCACCTGGGGTTTGGTTTCTCCGTCACTTATCTGGCCGCCCGTGCGTTCAAAATCCGCGACCTGGTGACCTGCTATCTCGCCGGATTTGTCGTTTACGTCCTTCTGTTCCTGATCTTCGTCGTCACTGCGTGGCACGTGCGGGCCGACTGGGTCTTCAATCTGCCCGCGGCGATCCACATCCGCCATGTCGGCATCTACGCCGCTGCGATGACCGGAATGGGCATTGGCGCAATGGCACAAGCACGCAGCCGCCGCGCGCGAGCGTCCCTGATCGCGGTGACGACCATCGGCTTCGCACTTGGTGCGTGGTCCGGCTCGCGGGGAATGCTCCTTAGCGTCAGCGCCGCCACCATTCTTGCGGCGGTCCTGATTCCGGCGATGCGCCGTCCGCGCATCCTGGTGACGGCGGCGCTGTGCATGGTGGTCGGAATTCTCGCCATCGCCTGGCTTCCGGTGCCCGACCAGCAGATGTGGGGACTAGGCCGGGAGGTTGCGGCGACAACGCAGCACGAAGTGACGACTGGCCGAATTCAGATCTGGAAGAACGTCATCCATGCGATCGCTCGCCGCCCGTGGTTCGGTTACGGGCGTGGTCAGATGCCAATCGTCGCGCCGTTCTTCGGGATGGGGCAGCCGCACAACTATATTCTCCAGATACTCCTGTCGTCGGGTGTGGCAGGGCTGGCTTGCGCCGTCGTCCTCGCGTTTGCGTATCTTCGCCGCGCCTTTCCGGTCCTGCGGGATGAGGGGGAACGGCTTGCGGCCCCGTTCACAGGAATGATGTCGCTGCTCGTGCTGTCGATGATCGATGCGGCGATGTTCCATGTGATGCCGGTCAGCATCTTCGCTGCCTGCGCGGGGATGATCGCGTCAGCGTGGCTGCCGCGTCAGTCGGCGGCCTAGAGGCGCCTAGGCGATCAGAAAGCGTTGGGGTGAGACAGCACGACAAGCGTTCGGAGCACAATTCCGACGTCGCGGCCGATGTGCCAGCCGTCAATATACTCGAGGTCCGCTTGCAGACGGTGCTTGAGGTCCTCCTCCTCCACCGTTTCGCCGCGAAGCCCGCGAACCTGCGCCAGCCCCGTCAATCCAGGCCTGATCGCATGACGATTCCAGTAACGCTCGTCCACGGCCCACAACAACTGATCGCCAGCGCGGGTGCCGAGTGCGTGCGGTCTCGGCCCCACGATGCTCATGTCACCCTTGAGCACGTTGATCAGCTGCGGGAGTTCATCAAGGCTTGTGCGGCGCAAAAACCGCCCGACTCGGGTGACCCGGGGATCTTCACGATTGACCGAGCGCTCGCCATGCGCGTCCGTCCTGTCGCGGTGCATGGTCCGGAACTTCAATACCTCGAACAGGCGGTTCCCGCGCCCCATCCGGAGCTGCCTGAAAAGGACGGAACCGGGTGATTCGATCTTGATGACAATCGCAATTGCCAGCATCGCCGGAGAGAGAAGGAGAAGCGCGCCGCTTGACACCGCAATGTCAAACAACCGCTTCAACGCGCGATCGCGGAGATGCAATGGCCCGCGCCCGACAAGGAGCGTCGGGAGCTCGCCGTAGCGGCGAAGACCAAGCGCGCCAATGGCGTTCATCTCCGGCGTCAGGATTTCCACGTCGAGATTGCCGCCTGCGAGCGCGCGCGCCCAAGGCTGCCGCCGATCGGCCGGGCATGCGACAATCACCCGTTCGCAACGGTGGAGGATTTGTGCCAATCGGTCGAGCATCGCCGGATCGTCGGGATTGGGCCGAAGTCCTTCCTTTTGCGCGTCGATAACTTCATGGGCCGCGGCAGTCGTGCGCTCCCCATCCAGCAGCAAGACCTCCCGTCGAAAATTCCACCGGTAGTGTTCGCCGAGATAGTGGCCGAGCAGCAACCGGTTCCCGGCGAGCAGCACAAGCGCAAAACAGCTGCCAATGCCAAACACCGTTCGCGAGAAATCTGCGCCAGCTTTAAGAGAGAAAAGGATGATTGTTGTGACCGCGATGGAAGACAAGAGCGCGCGCATCGCGGCCGCCGCGCTTCGGCGCGGCCGCTGCAGCGATTCAATGGTCCAGCAATCGCCGCTCAGTCCTACGGCGACATAGATGGGAAAGATCAGGATGAAAGTCGCAAACCCATAGCCTTCCACCCGCCCAAATCGAAGTAGGTCGGCTAGGAGGAAGACCGTCAGCATCAGCCCGGAGTCGGCAAAAAGCAGCAGCGCATACAGGTCGAGCCGCAGTCGTCTCCGGTCGATCTGGCGCCGCAGTCCCGGCGGCATTCCGCCCTGCGCCGCAGCGGCCCGACTCGGTTCCATTTTCCTGCTGATCTTGTTCATTCGACGGTAAATGCCCTGTCGTCGGTCGCGGACGGATCCGTCGACGTTATCGATCAATGGTTTACAAAGCATAGACCATGTTGACCACTCGTATCCATTAGCAGTGCTGTGGCCGGATTTGACAATGGGCAATGCCCTCCGGCTGGACCGAATCGAGATTTGCGGGTTATGCGCGATGGCTCGGGTGACGTTGGGAGCGTTTGCAGATGTCCATGATCGGAAGGTTGATCGATAAGCTGCTGACCAAGGGCAGCATCACTATCGTCGAACCGGGCAAGCCGCCCGCGAGCTACGGCTCAAGCGGACGCGGCGGCAAGGACCTCACCGTCCGATTGACTGACAACAAGGTGCTTTGGGAGATCATCAAGAACCCGCGGCTGGGCCTGGGCGAGAGCTATATGGACGGGCGGCTCGTCGTCGAGAACGGCGACATTCTCGATTTGCTCGACCTCGTCATGAGCTCGAACCCGTGGGAGGAGGGCAAGCAGGAAACGGGCATTCTCGCCATGGGCAAGTCGGGACTTCGCTGGCTGCTTCGCAGAAACGACCCCAGGCGGTCGAAGCGCAACGTCGCGCATCATTATGACCTCGGCGACGAACTGTACGAGACTTTCCTCGATTCGGACCGCCAATATAGCTGCGCTTATTTCACCTCTCCGGACCGGGAGCTTGAGGATGCGCAGTGGGACAAGAGGGCCCATATCGCGGCCAAGCTAGAGCTGAAACCGGGCCAGAAGGTCCTCGATATCGGCTCCGGCTGGGGTGGCCTCGCGATCTTCATGCATCAGCAGGCCGGCGTCGATGTGCTTGGCGTCACTCTGTCCGAGGACCAGCTGCGGGTCGCCCGCCAGCGTGCCGAAGACGCGGGTGTTGCGGATCACGTGAAGTTCGAGCTGCGCGATTACCGGGCGCTGGACGGTGAGTTCGACCGGATCGTGTCGGTCGGGATGTTCGAGCATGTCGGCGCGGCGCATTATGACGAATTCTTCAGTGTCTGCCGCCGCTTGTTGAAGCGGAACGGGGTGATGCTGCTTCACACCATCGGCAAGATGGGCACAGCCAGCGGCCCCGATCCCTTCACCGACAAATGGATCTTTCCGGGCTACCATTTGCCGTCGCTGAGCGAGATCTGCACCGCCAGCGAAAAGGCGCGGTTGATTGCCAGCGATGTCGAGACGCTCCGGCTGCATTATGCTTATACGCTTCGGCACTGGCTCAACAATTGCCGCGCCAACCGGGAAAAGCTGGTGCAGCTGTACGACGAGCGATTTTTCCGAATGTGGGAATTCTATCTGGCTGGCGGAATTGTGATGTTCGAGAGCGGTTCGGCCTGCAATTACCAAGTGCAATATGTCCGTGACCGGCACGCGTTGCCGATCACGCGCGACTATATGGCGGACGCCGAAAAGCGGCTTCGGGAGAAACCCTCGCGTTCGAGCAAAAAAGGCCCGGCGGTTTCCCGCCGAGCGTCATCCAAGGAAACCGAACCTGCCTAGCCTCGGGGTTCGTGCGGCCTCATGCCCCTGTGCATCGCTCGCATTTCATCGGGCGAAAGCCTTCCGTCATGATTGCTGTCAGCGGAATCGAACATCTGCTGCGCGGCCTGAGTAGCTTCCTGAAGCGAGACGCGACCGTCGTGGTTTAGGTCGGCCTTGCCGAACATCTGGCGCGCAAAGCCCGCGCGGTGCACCTGAGATTTGCCGTTTTCCGCCATCTGCTGCTGATGCTGCGCGCGGGCGGCATTGAATTCGGCGCGGCTGATATGGCCGTCGCGGTTGGTGTCAAATCGGGCGGCGAGCCGGTCCCAGGTCGGTGCGTGCCGATGCGAACTGGCGGCCTCCGGACGGTTAATCAACGCCCCGTTGAACTCGGCCTCGGTAACCACGCCATCGTGATTGGCATCCAGCCGATCGAACATCTTGTCTGCGTGCTGAGCCATGCCTTCCGACATCCTGGCACGCATCGCCTGCGCCGAAGCTTCCAGTTCGCCCTGGGTCACAAAACCATCGTGATTCGCGTCGACACGAGCAAAATGCTTTTGCACTGTCTGAAGGAACGCAGCGCGAGTGACCGGCTGCATCACGCGCATGTGATGTGCCCGAGCGTCAGCGGCGGGGCCAGCGGTTTGAGCGGTCGCAGGAGCGAAGGCCGCAGTCGCCATCAGAGCCGTCGCCGACAAGAGAAACGTCTTCATTTTCGATGAACTCCACATGAAATCTGCGACTGGGCTATGCCTTTCATGCTGTCGCCTAGTTGAATGCGTCGTTGCTTGCGGGCAATGCAACCCAAATCGGGGGTCAGAGCACGAAGTGATGGGTGACGAAGTCGCCGCCAGCGCACAGCAGCCGTGGTGGGAGAGCAAGGTGTTCATCGCCGCGCTGGTGATCCTGTCGGCGGCGCCGCTTTTCTATCCGCAGGTGCCGCCGCTGGTGGACCTGTTTGGTCATATGGGGCGGTACCGGGTCGAACTCGATATTACACGCTCGCCGTGGCTGCCGCGCTATTACGGGTTTCATTGGGCTGCGATCGGCAACATCGGCGTCGATGTGTTGATCCTCCCGCTCGGGCGGCTGCTGGGTCTTGAGCCTGCGGTTAAGCTGATTGTGATGCTTATCCCGCCCATGACGGTTGCAGGTTTCCTTTGGGTTGCTCGGGAAGTTCACGGGCGGGTGCCACCGACCGCGCTGTTCGCGCTTCCCTTCGCGCTTGGTTACCCCTTCCTGTTCGGATTTGCCAATTTCGCGCTGTCGATGGCGCTGGCGTTCCTCGCTTTTGGGCTGTGGCTTCACCTCGCCCATGGCGGCAAGCTGGCACTTCGGGCAATGCTGTTCGTCCCGATCTCTTTGATCATCTTCTTTTGCCACACGTACGGCTGGGGCGCGCTCGGACTTCTCTGCTTCTCGGCGGAAGCGGTTCGGCAGCACGACAACGGGCGTCGCTGGCTGAAAGCCGGCTTTTATGCGGCAATCCATGCCGCAGTGATGACGCTCCCCATCCTGGTCATGCTGGTTTGGAGGACCGAAACTCACGGTGGACAAACGGCGGGCTGGTGGGATTGGCATCATAAGTGGGTGGCGATCTTCTCGGCTCTTCGCGACCGTTGGCACCTGCTTGATCTTGGCTGTCTGATTTTTTTAGCGATCGTGTGGTTGTACGCATTGATCAGCCGCAAGCTGACACTGTCCCGGAACCTGGCTTTTTCGGCGTTGGTGCTGGCGGTCACATTCGTGTTGCTTCCGAGGATCATCTTCGGATCGGCTTACGCCGATATGAGGTTAGTCCCTTATGCTTACGCGGTGGCGCTTCTCGCGATCCGCTTTCGGGATCGCATGGGTTATCGCCAGGCCAGTGCCCTGGCGGTGCTGGGGTGCGCCTTCTTCCTGCTTCGGATAGGCTCAACCGCCCTCAGCCTTGGGATTGCCGCCGACCGCCAGCAAGGCATGCTGCAAGCGCTCGATTACATTCCTGAGGGCGCGCGCGTCGCCACTCTGGTCGCCGTCCCCTGCGGAGAAACGAGTTGGCCGCTGGTCCGCGATACTCACCTTGGCGCGATGGTCATTGTCCGAAAGGACGGCTTTTCGAATGATGAGTGGTCGATGGAGGGATTCAATCTGCTCGACCTGCGCTACACTTCAGCAGGATGGTTTTCAGCGGATCCGTCGCAAATGGTCCATCCCGACATTTGTCACGGGGGCTTCGCGCCCTGGGGCATCACAAAGGCCCTGAAGTTGTTTCCGCGAGATGCTTTCGATTATCTGTGGATCATCGACTCACCGAAATACGATCCCGTGCTGACCGCGGGACTTCAGCCGGTCTGGCGCGGGGCTAATGCCATCCTCTACAAGACTCATCCATGACCGGGCTATCGATCGTCGTCCCCTGTTTCAATGAGGAAGACTGCCTCAGCGCGCTTCATGAGCGGCTGAGTGCGGGCGCGCGGGCCAGCTTCGGCGAGGATTACGAGCTGCTACTGGTCAATGACGGCTCAAGCGATTCCAGTTGGCAGATGATGCGCCAGCTGGCGGGTAAGGATCCGCACGTCGTCGGAGTGAACCTGTCGCGCAACCACGGGCATCAGCTAGCGCTGACTGCGGGGCTCGACCTTGCCCGCGGGGCCTTCATCCTGATTATCGACGCCGACCTTCAGGACCCGCCCGAGTTGCTCGGGGAAATGCTGGAAACCATGCGCAGCCAAGGCGCCGACGTGGTCTACGGCGTCCGCCGAAGCCGCGCAGGGGAAACGGCGTTCAAGCGCGCCACTGCCCACGGGTTCTACCGGCTGCTGGCGCGAGCCACGGACGTCGACATTCCTCTGGACGCAGGGGATTTCCGGCTAATGAGCCGGCGCGCGCTCGACGTGCTTCTGGCAATGCCCGAACAGGCGCGCTTCATCCGCGGCATGGTCGCATGGATCGGGTTCAAGCAGGTGCCGATCCTCTACGACCGCAGCGAGCGCCATGCGGGCGAAACCAAATATCCGTTCTCGAAGATGTTCCGTTTCGCGCTCGACGCGCTCACCGGATTTTCCTCGGCGCCGCTGAAGCTCGCCAGCCATGCGGGACTGGCGCTGTCGATCGGATCAGTTCTGATCATCCTCTACATCCTTTACGCGTGGACCGCTGGGCAGAACATTCAAGGCTGGACATCGCTAATGCTTGTCGTCGTCGTGCTTGGCGCAGTGCAAATGTTCGTGCTGGCGTTGATGGGTGAATATATCGGCCGGCTGTACAACGAAGCGAAGCGGCGGCCACTCTACATCGTTCAGGAGATCACCGGCGCAGGTGATCGCAGCGGCCGGCTCGGTCAGGTTGCTGACGCGACGGCGAACAAGGACAGGCCCGGCGGCAAGGGCAAGCGCCCAACAAGGTAGCGTTCGCAGGCGAACACCTTCTCCAGCGCGGCGTTGACGGGAGCCGACGGCAGCTTCACGTCAGCATCATCTTTCCCTCGCAGCCTGGAGGCGGTGCGTTCCGCAACCGCAAGTGGGAACAGCAGGCTATTGAAATAGCCGATCCGCTCAAGCCTCAGCGGCGATGCCTCGAACAGCGCCTTCAAGGAGCGTTTGGAGTAGCGGCGCTTGTGATGGTTCACCACGTCGTGGGCTGACCACATCCACCGGTGGGCGGGAACGGTGAGTATGAACTTGGCCCCGGGCCTCAGCTTTCTTGCGATGGAGATAAGAGCAGCCTTGTCGTCCTCGATATGCTCAATCACGTCGAAGGCGCCGATCAGATGATAATGGCGGTCCGGCACCTCCAGGAGCTCCGGAAGCGGCGAGCTCATGACTTTGCGGCCGAGCCTTTTCTCCGACAGCGAGCGCGCCTCCTCGTCCAGCTCAAGCCCATCCACATGGCCGAAGCCGGACAGCATCGCCAGGTTGTGGCCGGTCCCGCACCCAATCTCGAGAATATGCGCCCCATGCGGAAGCTGCGTTTCACGGCGGATCAGGTCGGCGATGATCTTGCGCCGAGCGCAATACCACCAGTGGCGCTCGTCCAACTCCGCCATCTGCTGATAAACGACGCGCTCCATCAGCCGAAGACCCACTGGCGGTTGAGCAGGTACGTGGCGAGCGGAGTAACACAAATCGCCGGCACCAGTGGCCACCAGGTGGGCCCGTGCAGCGGTCCCGTCAGTGCCCAGGTGAAGATCTCGTTCAGCACCTGACCCGAGGACTGAACCAGAAGGAACTTGATCTTCATCCGGCGGTCTTCGCGCTTGCCGTGGCCCCGGAAGCTCCAGCGGCTGTGGAGAACGAAGCCGATGGTGACGGCAACGAGGAAGGCGATCAGGGCCGCGATGACCGGCGGCATCACGTAAGTGGCGAGCCACCAGTAGATCACCGAATAGACAGCAGCCAGCGACAGCCCGACGATCCCGAACCGCACCAGCTGACCGATCGTTTCGTTACGCAGGTTTAATTCGGTCGCCATGCCCGGCTGCTTGCCCTTTGGAGATCAGCGGCTAGAGCGCGAA
>Ga0157369_10005900_pt1 | contig 14231 bp, 14 predicted proteins | sample C25metaG_FD_113461 | JGI IMG/M metagenome (GOLD analysis project Ga0157369, IMG submission 113461) | Corn rhizosphere microbial communities from Kellogg Biological Station, Michigan, USA - C2-5 metaG | ecosystem: Host-associated > Plants > Roots > Rhizosphere > Soil | place: USA: Michigan...
AATATAAGCGCGGCCACCGAAATATCCTCTCGCTGTTCTCGTGGGTACTAACCCCTAGACTGCATATAGCTATCAACAAGAATTAACGAAAGGGTTATTTTTTATGGCATTTCAACAAAACAGTAGGGGCGGACGCCCTAATCAAGGACGCCCACAGGGCGGTGGACGCAGCTTCGGTGGTAACCGCAGTGGCGGTGGCGGACGTCGCGGCGGCGGAAATCGTGGTCCATCAAAGAAGTATATTCATCCTTCTAAGTTTATTAATAAAGCAGTGACAAAAGCTGACGAGATCGTTTACGAATCAAAGCACAAGTTTGCTGATTTCCCATTCGGCGCTCAACTTCATCACAACGTTGCTAGCAAGGGCTATGAAACACCAAGTGCAATTCAAGACCAAGCTATCCCACACATTATTGAGGGTAGGGACGTTATCGGTCTTGCAAACACCGGTACTGGTAAGACAGCCGCTTTCCTTCTTCCTATTATTGAGCGACAAAGCGGCATTACGCTTCGTCCATCTGTTCTTATCATGGCTCCAACACGAGAGTTAGCTCAACAGATTGACGAACAGTTCCGTATCTTTGCTCGTGGTCTTGACCTCTATTCAACACTTGTTGTTGGTGGTGTGAACATTGATCGACAGATTCGTGATCTTAAGCGTCGCCCGCACTTCATTATTGGTACGCCGGGTCGTCTAAAAGATCTTATGCGTCGTAATGTCCTACAACTTAAGAACATGACGACACTTGTTCTTGACGAAGCTGACCGCATGCTTGATATGGGCTTCTTGCCAGATATTCGTGAAATTGTAAACGAGATGCCACGTGAGCGTCAGACACTGTTCTTCAGTGCGACGATCACCCCTGAAATCCAAGCTCTTGTTAATACGTTTCTTACTAATCCTGAGACAGTGTCAGTTCGTACATCAGAAACGTCTGAACACGTGGAGCAAGATGTCATTGAAGCACGCGATAAGATGCATAAGGTAGAACTTCTAGAAGAACTTTTGAAGCAGGATGCTTATGACAAGGTTCTTATCTTTGGTGAAACGAAGTTTGGCGTCCAGCGTTTGTCTGATCACCTTGATAACGTCGGTATTCCTTCTGCTGCCATTCACGGTAATAAAAACCAATCTCAGCGTCAGCGTGCGTTGAAGCAGTTCAAGGACAATCGCGTAAAGGTACTTGTTGCAACTGATGTTGCGGCTCGTGGCCTTGATATTCCTAATGTCTCTCACGTGATCAACTTTGACACACCGCAGACTTACGAAGATTACACTCACCGTATCGGCCGTACTGGTCGTGGTGGGGCACGTGGTCACGCGCACACCTTTATCGAACAACGATAATCATGTGACGTATAAAAACAACCCCGACGGTGACGTTGGGGTTATTTTATTAGTCGTCATGTGGCCGTGTGTTGTCGCCTGGGCTGATCATGTAATTGATTGCTTGAATTGCATGATCTGTCGTATCCGGATTAGGAGCCATGGTATTAATAATTTCGATGGGCATCTTTCGCTTCCGTAGTTCGATGCCGACGGCGGGGTAGGTGCTTTTGTAGTACTGCACTAGCTGTTCTGCTTCATATTCACTCATTACTTTGCCATGGCCAGATGAGGCCTGACGGGTTAGTCTTTTAATGGCGACTTTTTCTGAGGCTTCGGTGATAATAAGACCGCATAAGCTTCGATCATCGAGCATGGCTAGCTCGTATAAATCTTCTACTTGGTCGATATGCTGAGGGTAGCCATTCACGAGAAGTAGATCGACTGCATCAAGACGTGACAATGCTTCGCTCATGATGTCGTACATTAGTTTTCGGTTAATAGGTAAACGCGATTGAGGACTATTCAAATGGTTTTGTACCTGACGCTGGTAATAGCTATCAATACTACTGCGGCCAATTGCCCGGATGATTTCGCTTGTCGCTAGATGCTCAATTGAGTGGTCAAAGTGAAGTTCATTGACGATATTTTGACATAGGTCACTTGTGCCGCTGCCAGGCATACCATTCAAAAGTATGATGCTTCGCTCTCCACTCATGTGCTTTACCCTCCACGGCTGCATTGATATGAATACTTATACTTTAGCACACATACACTTTAGGCTATAATGGACAACATGACAGTTATATCTCGTAATGATGTGCAACATCTGGCGCAACTAAGTAGCTTGCAGCTAACAGATGAGGAATTAGATAGTTTACAAGCCGATATCGGCAATATTTTAGGGTACATCGAACAGCTTGGCGAGCTTGATACGACCGGGATTGAGCCAACGTACCAAGTGACCGGCCTGGAGAACGTATCACGTGAGGATACGGTAATTCACAGCCAAGTGACACGTGAGCAAATGCTAGCGTTATCAACTGAATCCGCTAACCATCAAGTGAAAGTACCAAAGGTTTTATAATGAGTCGCATTTCTGACATCGTAAATCGTATTAAAAGTGGCGAGTCGACGGCTCGTCGTGAAGTTGAACAAGCCCTTGCACAGGCAAAGGCAAATGAGCAGTATCATGCCCTTCTTAGTTTGACGGCGGAGCGAGCGCTGGAGCGTGCTGATGAAATTGATGCACGTATTCGGCAGGGTGAGGTAGTTGGCAGATTAGCTGGCGTTCCATTTATTGCAAAAGATAACTTCCTCGCGTTTGGTGCGCCAACAACTGCCGCCAGTCGCATGCTTGAGAAATTCGATGCACCATTGCAGGCAACGGCCGTTGAAAAACTCGAGCAAGAAGGCGCAATCTGTGTCGGCAAGGCAAACCTTGACGCCTTCGCTCATGGTGGAAGCACCGAGAACTCTGCGTTTGGTCCAACTAAGAATGCGTATGATCAGACAAAGGTCGCCGGTGGTAGTAGCGGTGGTTCAGCGGTCGTCACTGCGCTAGATGTGGTACCATTTGCACTTGGTACCGATACGGGTGGCTCAATTCGTCAGCCAGCCAGTTTTAATGGGGTTGTTGGCGTAAAACCAACATACGGAACGGTTAGTCGTTATGGTGTGGTTGCGATGGCGAGCAGTACTGATACAATCGGGTGCTTTACGAAGGATATTGAAGATGCCGAACTAGTTATGGATATTATGAGTGGTCGCGACGTTAATGATATGACCACACTGCCAGACTTCTTTACTCCAATTGACGCCTTGCAGCCTGGACAGAAGATTGGCATCATCAAAGAATCAATGACGGACGCAGTTGACGAAGAGGTTCGCCACCAGATCGTGAACTATATCGACAAGCTCAAAGCAGCTGGTCATACTGTAGAAGAAGTTAGCTTGCCAATGCTGCAGTACGCTCTCGCGATGTATTACATTATTGTTCCTGCAGAAATCAGCAGTAACTTAGCGCGGTATGATGGCATTCGCTACGGACACCGTGCGGATAATGTATCTACTCTCGCTGAGCTGTATGGTCGTACTCGTGATGAAGGCTTTGTTACGGAAAATAAGCGTCGTATTATGATTGGCAGCTACGTCCTCTCAAGCGGCTATTTCGATGCCTATTACCAGCAGGCGCAAAAAGCGCGTACGCTTCTCATTCAGTCATATGAAACGCTATTTGCGACCTATGACGCGCTACTCAGTCCTGTTGCTCCAACAGCAGCATTTAGCCTTGGCGAAAATACAGAAGATCCAGTCAAAATGTATCTTGCCGATATTATGACCGTCCCACCAAGTCTTGCTGGTCTCCCTGCAATTAGCGTTCCTGCAGGTGCGACTGCTGCTGGCTTGCCAGTTGGCGTCCAACTTGTCGGTCAGCGTCGATCGGACGCACGTCTTCTGGCGCTTGCTAAATCTGTGGAGGAGAAATAATGGAAGATAATACATTGTTAGGCTTTCTTGCTGGCGTTATTGTCGTTGGTATTTTACTTGTCGCGGCAGTGATGCTTACGAAGAAAGGTGGCATTCAACTTGACGTTGATAAGTATCGCCTCAAATGGATGGCGATTGAGCGTCAATTAAACAAAGATGATCAATCGGGCTGCGTTTTAGCCGTGTTAAATGCTGATAAGCTGCTTGACCAAGCGCTGCGCGAGCGGGGCATTAAAGGGCAGACGATGGGCGAGCGCATGAAAACCGCCAAAGAGATATGGTCTAATGCAAATGCCGTATGGAGTGCTCATAAGCTGCGAAACCAAATAGCGCATGAATCAGATCATCATCTTGCTTATGAGGATGCTCGACGAGCTATCGCAGGATTTAAGCAGGCACTCAAGGACGTAGGAGCAATATAATGACCACAGATGAAATTTTGAATAAATATGAAATGACAATTGGTATTGAATGCCATGTGCAGCTTGCCACGGCGACAAAGCTCTTCAGTGGTGCAGATAACGATGCGCGGGATAAGTCGCCAAATAGCGTGGTTAGTCCAATTGACTTCGGGCTTCCCGGTATGCTGCCTATCCTTAACCGCGAGGCAGTTAACCTAGCAATTAAGGCAGGTAAGGCTTTGAATGCGCCAATTGCGCCAGTTAGTCGCTTTGACCGTAAGCATTATTTCTACCCGGATCTTCCAAAAGGCTACCAGACGACGCAGATGTATAATCCTATTATTCTAGCTGGGTATATTGATGCACCACTCGAGGACGGCACTAGTGTCCGCGTACGAATTCACCACGCACACATGGAAGAAGATGCAGGTAAATTAACTCACTATAGCGATTATAGTCTTGTCGATCTCAACCGGGCTGGAACGCCGCTCATCGAGATTGTATCAGAGCCAGATATCCATTCTGCAGCAGAGGCAAAAGCCTATGCTAGTGAGCTGCATCACTTAATGACCTACGCCGGTGTAACTCGCGGCGATCTATATCACGGAAACATGCGCTTTGACGTGAATGTGTCAGTGGCGCTCAAGGGTGCAACGGAGCTTGGCACGCGAGCTGAAGTGAAAAACTTGAATTCGTTCCGAAGTGTTGAGAAGGCGGCTGAATATGAGTTCCGTCGACAAGTAAGCGTTTTGGAAAAAGGCGAAAAAGTTATTCAGGAAACACGTGGATGGGACGATGCGAAGCAGACGACTAGCTCGCAGCGCTCAAAAGAAGATGCACAGGACTATCGTTATATGCCTGACGCCGATATCCCACCAATTATTCTAAGTGATGAAGAGATTGCGTCGATTCAAGCAACCGTCCCACTGTTGCCACCGGCCTATCGAGAAAAATGGGCATCCCTAGGGTTGGACCGTTCAGTTGTCGATTCGTTAATTGCTAACCAAAGCTACGCGGTTCTTATTGCTGAAATTCAAGATCACGCAGGCGATGTCATTGCTAAGCGTGTCGCTCATTGGTTTGCGAGTGCGCTTGGTGGCCAGGACGAAGAGACGGCTATTATTGCAAGTAATTTTGTACCGGAAGGTTTTATTGAACTGGCGCAGATGGTGGAAGGTGATGAACTTTCGAGCACAGCAGCAAAAGAAGTGTTTGTTGAGTTACTTTCAAGTGAGAAAACGCCACGACAAATTGCTGAGGCTAAAAATCTTCTACAGGTGAGTGATGAGGGAGCGATTGCCGCTATTGTTGACGAGGTATTGGCGGATCCGGCCAGCGCAAAGGCAGTTGAGGATATTAAGAATGGTAATGATAAGGTTATCGGCTTCCTCGTCGGGCAGGTTATGAAGAAGTCACAAGGTAAGGCTAATCCAGCACTGGCGCAAAAGCTCATACGCGAACGTTTGTAACGCGAGTCATAATAGCTTGATGTATATCAGGCAAGGAGGATGAACGGAATGAAACAGCCAACAAAAGCGATTATATGTGCAGCGGGATTGGGAACGAGATTCTTGCCGCAGACGAAAGCGATGCCAAAGGAGATGCTGCCGATCATTGATCGACCGGTTATTCAACTTATCGTTGAAGAAGCGATTGCGGCGGGCGTTACCGACATCATCATTGTTACAGGGACGACTAAGAGAGCAATTGAAGATCACTTCGATCGAAGCGAAGAGCTTGAATCTGAGCTGCGCGAAAAGGGAAAGGTAGACAAAGCGGAGGAGATCAAGGCGATCTCTGAGCTGGCAAATTTTATTTATGTCCGACAAAAAGGCTCGCCAAAAGGTAATGCGCGTCCTATTCTTAACGCTCAACACCTTATCGACACGGACGAACCTTTCTTTGTCTTTTTTGCTGACGACTTCTTTCGCAGCACCGTGCCACGTGCCGTCCAGCTAAAAGAAGCATATGAGAAGACTGGCAAATCGGTCATCTCTCTCATTGAAGTTGATCGATCGGACGCCGACAAATATGGGATGGCGGCGATAGGTGATGATATTGGCGGGCGGACATTTAGAATTAACCAACTTGTTGAGAAGCCAGGCGAAGAACAGACTCCTAGTACGTTCGCTTCGGTTGGCGGCTACCTGTTGACTGCTGATATCCTCCCGATTATTGCCCAGGAGAAAGTCGGCAAAGGGGGAGAAATTACACTCGCGGATAGTATTAACGAACTTGCGCAATCAGATGCAGTGTACGGTCAATTTATTGAGGGCATATGGCATGATACGGGAGATCAGTTAAAGTATCTAAAGGCTATTGTTGATATGGCACTTGAAAGCGAGGTCTATGGGGCGGATTTTGCCACGTATCTGAGAAAAAGGTTATAATGGACCTACAATAACTTAGCACGGAGGATTCGCTATGGACTGGGCACAAATTCTTGTCATTATACTATCGATATTTCTTGCGATATTCTTACTACTTGCAATTATCTTAGTTGTACTTCTTATTAAAGTGACACGACAAATTAAAGAGGTAACCGGCACGGCCGCCCGTACAGCGTTAAGTTTTGAAAAAGCGATTGCTGGTCTCACCACAATTACTTCGCCACTTATGCTATTTAAATCAGTCATGAAGACAATCAAGAAACATAAGAAGTAAGGAGGGGTTTTGATATGAAAAAAGGAAATTTTGCTCTCGGCGCATTGATAGGAATCGTTGCCGGAGTAGTTGCCGGTGTACTAACAGCACCGAAATCTGGTAAGCAGACGCGCTCTGATATTAAAGAAAAAGCGGCAGAGCTAAAAAATGCAGCAGTGAAACGGACTGATACGACAATAGAACAGGCTGACGCTGATATTCCTTATGGCGAGCCTGCAGAAGCTGCTACGAAAAAAGGATTCTTTACGGGACATATAAAAAAATAAACGTGGCGTAAGCCTATACTACTTGAAAAATAATAAGGTAACTCCATGATATTTAAACACCACACGAAGAAGATTGCAGAAAAAGTTGTTCGAGATAACGAAACTGGGGCACGTAAAAATGTTATTGAAGAGTTGTTCTATGATTTTAATCGGAGTCGAGTTCAGATTTACAAAATGAACTTTTTCCGAGGTATTTTCTTCGGTTTGGGTAGCGTATTAGGGGGCACAATTGTCGTTGCTATTCTTATTTGGATTTTAAGTTTATTTGTTGGGTTCTTCCCACCCCTTTCTCATTTCTTTAATGGTGTGACTGAAACGATTCAGTCTAAATCTCGCTAATTTTACTACAGACAAATAGGGGCTTACTTCGCTATACTAGATACACACTATGGGGGTACAAACACAAGATATTGCTGCGTCAACGGCGCAGCTCACGACGGCTGATTATGTTCACTTACATAATCACACGCACCACAGCTTGCTCGATGGCATGACAAAGGTTAGCGAGCTTGTTAGTAGTGTCAAGGAAATGGGCATGGAAGCTGTTGCAATTACCGACCATGGCACCATGTCTGGCCTTGTCGACTTTTATAAATCAGCCAAAGATAGTGATATTAAACCCATCATGGGAATGGAAGCTTACGTTGCTGCTCGCAGTCGACATGATCGTGATCCTGGAAAGGATAAAGCTCGCTATCACCTCATTCTCCTGGCCATGAACGAAACTGGCTATCAAAATCTCATGAAGCTCTCCACCAAGGCCAATCTCGAAGGCATGTACTACAAACCGCGTATTGACCATGACTTACTCGAGGAATATAACGAAGGACTTATTGCTTTGTCGGCATGTGCGAGTGGTGAGGTAGGCGAACAGCTTCGCAATGACAACTACGAAGAAGCAAAGAAAATTGCGAGCTGGTATAAATCTGTATTTGGTGATCGCTACTATCTCGAGCTGCAAGATCACGGTCACCCTGACTGTCCAGCGAAGTGGGACGTACAAGTCGGCATTAATAAACATCTTGAACGGCTCTCTGAGGAGTTAGATATTGAATGCGTCGTTACCAGTGACGGCCATTACTTAACGCATGATGATCAGGATGCTCATGAAATTTTACTCTGTGTCGGTACGGGCTCATTTATGAGTGACGAAAAGCGCATGAGCCTTAAGGACTTTGAACTGCACGTCACCGATCCAGCGGATATTATTTCTCGCTGGGAAAAGACGAATCCGCGTGCAGTGGCAAATACGAAAATCATTGCCGATCGTTGTAACGTTGAACTCGAATTAGGTCGCATCTTAATCCCGACCTTCCCAGTGCCTGAAGGTGAAACTGAAAAAACATTTCTTGATAAGCTTGTCTATCGTGGTGTCGCGATGCGTTACAACGGGAAGACCCCGGAAGAAGCTGCGCAAATGTCAGTTGAGGACGTGAAGGCTATCATTAGCGAAGCAGTCACTGAGCGTCTAGACATGGAGTTGGGTGTGCTGGATAAGATGGGGTATAACGGCTACTTTCTCATTGTGCAAGACTTTATTAACTGGGGTAAGTCTCGGGGTATTATTTTTGGTCCAGGGCGTGGAAGCGCGGCGGGATCGATCATTGCATATGCACTTGCCATTACCGACCTCGATCCACTGCGTTATGGGTTGCTGTTTGAGCGTTTCTTAAATCCCGATCGTATTTCCATGCCCGACATCGATGTCGATATTCAGGATACTCGTCGCGACGAAGTGATTCAGTACTGTTCAGATAAATACGGGGCGGATCACGTTTCCAATATCGTCACCTTCGGTAAGATGGCTGCTCGGGCTGCAGTGCGCGATGTGGCACGAGTACTGCAAGTGCCGTATGCTGAAGCTGATCGTCTTTCGAAGATGATCCCTCCGCCAGCACAGGGGCGACATATTCCTCTCAAAGTGAGCCTCAAGGATGACGCGGATCTTAAAAAAGAATATGAGTCAAATCCGACGGCTAAAATGGTCTTTGATTACGCGGTGCGTCTTGAAGGGACAATTCGTTCACATGGCGTGCATGCTTGTGGGGTGGTAATTGCACCGGACGACCTCGTTAAATATCTCCCACTTGAAATGGCGCAAAAGGGGGTGGTTTCGACCCAATTCCCAATGGGTGAGGTTGAAGAGCTTGGGCTACTCAAGATGGACTTTTTGGGGCTATCGAACTTAACAACTATCAATAACGCGTTACGTATTATTAAAAAGGTGTATAAAGACGAGATTGACCTAGCGACAATTCCTCTTGATGATACTAAGACCTATGAGCTGTTCCAGCGCGGCGATACGACCGGTGTATTTCAGTTGGAATCTGCGGGCATGAAACGCTATCTTCGTGATCTAAAGCCAACCGTGTTTGAAGACATTATCGCCATGGTGGCATTATATCGCCCAGGACCAATGCAATTCATTGATAGCTTTATTAAGCGAAAGCACGGCCAAGAGCCAATTGAATACCTTGATAACGGCATGGAAAACTCCCTGAAATCAACCTACGGTATCCTTGTGTATCAGGAGCAGTTTATGCAGATTTCTAAGGAATGGTCCGGATTTACCGGTGGGCAAGCTGATACCCTGCGTAAAGCGGTTGGTAAGAAGAAAATTGATCTAATGCGTAAAGTAAAAGTGGACTTCGTGGAAGGCGCGGTGAAGACAAGTGGGGCTAAGCGAGAAGTTGCGGAGAAATTCTGGGAGCAACTAGAGGAGTTTGCGAACTACTGTTTTAATAAGTCTCACGCGGCATGTTACGGGCTGATTAGTTACTGGACAGCCTATCTAAAGGCGCACTATCCTGATGCTTTCATGGCTGCACTTATGACGAGTGATCAAGATGACATTGATCGTTTGGCAATTGAAATTAACGAATGTAAGCACATGGGTATTAAGGTGCTCTCACCAGACGTAAATGAATCATTCGTCGAGTTCGCTATCGTGCCAAATAAAAATGAGATTCGTTTTGGTATGGCTGCGATCAAGGGTGTTGGTGTTGGCGCGGTGGAAGAAATCCTACGGGCTCGTGAAGAAGGTAAGTTTGTTAATGTCGAAGACTTCGCCAAGCGTGTCAGCACTCAGAAGTTTAATAAAAAAGCTTGGGACTCGTTAATTAAATCTGGGGCGTTTGATGCGATGGGTGATCGCTCTGATCTTCTATTTAACCTGGAAGCAATCCAAGCCTTTGCTAGTCGCGTCCAGAAGGCGGCACTCAGCGGCCAAGGGGACTTATTTGGCGGCATGACTGACAATCCTAGTATTCAGTCAACGATGACGATGCAGACGGCCCCAACTAAATATACGGATAAAGAACGGCTGATGTGGGAGCGAGAACTACTTGGTCTCTATATTAGTGCCCATCCACTTGATAATTACGACGCCTACTTCGAGGAACAGACAATTCCACTCATGCGCATGACGGCTGACGTGGACGGCAAGAAGGCAACAATTGGTGGACTCGTTAGTACTGTCCGGACTATTGTTACGAAGTCAGGTACGAAGATGGCTTTTGTTGGGCTTGAGGACAAGACTGCTGAAGGCGAAGTGATTATTTTTCCAAATCTTTACGAACAAGTGGGGGCAAAGCTCGTCCAGGATGCAGTTATTCGTGTTTCTGGAAAGATTAGCGCGAGGGACCGTGATGGTAACCTGGGAACTGACGCCAAGATGATTGCTGATGAGGTTATTGAAGTAACCGATAAAGAGCTGCGCGATTATGAATCGACGGGGCGTAAGATGGAGGCGCCGAAAATGAGCGCAAAAGTAAAGGCAATTCGCGTGGCCGAGTTTAAGGCGAAGCATACGGGCGGGGTCGTCAGTGCTCCGGCGACAACTCCACCTCCAGAAGATAAGCCTGTAGCCGCGGAGCGTCCTCGGCCTATCGTTGATATTCCCGTTGTTAAAAAGCTTTTTGTTCACATTAAGACACCGGATAACCACGACGCCTTACTTGCATTAAAGCAAGCTTGTAGTAACTTCGTTGGCAACACTGATATAATCCTGGTTCTTGGGGCAGATAAAAAGTCGGCAATCAAGCTGCCGTTTAGAGTTGATGCGAGCGATGCGCTTATCGGCGAGCTCGTGAAATTACTCGGTGAAGACTGTGTCGTTTTGAAATAAAGAGAAGCCCCGCAACTGCGGAGCTTCTCTTTAGTATAGAAGCTCAACGCAGTGTAAGGGCTTAGTCGTGTGGTGAAGTGTCAATCGATCGCACTATGCCCAGCTTGAGCGCTGGAATGCCTGCCGGACGGGTAATTCCTGCCTCTACATTGTCATTAATGCAGATAATCCGGCTACCGAACTGGCCGGTGAGAATGAGCGGTGCCCAATCTGTCTCCCGTACTTTCTCTACATGGCTTTCAAGCTGAAGTATAAAGTCCTCCCGTGAATCGTACCCGAGCAGAGACCATCTATTGTCTCCCAGGATGTCCTTTGCCATGAGGTCAATCGCCTTCAGGTGGGCGGCGGTAAGAGAGAACCGCTCGGCATAACGTCGAAGCTGACGTTGCAGTCGAGGTGTAGCCGAGGTCGGGTCGATTTCGAAGCCCACTGCTGATCTTACAGGAAACGCCCTGGCTACTGAGACGGTCAAATGTTGGCTGCTCTTTAGCTTTATGCGGACGTGTTCACCGATGTCTGCCGATGTGATTGGTTTGACACATTCAATAATCGGTAAGGGCACCGCCCTCACCACCTTTCGATAGGAAGAAACAGTACATATACGATATTAACATACGGACGTAACGTCAAGGGGCTAACGAGGCGTAGAGGTGGCGAGTGCGTACAGGGCAATACCGGCGGCTACGCTTACATTAAATGACTCCTTTTGACCGGACATTGGAATCTCAATAAGCTCATCGCATAGCTGGCGCATAGCACCTGTAATGCCGTGGACTTCCTCGCCGAGTAGAAGGGCAATTTTTTCCGGTGGGCGGTAGGTTGGGAGCATGATGCTATTGCTATCTTGCTCAAGTCCAACGATAGTATATCCGTCGGCACGTAAGGCATCGATGTTAGGTGATTCCTGATAGCTAAAAGGAACGATTGTCTCGGCGTCGAGTGCTGTTTTGTGAATCTGTTCTGTTAATTTGCGAGAGATGTGTGGTAGGCGAGTGTCGCCTGGGTGGTGTGGGTAGGGTGTATACCCGCTAAGAATGATTCTTGACACGCCAAAGCCCTCGCTAGTGCGAAAGATTGCACCGACATTATGAGTCGAGCGAATGTTGTGAGCGATGACGATAATATCAGGCATTAATTTATAGTATACCACTATAAATGCTTGTGCTTTCTGTGGTACGATAGTGGCAATGGACGAAGATAAAATTCAAGAGCGTCGGCGCGAGCAAGACGAAAAAGCGACGCAGCAGCGTGCTGCTATTCTTGGACTACAGTATCTCGATACTCGGTCAATCGATCAAGATCTCCCGCTCACATCAGGTATTATTGCAGTACCGGATATGTACAAAGGGTATATTATTCCGCTAGTCGCAGGTGGGGGTAATGAACCATATCGTTTCGGTGTCACGAGTCAGACGCCGCAATCATTGATTCAAAAAATGGAAATCGACTATAACGAGCGCGGCGAGCAGGCGCAGTTCTTACTGATGAGTAATAGCGGCTTTAAGACTTTTATGGCTCGCTATGACCCTCCGAAGCAGGTGATTTACGACGACATTGAAATTGCAAAAGCTGGTGATAGTGATACGATTACTCAGGTCAGTAAAACGCTTAATTCAGTTGGCAGTGATGAAGTCTTTGATTATCTCATTGACCAGGCGGATAAGCTTGGCGCGAGCGACATCCATATTGAAAATGAACGGACACATATTCGTATTCGTATGCGTGTTGACGGGGCGCTTCATGCCGTGGCTGATTTAGAAAAAGATCGCTATCGAATAATTATGGGGGCGCTTGCGAGCCGTGCGAACATATCGACTGCAGCGACAGATGCGCAATCGGGGCATATGCAAAAAGAAATTACCCGCGAGGGAAGTACGCACCTTTTGAACTTACGCGTTGAAACGATCCCAACTCTCTATGGGCAAGACGCTGTCCTGCGCTTGTTCAATTTTGATGAGTCGCTGCTAAATCTTGATCTTCTCGGTATTCCTAGTGAGCAACGTAAGCAGATAGATGATGTAATTAGTCATCCGCGTGGGATGGTTCTTATGGTCGGCCCTACTGGATCGGGTAAATCAACGACACTCTACAGCATGCTTAATGCATTAAATACTGACGACCGCAAGCTCATTACGCTTGAGGATCCAATTGAATATGGCTTAACAGGAATTACGCAAATCCCGATCGACACCACCGGCGGTAAGAGCTTTGCTGACGGGCTTCGATCGGTGCTCCGCTTGGATCCTGACGTCGTCATGGTAGGTGAGATTCGTGATAAGGATACAGCTAAAACGGCTATTCAAGCTTCTATCACAGGACATCTTGTGTTGTCGAGCTTTCACGCTAACTCTACGAGCGCTGCCTTTAGTCGTATGATAGATTTAATTGGTGTAAATCCTATTTTTAGCTCGGCAATTCGCTTAGTTATCGCCCAGCGACTTGTTCGTCGCCTGCATGATGCAACTAAAGAAGAGTACGAACCAGATGAATCAACGCGGCAATATGTTCGCCGAGTACTTGAGGATGTTCCATCAAGCGTCTCGCTTCCTGATCTAGATCACTTTAAATTATGGCGACCACGGCCAAGTGAAGATGTCCCGTTTGGCTACAAGGGTCGCGTTGTGATTATGGAGCAAATGGTAGTTGATGAAAATATTCAGAAGTTCCTGCGCGGCGACATTGAAGATATTCACACGGAAGTTATTGAACAGGCGGCTAAGGCTGGCGGCATGTTGACGCTCTTGCAGGTTGGCGTTTTAGCCGCTCTGCGTGGCGAAACGACGCTTGAGGAAGTGAACCGCGTCGTTTAGTTCGCCGTTGCTAGAAAAATAGTGGCTGTAACCTCTTTAAAAATCATTAATACTATGCTATAGTAAATAACTGATTGTATTTATAAACGATAAGCGAGAGACAAAATGAGTTTTGCACTAATCCAAAAAGTTAACGAAGAACAGAAG
>Ga0157369_10005901_pt1 | contig 14228 bp, 10 predicted proteins | sample C25metaG_FD_113461 | JGI IMG/M metagenome (GOLD analysis project Ga0157369, IMG submission 113461) | Corn rhizosphere microbial communities from Kellogg Biological Station, Michigan, USA - C2-5 metaG | ecosystem: Host-associated > Plants > Roots > Rhizosphere > Soil | place: USA: Michigan...
TCCGATTTCCCGCGGATTCAATTTTTCGGGCACTTTCACGATGACTTCGGGATGGCCACCGGCAACGCGATCACGGGCTTGTCGCTGGGTTTGAAGGGCGTCGATGTCTCGGTGGGCGGTTTCGCGAATCGCGCAGGGCACCCGCCGCTCGCCGAAGTGACGATGGCGTTGCGCAAGCTCTATGGCGTCGCGCTGCCAGGTTTCCGCTACGACCAGTTGACGCAACTGAGCCGCTTGACCGAGCGCCTGTACGGCCTGATGGAGAATCCCGCGCAGGCCGTCACCGGCGTCATCACCCACAGCGTACAAAGCGGCATTCGCACCGAACTGTTGCGCCGCGCGCCGACCATCTTCGACATCCTCGATCCGAGCGAGATCGGCGCCGATTTGGTCCGCATGTTCGGCGTCCGCAGCGGGCGCGACGGCCTGCTTCGCTTTTTACGCGAGACGGGCGTGCTCGAACCGCTGGGCATGGCGCCGAGCGCCGAGATCGCCGATCGGCTGTATCCCGCGCTCGAACAGGAATGGCAGCGCCGCAGCGCGCAAGCGCACGAGCGGCTGCAAAGCTGTATTCGCGACTATCACAACGCGCTGAACCATTCGTTCTTCACCGAACATGACGTGCTGGCCTGGCTCGAGGCCAATATTTCCAAGCTGAATTCCACGAAAGGAACGTGTATGACACTCGCCGCCACGCAAGCGGATCTTCGCGCGACTGCTCCCGCGCTTCATCGAAACCTTTGGACCGCCTTTCAAGGCATCGCCGCCACGTCCAGCGAACGGGAGTGGGATGCGCTGCTCGAGCTGGCCGCTTGGACTGCCGAACAGGCATTCTCGGTGGAAACGCCGGCCGATCTACGCTTCGATGCGGAGCTCCAAGTTCACCGAACGCTCTACCGCATCTATGCGGGGCGTGTGGCCGCACCGTGGAACGACGGCTGGACCGATCTGGACAACTATCGTTTCGATCAACTGCGTCACGTGCTCGAATCCGCGTGGGCGCACGCCGAATCCGGGCGATTCGTCGACGCGTTCGGCCCGCTGCCGCCGCTCGATCGATTCCCAGCCTGGGCGCAGGAGAAGTGTCGGCAAGATCGCTCGAACGTCTCCCATCCGCTGTTCGCATTCCTGCGCGACGAGGCCAGCTTCGAGCAACTGCGCGAATTCATCGTCCAAGAAACGCCGTTCGACATCCACTTCGGCGACATCCTCGCGATGATGATGCCGGGCGTGTACGGCGGCGCGAAGATGGAGTTTTCGAAGAACTTCTGGGACGAGATGGGGCGCGGCGAGCTCGCCTCGATGCATCGCCAGTTGCGCCAGCGGATGACGCAGCAAATGGATGTCGACGACAACGTGTATATCGCCGATATCGAGCGTTTCCGCGTCGAGGAATTGCGGTTGGCGAACATGTATTTTCATGCCGTGTTCAACCGCGCGCTGCTGCCGCAGGCGATCGGCATGATGCTCGCGACCGAGCTCATGGTCCCCGGCCGGCTCGATCAACAGATCGCCGGTTGGCGCCGGGTCGGCTTGAAAGACGACTCGATGCGCTATCTGCTTGAACACACGGTCGTGGACGTCGAGCACGCCAACGGCTGGATGCACGAGGTCGTGCTGCCGATGCTCGAGCGCCGCCCGGATCTGATGGCCGATGTCGTCGCCGGTATGGCCCGGCGGCTTGCGTATGCGGGTGAGGTGTGCGACGGAATGATGGCGTTCTTGCCGACGCTCGAGGCGCGCGCGGCCTACGCGTGAGCGTACGCGGCGGTTAGCGTAGCGCGGCTGCGCCCACTCTCGCCGGCCTGGGCGGGGTGGCGCAATCCTTGAGGCTCTTTCTCGCGGATCGTGGCGAACATGATGAACATTTTTGGGTTGGAGAGCGGCAGGAAGGCCGAATCCAACGAAATCGTGATTGAAAAACTGGATCTCGACCGCCATTGGGACGGCGTCAATCGTCTTCTCGAACTCGAGGAGTGGCCCTTCATTCGCGCGGATCTCGAAGTGTCCGATGAGCAGGCGCGCGCGATCGGCCTCGTCGCGCAGATCGGCGGCGTGATCAAAGGCTTCTTCACGATCCACCATTTCGGCGACATCGGTTATCTCGACATGGTGATCATCGATCCCTCGGAGCGGCGCAATCTGACGCTCGCCAACGACCTGTGGGGCCGCGCGAAGGCCGGCATGGTCGAGCAAGGGTTCAACTCGAAGGTCGCCCATTGCACGCGTTCCACGGCGCGATTTCTGCGCGTGCTGGGCTATTGCGCAGGGCTTAAATTCTGGCTGCTGCGCAAGGACGAGAGCCAAGCGCAGGCGCCGGCCGATGCGGTGGTGCGGGTGCTGTCGCCCGAGCATCTGCCGCGTTTGATCGAACTCGACGAACAGGTGTTCGGTACGTCGCGGCATCACTGGCTGACGGCATTGTCCCGACAACCGAGCGCGACGTTCGTGGGCCGCTTGGAGGGCGACGATCTATTGGCGTCGGCCTGCCTACGCGAGCGGCGCGAGAATTCGCTATGCATCGACTCGTGCAACGGGCTCGACGGCGAACACGTCGCCGCGCTGATCGATGACATTCTAAGTAGCTACCCGCACAAGCGCTTGGAGTGTTTCGTACGCGACGGGACCGACTTGCATCGGGCTTTGCTGGCGAAAGGCTTCTATGTACCCGATTTCTTCACGCCGATCGGGCCGCTCGTCGAACTGCGCCAAGGCCCGAACGATGACGTGGGCACGGGGCCGCATGTTCGCACGCTCTCGTGGATTTGAGGGCGATGATGTCGATCGATTCCATCGCGGCGGATACCCGCTTCGACGTTGAGCATGAGGCCGGAAGTCGGCCGCTCGCGCAAGCACGAGAACGCATATTGAAGGCCTACGATCCGCAAGCGTTTGCGCAAGCGGGACGTGACGTCGTCGATGAGATTGCCGGTTTTCTTGAACGTAGCCAGCGCAGCGACGGCGCCGTCCTCAACTGGCGCGAGCCGCTCGAAAACATCAGCGACGCCGCAGCGTTGATCGAGGGAGGCTCCCACGCGGACGTCCGAACGCTGGTTCGCACGATCTTCTCGCGCGGCCAGACGATGCACGACCCGCGTTACATCGGCCATCAAGTCCCGCCGCCGGTGCCGGTGGCGGCGATGTTCGAGGCCGTGAGCAGCATCTCGAACCAGGGTATGACCATCTACGAGATGGGGCCTTGGTCGAGCGCCGTGGAGCGCGTGATGATCGCCCGGCTAGGCGAGGCGCTCGGGCTCGCGCCAGGATTCGGAGGCGTGCTGACCTCGGGCGGTTCGCTCGCGAATCTAACCGCGCTGCTGGCCGCCCGAAACATTGCGCTGCGCGACGTGTGGAAGCAGGGCGCGGCGGTCGCACATGGCGCCGTGATCATCGCGCACGGCGAGAGCCATTACTGCGTCGAGCGGGCCGCCGGCATTATCGGCATCGGCACGGAAAACTGCCTGAAGGCGGCGCTCGACGAGCGCGGCAAGATGGACGCGCACAAGCTCGCCGATCAATTGGAACGCCTCAAACGAGAAGGGCGGACGGTGATCGCAGTTGTCGCATCGGCGTGCTCGACGCGCACCGGCGGTTACGACCCGCTGCGCGCCATCGCGGCAGTGTGCCGACGCTATGGCGTATGGTTCCACGTCGATGCGGCGCATGGCGGCGCCGCGGCGTTCAGCGAGACCTACGCGCATTACCTCGACGGCATCGACGAGGCCGACAGCATCGTGTGGGACGCCCACAAGATGATGTTCATGCCTGCGCTGAGCACCTATTTGTTCTATCGGCGCTCGACCGACCAATACCACGCCGTGAGCCAGCAAGCCTCGTACTTGTTCGACGAGAATGCCCAACGCGCCGATGCGTTCAATACCGGCCTCGGCACGATCGAATGCACGAAACGCGCCGCGGCATTCTCGTTGTGGGCGACCTGGGCGATCCACGGCAAGCGGTTGTTCGCCGATCTGATCGATACCACCTACGGCGTCGCGCGCCAGTTCGCCGCACGCCTCGACGCCCATCCGGATTGCGTTCTGCTCAATACGCCCGAATCGAACATTCTCGTGTTCCGGTACGTCCCACCCGCGCTCCGGCAGGCCGAACCGGAACGCGTCGGCGCGTTTCAGAACGCACTTCGCAAAAGGATCATCGAATCCGGCGAGTTCTACATCGTGCCGGCGATGGACGAGGGCATCGGCGCACTGCGGCTCGTGGTGATGAATCCGTTGACGACCGCGGCCCATTTCGACCGCCTGCTGGAATCGCTGCGTACGGCGTCGGCGGCGCTGCTGAACGCATGAGCGTAAGCGCGCCGCCGTTGTGCGGGCATACCCGCGCTTACTTTGGCGCTCATTCTTTACGCCGCCGCTATTGCCCATCGATCACGGAAGACTCGACATGACGCAAGCCAGCCCTAGCAAGCCAAGCATTCCCGCCGAGTTTCATCGGCCGAACAATCTGATGGGCTTTTACTACATCGCCCATGGGTTGGTGTTGTGGCTGTTGCCCAGCTACGCGGCGTACCGACTGTTTGGCAACGATGGCCTCCCTCTGTCGCTGCGGATCGCGGCAGCGACAGTCTTACTCGTGCTGTCGGGCTTCGGCCTGTTTTTCATGGCGCTGCTCGGCCACGAAGGATTTCACGGCAGCATGAACAGCAACCGCACGGTGAGCATGTGTCTCGGCATCGTGTCGTCGTGCGCGGCGCCGGGGTTCGTCTCGGTAGGCTATAACGTCGTGCATTGGCAGCATCACCTGCATACGAATACGCCGAAAGATCCCGACTATCAGCTCTATCGACACAACACGACGCTTTTTGCGCGGCTCTTCAACGGGCCGAGATCCACCGCGCAAATCTGTTTGCGCAATGCGCTGCGGCTGGTGTTCGCGCCTGAAACCCTCGATCGAAAATACCCGTTTTCGCAAGCGGAGGCGCGGCGTTTCGCGATCTTCAACCTGAGCCTGGCGACGCTCTCAGGGGCCGGTTACGCGGTGCTGGCCGCGACGCATTTCCGAGTGTTCCTGTTCGTGGTCGCGGCCCCGACGCTCGTGTCGCAAACCTACTGGGCAATGGCGCCGTATATCGAACACGCGCAAACGCAAGTGGGCGAGGGCCGCGATACGCGCACGTGTACGTCGGCGATCATGCGGTGCTTGCTAATGGGCTATAACTTTCATATTTGCCATCACCTCTATCCGAAGGTTCAGTTGCACAAGCTGCCGGCGCTGCATCGCCATTTGGAATCGATCGGCTATTTGCCCGGGCAAGCGGTGATCGAGCGCAGCTTCCTGAACGTGTTCAAGATCGGTTCCTTCGCAACGCTGGAGTTCGCATCGGACGACGAGCACGCTACGGGATCGACACCGATTCAAGGCGCACGCCAAGGAGCGAAGCTGTGACTGCACCCCATCCTCGGACGATCCACGTGAAGACAACGCTACCGAAACGGTTCTACGAAAAGAACAACGCCATCGGTCTTTACCGCATCGCGCATGGCATCGGCCTCTGGATGGGGCTCGGCTACGGCGCCTATCTGATCTATCGCAACGAATCGCTGCCGTGGACGGTGCGGCTGTTGCTGGCCGCGCTCATCGTTCCCGTGTCGGGGATGGCGATGTTCTATACCACGACGCTCGCGCACGAAGGCTTCCACGGCAATCTCAATCGGAGCCGCCGTCTCAGCATGTTGATGGGTATCGCCGCATCGTCGGCCATTCCGCTGTTCATCGCGACCGGCTACACGATGATTCATTGGCCGCATCATTTGTACACGAATACGCCGGAGGACCCCGATTTTGCGTCGTATCGCCGCTATCGAACCGCCTTCTCGCGTGTGCTCATGGGCCCGATGCAAAGCGGCGCATCGTTTTTTTCGACCGCGGTGAAACTGGTGCTTCGCCCCAGTCGCGCCATGGTCGCGCACTATCCGTTCGCACCGAGCGAAGCACGCGCGTTCGCAGTCTTGAACCTGATCCTGGTGGCGGTGGCTTCGGCCGCCTACGTCGCTTTGGCGCGCTTCAATACGGAACTGTTCGTATTCGTCGTGGTACTGCCGATGCTCGTGTCAACCACTTACCTTGGCATCGTGCCGTATATCGATCATTCGGGCACCGGCCTAACCAAGGGCGAAAACGCGCGCAGCTACACCTCGTGGATATTTACTGCGATTTTATTCGGGACCAATTATCATCGCGAACACCATCTGTATCCAAGTGTTCCGTCGTACAAGCTCGCGGCCGTGCATCGATTTCACAAGGCTAACGAAATGCTGTCGGCCAACGCCGTGGTGGAGCCTGGCTTTCTCGCGGCGCTGCGCATCGGCGTAAGCGGGCAACTCGATTAATAAGCGGTGCGTAGCACCGCTAGATGTGCCGAGCGGATGTTTTTTCGAGCAGGGGAATATGTCGATCGTTCAATTAAAACGCGTTGCCAAGACGTACCATCTCGACTCGGTGAACGTGCCGGCCTTGAGAGACATCAACCTGGAGATCCGGCCGCAACGCTTCACGGTCATTTCAGGCGCATCGGGAAGCGGGAAGACGACGCTGCTGAACCTGATCGGCTGTATCGACCGGCCCGATTCGGGCGAAATCATGATCGCCGGGCAGGCCGTCAATACGATGAGCGACAACGCCTTATCCGACTATCGCTGCAAGCATCTCGGCTTTATTTTCCAGAATTTCAATCTGCTGCCCGTGCTGAACGCCTACGAGAACGTCGAATACCCGCTGATTCTGGGGAAGGTGCCCGCGGCGCAGCGTAAGCGCAGGGTGTTGGCCCTGCTCGACGCCGTCGGCTTGGCCGATCGCGCCAACAATCGCCCCGGGCAATTGTCCGGCGGTCAACGGCAACGCGTGGCCATCGCGCGCGCATTGGCGCCTTCGCCCGAGCTCGTGCTGGCCGATGAACCCACTGCGAATCTCGATAGCCAGACCGGTAAGGAAATCATCGCGCTAATGCGCAAGATGCAACGCGAGCACGCGGTCTCGTTCGTATTCTCGTCGCACGATCCGCAGGTGATGGCCGAAGCCGACGACGCCATCGTGATTCGGGATGGCCGCGTCATGTCCGTGCAGCGTCAAGGCGCGCCGCTGGAGGTGTCGCCATGAGCGCGGTCCTGCTCGCGCTGCGCAATTTGCTGCGCAATCGGCGCCGCTCGCTCGCGACCTTGCTCGCGATGATCATCGGCCTGTCCGCGGTGCTGGTGTTCGGCGGCTATGCATCCAACGTCGTGCATGGGCTCGAAACGGCCGTCGTCAAGCGAAGCGGCCACCTCGAGATTCAACGCAAGGGCTACTTCCTCGACGGGAGCGACAACCCGACGAGCTACGGCATTGCGCGCTATCAACGCATCATCGATCTCGTCAAGAACGATCCGGTGTTGCGTCCCATGCTCGTAGTCGTGACGCCTACGCTGGAATTCGGCGGCATCGCCGGCAATTTCGCGGCCGGGGTGTCACGTTCGGTGGCCGCGACCGGCGTCGACGTCAAGGAACGGAACCGGATGTTCCTATGGAACGACTACGACGAGATCAACTACGCCAATCCGCTCGCGCTAGCCGGCACACCCGACGATTCCGTGATCATCGGGAGCGGTGTCGCGCGCAAGCTGCAACTGTGCGGGCCGCTCAAGGTCTCCGACTGCACACAGCCGCCGGAGCCGGGGCCTCAGCAGGCGGCAAGCGCTGGAGGCAGCGCCGAACCCGACGACATTCTGCGCTTATCGGATCAGGAGCGAACCAGCGCGGCGCCTAAAAGCGAGACGCAAATCGAATTACTGGCCGCCAACACGCGGGGCGCGCCGAACGTCATCAACGTCAACGTGGTGGCGGCCGATAACGTCGGCGTCAAGGAGTGGGACGACGTTTATCTCGTCATGCATTTGAAAGAAGCGCAGCGCCTAATTTATGGCTCCGGGCCGCCGCAGGTGACGGCGATCATGCTTCAACTGAAGCACACGAGCCAAGTGCCGGTGGCGCGCGCGCGGCTCGAAGCGTTGCTCAAGGGGCCGCTCGCCGATCAACCGCTCGAATTGCAGGACTACGACACGCTCAATCCGATGTATCGGCAGTCGGTCAACTTCATGGCGTCGATTTTTAGCTTCATCGCAGTGTTGATTGGCGTGATCGTGCTGTTCACCGTGGGCAATACAATGAGCACGGCAGTGGCCGAGCGTACCGTCGAGATCGGCACGCTGCGTGCGATCGGCCTGCGCCGCTCCGGCATCCGCGCGCTGTTTATGATCGAAGGCATTCTGCTCGGCCTGGCGGGCGCCGTGCTCGGCGCGCTCTGTGCGCTCGCCGTGGCCTTTTTGATCAATCACAGCGGATTGACCTGGACGCCGCCGGGCTATATCTACGCCTACCTGGTTCAGGTCAGCATTTTGCAAAACTTGCCGCTACTGTTCGGCAGCGCGGCGGGGCTGGTGCTCGTGGCGGCCCTATCGGCGTGGTGGCCGGCCGGCCGTGCAGCGGGGATGGATATCGTGGACGCGCTGCGTCATGCATAAGGATTCAAAAAATATGACGAAGTATCGCGTGTGCGCAGTGGTTATCGGATGTGTGCTGGCGGCGCGGGTTCTCGCAGCGGGCGCGTCGACGCCTTCCGCGCAGGACATTCTGGCCGCGAGCGACGCTGTCCGTAATCCCGATTACGCCTTCGGGGTGACGACGACATTGATCGAGTATCGCGCCGGCAAACAGACGGATACCGATACGCTGATGGTGTATTCCAAGTCGGAACCGAGCAGCGGGCAATTTCGCACCTTGATCCGCTTTTTGCAGCCGGCGCGCGACGCCAACAAGCTCATGCTGAAAAACGGCAACGAGGTATGGTTCTACGATCCCGCGAATAAAGCCAGCATCCGCATCTCGCCGCAGCAACGCTTGCTGGGACAGGCGGCCAACGGCGATGTCGTCACGGTGAATTTGGCGAAGGATTACAAGGCGTCGCTCGAGGCCGAAGAGGACGTCGACGATGGCGATCGCAAGCGCCGGCATTGCTACAAGCTGGGGCTTGAAGCGACCTCGCCGGACGTCACGTACCCGCGCATCGAAATGTGGATCGACGAGACCAACAACCATCCGGTCAAGGCGCGTTTTTATACCGACAGCGGGAGATTGCTCAAGACCGCCTACTACCGCCGCTATCAAGAGGAGCTCGGTGGCGTGCGGCCCACCGAGACGGTGATCATCGACGGGCTCGATCCGGGCTGGGTGACGGTGATGCGCGGCTCCGATTATGCGAAGCGCGACGTGCCCGACGCCTGGTTCCAACGCGATTACCTCGCGCACTTCAACGCGCAATGAAGGGGCGTGTATTAGGAGGGGTGCTCATCGTCGCGTGCGGGCCGGCATTCGCGCAAACCTCCGATCTCGATGCGCTGAAGCTGGCCGATACCGCGGTCGCCAACGTCGATACGCCGCGCGATTGGCAGTTGTTCGTCGAAGCCGCGGCCGGGCAGATCCTCGCGAGCGATGGCCTTGGCAGCATGGCGAACAATCGGTGGTCGGCGAACTTTCAATTGAACACCGCGCTGACCGACCGGTTTCGCTTCGTCGTGGCCGACCGGCTCGACGTCACCTCGAAGAACAGCGTGACGGGGCAGTCGGCCGTCAATACGCTAAAAGAGGCCTACGTCAGCTGGCAGATCGATAAACATCAGTTCGTCGATGTCGGCCGGATCAAACAGTTGTACGGTGTCGCGATCGGCTACAACCCGACCGACTATTTTCGTGCCGGCGCGGTGCGTTCGATCGTCTCGATCGATCCGAACAGCCTGAAGGAGAACCGCCTCGGCAGCGTCATGGTGCGCGGGCAACGCTTGTGGGACACCGGCTCGCTCACCGCGTTGTACTCGCCGCGTATCGACACGCATCCGAGCAACGCCGCGCTCGATCCGGATTTCGGCGCGACCAACAACCGCAATCGATGGCTGCTCGCGCTGACGCAGAAGGTGTACCACAATATCAGCCCGCAAGTGTTGTTGTATGGCGAAGAGGGCGGTTCGGTGCAGGCCGGATTGAACGTCAACGCCGCACCGACCGACGCGATCGTCACCTTCTTCGAGTGGTCGGGCGGCCGCAGCAAAACTCAGCTCGCCGAAGCGTTCGATCAGCCCGGGCCGCTCGGCTTTCATCAACGATACGCGACGGGGTTGACCTACACGACGGCGAGCAAAGTATCGTTGACGCTCGAATACGAATTCGACAGCGCAGCGCCGAGCAACGCCGAATGGCAGGCGTTGCGTCAAGCGCCGCCGCCGTTCTATCAGCAATACCGCGTGACGACCCAGGCCTTGCAGGATCTCGCGACAAAACAGAGCGTATTCGGTTACGTCAGTTGGCAAGACGCCCTAATCAAGCACCTTGATCTGAACGCGATGCTGCGTTTCAGCGTGACGGACAGCAGTTGCCTGTCATGGATCGAGGCGCGCTACCACTTGAATAAGGTCGATCTTGCCTTGCAGTTGCAGGCGAGCGGCGGATCGCGCGCAAGCGAATACGCGCCGACCGCCTATCACTACGCTTGGCAGGCGCTTGCGCGCTATTACTTCTGACACTCCGCGCCTGAGCCGTTCGATCGAATCCTCGAATAAAAAGCGCATCGAAGCGGGTAGGATTCGCTGTTGGCGGCGCCTGCCCGTCCGCGCGCCGGTCCCTTATCGCCGCAAGCTAAAACAACAATTGGGAGAAGATCGTGGAACGAGAATCCATGGAGTTCGACGTCGTCATCGTTGGGGCCGGGCCGGCCGGCCTTGCCGCGGCGTGCCGGATAAAACAGCTCGCCCAAGCCGGCCAACGCGAACTCAGCGTTTGCGTCGTGGAGAAGGGCTCCGAGGTGGGCGCGCATATCCTCTCGGGCGCCATTTTCGAGCCACGGGCATTGAATGAGTTGTTTCCCGATTGGAAAGAACGGGGCGCCCCGCTCGATACGCCCGTGCTGCGCGACGAGACGTATTTCTTCCTGAGCGAGACGCGCGGCATCAAGATGCCCAACTGGCTCGTTCCGAAATCGATGCACAACGAAGGCAACTACGTCATTTCGCTCGGCAATCTTTGCCGTTGGCTGGGGCAGCAAGCTGAAAGCCTCGGTGTCGAAATCTACGCCGGATTTCCCGCACAGGAGGCCTTGTTCGATGACGATGGCGCCGTTTGCGGCGTGCTGACAGGCGATCTCGGCGTGGATCGCGATGGACGGCCGAAAGACGGACAGTACAGCCCCGGTGTCGAATTACGTGGAACCTACACCTTATTTGCCGAGGGATGCCGCGGCCACATCGGCAAACAATTGATCGAGCGCTTCGATCTCGATGCGGATGCGGACGCGCAGCACTTCGGCATCGGCATCAAAGAGATTTGGGAAGTGCCCACTGACAAACACGAGCCGGGCTTTGTCCTGCATAGTGCGGGCTGGCCGCAGCCGTTGTTCGATACCGGCAACACGGGCGGCGCATTCCTCTATCACATGGGAAACAACCAAATATCGATCGGTCTCATCATCGATCTTTCATACCGCAATCCGTTCTTATCGCCTTTCGACGAGTTTCAGCGCTACAAACATCATCCCGTGGTACGGCGCTTCCTCGAGGGCGGCAAGCGCATTTCATATGGCGCGCGGGCTATCTGCAAAGGCGGGCTAAACTCGCTGCCGAAGATGATCTTTCCGGGCGGCGCGTTGATCGGCTGCGAGTTGGGGACGCTGAATTTCTCGAAGATCAAGGGCAGCCATACCGCCATGAAGTCGGGGATGCTCGCTGCTGAGGCGGTCGGTGCGGCGCTGCTCGGGGAGCCTTCGCCGGGCCGCGAATTGCATGGGTATGTCGACGCATTCAAGAAGAGCTGGCTGTACGAGGAATTATTCCGCAGCCGAAATTTCGGCGCGGCGTTTCACAAATTCGGCACTGTTTTTGGCGGGGCGTTCAATCTGCTCGATCAGAATGTTTTCGACGGGAAGATACCACTCACCTTGCATGATCGCCAAGCCGACCATGCTTGCCTGGAGACGGCGGGAAAATCGCAGCCTATCGCCTACCCGAAACCGGACGGCAAACTCAGCTTCGATAAGCTCTCGTCGGTGTTTCTGTCGAATACGAATCACGAGGAGCATCAGCCTTGCCATTTGAAATTGGCCGATCCGAGCGTTCCCGTGCAAAAGAACCTTCCTCTGTACGCGGAGCCCGCGCAGCGGTATTGTCCTGCGGGTGTCTATGAGGTGGTGAAGGGCGAGGGCGGAAAGGAAGCGTTTCAGATCAATGCGCTAAATTGCGTTCATTGCAAAACGTGCGATATCAAGGACCCTTCGCAGAACATCACCTGGGTGCCGCCGGAAGGCGGCGGCGGCCCCAACTACGTGAATATGTAGCTATGCAGCGGTAGCCGCCAATCCGCGGCGCAATTTTTGCAAAGTACCGGCGCATGGGGAGTCGGACAATCATGGCCGGTGTTCACTCAACCAGGAGATCAACATGTTGGACCATGTATCGATCGGCGTGCGCGACCTTGCAAAATCCAAAGCGTTCTACGATTCGGCGCTCGAGGCGATCGGTTATCGCTGTTTGCGTTCGAGCGAGGACATGCTGGGCTACGGCGCCGACAGCGTGCAGTTGTGGATATCGCCCACCGATCACCCGGTCGATCCCGATATGCGAACGGGCCTGCATTTTTGCTTCGCGGCGCCGACGAGCGCCAGCGTCGATGCGTTCCACGCGAAGGCGCTAGCGGCTGGCGGCCGTGACAATGGCGGGCCTGGATTGCGAACCGAGTATCGGCCCGACTATTACGCGGCGTTCGTCATCGATCCCGACGGATATCGGCTCGAAGCGTATTGCAGCGTGAAGTAATGGCGGTGATCGCCCACGGCGCGGTCACGCCGAGGGCGCCACTTCCTCGACATGCGCCTCAACGTGCCGGCGCCGGCCCGCGGCATAACCGAACCATCCCGATACGAGGCAAACGCCGACGCAAAGCGCCGCCAGGCTGTATAGCGAACCCGTGGCGTGCAGCAGCGATCCGGCAATGAAGGGGCCGCTCGACGCCAGGAGGTAGCCGATGCCCTGCGCCATGCTCGACAGCTGGGCGGCGACGTGCGAATCGCCCGAGCGCAAGCCGATCACGGTCAGCGCCAGCGTGAACGAACTGCCTTGCGCGACGCCGAGCAGCAGCGCCCACACCCACATCGTCGGGAGCGGAGCGAAGAAACAGCCCACGAGGCTTACGCCCGTGAGCGCCAACGCGCCGAGATTGATCATGCGTTGATCGCGAAGGCGGGCCAACACGAACGGCAACAGCAGTGATGCAGCTGCCTGCGTCATCACGCTCAGCGATAACATCAGCCCGGCATCGACCGCGCTCATTCCGCGCGTACGCAATACGGTGGGCAGCCAACCGAACACGATATAGGCGAGCGACGATTGCGAGCCCATGAACAGCGTGATTTGCCATGCAAGCGGGTCTCGCCACAAGCCGCGAACGTGACGTTTCGTCCTTCCCATTTGCGTTTGCGCGGGCGGCAGTTGGGAAGACCATACCAGCATGGCCAACGCTGCCGGTATCGCCCATAGCGCCAAGGCCCAGGCCCACGCATTGGCGCTCGAATCGCCGAGGAAGTGCGCGACGAAGTTAGCCGCCGGCGCCGTGACGGCAGCAGCGGCCGCCGCACCCGCGCACATCGCCGCGCTATAAAGGCCGGTCATAAACGCCACATGATCGGGAAAGTCTCGCTTCACGACGCCGGGCAACAGCACGTTCATTAAACCGATCGAAAAACACGAGAGGATTTGGCCGAGATACAGCGCCTCCCACGAAGGAACGATGCGCAACGCTGTGCCCGCGGTCAGCAATACGAGCAGGACGAGCAACGCTCGCTCGCTGCCCAGACGGCGGGAGAGCATCGGTGCGAGCGGGCCGAACAAGCCGAAGCAGAGCGACGGGAGCGTGGTCAGCACGCTGGCGCCGGCGGGCGAGAGATGCGTCGCTTTGGCCGCTTCGAGCAGGATGGGACCTACGCTGGTAATGGGCGTGCGTAGGGAAAACGCGATCAGGGCGAGGCTTGCCGCGAGGACAAGGCTGTGCGTGCGGGAAGGGTGGGAAACGGTCACTGCTGCAAAAATTTGTCGGGTTGCGAAGGTTGGGCGACGACATTGTACTGGGCGGGCGGCGAACCAGCGGCGAACGACAGCCTTCGAATCATGCCAAACCACGCTGAGCATCGAGCGTTTCCA
>Ga0157369_10005902_pt1 | contig 14226 bp, 14 predicted proteins | sample C25metaG_FD_113461 | JGI IMG/M metagenome (GOLD analysis project Ga0157369, IMG submission 113461) | Corn rhizosphere microbial communities from Kellogg Biological Station, Michigan, USA - C2-5 metaG | ecosystem: Host-associated > Plants > Roots > Rhizosphere > Soil | place: USA: Michigan...
CGGCGAAGAGCTGTGCGTAAGCCAGCGCGGCAGTTTCGAGACCACACCGGGGCCGGCTAGCGGCGCGACATAGCTATACGACAACTGGCCGCCGTTGCCGGCACTGGTCTCCTTCGCTACTTCCGAGTGCCGGTCCGCGACCGTAACCTGATGTCCGGCCCGGCTCAGATAATACGCACTCGAGAGACCAATGACGCCTGCACCGAGGATCAATATCCGCATACCGCCGCGCTCGCTTTTCTTGGGGGTTGGTGGAAGGCCCCATGCCGCGGATGCGTCATCAGCCCGTTGAACGGACTGTACGGCGCCGTCGGCGTACCGGATTGCATCGATCTGCCGGAAAGTAGAAGAATCGCGACAGGCGCGTGAAGACACGACAGTCGGCATCGAGCCGACCGGCGGCGTTCAGATGGCGCCGCTGCCCCGCGGCGCGCGCAGCTTGCCGGGTGTCACGCCGTACGCCTCGCGAAAGACGCGGATGAAATGAGCCGCGTCGGCAAAGCCGCATTCGTAGCCGATGTCCGTGATTTTGCGGCTCGTATTGACCAGCATCCAACGCGCGTAACGTAACCGCATCCGGCGGTAAAACTCGTTCGGCGATGTGTTCATCTCGGTCATGAACGCCCGTTCGAGATTGCGCACGCTGGTGCCGATCATCTTTGCAATGACAGCGATATTGAGCGGCGCCTCGAAGTTTTCTTCCATCAATAGCACCGCGTGGCGCACAGCTGCATCTTCGACCGACAGGTACCCGAGCGCCGCGCGCCGCTCGACGAAAGACGAGCCACCCCGGCGGCTTACCGTCATCTGATGAATCACCTTCGACGCACGGTCGGGACCGCAATGCAGGCTGATCAGGCGGGCTGCCATTTCCACCACGGAAATGCCGCCCGCGCAGGTTATCCGGGCGCCATCGATCAGATAATCGGCGTGCGTCGATACACGCAGAGTGGGAAACATGCGCCTGTAATCGTCGAGGTGGAAGCTATGCGCGCAGGCGACATGGTTTTCCATCAGACCCGCGCGCGCTAGCACGAAGCTACCGGTGCATATGCCGACGAGCGGAATGCCGGCCTCGGCGGCCTGCTTCAGATACTCCCAATAGTGTCGGTCGACCTGATCGAGATACGGCAGCAGGCCTCCGATCACAACGAGGTAGTCGAATTGCGCGACATCCGGAAACGTGGATTGCACCTGTACCGGGATGCCGCAACTGGCTTCGATCGATTCGCCCTGCGCGCCGACAATCGTCCACAGACAGCGCAGCTGGCGGCTCTGATCGCCGCGGTCCGCTGCGTGACGCAGCGCATCGCAGAGGCCGCCGAGCGACAGCATCGGAAAGCGCGGCCACAGCAGAATTCCGACGCTCAGTTCCGCGCCCGAACGGCTTGGACGAACCTGAACGGTATGTGGCAACGCATCCAGTCGTTCGACCAACTGCTGGGCGGAGTGAGTCGCCAAGGTGGGATCGTCGGCAGCCGGCATGGCGAACTCCTAGGTAGACAGCATCGATTATAGGGTGGCGCAATGGCGACTCATAGCGATGCGGGCTTGCCGCAATTCTTCTATTTTTCGGCAGATCGATGCAATCCCTACGCATTGTGGCTGCATAAATTCAAACCGGCTAACGAACGACACCGCGCTTCCCGTGCGAACCATCGGACGAAGGCAGCAGGAACAGCGCCCGTGTTGCAACAAGCGGACGGGCGTTTCCATCGGCGGACGGCCTTTGTCGTTCGTTTCAGCCAACCACAACTTTTTCAGGTGAAGCATGAGCATAAGCACAGCGTTGGGCCGCGGCATGGCGACGGTCGGCATTTTGGGGACGTTGGTGGCGGCTGCAGTAGGCGTCGCCCGTGCCGACGAGACGGTGAAGATCGGGGAGGCCGCGCCCGTGACGGGACCGGCTTCGTATCTTGGCAAGGACACCGAGAACGGCGCCCGCCTCGCTATCGAGGAGATCAACGAGAAGGGCCTCGTGATCGGCGGAAAGAAGGTGACCCTGGTCTTCGACGCGCAAGACGACGCCGGCGACCCACGTCAGGCCACCCAGGTTGCGCAGAAGCTGGTGGACGACAAGGTTGTTGCCGTGGTCGGCCACATGCAGTCCGGCTCCACGATTCCGGCATCGAAGATATATAGCGACGCGGGTATCGTGCAGGTGTCTCCGTCCGCGACGAATCCGGCCTATACGCAGCAAGGATTCAAGACCGCGTATCGGGTGGTCGCGACCGACGCGCAGCAAGGCCCGACCCTTGCCGACTATGCGGCGAAAACGCTGAAAGTGAAGACGGTGGCCATCGTCGACGACGCGACCGCCTACGGCCAAGGTCTCGCCGTGGAATTCGAAAGGCAGGCGAAAGCTGACGGCATCACCGTGCTGTCGCACGATGCAAGCACTGACAAGGCCGTGGATTTCCGCGCGATTCTGACGAAGATCAAGGGCGAAAAACCGGACGCCATCATGTACGGCGGACTCGACGGCACGGGCGGCCCCTTCGCGAAACAAGCGAAGCAGTTGGGCATAACAGTGAAAGTGCTGGCCGGCGACGGATTGTGTGCCGAAGACCTCGCAAAACTCGCTGGCGATGCAGCCGACGACGTGATTTGCTCGATTGCTGGCGCCCCGTTGCTGAAGATGAGCGGTGGGCCGGCATTTGTCGAACGCTATAAGAAGCGCTTCGGCTACGCGCCGGTTCTGAACTCACCGTTTGCGTACGACGCGGTAGGTGTCATCGTCGATGCGATGAAGCGCGCGCAATCGACCGATGCCGCAAAGATCCTCGCGGCGATGCCTGCGACCGATCATGAGGGGGTGCTTGGCAGAACGCAATTCGACTCGAAAGGCGATCTGCAGCATGGTGTGATTTCGCTCTACAAGTATGTTGATGGGAAGCAGGCGTTGCTCGGTGTCGTTGAGAAGTAGGCGGGTTCTAGTCGCGCTTGTTGTATTTGAATGGTCTCCGGTCGGTGGTTGGTCTGCGGTGCAGGGGCTTGGCTCCTGTGCCGCTTTTTTATGGAACTGCGCGGCCTTGCGATGTTCTTCCCTTCAGTAATCGGGATTGTGGCCGTACTGTTCAAACCTTCGGTACCTTCCCCAATCCGAGCTTTTCGATTGCCTCGTACGCGTCGATCACCATCGTCGCGATCTCGCCCACGGTGACACGCAATCCTGTCGCGCGGGAGCGCATGTGTTCATAGGCTTCGTTCTCGGTAAGCCGCTGCGCCTCCATCAGGATACGCACGGCCTTTTCGACATGGCGCCGCGCCTTGATCGCCTCCTCCAGCTTGCCGATCTTGTTTTGCAGCCGTTGCTGGTAGCCCGACGAGGCCCGGGCGAGCATGAGCGTGCTCAGGATCCCGCTGGAACGGTACGGCTTCGTGATCACGCCGTGCGCCTGCGTGTCCACGAGCATTTTCAGGGCGGTGGGATTCTCGTAGTCGGACAAGGCGATCAGCGTCGCGTTCGTATCGGCCGCACACCAATTGCCAGCGCATCGAAGCTCCGGTCCCACCAGAAAAAATATGACGTCGGCATCCGCCGGCAACTGAGAAGGAAACGGCCAGATGACGCGGACCGGGCAGCCGATCCGGCGCAACTGCTCCTCCAAGACGCTTCGGTCGTCGCCCGGCGGATGGATGACGGCCGCGCGCAGCGAGCGCAGATCATCGAATAAGCGACGCGCGCTCGTCATGAACGTTCCCCGTCAAGCCAGAATTCGGCTAGGCCGTACGCGGTTAGATAGGGATCCGGTTTGACGGGCCCGCTGCTCTCCCATACGACATCGAACCTGCCGTCCGATCTGCAAATCGCGATGCGCGGCGTCAAGACAGCGTGGTTGTTGCCGGGATCGATCCTAAGCAGGCCTTCCGGCGAATCGAATTCCACCTCATGAACGGCTTCGACCAGTCTCGCCGTATCGAGCGTTTGCGCCCGCGCAAGCGCCCGGGCGAATAGATGCACTTGGTTGTAAGCCATCTCGGACCACATGCTGGCCGGCTCGTCTCCGAATCGCGTGCGCCACGCATTCAAATAGCGGCGATTGCTCTCGTTGTCCAGCGTATTGACATAGCTGGCGGAAACGATATGCCCGCCGCACAGTTCCGGGCCGATCATACGAATCTCGCCTTCGGTCATGGTCAGGCTGGCGATGGGATGACGCGTCGGATCGAAGCCCCGTTCGCGGTACAACTTGTAGAAAGTCCGCGCCCCGCGGCCAATCAGCGTCGAAAAAACCACATCCGGGCCGACGGATTCGATCTCGTCGATGACGGATTTTAGCGACGCCGGATCGGCATCGCTCGGCAGGTAGACTTCGTCGACGACTTCCCCTCCGTGGTCTTCCACTATGTCTCGAATGATACGGTTGGATTCACGCGGATAGATGTAATCGGCGCCGACAAGAAAAAACCGTCGCCCGACGTTGCGCAGCAGCCAGGCCGCGAGTTGCATGCTGTTCTGGTTGGGCACCGCGCCGGTGTAGATCACGTTTGGCGAATACTCGAATCCCTCATAGATCGAGCAATACCACAATAACGCGTTATTGCGCTCGATCACCGGTAACACGGCCTTCCGGCTCGACGAAGTCGAACACCCGAAAATGACCGTCACATCGTCTTCCTGCAGCATGCGCGTGGCAAGGCGGCGGTATTCGTCCGCGTCTCCCTTGGGATCGTAGACCACCGGATCGAGCAGGCGCCCTGCGACGCCGCCCGCCGCATTGATTTCCTCGATCGCGAGAACGGTACCGAAGAAGTGCTCCGATTCGGTTACCGAGGTCACGCCCGCCCGCGAATACAAAACGCCGATGCGCCATTGCTCGTCGCGCCCGTTGCTCGCAGGTTGGCTTTCCTTAGTCATGAAGCAACTCCCTGATTCAAGAACGATACGCCGCAATCGCGCGTTCCGCGAAAGCCGCGGCACTCAGGCATCGTGCGTCGTCCCACGGACGGCCGATGATCTGCACGCCGATCGGTCCCCCTCGTTCGCCAAGCAATCCGGGGACGCTGACGCACGGACATCCGAGTAGCGTCCAATTCCGATTGAACGAGGGGTCGCCCGTGGAATCGAATCCCACCGGCGCCTCGTCGGGCGCGCTCGGTGTCAGGAGCGCGGTGACACCCTCGAACAACTGCGCGAGCCTATCCTTGGCATGCCCCATCAAGGCGCACGCCTTCGCGTATGTCGCCGTGTCCACCGAGCTCGCCCGATCCATGAATCCCGCAAGGATGGGCGACAAGTCGTTTCGATGATGATCGTACTCGTATCCCAACGCGCGCCACGCCTCGTAGCTTTGAATCGTGTCGTGCGCGTCGATCAAATCGGCCATCCAAGAATCGAAGCGAATCCGCTTCACACGACCACCCGCCCCTTCGATCGCTGCAATAGCGACATCCAGCACGGCGCTCGCGTTTGCGGATGCCTTCGTCCATGGATAGCTTTCCGGAATGCCAAATGCTGGCATGTCGCCCACATCGCCGACCGCGAGTTGACGCCCCGACAAGGCCTGAGCCAAGTACGCCACGTCGAGCACGCCCGCGGCAAAAAGGCCTACCGTGTCGAACGACCACGAGAAGCACTTCATACCGACCGTCGATAGCAATCCGAACGTGGGCTTATACCCGGCGATCCCGCAAAACGACGCGGGGCGGATGGTTGAGCCGCCCGTCTGCGAGCCGATCGCGAATGGCACCATGCCGGCTGCCACGGCGGCCGCTGATCCCGCCGACGATCCCCCAGGCGTTCGCTCCATGTCGTACGGATTGCGCGTAGCAGTCGGCGCCATATACGCGAACTCGCTGGTTGTCGTCTTACCGACGATGACCGCGCCGTTCCTGCGTAACAGCGTGACGATGGCGGCATCGGATTTGGGCTGATGTCCGGCATATATCGGCGATCCGTAACTCGTCGACAAATCGTGGGTGTCGTAGATATCTTTCACCGCAACCGGAATACCGGCCAAAGGCCCCGACGCAGCGGCGCCGTTCGCCATTGCGGCCTCGCGCCGCATCACGGCAGTCATCGCGTTGATTTGAGGATCGACTTCGTCGATGCGCGCGAGCGAGTCGAGCACCATGGCGCCAGGCTCACGAGAAGCGTCACCGGCTCCAAGCGCGAGTTTCAATCCCGAGACAGGCTGATAAAGAGAATGGGCGATCATCGGATTCAGGTTTCCTGTTTTGGGCAATCAGACGCACAAGTGACCGAAGATCGATTCCGCCGCGCCTTCATCCTTCGCATCGCCGTGGTCGACGATCTCGCCTTGCTTCAAGATGGCGTAGCGGTCCGCGACCTTCAGTGCGAACGGAACGTGCTGTTCGACGAGCAAAAGCGTCGTGCCGCGACGGTTGCGCTCCCACAGCAGCGCTTGCGCAAGGCGATCGATGACCGAAGGTTGCAGGCCTTCCGTGATCTCATCGAGCAGGATGACCGAGGGCCGCATCATCAATGCTCTGGCAACCAGTAGCATTTTCTGCTCTCCGCCGGAGAGCGTTCCGGCGAACTGCTTGAGACGACTCTTGAACACGGGAAAGATCGGCTCGATTTCCGCGAAGCGCTCGTCGAAGACGGATACCTTCGGCAGCCCGAGCCGCAGATTGTCGCGGATGCTGAGGTCCTGAAACAGCGCGTGCTCCTGCGGCGCATAGGCGATTCCGGCCCGCGCGATTTGGTGCGACGGCGCATGAGTGATGTCGAGCCCGTTCACCTGGATCGTCCCCGATTTCTTCGGCAAATAACCCATGATCGTCTTGAGCAAGGTCGATTTGCCCATGCCGTTCTTGCCGAGCAATGCGACGGCCTCGCCGCCCGACACCGTCATCGATAGCTTGCGCAGCACGATCGAGGCCTTGTATCCGCTGGTCACGTCCTGCAAGTTCAATGCGATAGCGCTCATGATGGCTCCCCGTGATTGGCGGATCCGTGGCCGGCCGCAGACTGCGGCGTCCCCGCATAGATCGTTTTGACGAGCTCCGAATTGACGACTTCATCGAAGCTGCCTTGCATCACGATGCGACCGTGATGAAGGACCACGATCCGCGTGGCGATCTCGGCGACAAAATCGAGATCGTGTTCGACGAGCAGACAGCAGAGCCGATATCGATGGGCCAGCGAGGCAAGGACACTCCCGATCTGAGTGCGTTCGGTCTTGGTCAACCCCGCTGTCGGTTCGTCGAGCAGAACGATGCGCGGTTCCAGCGCCAGTACCATGGCGAGCTCTAGCGCTTGTTGCTCACCGTGCGACAGATCCTTCGCAACGGTGCCGAGCTTCCGGTCGAGGCCCGTCGCGCGAACGATTTCAAGCGCATAGGGCGGTAGCGCCAGCGAGTTCGAGCGCCGAAACAGCGAAGGCTGCTCGATAAGCGTACCCGCGATCCGCAGGCATTCCGCGACCGTCAGGCTATCGAAGATATTGGCATTCTGGAATTTGCGGCCCAACCCGAACCGCACGCCGCGGTCCGGCGGGAGTTGCTTAATATCGTTGCCGCACAGCACGACTCGTCCCGCGGAACGTTCGGCGCCGTCGCTCATGCAACGCATCAATGTGGTCTTGCCGGCGCCGTTCGGGCCGATCAAACCGACCAACTCGCCGGCATCGGCATACAGATCGATACCCTGCAGCACCTTCAGGCTGCCGAAATGCTTTGCGACGTCGTTCATTTGCAGCGCAGGTTCTGAGGCCCCCTGCGCGGACCGCGCTTGCACGGCTCGCTCGACCAGGATCGGTTGTGCGCCGGCGCCGGCCAGCCTACGGAATGGCCTCGCGAGCAACGGCACAAGCCCCTGTGGAAGCAAGACGATGACGGCCACGAACGCAGCGCCGAGAATCAATTGCCACGCGAACGGCAAGCTGCCGCTGAGGTACGACGTCACGACATTGATCAAGAGCGCGCCGACGACCGGCCCCCACAGGGTGCCTCGGCCGCCGAGCGCCACCCAGATGATCAATTGCGTGCCGAGAACGAACCCGGTGAGTTCCGGCGCGACCACCCCGCTAAACGCGCCGTAACCAAAGCCCGCGACACCGGCAACGATCGCCGCCACGATCAACAAGACGATCTTGACGAGCGACGTATCGATACCGAGGTACTGGCAGCGCGACTCGTTGTCGCGAATCGCCACCAGTGTGCGGCCGCCGTCGCTGCGCACGAAGAACCAGGCTAGCGTTGCGATGATCAGCAAGCCCGCACCCGCGATTCCATACCATGCCTGAAGCGACAGGTCGAAGGTTTCATACCCCGTCAGGCCTGAGCTCGAACCCGTCCACTCGCCGCCCGACAACAGCAATTGGGACAGCACGATCGGCAGCACGAGCGACATGACGGTCGCGAAGAAAGGCGATGCGCCGCGGTAGAAGGACAGCCAGCCGAGCACTGCGGCGACGGCCGCGGCCACCGCGATCGCCACGCCGAGTCCCAGCAAGACGTAGCTCGGCGAAAACCCGCCATGCGTGAAGACGAGACCCGCCGCGTAAGCGCCAATGCCGAAAAAGGCCGATTGACCGAACGTCAGATAACCCGTATAGCCCCAGAGCACATCCACGGTCACCGCAACGATCGAGAAGAAGAACGCTTGAATCAGGACGTTCAGCAGATACGTGCCGAACAGGAAAGGACCGGCGATTAGAAGCGCGATCGCCGGCCCGCCGACCAGGAGCAATCCGCGAATGTGCCGCATCCGATTGTCGGCCGCGCGCTGTCCGATGCCGACATTGCCCGGCGACGCAGTAACCTTAGCCATGCGAGAACCCCTGCGGACGGATACGCAACGTAAAAGCAGCGAGCACAGCGATGGTCAGGCCGCCCAATACCGGGCTGACGAAGGTACTGACCAGCACTTGGCATGCGCCGAATACCAGGCACGTGGCCAGCAGGCTCACCATCGAATATCCCGCCACCATCACTAGCATGAAAGCATTGATCAGATAAGCCAGTCCCATGTTCGGCTCGACGCTGGATAGCGGTGTCATCAACGCTCCGGCCAGGGAGCCGAGCGCGGCGCCGAGGCTGAAGGTGATGAAGCGAATCCGGCCGGAATGAATTCCGAGCCCGCGCGCCAGGTCCTCGTTCATGATGACCGCGCGGGTCTTGACGCCGAAGCGTGTGCCGGAAAGCAGCGCGGTCAAAAGCAAGCACAAGCCCGCGGCGATCGGAACCAACAGCAAGCGGTAGGCCGAATATTCGATGCCTGCGACCGAAATGGCCCCCTTCAGCGGTGTTTCGACAAACTGCACCTCGCGACCGAACGCCATGACGATGAGCTGGCCGATCACGATCCCGAGCCCCCATGTGGCGAGAATCGCATCGAGCGGGCGCTTATACAGAGGCCGCACGATCACTTGTTCGACCAGCATGCCGACTGCCACGCCGACGACCAGTGCGAGCGGTAGCCCGACCCAAGGATCGAGCTTCAATTGCGTCACGACGAAGCTGGCATAGGCGCCCATCGTCAGCAGAGCGCCATGCGCGAAGTTGACGATTTTCATCACGCCGAAAATCACCATCAACCCGGCAGTCACGATAAAAAGGATCGCCGCGGTCGTTAAAACGTCCAGTGCCAAAACCATGTCCGTCTCCGGTTCACGTTTGCCCGCACAACCTATCGAAGGACGAGCAAGCAAACGTGCGATCTCAAATCCTTACTTGATATTCGGGCATTGCTTGCCCGGGTCGACATTCGTGAATGTCTGAAGGATCTTCACCGAGCCGTCCGTCTGAATTTGCCCGAGCCGCATCGCAAGCGGCGTGTGGCGGCTCTCGTCCATTTTTACAGGACCGCGCGGCCCGTCGAACGACACCTGCCCGAGTGCCTTGATGACCTTATCGGGATCCGTCGTGCCGGCCTTTTCGACCGCTGCCTTGTAGAGGAAAAACGCTTCGTATTGCGGCTCCGAAAGTTCATTCGGTGTCTTCATGTTTTTGCCGAAGCGTTTGCGCATCGCATCGAGAAACTTATCGTTCGCAGGCGTACCGATACTCGTCAGGTAGGAGCCGGACATATAGATGCCCGTGGCGACGTCCCCCATGCTCTTCGCGGTACCTTCATCGATGGCCAGGTTGCCGTAGGGCAGCGTCAGCCCAGACGCCTTCAATTGCTTGGCCAAGGCGACGTTGGGCGCGCCGCCGGCTGTCGCACTGATCAGCGCGTCCGGGTGAGCCGAGCGGATCTTCGAGAGGATCGGCGTCCAGTCCGTGCCGTCGATCGGCAAGTATTCTTCGCCGATCACCGTTCCGCCGTGCAGCGTGATGTATTTCGCCGTGAAGTCGAGCATGCCGCGCCCGAAGGCGTAATCGTTGCCGACGAGATAAAAGGTCTTCGCGCCTTTGCTTTTCTCGAAGTAGTCGACCACCGGCGCAACCTGCTGGTCCGGCACCCAACCGTTGACGTACATCCATGGGCTGCAAGACTTGCCCTCGTAAAACGACGTATAGATGAACGGTTTCTTTCCCCGGGCCACGATGGGCAGCGCCGCGTTGCGGGCCGCACTGGTTTCCATCGAAATGACGGCATCGACGTTCTTCTGGAAGACCAGCGTGTCGTACGCCTTTTGCGCGCCGACGGCGCCGGACGCGTCATCCGCGATCTCCAGCTGAACTTTTCGCCCGAGAATGCCGCCTGCCGCGTTGATTTCGTCGACGGCAAGCTGCGACGACTGCACGACTGCAGGCGCGACCACGCTGTTGGCGCCGGACAAACCCACGGCAACGCCGATCTTGATGGGTTCCGCGGCGCATGAAGCGGTGCTCGACGCCAGCGCAGCCACGACCATGCTGACAGCGCCGATGAGAATCTGTAGTTTGGACGGTTTCATAGTGTCTCCTTCACGTATCGTAGGATTGGATTCAGAATCATGCGGACATCGTTGGCTCGCTTATGCGGGCGGGGAAGTCCAGCCAGTGCCCAGCATTGGGTCGTACACGTCGGAGCGCCGGTCGCGCAGTACGTGATTGAATGCGTTCAGCGTTCGCCCGGACCGCGCCCGCTCCAGATCGAGTGCGGCATACAAGATTTCCTCGCGGTCGCAACTGGACGGGCCGGCCATGGGCCATCCGTCGGCTCCCACGATCAAGCTCTGGCCGATAAAGGGCTGGCCGCGCTCCGTGCCGATCCTATTCGCGCAAGCGATCATCAGACCATTGCTATGCGCCGCGGCCATCGTGAGTGTCGTAGCCATCGCTGTTCGATCGCCCGGCTGCCCTGGCATCGGAACCCAGTTCGTCGGGACGCAGACGATGTCGGCGCCTTGCGTGGCAGCCAACCGATAGACCTCGGGAAACCATCCGTCGTAGCAGATGGCGATCGAGATCCGCCCCAAAGGGGTATCGAAGACCGGTACGCCGAGATTGCCAGGTTCGAAGAAACGGTTTTCGTCGTTCCAAAGATGGAGTTTTCGGTACGTCCCGATCGTTCCTGACGGACCGATAAAAACGGCCGAATTGAAGAGCCGGTTGTCCACCCGTTCTGCAATGCCCGCAACGATATGAATCCCGAGCCGTCGTGCCACATCCGCCCAAATCCGAGTCGTCATGCCGTCCGGCAATGCTTCCGAGAGCGCGAACGCTTCATCTCTGTCCGCAAAGACATACCCCGTGTTGGCTAGCTCCGGCAATACCACCAGGGAGGCGCCATTGCGTGCCGCCTCTTCGATGTAGCGAACCGAACGCTCGACGTTTTCTCGCTTTTCGCCGACGTGGGGCTCCATCTGTATGCAAGCGACGACGGGGCTGGTGCTCGCCTGCTCGGGCGGAGCGTGCTGCTTGATTTCCAATTTTGTTCTCCAAAAGCAAAAAGCCCCCGAACTGGCGTAGTACGCAAGTTCGGGGGCTGCATAGCCTTCCATATGTAGCGCGGCATCGTTGCCGCTGATCGCCCTTGAAACCAGGCAATCGATGGTGCAAATTTACGAGGCCCGTATTCGGCCGTCAATCACATCTCTCGAACTCTAGGGAAAGCACCTACGACGGCCTGCACGATATGATCGCTACGCGCACTCGTCGATTTGTCGCCCACCTGGGCAGATTGGTATCCGACGAAGGTATCTGGAATACGCTCGAACGCGTGCGTGTGCGATACGCTACGCCTCACCGTCGGCGATACACCGGCCGCCGTGCTCTCGCTCGAACCGCCGGATATCGGACGTTCGAAGTGGCTCCTTAGTCGGTATTCTGGGCGAGTCTTGGCGAACCCATTTTGAACCATGCCTTCACGATCCTTCCATTCTCTATTTGATAGATCGCCAGCACGTCGATTTCGCCAGCGCCGTCGGCAAACGTGCGCGTGACCACCTCCTGATCGACTACAACATTATCGACCACACTACGCTTGATCAGCTTGCCGTGCAGATTGGGCTCGTTGAATCGAGTGACGTGGCGCTCGCGTAAAGTGCAAGACTCAGCCTTGCGCAAAGTAGACGTCGCCGCTTCGACGCCTCAATCTAGTGGGCTCCTATCCAATAAACGAGCCATCCGCATGGCCCCCACCGTTCTATTAAGTCTTGTTTTCTGGTGAGGTACACGGTTGTCCCATGGTTGTTGTAAGGGATTACCTTTCCATTTTGGAAATTAGGGGATCGAGGCGCAGGTAAAATGTTTTGATTGTAGCTCTCTACGTTCCAAGCTTGGCTGGCGATAACAATCAGCAAGGTCGCGAAGTAAAGGGGCGTTACCTGCGTCTTCCTTGGGGCGTTCATCGACATCCTTCTTGTCTTCAAATGCAATGCCATAACAGTAGGAACACTGTCTGAATTGTCGACCATCTTTGCAGCGCTGTCTAATGTCCGGAATTGACCGATCCCGGAAATCGGAGCCCGCAGACCATCGCGTGTCGCCGAGATGGCCCGAGTTTCCGGGGCCGGCCCCAAGCGGCCGGTCGCCCTGGTGGAAGCCAGATGTCCGCTTCCGAAGGTGGGGCCGTCGTACGAGGGTTCGCCTGGCGGTCTCGGAGGACGACGTGTCGTCGCCGATTTGCGCCGAAATGATCCGCGTTGAATCGTTACAATCACCCCGTTGAGTTCCTCCTTCGGAAGTACCGAGTGCGAGACATTCTGACGTCCTGGTTTTGGAGCGGCGATTCCATTCGCAGTCGACGCGTGAGCGACATCGTTTTATCAGGCACGGTCGACGTGCCTGTGCCGTCTGCACGCGTACTTGCGGATTGGGATAGGGAGACGTCGTCGCGGCTCGTCCTGGAACCCGGGGACGTCGAGGTGATGCCTTTGGCACGAACGCAAGCGCGCTGGCCCGACTACAAGCGCTGCGTGCAGGCAATGTCCGACTGGACGGGCGCGCTTGGACTGTCCAACGTACTTGCCTCCAGTGACGTGGCCCTGATGGCCTGTCGTGGCGCGAGGTACCACCATGACGGTGCCCAATATGGCGGTGCGGCCTTTTGCAATCTCTTCCTGAGCGAGGACAAGGGGCTCGACTTGCATTTTCCCTCTACAGGCCTTCGCATTCCTCTAACTCGAGGAACAGCCGTGATATTCGATACTGGCCACCCTCATGGCGTCATTCAACGACGCAGCAGCGGTTTTAGTATGGCCGACTTCGGGCCAGACCAGGATTGCATCCAAATATTCCTGACGTGGGAGCTTCCGATTGAAGACGCCGATGTCGCGCGCGCGCTCGAGGTGGCATTCGATATCGACACTTCGGCCTCGCCGCAACGGGATGAAGAGCAGGTCTTGTTGAACGGCGCACCGGCTGCTGTGTGCCCGGAATCTGGTCGCTGGTACCGGGTTGACTGATCGCCCGCGTCACCGATCGGCGACGCACGACCCACTGCCGTCATTCGCCTCCCAAGTGGCTCAACGGTAGGTATTCGCGCGAAGCAGTCACTCGGTTCGGCTACTCGCCGACAGCACCTCAGCCGAAACTGGCATTTAAGTCGCTACATCTCGACGGCGCGCCGGCGCACGCCCAACCATCCGTCATTCGTCGCCACTGGATTGTTGGGCGCTAATGGCTCATCGCGTCGGTAACGATCCGAGCCTCAAAGTCCCAACTCGCTCAGCCCCGGATGATCGTCCGGCCGACGGCCCAAGGGCCAGTGATACTTGCGCTCCGATTCCTTGATCGGCATGTCGTTGATGCATGCATAGCGACGTTGCATGAGACCATCCTCGCCGAACTCCCAGTTCTCGTTGCCGTAGGAGCGGAACCAGTTGCCCGAGTCGTCGTGCCATTCGTAGGCGTAGCGCACGGCAATGCGATTGCCGCCGAACGCCC
>Ga0157369_10005906_pt1 | contig 14223 bp, 11 predicted proteins | sample C25metaG_FD_113461 | JGI IMG/M metagenome (GOLD analysis project Ga0157369, IMG submission 113461) | Corn rhizosphere microbial communities from Kellogg Biological Station, Michigan, USA - C2-5 metaG | ecosystem: Host-associated > Plants > Roots > Rhizosphere > Soil | place: USA: Michigan...
ACCTTGCTGTCGACTTCGGTCGCGTAGAGGCCAAGCCACGGCCGCGGCGGATGGTTGGGTTTGCCGAGCATCAGCAGATCGTCATAGATCGGCTTCAAGAGATCGATCGGCACATGCATGTTGAGATGCTCGGGCGTGCCCTTCTCACCGCCTTGCTGCAGATGGAGCGAGCCGATGCCGAGGAGCTCGCCATCGCCGCCGATCAGCGCGGTGCCGCCCCAATTGGGATGCGCCGGCGCGGTGAAGAGCGCGTCGTCGACGAGATATTCCCAATAGCCGGTGAATTCCTGCTTCGCCGCGATCTTTGCCGAGATCGCATGCTTGCGCCCGCCCCCGCCGGCGACCACGACCCGATCCCCGGGCCGCGCCGTGGCGGAATGGCCAAGCTTTATGGCCGGCAGCTTCATCCGGCCGAGCGCCTGGATCAGGCCAAAGCCGGTTTCCTGGTCATAGGCCAAGACATGGCCGGGCAGCGCCCGGCCATCGGAGGTATTGAGCCAGATCGTCTCGGCCTCGGTGATGAGGTAGCCGATCGTCAGGACCACGCCGTCCTCGCGGATGATGACGCCGTTGCCGGCGCGCTCGGTGCCGAGGGTCTGCGCGGTATAGCCATCGGACGGAATGGTCGCGCGCACCGTCAGGCAGGATGCAAGCGCCTGATCGAGATCGAAATTCCAATCCTCCTGCCTGGGTTGGGCGTGCTGCGGAATTTCCCAATCGCTCGCCGATGACATGCCGGACTCCCTGATTGGCGACGCCTTGATTATACACCAGCGCTGGCCGAGGGAAGAAACGGACGGCTAGCCGTCCTCACCTGCATAAGCCCGCCGCTGCCGCTTGAGTTGCCCCCGCCGCGCCTTCGTGTCGCGGCGGCGGGCCTTGGACGCGGCGGTCGCCCTGGTCGGGCGGCGGATCTTGGGGCGCTCCGCCGCGCGGCGGATCAACTCAACCAGCCGCTCGAGCGCGTCCGCGCGGTTGCGCTCGCGGGTGCGAAAGCGTTCCGCCGTGATCACGATCACACCCTCGCGGCTCAGCCGGCGACCGGCGAGCGTGCGGAGGCGCTGGCGCGTCGCGTCATCGAGCGCCGGCGAGGCTTCGAGATCGAAGCGTAGCTGTACCGCGCTCGCGACCTTATTCACATTCTGGCCGCCCGGCCCGCTCGCCCGGATGAATTGTTCGACGATCTCGCTCTCATCAAGCGCAATGTGCGGCGTTACGTGGATCATCGCGACAGGCTAGCCGAGGCCGCGGCGCTTGCGAAGCCGCCGTAACACAGCCATCATCGTGAAAAGGCTGTTCTGTTTCAGGGAGGATAACGTCATGAAGCATTTTTGGGCTATCGCACCGGTTGTGGCAGCACTCAGCGCCGGGCCGGCTTTCGCGGAGACCAATACCATCACCCTCGGCACCGCGATCCAGCTTACCGGCAAGGATGCCAATACCGGCCGCTACTACCGCGACGGCTATCAATTCACGATCGACAAGATCAACGAGAAGGGCGGCATTACCGTCGGCGGCAAGAAATACAATCTGAAGCTCGCCATCCTGGACAATCAATCCGACACGAATCTCGACGTCCAGCTCTACACCAAGCTGATCACGCACGACAAAGTCGACTTCCTGCTCGGTTCCTATTCGAGCGCGTTGTTGCTGGTCGATACGTCGGTCGCCGAGAAATTCGAGATGCCGATGGTGCAAGGCGGCGGCGCCGCGAGCCAGATCTTCAGCCGCGGCTATAAATGGGTGTTCGGCACGCTGCCTCGCGCCGAGGATTATTTCAGCAGCACCATCGCGATGATGGGCGAGCTCAATCCCAAGCCGAAGACCGTCGCGCTGATCACCGCCGACGACGCATTCGACGTCTCGGTCGCCCAAGGGACGCGCGAATTGCTGAAAAAGGTCGGGCTCGAGACCGTGCTCGATCAGCAATACGCCGCCAACAGCTCGGATTTCTCCTCCGTGCTCACCCTGGTCAAATCGAAGAACCCGGATGTCGTGCTCTGGGGTGGGCTGTTGGCAGAGGTGCTGAACGGCATCCGCCAGGCAAAGAGTCTCAATGTCAGCGCCAAGGATCTGACCTCTTTCACCGTCGGCCCGCCGACCGCCGATTTCCGCAAGGCGCTCGACAAGGATGCCGAATACGCCTTCGGCATGACACCTTGGGTCCCGACCGGCGCACTCAAGGATGATTATTTCGGCGACGATAAGGCCTTCAACGAAGCCTATATCGCGAAATTCGGCTACGAGCCCGATTATCACGCCGCCTCGGCCGCGGCCGATGTCGAGGTCTACGCCAAGGCGATCGCCAAGGCCGGCTCGCTCGACAAGAAGGCGGTGCGCGATGCCATCGCCGCGAGCGATTTCCAAAGCGCCTACGCGCATGTGAAATTCGCCGCGAACGGACAGATCGCCGTGCCGCAGATCGCCATCCAGATCCAGGACGGCAAGGTCGTGCCGATCTATGGCGAGAAGATGATCAACAAGCCACGCTATCCGGTGCCCGGCTGGGACAAGCGGTAGGAGCTTTTAGCTCCTACCAGCCTTCCAGCCGGAACGGCGCGAGCTCGGCATGGAGCTCCGATAGTTCGCGATACTGGCCGCGGAAATAGAGCAGCGGCTTGGGCGGCAAGCTTGGATCGTGGTTGAACCGCACGACCTTGCCGAGCAGCAGGACGTGGTCGCCGCCGTCATGGCGCGCATAGGTCTCGCATTCGAAGGCGACGAGATGCGCGTCAATCAGCGGCGCGTTGCCGTGGCCGGGGCGATGCTTCACCACGCCGAAACGGTCGGCGGTCGGACTGGCGAAAGCGCTCGAGACATGGCGCTGCTCCTCGCGCAGCAGGTTGACCGCGAAATGATCGGCCTTGTTGAACAGGTCGAAATTGCGGCTGGTGCGCGCGATCGACACCAGGATCAACGGCGGGTCGAGCGACACCGACGTGAAGGAGTTGACGGTGATACCGGCCGGTTGACCTTGGTCGTCGACGGTTGTGACGATGGCGACGCCGGTGGGGAAAAGGCCGAGCGCGTCGCGGAATTCGCGGGGCGTGAAACTCATCGCGCGGCATAGTATGAGATGAAACCGGCCGCGGCAAATGCTGCCACGGCCGGCGAAGCGAAATATCTGTGGCGTCAGACCTGTGACCGGTGAGGGATCAGAGCGAACCCTTCAGCTTAGCGCCGGCCTTGAAGCGCACGCCTTTGCTGGCGCGGATCTTGATCGGCTCGCCGGTGCGCGGATTGCGCCCCATGCGCGCCGCGCGCTTGCTGACATGGAACGAGCCGAAGCCCGGAATGCTGAATTTTTGTGCCTTTTTGAGCTCTTTCGCGATCACACCCGTGACCGCGTCGACGGCCTTGTTGGCCACCGAAGTCGTGAGACCGGTTTTCTTCAACGCTTCAACGAGTGCCTGCTTGCTCATAGGACCCACTCCCCTTCAGTTTTGGCGGCTGTTGTGACATCGCCGCTCCTCTTCGGTATGCAACGCCAATAAGCGCTGAGCCGCAACACAGTCTCACCGCTTGCCGCATGAATCAACAACTTCCTCGCATGGCAGGCCGGGAAGCGATCACGCGCGCGAGATAGAAAGCCCGATCTGGCGGGCAAAACCACGCTCTCCTAGGATGATGCGACGATGAAAGTGATCGAGCTAACCGGCTGGCAATTGGAGCAGATCGTGGTCGGCGAACGCGCCGCACCGACACCGCCGGGACCCGGCGAGGTGCTGCTCGCAATGCGCGCAGCGACAGTCAACTATCGCGATTTCGTGTTCACGCGTGGCGGCTATGGCCGCGAAAGCGGTGCGCTGCCGATCATTCCGCTGAGCGACGGCGCCGGAATCGTCACCGCGATCGGCCCCGGCGTGACACGCGCCAAGCCCGGCGACCTCGTCTGTCCCATCGTGATGCCGCAATGGTTCAGCGGGCCGATGCGCGACGAGCATCGCCGCGCGACGCTGGGCGGCTCGGTCGACGGCGTGATAGCAGAGCAGATGAAGCTCAGCCAAGACGCCGTGGTGAAAGCGCCGCAAGGCTACAGCGCGGCCGAAGCGGCCACCTTGCCCTGTGCCGCATTGACTGCATGGAATGCGCTCGCGGGAGTGAAGCCGGGCGATCTCGTCCTGACGCAAGGCACGGGCGGCGTCTCGCTCTTCGCGCTGCAATTTGCGCATGCCATGGGCGCAACCGCAGTGCTGACCTCATCGAGCGACGAGAAGCTCGCACGCGCCCGCGCTTTGGGTGCGCAGCACGGGATCAATTATCGCAACCAGCCCGAATGGGCGACGGAGCTGCGGCGTCTCGCCGGCCGCGGCGCCGATGTTGTCATCGAGCTGGGCGGCGCGCAATCCCTGGCGCAATCGATCCGCGCGGTGCGTACCGGGGGCACCATCGCACTGATCGGCGTGCTGTCAGGCGCGAAAGCGGAGATCGAGCTCGGCCGTGTCGTGACGCGCGGGCTGCGGCTTCAGGCGATCACTCTCGGCTCGCGCGACGATTTCGAGGCGATGGTGCGCTTCATCGACCAGCATCGCATCAAGCCGGTGATCGACGAGCATCACTTTGCTTTTGCCGAGACGCGCGACGCGATCGCCGCCATCGCCGAAGGCAAGCATTTCGGCAAGCTGGCGATCGAATTCTGAGCGGAGTGGCGTTAAGCCGTCAGCGGCTTGCGCGCGAGCAGGCCGACCGTGCTGCCGGCGGCGAGTTCCTTGTCGCCGACAAATCGGCGCAGCAGCCACATCGCCGCGCGGTATTTCCACCAGCCCGGTGCATGCTCGCCGAAGGAGCGGCAGAACACCGTCTCCATGCCGACTTCGGCGACGGCGTGGCGCAAGAGCCAAGCCGAGACCGGCGTGATGTGCCCGTCAGAGCGATAGCATTGCTCGGTGAAGAGATCGGGATGGCCGTAGCGCAGCTGCGAGAGCAGTGAGAAACAGCTATCGACATTCGGCGTCGTCATGAAGAGATACCCGCCGGGCTTCAGCGCCAGCATCGCCTGGCGCACGAGATTGCGCGGGTTCTCGAGATGCTCGACGATCTCGACGGCGACGACGGCATCGAGACTCTGCGGCGCGATGCTGCTGGCGAAATCGTCATTGAGATCGGCGCAGACAAACGGCACCTGACCATGCAGCCGGAAATTATCGGCGGCGTAATCGAAAGCGGTGACGTCGTAGCCGGCATCGGCCAGGCGCAGCGACAGCGCGCCGGCACCGGCGCCGAGATCGATCACCTTGCCCTGCGGCACGAAATAATCGAGCGCGACCGACGCCGCCATGAGATGGATGTCCTCATAGGCATAGATCGGCAGGCCGCGGTAATGACACGGGCGCACGCGCTCCGCGTCATAGTTATCGACGAGAATTGTCGGGCCCAGCGCGATATCGCTCATGCGCAAGAGGAAACGCTTGGCACCGTAGTCGGCGCAAGACGTTTCTATCGTTAACGCGGCAAATTCGTCGTTAATGCACGCACCAAACAGTGCGCGCATTAACGAATCGGGTCAACGCGGTGTGAACAAGCTCGTCTGATATTCCGCTTTGGCGTCGGCGACGACCGGATTGCTCAACGTGCCGAGACCATCGATCTCGACCTCGCACACATCCCCCGGCTTCATCTGCACCATGCCCTCGACATAGACGCCACCGTCATTCTTGGAGGTCGGCTTCTCGCCCGCATGCAGTGCCAGCGAGCCCGGTGAGCCGGTGACGATCACATCGCCCGGCCGCAGGTAATAGCCCTGGCTCAGATAATTGATGAGCTGCGGCACGCCGAAGACCATCAGATCGAGCGTTGCATTCTGCCGCTCGATGCCGTTGACGCGGGTGATGATGCGATGCTTTTGCCAGTCGCCGAATTCGTCGGGCGTCATCAGCCACGGGCCAAAGCTGCCCGATTGCTCGAAATTCTTGCCTAGGCCGAATTGGCGATTGTGGCCTTGATATTCGCGCACCGAGCCTTCGTTGTAGCAGGAATAGCCGGCGACATGATCGAGCGCCTTCTCGACCGGGATATGGCGCCCACCTTTGCCGATGATCACCGCGAGCTCGCCTTCATATTCGTATTTCACCGCGACCTTCGGATCCGGGCAAAGGATCGGCCGATTGTGCCCAACCTGCGTGCACGGCATGCGCAGGAAGATCTGCGGATATTTCGCCGAGGTGGTGAGGCCGGTCTCGTTGATGTGGAGCTTGTAATTGAGCGCGAGGCACCAGATCGCCTGCGGATCGGGAATCGCCGGATCGAAAGTGATACCGGCGAGGCCTTTCAGCCCCTTCTTGGTCGCGGCCGCGGCCTTCGCGCGATCGAGCCCATTCGGCTGCTCGAGAATGCCTTTTAGCGTGTTTGGCAGATCAGGTGCCGCCTCACTGAGCGCGACGAAGCTCTCTTTGTCTGCCATAACGCCGATGCCCGGCGTATTGCCCTGACGATAGGAAAAAATCCGCATGTCTGTCCTCCCGATGTGTATTGAGGACAGAGTAGATCACTTGACGGTTAGAACCAAAGCCTCGCCCCGGCGAAAGCCGGGGCCCATTCATCTACCGCGCGGACTGAGAAATGGACCCCGGCTTTCGCCGGGGAAGGACTGAAATGAACAGATCTGGGCTAGTCGAAGAAAGCGAGCGTGCGGATTTCGATGCTCTCGCGCGGCCTTGCATTCGGCGGCGCGGTCGGATCGTCGAAAGCGGTATGCGCCGTCCAGCGCGCGCCGTCATTCTTTTCCGAATCGAAGACCTTGAAGACCAGCGCTTCGTCGCGGCGCATCAACGGGAACCAGTACCATTGATGCTTGGGATTGTATTTCACCGCATAGGTCTGGCCGACGCGATTGGGATAGCGGCGCTCGGAAATGACGAAATCCTCGAACTCCATGCTGTGCGCATCGCAGAGCGCGAGCGGGAAGGTCTCAACCGGGTGACGGATCGGCCGCCAGCACTGCACGATCGCGAAGCGCTTCTCGAGCAGCGCCTCGGCCTCATCGCCCATCAGATCGCGCACGCGTTGCGGCCCGGACCATTCGGTGTAGTCGTTGTGCACGCGGCGCACGACTTCGCGGATCTTCTTCGCCTCGCGCATCTCGTCATCGGCGGTGCGCAAGGTGTGATCGAAGACGACGACGCGCGACGCGCCGGTCTCTTGTTTGATCAGCGCTTCCATCTCGCGGTAATAGACTCGCGCGATCTCGTCTTCGTCGAAGAAATCGCGCATCTGCGTATTGTGCAGGCGGAAGTGGAAGCCGTTGCGCTCGAGCGCGAAGCCGCCTGGCACGAGCCGGCCGTTATGCATCGTGACCGTATGCGGGTCCGCCGTGCCGCCGGTGCGGATGTCGGTCGAGCCCGGCCCGCCGGTATAGGTGAAGAGCTTTTGCCCGTCCTCGACCATGTAATTGACCGAGGCTTGAATGGTCGCAGGTGCTTCGAGTTCGGCGAGCTCAGCCATGGTGGCCTCCTTCAAACGCCCAATTTATGTAGGCCCGGGAGACATTCCCGTCCAGCGCGGGTGATATGCCGGGCTCGCGCAGCCATTCACGGCCGCGCGAGCCCGAATTCGGCCGTCGCGGTAATCGATACCGTGGCGTTGCCGGCTTCGGCCACGGGCGGCGGCGCGGGTGCGGCTTCGGCTGCGGCCATCCGCATCATCGGCCGAATGATCGGCGGCGGCGCATTCACATTGCCGACGGTGAGCATGTGGATCCCCTGAAGCTTCACGCCGGCGGTCGCCGCGATGCGATCGGCGCGTTGCTTCAAGCGCGTCAGCGCTTCATCGGTCAGGGCATCCTCGACCGATTGCCGCGCCTCGCGCGAGATGTCCGGCGCGAGCAATTGGATCACCAGCCCATGCTGCTGCAACGTGCCAATCAGGCTCAGCAACGCGGCGAAATCCTTGCTTGTGAGATTGACCGTCTGACTGCCATGCCAGCGCGGCGGCTGCTTGTCCGGCGTCTCACGATAGACGCTATAGCCGCCCGTCTCCACCGTCACACCCGTAACCTGTTTGATGCGCGTCATCGCCGCGCTCATGCGCTGATTGATTTCGGCCTGCACCTTGCCGGCATCGGGATCGGTCGCTTCGGCTGCGAGGGTCGCGCGCAACAGATCGCGCGGCACCTCGCGCTGCGCTGTTTCGCTGAGGTTAAGGACGCTCTCGTCGTTCGGCACCGGCCGCGGTGGCAAGCTCTGTGCCGTTGCGGAAGACACAGCAGTGGATGCCACCGCAACGGCAAAGGGTATCACACGCAAAAAGCGCCTGAAATCCGCCATGATCATGCCTCCTTCAGACTTCATTTGAATTGACGGCTGTATATTGCAGTGCATGGAAGTTTCTGTCTCCTGGTGCAAAGGATGGAATTTCCAATTGTCACCGCCTGCACACATGACTATTGATGACTCCTACTAGCAATAATACGTCGACGGCCTAAGCCGCGCCCTCCTCGGGGACGAAACGGGTGAAGCCATGACACAATCAACAGTGAGCAATTCCTATCGCTGGCTGCAATTGACAGCCGGCATCTGCTGCATGGTCATGATCGCCAATCTCCAATATGGCTGGACGCTCTTTGTCACGCCGATTGACGATAAATTTCATTGGGGACGCGCCGGCATCCAAGTTGCGTTCAGCATCTTCGTGTTGTGCGAGACTTGGCTCGTTCCGGTCGAAGGATGGTTCGTCGACCGCTTCGGTCCGAAAATTGTTGTCCTTGTGGGCGGCATTCTGGTTGGCATTGCCTGGGTCATGAACGGCTATGCGCAATCGCTCACGGTTCTTTACATTGCCGCCGCGATCGGCGGCATCGGCGCGGGAGGCGTCTACGGCACCTGCGTTGGCAATGCACTCAAATGGTTCCCCGACCACCGTGGCCTGGCGGCCGGCCTGACGGCCGCAGGTTTCGGCGCGGGCTCGGCGCTGACGATCATTCCGATCCAGAATATGATCCAGTCGAGCGGCTATGAATCGACGTTTATCTCCTTCGGCATCGGCCAAGGCATCGTAGTCGTTCTGCTCTCCTTGGTCCTTGCGGCGCCAAAAGCGGGACAGGTGCCTGCCGCGTCGACGAAGGTGCGACAAACGTCGCGCGACTACACACCGGTTGAAGTGCTGCGCTCGCCTATCTTCTGGGTGATGTATGTGATGTTCGTCATGGTTGGCGCCGGCGGACTGATGGCGACGGCACAGCTCGCGCCGATTGCGAACGATTTCCAGATCGCCAAGACGCCCGTCAACCTGATCGGCATCACTCTGCCGGCGCTGACCTTCGCGCTCTCGATCGATCGCATCATGAATGGCATCACGCGACCCTTCTTCGGCTGGGTCTCGGATCACATCGGACGCGAGAACACGATGTTCATTGCGTTCGGGATCGAGGCGCTGGGCATCTGGGCGCTCAGCGCCTTCGGCACGAATCCGGTTTCATTCGTTCTGTTGACGGGCCTGGTCTTCTTCGCATGGGGCGAAATCTACAGCCTCTTCCCCTCGACCTGCACCGACGTCTACGGCAGCAAATATGCCACGACCAATGCGGGGCTGCTGTACACGGCTAAGGGCACCGCCTCGATTCTGGTCCCGTTCGCCAATGTGTTGAATACCGCGACCGGTAGCTGGCACGCCGTGTTCATTGTCGCAGCGCTGCTCAACGCGCTGGCGGCGATCATGGCGCTCGCGGTGCTGCGACCCTTGCGCAACGCACATGAGCTGCGCAGCGCGATCTCGGGGCAGACGGCAAGAACCGCGTAGCCGCTATTCAGGACGCATCGGGCTTTTCAGCCGGCGGCACCGACCCAAACGCCACCAGCTTTGGCGTGGCCGTTCTGCGCCGAGAAGCCATAGCCAAAGATGATCTCGTTGCCCGGCTTGTCCGCCGCGCCACAAAGAAAAGATAGGCGACCGAGCTTTCGCGCGAGTCCCGCTCCCAGCCGATTTGGCGAGAGCCGCCCGTAACAGGCGCAGAGCAACCGTCCCCCAATCTCCGCCAAAAGTGCAGAAACCCGCGTGATGCTGCCTAGAGAACAATATTGCAGCGCGAGATCAGGAATCATCCATTACCGCTAAAGGTTGAATTCCTTTTGGCATTAACCGCGAGAATGGCGTATTCATGATCGACATCAACGAATGCATCGATGACGCAGAAATGCGTCATTCGCCAAAATTGTGCGTTCCAGAAACGAATCAGGTGGGAAAATGAAGGAAGCAACGGCGAACAATTCCTATCGGTGGCTGCAATTATTGGCCGGCATCATCTGCATGGTGATGGTCGCCAATCTGCAATATGGCTGGACCTATTTCGTCGATCCGATGGATCAAGCGCATCATTGGGGACGCGCAGGCATTCAATTCGCCTTCTCGCTCTTCATCGCGACAGAGACCTGGCTGGTGCCGGTCGAAGCATGGTTCGTCGATAAATTCGGCCCGCAACGCGTGATCGCCTTCGGCGGCGTCATGGTTGCGCTCGCCTGGGGCCTCAACTCGATCGCCGATTCACTGCCGATGCTCTATCTCGGCGCGATCCTCTCAGGCATCGGCGCCGGTGCGGTCTACGGCACTTGCGTCGGCAATGCGCTGAAATGGTTCCCAGATCACCGCGGCCTCGCCGCCGGTCTGACCGCCGCGGGTTTCGGCGCCGGTGCGGCGCTCACCGTCTATCCGATCATCACGACGATCCAGACGCATGGTTATCAAGCGGCCTTCCTGTGGTTCGGCCTTGGTCAAGGCATCATCGTCCTGCTGCTCGCCGGTTTCCTGCGCGCACCGCAAGCCGGTCAGGTTCCGGCGGGCGTGCAACGCGTCAGCCAGGCACGGCGCGACCATACGCCGGCCGAGATGCTGAAATCGCCGATCTTCTATCTGCTCTACATAATGTTCGTGATGGTTGCGGCGAGCGGCCTCGTCGTCACCGCCCAAGTCGCACCGATCGCGCGCGACTACAAAATCGCCGGCGTCCATGTCGATCTCTTCTTCATCGCCGGCACGACACTTGTTGTCGCCGGCATCGTCGACAATGTCTTGAACGGCTTGGCGCGGCCGACCTTCGGGTGGATCTCGGACCATATCGGCCGCGAGAACACGATGACGATCGTGTTCTGTTGCGGCGCCGCGGCCTATTGGGGCCTCGGCACGATCGGCACGTCGCCGGTCGGCTTCGTCATCGCCGCAGGGCTCGTCTATTTCACCTGGGGCGAGATCTACAGCCTCTTCCCGGCGACTTGCACCGATACCTACGGCTCGAAATACGCCACGACCAATGCCGGGCTGCTCTACACCGCCAAGGGCACGGCGTCGTTCCTCGTGCCGGCGGCGAGCGCGCTGCAGGCGTCGACCGGCAGCTGGCACGCGATCTTTGTCGTCGCGACCATTGCCAATCTGGTCGTCGCGGCGCTTGCGTTCTTCGTGCTGAAGCCGTGGCGTGCGGCCTATAACGCGCGCGTCAGCGAGGGCACCGCGACAACGGCCGTGCGGACGGCGTAACGCTGTTCGTTAAATGGCGGAGATAGCGGCGGCTACTCAGCCGCCGCTTTTTCTATCTTCTCGACGCGCGCCGCGCAGAATTTGAATTCGGGAATTTTGCCGAACGGGTCGAGTTGCGGATTGGTCAGCATGTTCGCGGCCGCTTCGGCATAGCAGAACGGGATGAACAGCATGCCCGGCGGCACGGCGCTGTCGGAGCGCGCTTTCAGTTCGATCACGCCGCGGCGCGTGGCGACGCGGATCGGATCACCCGGTTTGACGCCCATATGCCAAAGATCGGAAGGCGCGAGCGAAGCGACAGCTTCGGGCTCGAGCTCGTCGAGCACGCTGGCACGGCGCGTCATCGCGCCGGTATGCCAATGCTCGAGCTGCCGGCCGGTGGTGAGCACCATCGGATATTGCTCGTCCGGCTGCTCGGCCGGCGGCACGAGGCCGACTGCGACCAGCTTGGCATGGCCATTCGGGGTTGGGAAACCGTCGCCGAAGACGATCTCGTTGCCCGGCTTGTCCGGCGCATCGCAGGGATAGGTGACGGAGCCTTCGCGCGATACGCGCTCCCAGGTGATGTTATCGAGCGAGGGCATGCCCTTCTTCATCTCGGCAAAGACATCGCCCGGACCGCTATAATTCCAATTGAGGCCGATGCAGCGCGCAATCTCCTGGATGATCCACAAATCCTGGCGGGTGTCGCCAGGCAGCGGCAGCGCCGTGCGGCCGCGTTGCACCTGACGATTGGTGTTAGTGACGGTGCCGTCTTTCTCGGGCCAGGCCGAGGCCGGCAGGATGACATCGGCGAAACGCGCGGTCTCGGTGAGGAAGAGATCCTGGACGACGAGATGCTCGAGCTTTGCCAGCGCCACGCGCGCATGCTCGACATCGGGATCCGACATCGCCGGATTCTCGCCCATGATATACATGCCGCGGACCTGGCCCTCGTGGATCGCGGTCATGGTCTCGACGACGGTGAGACCGCGCTTCAGATCGGCTGCCGCGCCCCAGAGCTCCTCATAGATGCGGCGCATCTCGACATCTTCGACGTTGCGATAGTCGGGATAGAACATCGGGATGAGGCCGACATCCGATGCGCCTTGCACATTGTTCTGGCCGCGCAGCGGATGCAGCCCGGTGCCACGCCGGCCGACCTGGCCGGTGATCATCGCAAGGGCGATGAGACAGCGCGCATTGTCGGTGCCATGGACATGCTGCGATACACCCATGCCCCAGAAGATGATCGCGGTTTCGGCGCGGGCATATTTACGCGCGACCGTCTTCAGCGTCTCGGCATCGATGCCGCAGCGCTCCGCCATCGCCTCGGGCGTGCGATCCTTGACGCTTTCCTTCACCGCCTCGAAATCGTCGGTATGCGCCTGGACGTATTGCTTGTCGTAAAGATCCTCGTAGATGATCGTGTGGATCATCGCCGACAGCATCGCCACGTCCTGGCTCGGCTTGAATTGCAGCATATGCGTCGCATGCCGCTTCAAGGCCTGGCCGCGCGGATCCATCACCACCAGCGTCGCACCGCGCTTCACGGCCTGTTTGAAATAGGTCGCCGCGACCGGATGATTTTCCGTCGGGTTGGCGCCGATGACGATGATGACTTCGGCTTCCTCCGCCGCGTTGAACGGTGCCGTCACCGCGCCCGAGCCGATGCCTTCCATCAATGCCGCGACCGATGAGGCGTGGCAGAGCCGCGTGCAGTGATCGACGTTGTTGGTGCGGAAGCCGACGCGCACCAGCTTCTGGAAGAGATAGGCCTCTTCGTTCGAGCCCTTGGCCGAGCCGAAGCCGGCAAGCGCATCGCCGCCATGCGTGTCGCGGATTTTCTTGAGGCCCACGGCGGCGCGATCGAGCGCCTCGTCCCAGGTCGCCTCGCGGAAATGCGTCCAGGGATTGGACGGATCGATATCGTCACCGGCATTTTTCGGCACGCCGTCCTTGCGGATGAGGGGCACCATGAGCCGGTCGCGATGGGTGATGTAATCGAAGCCGAAGCGGCCTTTGACGCACAGCCGCTGCTCGTTCGACGGGCCGTTGCGGCCGGTCACCGAGACGATCTTGTCGTCGCGGATGTTGTAGGTGATCTGGCAGCCGACGCCGCAATAGGGGCAGACGCTGTAGACATGCCGATCGGGCTTCGGCTGCGCCAAGCCTTGTGCATCGACCATGGTCGCGGGCAACAGCGCGCCGGTCGGACAAGCCTGCACGCATTCGCCGCAAGCGACGCAAGTGCTGTTCCCCATCGGATCATCGAAATCGAAGATGATCTTCGTGCCATGGCCGCGCGCCGCCATGCCGATCACGTCGTTGACCTGCACCTCGCGGCACGCGCGGACGCAGAGATTGCATTGGATGCAGGCATCGAGCTGGACCGCCATCGCCGGATGCGAGCGGTCGGGCGCCAGTTGCTCACGCGCCGGAAAGCGGCTCGCCGCCACGCCGACGCGATCGGCATGCGCCCAGAATTTCGAATCGGGATCGTGCGCCGCCGACCGCGCCGGCTGATCGGCGACCAGCAGCTCGAACACCAGCTTGCGATTGGTGGCCGCGCGCACGCTCTGCGTCCTGACCTTCATCCCCGCACTCGGCCGGCGAATGCAGGAAGCGGCAAGCGCGCGCTCGCCCTCGATCTCAACCATGCAGGCGCGGCAATTGCCGTCGGGGCGGTAGCCCGGCTCCGGCGCGTAGCAAAGATGCGGCAACACGGTCTGATGGCGGTGCGCCGCGCTCCAGATCGTCTCGCCGGGCAGCGCTTCGACCTCG
>Ga0157369_10005909_pt1 | contig 14216 bp, 14 predicted proteins | sample C25metaG_FD_113461 | JGI IMG/M metagenome (GOLD analysis project Ga0157369, IMG submission 113461) | Corn rhizosphere microbial communities from Kellogg Biological Station, Michigan, USA - C2-5 metaG | ecosystem: Host-associated > Plants > Roots > Rhizosphere > Soil | place: USA: Michigan...
AGATTCTCGCCGTTTTCGTCGATCACCCGAACCTTGGGCGACTGGATGAACTCATTGTAGCGAGGGCCGGAAGTCGGCGGCGGCGGCGCCATCGGGCGGCGCATCAGGGGCGGTCGTATAATCCTGTCTCCAGTCTGTTGTCTCGAAACTCATGCGAATTAGGCAGTTGCCGCCCACTTGAAAAGGCCGCGCACGCGGATGGTTGCATTTTCACCATCGCCTGTGGCGAGCGAGCGTCATCGGAAAAGAGCGCTGGAAACGAAGGAAACCGCAAATGGACCGATGATCGTTAGCGCAGCTACAGCAATGCCGGACCCTCGATCCCTCAAGTGAAGTGCAAGCGCTGCCACGATGAACGCAGTGAAGAGGATCAAATATTCCAACATCCCCCATGCGGGCGGCTGACCTCTCGCGAGCGCGACGACCTCACCAAGGCCAGCAAGTAACGCTGCTGCGATTACGATCGCGAAAACAACGTGTCTCACCGCCGCAGATCCGGCGGCACCGCCTCCGCGCTGATCATCGCCACTGCCTCGTCCACGCTCATGACCAGCTGCCGCTCTTCCGATCCCAAACGGCGTATGGCGACGGTGCCTTCTTCCGCCTCGCGCTTGCCGACGACCAGCAGCAGCGGGACCTTGGCGAGCGAATGCTCGCGAACCTTGTAGTTGATCTTCTCATTGCGCAGATCGACCTCGGCTCGGATCCCGCGGCCCGCCAACTTGGCCGCGACCTCTTTCGCATAATCGTCGGCGTCGGAGACGATCGTCGCCACCACCGCCTGCACCGGCGCAAGCCACAGCGGGAACTTGCCGGCGTAATGTTCGATCAGGATTCCGATGAACCGCTCGAACGTGCCGATGATGGCGCGGTGGAGCATCACCGGCCGGTGCTTCTGCCCATCCTCGCCGACGTAGCTGGCGTCGAGCCGTTCCGGCAGGACGGTGTCGGCCTGAATGGTGCCGACCTGCCACGTCCGCCCGATCGCATCGGTCAGGTGGAATTCCAGCTTGGGCGCATAAAAAGCGCCTTCGCCCGGCAGCTCCTCCCAGCCGAATTCCTCGGTCGCGCGGCCCGATTTCTCGACCGCCTCGCGAAGCACCTGCTCGGCGCGATCCCATTCCTCGTCCGAGCCGTATCGCTGCTCGGGACGGAGCGCCAACTTGATGGCGTACTTGTCGAAGCCGAGATCTCGATAGACGCTGTCGAGCAGGTCGCAGAAGGCGACGATCTCGTCGACCAGCTGGTCCTCGCGGACGAAGATGTGCGCATCGTCCTGCGTGAATTGCCGAACCCGCATGATCCCGTGCAGCGCACCGTGCGGTTCGTTCCTGTGGCAGCATCCGAACTCGGCCATCCGCATCGGCAGGTCGCGGTAGCTTTTGATCCCCTGGTTGAAGATCACGACGTGCGCCGGACAGTTCATCGGTTTCAACGCCATGAGGTCGGCGTCGCCGGACAAGATCGCCGAGTCGTCCTCGGTCGACGGAATCTCGTCTGGCACGACAAACATGTTCTCGCGATATTTGCCCCAGTGGCCGCTCTTCTCCCATTGCCGGGCGTCCATCAGCTGCGGAGTCTTGACCTCGACATACCCGGCCGCGTCCTGCCGCCGTCGCATGTACGCCTCGAGCTCGCGCCAGACGATGTACCCGTTCGGATGCCAGAAGACCGAGCCGTGCGCTTCGGCCTGGAGGTGGAACAGGTCCATCTCTTGCCCGATTTTGCGGTGGTCGCGCTTGCCCGCTTCCTCGAGCCGGACCAGATAAGCGTCGAGCTGCTTCTTGTTGAGCCACGCGGTGCCGTAAATCCGGCTCAGCATCGGGTTCTTGGGATCGCCGCGCCAATAGGCGCCCGACACGCGAGTCAGCTTGAACGCTTGGCTGTCGAGCTTGCCGGTCGAGGCAAGGTGCGGCCCCCGGCACATGTCCATCCAGTCGTCGCCCGACCAATAGACCGTCAGCGCCTCATTCTCCGGCAGCTGCTCCGCCCATTCGGCCTTGAAGCTTTCGCCCTGCTGCCGCCAGCGGCTGACCAGCTGGTGGCGCGACCAGACTTCGCGACGGAGCGGCTTGTCGGCGGCGATGATCCGCCGCATCTCCTCCTCGATCCGCGGCAGGTCCTCCTCGGTGAAAGGGCCGTGGTCCGCGGGCGGAGCGAAATCGTAATAGAAGCCGTCGTCGGTCGCCGGGCCGAAGGTGATCTGGGTTCCAGCAAACAGCGTCTGAACCGCCTCGGCAAGCACATGTGCGTAATCGTGCCGCACGAGCTCCAGCGCGTCCTTCTCGTCGCGCGAGGTGACCAGCGCCAGGTTCGAGTCCTTGTCGAACGGCCGCATGATGTCGCGAAGTTCGCCGTCCACCTTGGCCGCGATCGCCGCCTTCGCCAGCCCCGGCCCGATCGCCGCGGCGACATCCGCGGGGGTCGATCCCTCCGGCATTTCCTTCACCGATCCGTCGGGAAGCGCGATCTTGAACATCTTGGTCATCTCACCTCTGCACCTAGTGGAGCGCAAACTCCGCTTCAAGCGAGCGGAAATTCAAGCAAACACGACTTTATGTAAATGTCACTTGACATGTCCACAATTCCTCAAGTAAAGCTTGCTTGTCACATAGACAAAGGAGCTTTACCGATGATTGCCGCCAAACAGGTCGACTACACCCCCGCTCAGCGAGCGCATATCCGCCGGACCATGTGGCTGCTGCTCGCTTACGCGATCATTCTTCCGCCGCTGGTCTGGTACCAGGCGCACAATCATGTCAGCCACACTGTGTCGGTGGTGATGGCGATTGTCGCCTCTCTTCCACTGCTCGGAATTTTCGCCAGCTGGGGCCGCTATCTCTCCGACGAGCACGACGAATATCACCAGGCGATCACTTTGCGCCGCAACGCCATCGCAACGAACGCGACGATGGGCGCTGCCATCGTCTGGGGCTTCCTCCAGGCCTTCGGAGTCATGCCTCTCGTCGAGGCTTACTGGATCCCGACCGTGTGGGTTTTGATGCTGGGTGTCAGCAGCTGCGCCCCATACCTTTTCCGCGGCCGCCACGGCGTCTGAGGCTCATTTCAAAGGAGATCACCATGATCCGCAATCCCGCCGCAAAGCGCTACAACAGGCGCGTCATCTTGTTGGCCGCCCTTTATGCTGCGTTGCTCATTCCCGCCATCTATGGGTTCACGCACCAGCTGGTGCCCCATTGGGCCGCCTATCCGATAGCGGTGCTTCCGGCCCTGCCAATCGTCGGCATCTTTGCTGCAATCGGCCGCTACATGGTCGAGGAGCAGGACGAATATCTGAGGATGCTGCTCGTCCGGCAGACTCTGTGGGCGAGCGGCTTTGCACTCAGCATCGCCACCGCCTGGGGTTTTCTGGAAGCTTTCGACCTCGTCGGCCACATCGACGCCTATTACATCTCGGTCCTGTGGTTCGGCGGTCTCGGCTTTGGCGCCTGCATGAACAAGCTCACCGTTGGGTCTGCGGTGGCGTGCGCATGATGGAAAACCGCCTCAGAGTGTTGCGCGCCGAGCGCAACTGGAGCCAGGGCGATCTCGCCGAGCGGCTCGAAGTCTCCCGCCAAAGCGTCAATGCGATCGAGACCGGCAAGTACGACCCGTCGCTTCCGCTCGCGTTCCGCATCGCCGAATTGTTCGACCTCTCGATCGAACAGGTCTTCGTAAGCCCAAGCCGGGACACGTCGCAAACCGCCTAATCCACCTGATTTCGACAGGAGAATCGCCATGTTGCGCTTTTGCGTCTTCCTTTTTTGCGCCCTCGCGCCGACCACTCTCGACTCGACACCGGCTTCCGCAGCGCCGGCTGCAACCGAAGTCAGGCTCTCTCACATTTCCGTTGTGGCGACCGGCACCGGCAGTCCGGTGGCTCTCATCCCGGGCCTCTCGACTCCCCGCGCGGTCTGGGATGGAGTTGCTCCCGAACTCGCCAAGACGCACCGGGTTTTGCTTGTTCAAGTCAACGGCTTCGGCGGCGACGATCCCGGCGCCAATCTGAAACCTGGAATTCTCGACGGAATCGTCGCTGATCTTCATACCTATGTCAGCGAAAAGAGACTCGGCCGGGTCCAGGTGGTCGGTCATTCGATGGGCGGCCTAGCCACGTTGATGTACGCCAGAACGCATCCGGAAGACGTGTCCAGGGTGATGATCGTCGACGCGCTGCCCTTCTTCTCAGTCCTCAGCGATCCCGCGGCGACGGTAGATTCGATCCGCCCGACCGCGCAGATGATGCGGACTAAGGTCGCATCCGCCTACGGGAGGCCGGTGGATCCGGCGGTTGTCGACGCTAACGTTCAGTCGCTCGCGCTCAAGCCCGCCAGCGTTGCCCTGATGCGGACCTGGGCAACAGCCGCCGATCCGCGCGTAACGGGAGAAGCGCTGTACGAGGATTTGACAACCGACCTGCGTCCGCAGCTGGCCAAGATCGGAACGCCTGTCACTGTGGTCGTGCCGTGGAGCAAGAACAAGTTCGGCGAAAAGCTGACGGTCGCATTCTACCAGCATCAATACGATGGGCTGACGAATGCAAACTTCGTCGGCATCGGCGATGCCGGTCATTTCGTGATGCTGGACCAGCCGCAATCCTTCGCGACGGCGCTCGCCGACTTTCTGAAATGAAAAGAGCCCCGCCGGCGGCCCTCAACCGGCGGGGCTCTTTTGTGCAGAGACTCAGCCGCTTACGGGGTCTGCGTCGTGGTAACCACGCCACCCGAAATCGAAAGCGAACTTGCTGGCAGCCTGTACGTCTGACCGGTCGGCGAGGTAACGACCACCATCCGGATCGAACCGTCCCTACCCGTCACCACCTGGCTAACGGTCCCGAGGCTCGTTCCGCCGCTGGTATTCACGGTGAGACCGGTGGCCAGGTTTGGAAGCGAGGTGCCGGGGACGGAGCCAGCTGCGAGTACGCTGTGCGAATTGGCGTGCGCAATGCCGTTGACGGAAGCGTGGGCCGGCCCCTGGCTGACGCCCACCGCCGGATTGGTGGTCGTGGTGGTCGGCGCATTTAGGCCCGCGTTGACATTGGCGTGATCGATCGCGGTCGCTGATGGACCAGCCATCGTGCCCGCGTGTACGTTCGCGCCCGCGCCCATGCTGGCGCCGCCGCCCTGGCCTCCGGGGGCGGCGAGCGCCGGCGCTGCGAGCGCCAAAGCGGTGCCGGCCAGCGAGGCCGCAAAGATTGTCCGAATCATCGATATTCTCCTTCGGGTCCAGTTGGACCGCGAACCAACGCCGCCCCCTCCGTGTCCGCTCCCGAAAATGGCACAAAATTAATGTTTTAGCGGCGCGTTGTGCTTGTTTTGCGGTGACCTTCCCCTTGCTTTCGCGGACTGAACGACGAGGCACAATACAGGTTTACGACCCTGTGAGCACGCTGAGTCACGCCGCAACCTTGACGCGCGCTACTTACCGGGCCACCTAGCCAGCGGCTTCGACAGAGCCGCACCCGCAACTCCTCTGATGAGGGATCAGATGTCTGACAACGATCATAGTCGAAGGACCGTCCCTCTGAGGGAGCTGGCGGACTGACCTGAAATCAGCTCACCCGCACCTGCCTCGGAGGGTACGGTCGCAAGAGGTGAGTGATGAATACAGCAATTCGTTTTCTGGCGGGCACGTTCCGCCGTGCACCGCGTGTCCGCGACGTCAACGAGGTGTTCGAAGAGCGCCTGACGTTCGGCGAGCGCCTCGCCGACCGGGTCGCCGTGATTGGCGGCTCCTGGTCCTTTATCGTTGCGTTCAGCCTGTTCCTGATCGCGTGGGCGATCCTGAACACGATCGTGCTGACCGCACGGGCGTTCGATCCCTTCCCCTTCATCTTCCTCAACCTGATGCTGTCGATGGTTGCCGCGCTGCAGGCGCCGATCATCATGATGAGTCAGAACCGGCAGGCGGCGAAGGACCGGCTGGAGGCGCGGCTCGATTACGAAACCAACCTTCGCTCGGAAGCGGAGATCGCGAGCCTTCACGACAAGATCGACCTGCTCCTTGCCATGGCGGGCGATCAGGCGGGTGCCGCCAGTTAGACTGTCCTACAGCAGCCGTGTTGCGGTAGGGGAGGCCGATGCAGCTTCCCCGACACCCCATCTGCTCGTGCCGAGCAACGCCGACACGAACGGCTCGGCCATGTGCGCGCACGCGTAGACCTGTGAACTTTGTGAACTTTCGCCCGGAAGCCCGAGCGCAGCGCAGCTGCGTCAAGAGAGCTGGAGAGCCGGACGGCCTGCGAGCCCAGCTCGGCAGGACCGACGGCGCCGATTCACTCCGCGCCGGCCAGGCCGTTTCGCCAACGCCTTGGTCAGCAAACTTAGCAAACTTCCGCGTTAAACATGACTGAGCTTCCCCACATCGAGGTCAACGGCACTCGCCTCGCCTACAGGCTGCGTGAAGGCCGCTCGCCGACGCTGCTGTTCCTGCCCGGCTATGCCTCCGACATGGAGGGGACGAAGGCGCTGGCGCTCGATGCGTTTGCCCGACAGCGCAGCCTCGCGATGCTTCGGTTCGACTATTCCGGCACAGGCTCGTCAGAGGGCGAGTTTGAGGATAGCACCCTCGGCGGCTGGCTCGATGAGGCTCTTTTCATGCTCGACAACCTCACCGAGGGGCCAATTGTCCTCGCCGGTTCCTCGATGGGCGGGTGGATTGGGTTGCACGTTGCGCTTCGACGGCCGGAACGGATCGCCGCGCTGATCGGAATAGCCGCCGCGCCGGATTTCACCGATTGGGGTTACAGCGACGCTCAGAAGGCAACGATCCGGAAAACCGGCAAGCTGGAGCTTCCCAATCCGTACGGTTCTGAGCCTCACCTGATCACCCGCGGCTTCTGGCAGTCCGGTGAGGCGCTTCGGCTGCTCCACGCGCCTGTCGCGATCGACTGCCCGGTGCGCCTTGTCCACGGCGATGCGGATGCGGTGGTACCCCTCGCCATTGCGCTAAAGCTCCTGGAGAAGCTGCGTTCAGCCGATGTCCAGCTGACGGTGATCAAAGGCGGCGAGCACCGGCTGTCGAAGCCGAACGAGCTCGACGCCATCGTTCGTGCCGTCGCCGCTCTGATCGGAGAAGAAATTTGATCTTCCTCATCGCCGCTGCCGTCGCCGCCGCAACACCGCAGTCTCCCGCCTGTCCGGAGGTCCTGACCGACAAGGCATTCGCTTGCCGGGCGCTGGAGGCCAGCAAAGCGGGGAGGAACGCCGAAGCAGCGCAGGATTTCGAACAGGCGGCCGGTCTCACCAAGCCCGACGATCCCGCGACGGCACGGGCATGGGCGGCAGCCGGCAATATGTGGATTGCGGCCGGAGAGCCCGCGAAAGCCGGGCTCGATCTGGATCGCGCTTTGAGCGGCGCCGCTCTTCCTGCCCTGCAGCGCGGCGAGGTCCTGCTCGATCGCGCTCGCGCGGCCGAAGAGCAGGGCGACCTCAAAACCGCGCGTGCAAAGGTGACGGAGGCTTCCCAGTCGATCTCGGCCGATCCGTTCCTCTGGTATTTTTCGGCTGCGCTCGCGATCCGCGAGGGCGACCTGCCGAATGCGAAGACGAGCATTGCCAAAGCGCTGGAGCTCGACCCCAACGATCCCGCCATGCTGTTCGAGGCCGGTCACATCGCCGAGCTGGGTGACGACGACGCAGGAGCTCGCGATTACTGGACTCGCGCCGCCGCCGGCGATCCCAACGGGGAAATCGGCAAAACCGCCCGGGAGGCGCTGGACGCAATCGGCCCGGCGTTGACGGTGCAAACAGCCCCGCAGACGCGTAAATAGCCTGGATGCGACTCCTTCATGCAATGGGATCCATGCCGAACAGGCGTGAGTGGTGATGCTGGAGGTCATCCCCGTGCCGGCTTTCTCCGACAATTACCTGTGGCTGGTCCATGATTCGGACAGCGGCGAGACGGCGGTGGTCGACCCGGGCGACGCCGTACCGGTGCTCGCCGAGGCAGAAAGGCGCGGCTGGCGCATCGGTCAGGTCTGGAACACCCACTGGCACAGCGATCACACCGGCGGAAATCTTGCGGTGAAGTCGGCAACCGGCGCTATCGTCTGCGGTCCCGCCGGCGAGGATATTCCGGGTCGCGAGCTCGAACTTTCGGAGGGTGACACGATCCGCCTCGGCGATCACATCGGACGCGTGATTGCCGTTCCCGGGCATACGTTCGGGCACATCGCCCTGATTTTCGATGAGGACGGGATCGCCTTTGTCGGCGACACTCTTTTCGCCATGGGTTGCGGCCGCCTGTTCGAGGGAACGCCGCAGCAGATGTTCAATTCGCTTCAGCGCCTCGCCGAACTGCCCGACGCGACCCGCCTCTATTGCGCCCACGAATATACGCTCTCCAACGGCCGCTTCGCTGCGCATGCCGAGCCGGGCAATGCCAGTATCGGCGAGCGGCTTGCGGCTGTTGAGCGAATGCGCGAAGCTGGCGAAATCACGGTCCCCACCACTGTCGGTCAGGAACGGGCAACCAACCCTTTCGTTCGCTCTTCCGACTGGCAAGAGTTCGCCCGCCTCAGGTCGGAAAAGGACAGCTTTCGTTCATGAACCGAAGCGTCACTATCCGAAACACACCGGCATCGGTCTAGGGAGGTTGCAATGCGCTATGTAACTCCACTCCTTCTCGCCGCGATTTTGACTGGCTGCTCGATGGCGCCGCCACCACCGGCCGCAAACTATGAGCGGGATCAGCATCTTGCCCGCTGGCTGAGCGGCCTTGCCCCGTCCGGACCGCCTCAGGATTGCCTCGCGAGCTATCACCAGAAGGAAATGACCATCATCGACAACAGCACCATCCTTTTCCGTGACAGCCCTGGTCACGTGTGGGTGCAGAAGACGCAGAGTGCGTGCTCGCCGCTGGCCGGACCCGGACCATATGCCCTGCTTACCCGCTCGACCATCTCATCCCTGTGCAGCGGCGATATCGCTCAGGTTGTGGAGACAGGGAGCGGGATGGATGTCGGGAGCTGCGTGATGGGTGAGTTCCAACCCTATTCGCGGCCGCGGCCGCGCTAGCGGCGGTAAAGGCGCTCCAAACGGTCGCCATACGCCGCCTTGATGACGTGGCGGCGAATCTTCATCGACGGGGTCAGTTGCTCGTTCTCGGCTGAGAAGGGGGCGTCGGCCACAATGAACCGGCGCACCTTCTCGATCACCGAGAGGCCCCCATTGACCCGGTCCACTGCAGCCGAAAGGCGCTGCTGCACGTCGGGACTGCCGGCGATCTCGGCATCGGGAACCAGCAACCCGACCAGGTACGGCGCGCGGTCGCCATAGACCATCGCCTGTGCGATCTCGGGCTGGAGAGTGAGCATCCCTTCAACCCGTTGCGGGGCGATGTTGTCGCCCTTGTCGTTGACGATCAGATCCTTCTTCCGGTCCGTGATGACGATCCGGCCCTTGCCGTCGAGATGGCCGACGTCTCCGGTCGCGAGCCAGCCGTCCTGCAGCACCCGCTCCGTCTCTTCCGGATTGCGCCAGTAGCCGTGCATGACCAACTCGCCCCGAATCATGATCTCGCCGTCGGCCGCGATCTCTACTTCCGTGTTCTTGAGCGGCGGACCGACAGTCTCCGTCCGGATTCCGACGCTCGGCCTGTTGACGCTCACGACGGGCGCGGCCTCGGTCTGTCCATAGCCCTGAAGCAAGGTGAGGCCGAGCGCCTGGAAGAAATTGCCGACTTCGGGATTGAGAGGTGCACCTCCGGAGACGAGCGCCTTCATCCGGCCGCCGAACTTGCCGCAAATCTTGCGTCGCACTGTGACGGCAAGGACTTTGTCGACGATCCAGTCGACCGGGTTCAGCCGGCCTTTGAGCTTCTTCGCTTCGAGCACCAGCGCCCTTTCCATTAGGGTGCGCGAAGCCCCGCCCTTCTCGACCGTTTTCAAGATTCTCGCTCTCAGCATTTCGAAGAGACGCGGGACGACGATCATTATCGTCGGCCGAACTTCCTCGATGTTCGCCGCGAGCTTCTCCAGACTCTCGGCGTAGTAGATTTGTGCGCCGAGACCGGTCGGGAAGTGCTGTCCGCCGGTGTGCTCCAAGGCATGGCTGGCCGGGAGGAACGACAGAAAGACTTCGTCGTCCCAGCCGAAATCGCTGGAGATGACGTCCGTCGCGCCTTCGATGTTATGGAGGATGGCGCCGTGATGCTGCATGACCCCCCGTGGAGCGCCGCCGGTGCCGCTCGTGTAGATGATGCAGGCGAGGTCGGAACGCTTCGTCTCCGCCACAACCGCATCGACTGCGCCAGCGTCGCCATCCCCGGCACTCAACTCACTCCATTGATGCACCTGGAGAGTCTCGCTCGGTTGCGGAAGCCGGATCTCCTCCATCGCAATCACATGCCGGCAATCGGATTCCAGAATCACTGCCGGCAACAGGGCGGGCGCAAGTTTCTGGTTGGAAACGATCGCGGCTCGCGCACCGGAATTGCCGAGGATGTGCGCGTGATCGCGCGTCGTGTTGGTGGTGTATGCCGGCACGGTTACGCAACCGGCGGCCATGATCGCGAGATCGGAGATCAGCCATTCGGGCCGGTTCTCACTGACCAGCATAACCCGGTCGCCTGGTTCCAGACCAATGCGCTTGAGGCTACTGGCGAGAGCAATCACCTGCCGTTTCGCTTCGGCCCAGCTTACCGTCCGCCATTCCCCCCCATGTTTCGCCCACAGGAATGGTGCGTCGGCCTTCTCGCCAGCGCGAACGAAGAACATCTGCACGAGATTCTCGAAGTGTTCGAGTTGGCGGCCCGTGGTCATTCGTGAGCGCCGTTAAGCTCGTTTTCGCGCCGGACGATCGCCGTCACGTGCCCCCGCGTATCCATGGCAACCCCCTCGCTTCGCGGGTCGGCCGCGCCGACCCACCTGCCGCCGACATATTCGATCGCATTCGCCTTCAGGCCAAGCGGGCCGACTTTGACATTTTCGCCAAGCGACCGAAGCCCCGGAACGAGCGCCTCCAGATCGGTTCCCTGCTCGACGGTTGCGGTTTTCTCCGGAGCGTAGATGAGTCCCATCGCGATCGCTTCCTGGGCGCTCATGTGCCAATCGACGATGCCGATGAGCGCCTTCGCCACCTGGCAAATGATTGTAGCTCCACCAGCAGCGCCGATCGCAGCGCGCACCTTTCCGTCCGGCCCGTAGACGATCATCGGCGACATCGAGCTGCGCGGCCGTTTGCCGCCCTCGACGCGATTGGCGACCAGATAGCCGTCCTTCACCGGCACCTGATCAAAATCCGGCAATTCGTTGTTGATCATCAACCCGTCGACCGCGATTCCGGATCCGAAATAGCCGTTGATCGTGGTGGTCACCTCGACGACGTCGCCTCTCGAATCCGCTACGGCGAGATCCGTCGTTCCCGGATCGTCCTTGAATGGCGCCCGCACGCGCGGTGGTGCTCCCGGTGGAATGCCGGGCTCGATCTGGTCGAGCGTTCGGCCGGAATTGATGAGTGCGGATCGGCTCGCAAGATAGGCGGCATCGAGCAGACCCTTGATCGGGATCGAAACGAAATCCGGATCGGCGAGGTATGTGTCGCGGTCGGCGTAGGCGAGCCGCTCGGATTCTGCGAGAAGGTGCCACGCAACCGGCGACTTGGGTCCGAGCGCAGCCATGTCGAAGCGTTCGAGCTGCTTCAGGATCATCAGGACCACGATTGCGCCCGAGGGTGGCCCCTCCCCGCATATCCTGTAAGAGCGATAGGTGTCACAGACTGCCTGCCGGTCCTTCGCTTGATAGCGCTCGACATCGGCCGCGGTCATGCGGGATGGATTGTGCTGCGCCGAGTCCACCGCTTGGGCGATCTTCTGCGGCATCGCGCCATGATAAAAGGGCTGGGCTCCGTCGCGAGCCAGGCGCTGAAGTTCAGCTGCGAGCACCGGCACTTTCAGAAGCGCTCCCTCGGCGACCGGCTGACCGTTCGGGAGGTAGGTCTGCCGAGCCCATGCCGTCACGTGCTGCGAATAGAGCTGCAGCCCATTGTGCAGCCGCGCCGAAACCACGAAGCCGTTGCTCGCCAGCCTGATCGCCGGGCCGAACAGCTGCGCCCACGGCAATCGGCCGTAGCGTTGATGGGCAAGCCACATCATCGACAGTGCGCCGGGCACTCCCGCGCTTTTTCCCCCGACATACATGTCCCTTGGCGCCATCGGCTGTCGGTCAGGTCCGTAGAACCAGAACGGTCCGGCTGCGGCGGGTGCGGTTTCACGCCCGTCAATGGCCGAAAACTGCCCCGTCCGGCCGTCGTTGCGGACGAAGAACCCGCCGCCGCCGAGCCCGGAATTTTGCGGCTCGACTACGTTGAGCGCAAGCATGGTTGCGATCGCCGCGTCGGTGGCGCTGCCGCCCCGCCGAAGTATCTCTACGCCTGCTGCGGCTGCTCTTGAATCGGAGGCGGAGACGATGCCGGCCGGAACACGTTTCGGCAATGCGTGCCGAGCTTCGGCAGGGCCGCCGATGAACAGCAGTCCTGCGAAAATACCGAGGAACAGACAGCGCATTACCAGCTGGCTAGCCCGCGCCGACGGCCTCGGCAATGCTCCCCAATCCGGCCTCTTTCACTTTGGCGGCGAGACCTTCCACGATGCTCCGTCCAATTCCGGGACCTTCGTAGACCATGGCCGAATAGAGCTGGATCAACGACGCTCCGGCCCGGATCCGCTCCCATGCGTCATCGGCATTGCCAATTCCGCCACAGCCGATCAGCGGGATCGCGCCACCGCTGGCGCTCCGGAATTGGCGAAGTGCGTCGAGCGCCAGCGCTTTCAGAGGCTCCCCTGAAAGCCCACCCTGCTCCCGAGCGCGCGCCGACTTGAGTGAGGGTCGTGAAATCGTTGTGTTCGAAACGATGATCGCATCGATGCGATGGTCGAGTGCGGCTCGGACAATGCGCTCCGGGTCGCTCTTCTGAAGGTCCGGAGCGACTTTCAGGAAAATTGGCGGAGACGCAGGGCGGGAGCCCGCCTCCAGAGCCGGTTTGGGCGGTCCGCCCGGCCAACGCGCACCTTTGATTGCGTCGAGCAGCGCGTCGAGCGCGCCCTGGTCCTGAAGCGCGCGCAGCCCGGGTGTATTGGGCGAGCTGATGTTGACGGTAAGATAATCGGCGAGGGGGCTCATCGCCTTAACCCCGTCGACGTAATCGCCGATGCGATCCGAGCTGTCCTTGTTGGCGCCGATATTCACGCCGACGATTCCTGTCTTGAGCGAAGTGGAAGGGCCGTGGGCGCGGTTACGTTTTTCTAGCCGCCGCAGCGCCGCCTGCTGACCGCAATTGTTGAAGCCCATCCGATTGATGATTGCGCGGTCCCCGGACAGTCGGAACAGCCTCGGCTTGTCATTTCCTCGCTGGGAGCGCGGAGTCAGCGTTCCTATTTCAGCGAAGCCAAAGCCGAGCCCAAGGATCTGGTCCGCGACCTCGGCATTCTTGTCGAACCCCGCGGCCAACCCGACCGGGTTCGGGAAATCGAGACCTGCAACGGTGGTTCGCAGCGACGGCGTCCACTGCGACTCTGGTGTGAATGAGGTGTCCCTCCGCAGCTTCAACAGCTTGATCGTCAGTCTATGCGCGGTCTCGGCATCGAGAGCGAAGATCAGCGGCCGAAGGAGCGTGTAGAGGGACATCAGGTTCCTTGGTCGTCATCCCGGCCCCGAGCCGGGATCCACCTTTTTTTGATTGTAGAAAGGAAGGTGGTTCCCGGATCAAGTCCGCGGTGACAAATTGCGAAGGTTGAATTTTGCACTGCAGCATTCTAATTCGGACTGGAAAGCTCCGAATTCACGATGCGCCTGAGCCACCTCGCCGATTATGCGGTCGTCCTGATGACCGCCGCCGCCCGCCGTCCCCCGGGCGAGCGCCTTAGTGCGACCGAGCTTTCCGCCGATACCGGAGTCCCTCTCCCGACCGCGCAGAAACTGATGGGACAGCTTGCCGTCGCTGGCCTCCTCGCCAGCGCGCGCGGGGCAAGCGGCGGCTTTTCGCTCACCCGCTCCGCCTCCGACATCAGCCTCGCCGACATTGTTGAGGCAGTGGAAGGGCCGATCGCGATGACGGCCTGCTCCGACGGCGGCCACGATTGCGCACTGGACGCGCATTGCCGGGTCAAGCCGCACATGGGCGTGGTCGAGAGCGCGGTTCGCGGCGCCTTGGGAGCCGTCAGTCTCGAACAGCTTAGTGCACCTGCGGAGGCAGGTGCCCAGTCCGGGAAAAGAAAAC
>Ga0157369_10005910_pt1 | contig 14213 bp, 15 predicted proteins | sample C25metaG_FD_113461 | JGI IMG/M metagenome (GOLD analysis project Ga0157369, IMG submission 113461) | Corn rhizosphere microbial communities from Kellogg Biological Station, Michigan, USA - C2-5 metaG | ecosystem: Host-associated > Plants > Roots > Rhizosphere > Soil | place: USA: Michigan...
GACGTACCTTGAGACCGGCAAGCTCATCGAAGTCCTGCCGGATTTCAAACCTTTGCCACGGCCAATTTCGGCGGTTTATCCGCACAAACTGCATTTGTCACCGAATGTCCGGATGTTTGTTGATTGGATAGTGGAACTTTTCGCCCGTCGTAATCTGGGTAGGAACGAACAGGAAGCGCAAATGTCCCCTATCGGGATTGACCATTGGAAATCAGAATTTGCTAGCCGACATATGTTGACTGGAGCAACGCCGCAGGCCTGAATGTGGCGGACTAAATCGGTCAATCGACATAGCGATGCTTAAAATTGTGACAACTGCGATCGAAGTAAAAAATAATTGTCGCGCCCAGACAATGTCATCTTGCGTCGTCAATCCACGCACCCCAATCCAGAACCAACCAATACCGCTTGCCAGCGCGGCGAGAAGATAGATTGCGCCGGCATAGCCCAGCGGAACAAGTAGAGTCGCCACACAGGTGAAGGCGACTATGTAGCCAATCATGTGGTGTTTTGCAGCGAGTGTCCCTTTGACCAGCGGATAGACTGGAATCGCGGCGGCGCGATAGTCCGACGAACGGAAGATTGCGATCGCATACGAGTGAGGCATCTGCCAGATGCAAAACACGATCCATAAGATGAGCGCTGCCGTGTCGAACCTGCCGCTTGCCGCGCAGTAGCCAACTACCGGTGGCATCGCACCCGAAAAGCTGCCAACCATTGTCCCGTGAATCGATCGACGCTTGAAAAACAGGGTGTATAAACCGGTGTATACGATGTAGCCAACGAATAGAAGCAATGCCGCCACGGCGCATTTCGTGCCTTGAAAGAGAAGAACGAATCCCGATAGTGCGAGAAGCGCTGCGAACGACAGGGCGGATCGTGTGGATACCTCTCCGCTGACCATCGGCCGGTTCCGGGTTCTGGCCATTAATGCATCAATGTCGCGGTCGACGACGTTGTTGACCGTGCATCCAGAACCGATGACAAGAGCAACGCTCAACAGGACGAGTGCGAGTTGAAACCAGTTGATGGTGCTTCGCGACGCCAGGAAATATCCGCCGCTTAGCGAAATCATATTTCCGAGAACAATTCCGGGCTTGGTTAGTTTTAGATACGAGCGATACATTGATCTTGGTAGTAAGACAAATTCGAAAACTTCAGGAGGCCAAGGTTGCAACGCGTATTGCGTTCAGAAGGGCTTGACGACAGCAAGTATCGCGATGACGACTGCGCAAGTTACCGCGATCGGTAACGAAGCATGCAGCGGCGTGATCGGAGCGCCGTGACAGAGACGACGCAGTTTTCCCGACTGCATGCCATGCAGCGCGGAGAGAACGACGACGAAAACCAGTTTAACGGTCAGCCACGGTGCGTTGAACCAATGGCCTGCGCCTCCGATCCCTAACCCCAAAGCCCAGACGAGGAGCATTGCAGGCGTAGTGATGACGTGGTCCCAACGTCGGATGCTTGCAGCCAGTGTTCGAATTTCAGGAGAGTCGGTTTTGACCATATGGAGAAAGACTCCAACGGACACCACTCCGCTGAGAAAAACTAGCGCCGATGCTACGTGCAGTGCTTTTAGCCACGGATAGAAATTTGCAACATTCATGATTTTTTGTCGTTCCTGACTGAAGCCATCTTCTGGGACAGAAGGGTGTGATTAAAAAAGGCGCCGAATGGTATGAAGGCGCAGAGCATGACGCGAACTATCTCGCGTATGCGCCAACCGCCGCCGGTCACTGTCTGGATCGTGAACCATAGGTAGGCGCAAAACGCCAAACCATGGATGGGTCCCAGAAACCGCACACCCGTTGACCACCCATACAGATGTTTAAGGGGGACAGCGATGACGAGTAGAAGGAGAAGGGTCGTGCCTTCGGCGAAAGAGACGAACTCGAGACGACGAAGTTGCGCCAGTTCGATATCACGGTAGGTGTCGCGAGTCATGTCAATGCGCCTCGAGTCATGATTTTGATCAGTAAAGCGGTGGTGCACCAGGCGCTTGCCGTTTGTGCACGCATCGATTTTTATTTTTAGGCGCGACCTTTATACCCTTGCGATCATAAAACCGGAAGTGGCAGAATTGACGGAATATGATAGATTTCTGCCAATCGACCGAAATGCCTTGTTCAGGCAGAGGAACCATGATGCAAACGGTGGCAGTTCTCGCGTTAAACGGTGTTGTTCCTTTCGATCTGGGCGTCGCGTGCGATATCTTCTCGCGAGTGCGAACGGTCGATGGCGTCGAGGCTTACCGTGTGCTTGTTTGTGGCGAGTCGTCCCGTATCCGCGCTGGCCACTTCGGCATCCATACGCCCTGGCGCCTGGATGCCATGACGGATGCGGACATTCTGATCGTCCCTGGGGTCGAAGACGTCAACATGGTCGTTTCATCGGCCGTGAAAAAGGCGCTGCAACTTGCGAGCGGCCAGGGGGCGCTGGTCGCATCCATATGCACCGGTGCATTCATACTCGCTTCGACGGGTTTGCTCGACGGCAAACGGGCGACCACTCACTGGGCCGTGGTGGATGAGTTTGCAAAGCGGTTTCCCGCAGTTACCGTAGATCCCGATGTGCTGTTTGTCGATGAGGGAAACGTGGTGACGTCCGCAGGTTCTTCCGCGGGGCTGGACATGTGCTTCCATCTTATCGGCCGATTCCATGGACAGGCGGTAGCTTCACATGCTGCGCGGCTCGCGGTGGCGCCTCTTGTTCGTGATGGTGGACAAGCGCAGTTTATTCAACAGGCTGCCCTACCTGCATCGAGCAGCCTCGCGCCATTGCTGGAATGGATGTTAGCGAATCTGGAGCAGCCGATCGACGTCACCTCGTTGGCGAAGCGCGCCTCAATGACACCGCGGACGTTCGCCAGGCGATTTCGGGATCAAACCGGAGCGACGCCCATCCAGTGGTTACTCAAATCAAGAGTCCGTCGTGCTCAGGAATTGCTCGAGACTACGTTAGCTTCAGTCGATCAAGTCTCGGCTGCCGTAGGTTTTGATTCGCCAGTGACGTTCAGAGCCCGTTTCCGGAGTGTTGTTGGTCTGACACCCAGCTCATACAGACGCCGTTTCAGTACGGCATTGCCATCCGCGAAAGCAGAATAACCAGGTATGGATGTCGAGCGTGCGTTTGGTCGGCGGTCGCAAGCAGGTCCTCGTGTCTCTGGCTCGATGCCCCTCGCGGCCTCGAGTGAGACGGCGTCACGCCCAAGCATGAAAGTACCTCGGATAGCGTAGAAGCGCGGCGTCGATTAATCGCGCCGGAGTGGCTGGAAACGAGGGAATTATGACCTGGCGTAGCGTGCCCAAGCACCATAAGATTCCCGGCAGCGTACAAGGCGATTCCAGTTGAATGCCGATTGAGTATTTGCCACCAAAGTAGCGGGTAATTTCGGATATTCTCGCCTCGAAGGAGTGCGGGAGGTCAATTGCATTTCGTGAAATCTATGAAAGAACCGATTCGAGGTCGCCCTTATTCAGCGGATTTGCAAGCGAGGATGCGTCGTCAGGCGGTGAAATTGGGAAGCATCGTTGTCACCATTCTGATCTTGTCGTTATTAGTGCCGCTCTTTATCAAGCTTGCGGTTCGATACTTTCTATAAAACGTCGGGACCACGGAATGCACGATGCTCGACACACGATTTTATGATGACCAATAGTCACCTTGGCAAGGCGATATTCACTCGAATTTTGTCTCGTATCGACGGATGGAACATCAGTATCCGTATCTTATGTGTGAGCTTGGTGATGCTTGGAAGCTGCGCATTAGCTGGATGTCAACGCGAGGAACCATGGCGCCTCACTATGGTTGACAATCAGATGCCCTCACTCGACTTCACGCTGACTCGCGCGAAAGACGGCCGTACTGTCACCAGCAAGGACTATCGTGGGCAGATTGTCGTTCTGGAGTTTGGCTACACGTTCTGCCCCGACGTCTGTCCTACGACGTTATCCAACCTGACAGCTGCTCTAACCAGACTTGGCGACAAAGCGAAGGCCGTCCGGGTGCTTTTTGTAACCGTCGATCCGGATCGAGATACTCTTGATTCGCTGAAGCGCTACGAGGCTGCCTTCTCTCCTCAAGTTGACGGATTGCGCGGAACGGAGAGTCAACTCGAATACCTCGCGCATCGGTATCGAGTGGCGTATTCGGTGTCACCTTCGAAGGATCCGGGAGAGTACCAGGTTATGCACAGTTCAATCATCTTTATTTTTGACAAAACCGGTCGAATCAAGTTGCTTTCGACAAATCCCGATAATGTAGGTGACCTGGCACACGATCTTGGGCAACTTGTAGATGAGTAGAGGAGCCACGGCATCTATTGGAGTAGCCCCTTGATTCTTAGGACACGAGGCACCCCTTAAAATAAGAGGGAATCTTGTGACTAGTTTCAAGCCTAGGCAAATCGTGGAAAGCATTGAAGTTCTGACCGAGCCGGAGCGCCGTCGTCGACGTTCGGTCCAGGAGAAAGTGGCCATCGTGCAGGAAACCCTGGAGCCGGGAGCAACGGTTTCAGCGGTTGCCCGGCGACACGGGGTCAACCCAAACCAGGTGTTTGCGTGGCGCAAGCAATACGAGGAAGGCAGCCTGGCTGCGGTGAAGGCTGGAGAAGCCGTGGTGCCGGCCTCGCAGTTAGCCGCAGCGATGAAGGAAATCAGGGAGCTGCAGCGTCTGCTTGGCAAGAAGACGCAGGAGGCAGAAATCCTGAAGGAAGCAGTCGAGTATGGCCGCTCAAAAAACTGGATTGCGCGCTCGCCCTTACTGCCCGGGGACGACCAATGAAAACGGTCTGCGATGTTCTCGGCGTAGCGCGCTCTGCTTTGGCAGTCAGAAAAGCCCGCTCCCCGGACTGGCTGGACGGCCGCCGCGCCCGACAGACCGACGACACGGAGCTGGTCGCTGCAATCCAGGAGCACGTGGCGGGCTTGCCGACTTATGGATACCGGCGAGTCTGGGCACTGCTGCGACGTAGTCACGAAATGACTGGTGCGCCGTGCGTGAACGCCAAGCGGGTCTATCGCGTCATGCGCGACCATCAGCTGCTGCTTCGGCGCCTTGGCCAACGTCGCGATACCCGCCGGCATGACGGACGCATCGCCGTTGACCAGAGTAATGTCCGTTGGTGCTCGGACGGCTTCGAGTTCCGTTGTGACGACGGCTCGCCGTTGCGCGTGACGTTTGCGCTGGACTGCCATGACCGGGAGGCTATTAGCTGGGCAGCGACTACCGGCGGCCATAGCGGCGACGTCGTGCGTGATGTGATGCTCGCAGCGGTCGAGCAACGCTTCGGCACGACGCAGGCAGGCGCACCCATCGAATGGCTGTCGGACAACGGCTCTGCCTACATCGACCATCGCACGCGCAGTTTCGCTCGAAAACTGGGCCTGGAGCCGTTGACTACGCCCGTTCGTTGGCCGCAAAGTAACGGCATGGCCGAGTCGTTCGTGAAGACAATCAAGCACGATTACATTGCCTTTATGCACAAGCCTGATGTGCCAACCGCGCTCTCACATCTGGCCGGCGCATTTGAGCACTACAACGAACGCCACCCGCATAAGGCACTGAAGTACCGTTCTCCCCGGGAGTTCCGGCGAACCGCTGCCTCATCAACTTAACGGTGTCCGAGTGTCCTGAGTTACAGGGGCAACTCCATCTATCTCTACCGACTCGCTGCGTTTGTGTGGCGATTCGTGAGCAACTACGCCGCTGTTGCGATTAGAGCAACGTGTTGGTGTCGTTTAATTTTGAACCAGGTCTAAATTAACGGAGCAATCTGATGGAAGATCTGAAGGGCAAGCGCGCTCTGGTAACAGGTGCTGCACGTGGTATTGGCGCCGGGATTGCGATGACTCTCGCGGAGCGAGGCGCTGATGTCATCATCACCTATGAGCGGGCGGTTGATCGGGCAGCGGAGCTGGTCGATGCTATCCGGACGAAAGGTCGGCGAGCTTACGCCATTCAAGCCGATAGCGCTGATGCCGCGGCCGTCAAGCAATCCGTCGACGAGGCTTCGGCTCAGTTGGGCGGCCTGGACATTCTCGTGAATAACGCAGGTGTACTCTTTTCGAACCCGCTCGAAAAGATGGACATTGACGTGATCGATAAAATCATCGCTGTCAACATTCGCTCCGTGGTGCTCGCTTCCAAGGCGGCTCTCTCGCATCTGAGCGAAGGCGGTAGAATCATTTCCATTGGATCTTGCCTTGCCGAGCGAGTAGCGATTCCCGAAGTAATCGTATATTCCATGTCGAAGTCGGCATTGCTTTCGTTTACGCGAGGTCTGGCCCGGGAACTCGGTCCGCGAAACATTACAGTGAACCTGGTTCATCCGGGACCGACCGATACCGATATGAATCCCGCCGATCGCCCGACCGCCGACTTCTTACGGTCACAGATTGCGCTCGGTCGTTTTGGCCAAGTCGAGGACGTAGCGGCGGCAGTTGCCTTTTTGGCGGGGCCGGGCGGTCGACACATCACCGGCACCGGGCTGGTGGTTGATGGCGGAATCAATGCGTAAGGGTAACGCCGTCAACTGACGACGATGACCCGATGAAGGTGATCTGTCACGCGAGGAAAAATCGCACACGGTTGCTCGCAAGCGGGCCTCCATACGCCGTAGCGCACGGTTCCACACCGTGCGTTTTTTTTGACATCGCCTTTCGACGTGGCGATCCAATCCCAGTCGATCGAAGCTGGGAGCCGTGACTTTGCAGTCGAGGTGTCGATTTGAGCGCTGAATGGGTTCAGGCGTCCGGGTGAACATGGTGAGTTCGCGACAAGACCGCAGAGTTGACTGGAATTGAGGGAACCGCGTCCTACTCATAGTCAGCAGGTGTCTGCCAGAATGCCCCGTAATAAATCGAAGGGTGAACGGGAATGTGGCAGTCTTTGAATAGCACGACTTCACGCGCGGGAAGAAAATAATGGCAACGCGCAAAAAGGAAGCGACATCATTCGATACGGGAGTCCGGCAATCGAACGCTGTCGTTCTCTCCGTCGCACAAGGTTTATATACAGCCGCAGTGGCCATCGACCTGACCTTAACCGGATTGACCGGTTATCAACTCGCGCCCGACAAATCGCTCGCTACGCTGCCATTTGCGCTTATTACGGTTGCGAGCGCGATTGCGACGCTGTTCGCGTCGTTGCTGATGCAAAAAATCGGCCGACGGCGAGGATTCGTGATCGGCGCGGCCACGGGAGCGTTAGGTGGGCTGGTTTCCGTCTGGGCGATCTTGCAGAACGATTTTTGGTGGTTTTGCCTAGGAACCGCGGCAGTCGGAATATTTCAGGCGTTTGCCCAGTACTACCGGCTCGCCGCGGCCGACTCCGTGGCGCCTCAACAGAAGGCAAAAGCCATTTCGATGGTTCTGGCTGGCGGCGTTATCGCTGCAATACTCGGTCCGGCGCTGGCGGCGTGGAGCAAGAATCTGTTTCCGACGCTTTTTGCCGGTTCGTACCTGATGGTATTTCTTCTTGGTGTCGGTTCAATACTGGTGCTGGTGTTTGGATTCCGTGATGTCGAAGCCGAAATAATTCCGGCCGATGAGGCAGCGGTTGCCCGGAGCCTGACGACTGTTTTTCGACAGCCGATTTCTCTCGCCGCACTTGCGAACAATGTCATCGGAGGGGTTGTCATGATGTTCGTGATGACGGCGGCGCCCCTGGCTGCTGTCGCCAACCATCATTCGATCGATGATGGCGCGAACATTATTCAGTGGCACCTCGTGGGTATGTTTGCGCCGTCATTCGTTGCAGGTCACCTGATCAAGCGATATGGCATGCCGTCCGTACTTTTCGCCGGAATGCTTCTGAGTGCTGCGTGCACTTTTATTGCCTCCGCGTCATCCAGTCTTCCAGCATTCTACGTCGCGTTGCTTTGCCTCGGGATCGGCTGGAATTTCATGTTTGTCGGCGGTACCGCTCTGTTAGCTTCCTCGCACACTCCAGCCGAGCGCGCGAAGGTGCAGGGCGTCGCGGAACTTGTCCGAAACATCTTTACTGCAGCGGCGTCGCTTGTTGCAGGTCCGATCCTGGAGCGCTTCGGATGGGTCAACCTCAATTTGGTGAATGTGCCTTTGCTGGTTGTCGCAGCGGCTCTAACGGTTTTCTGGATGAGAACAGAGCGCAGTTCAGAACGAGTCGTAAGCGATTCCCCAGCTGCGTCTCGTTGAGCACTGGCCAAGCTCACCGAGTGAGTTTAAGTGCGTTGAGCACCATGCGTTCGCGTGACAGATCCGCTCAGGCGGAGACTGACTTTATTGCGGCTGGATCAGGTGGTTACGTTGTACGCTTCGATGAAACGCATAGCGTGCGCGCGCAGCGCGGCTGCGAGACAAGATGAAGTCGCACAAGGCGACACTCTGCCACGAGCACGACATCCCAAGTCTGCTTGCAGGTTCGACACAGTTACGATCGAACTGCCGTGTCTCATCGATGGCACGCGCGAGTTAACTGTGGCTCTCCTCGAGAGCCTGCGCAACGGTATCTGTCAGTCTGCGAGACATTTGTTGTTTGCCCTAAGGACTCGAAGCGCTGTTCGTTCACTTCAGGGGCAAGCACGTCAACCTGCAACTGCTGACCTCTTCATAATTATCGTCACGAAAAAAAGCGCACGATTGAGTCGTGCGCCGTGACAAAGAAGGGCAGGGTAGGAGGATTGCGCCTTCATGTAGTCAAATGTAGACGTGATTTCCCAGGCATCACAGAACTGTCTTCTCCTGACTTCAGACAATCCAGACTGCAAATTTATCAAATTAGCGGCAGGTGATATAGCGCTGCGTTCGAAAACACATTCCAAACAAAACGAACAATGAGCGCAATTTCGCGCGTTTCATTGCGAGATTTCATGAGAACTGTTCGCCGGTCTATCCCTGATGGATAGAAAAGCCGACGGCATCGGGCGATTCGAGATCAGGCCGCAGTTGCATGGTCGGGATAAGATAGTCACCAAAGTTCTGTCGACGATACGGGATTGGGGAAATTGTTTCGATCGTTTGCATTCGTTCCCGTAGTTGCGTCTCCAGCGTGCTGAAACCGGCTTCGTCAAGGCGGTCGGTCTTGTAAGCTACAAACGACGGAAGTACGGTGTAGCCGGGGTAGAACAGGATACCGTGATTGATCGGAAAGAGCAGATCGTCGATCGGGCCATTGATGCCGCGTCGAGAATAATGTTCTTCCCAGCCGCCTGCGGTCACAACGAGCATCGCGCGCTTTCCCTCAAATCTTCCTTCGCCATAACGATCGCCCCAACGTTTGTCGCTGTGATCCCCGATTCCGTGTGCAAAGCCGCAGGAATACACCCGATCGACCCAGCCTTTGAGGATCGCCGGCATCGTGAACCACCAGAGCGGGAATTGCAGAATCAAGGTGTCTGCCCAAAGAAGTTTCTCCTGCTCAGCCCGGACATCTTTTGTTAGCGCATTCGCGTTGAATCCCACTTTCGAGGCATTCGAAACATGCAATCGTGTTTGTTCGTCTAGCAGGGGGAAATCAGTCCGACTTATTTCGGATTTCCACTTCATGGCGTAAAGATCGGATACTTGTACCTCGTGACCTTGCGCCTCGAGTTCGTGAACGGCGACATCACGCAGCGCACTATTCAAGGAGCGCGGTTCTGGGTGTGCATAAACGATAAGGACTTTCATCTTTCAGCTCTTCGGTAGAAAACACGAAGACTAATGGATGAGCCAGTATACTTGAAATGAATTTCTGATATGCCTGGTATAGTCATGGACAATTTGCGAAATCTCGATCTCAATCTGCTTCGCACGCTTGCAGTTCTGCTATCTGAACTCAACGTTACCCGCGCCGCGGAGCGCCTGCATCTGTCCCAGCCATCGGTCAGTGTTCAGTTGGCCAGGTTGAGAGAAATATTGAAGGACCCACTGCTGTTGCCCGGGCCACGGGGCATGCAGCCGACGGCACGGGCGCAATCTTTGCGTGAGCCGCTTGCCAAAGCACTTCTGGCTCTTTCTGAAGTTTTAGCTCCGATCCAGGCTTTCGATCCTTCAACGGCCCGTGTGACCTGGAAGATCGCTGCGACTGACTATAGCGAGTCAACAGTCTTGATCCCCGCACTCCCTGGTCTGCGCCGCCTGGCGCCTGATAGTCGGCTGGCCGTTGTCCAGCTCGCGCCTCGCTCAATTGGACGGCAGTGCGAACGTGGAGAGATTGATCTGGCATTCCATAGTGCTGACGAGGCTCCCAGTGGATTGAGGCATCGATCGTTGTTCATGGAGAAGTACGTGCTAGTCGGCAGGCGCGGTCATCCACGGTTCAACAGGAAGATGTCGTTGACGCAGTTCTGCAAGCTGGACCATGTGATTGTGTCGCCCGACGGAGGCGGTTTTTCAGGTGTCACCGATGCAGCGTTGGCCGAGGCTGAATTGCAGAGGCGGGTCGTGCTTTCCGTTCCACACTTCACGTTCGTCAGAGAAGTGTTGCTGAGTACGGATCTCGTGGCGATGCTTCCCGCCCGATTGGTGAGAGGCATGCCTGGCTTACAGTCGGTGGCGCCGCCGGTCGACATGCCGGGATTTGAGATGGTGATGTTGTGGCATGAACGCTCACATCTCGATCCTTCGCATCAGTGGTTACGCGATGTCATTGTATCGACGATTAATCCTGTGGGGCCGCGAACGTAATCGTAATTTCTCAGGCATTTGTCTTAGTTGTCATAGTGGCAGCAAACAATCAGTCTTTGTCATTTCTGCCAATCTCGTTGAGCGCGAAAAAGTTTTATGATGAAGATCTTCATCCCATACGAAATCGTTGCGACCTAGAATATGACAAGCAAAATCGAAGACCGTCCTTTGCAAATTGGCATGCTGCTGTTCCCGGGCTTCACCCTCCAGGATCTGGCTGGCCCGCAGACCGCGTTCGGCCTGCACAGTAAAACGCATCTGATCTGGAAGACGTTAGAGCCCGTTCCGACGGACATGGGTGTCACGATGAATCCGACGATTACACTGGATGAAGTGCCAGATAATCTGGATGTGCTGTTCGTGCCCGGTGGCGGAGGCACGCCTGAGATCATGAAGGACCAGGAAATCCTCGACTTTCTTGCTCGCGCCGGGGCAACCGCCAGGTACGTGACCGCCGTTTGCACGGGTTCCGTGATCCTCGCGATGGCTGGGCTGCTCGAAGGCTATCGTGCGGCCACTTACTGGCCGTTCTACGAACCGTTGATCGCCTTGGGAATCGAGCCGAGCTACGACCGTGTTTGCGTCGACGGGAATCGCATCACAGGCGGCGGCGTCACGGCCGGCATCGACTTTGCTCTCCAGGTCATCGCGGAACTAAAAGGGCGCGACGCAGCTGAGTTCACCCAGCTGGTGCTCGAGTACGACCCGCAGCCCACGATGAACTCAGGCCATCCGCGCAGTGCCAGACAGGAAATCATTGATCAGATCACAGGCTTGTGGGGGCGAACCGAGGAAGCGGTCAGAGTGGCGAACGCGCATATGGCGCGCCGCGCCATATCTGCTTGATCATCAGCGAAGCGATCTTTCATCGTTGGCGCTGAATGCTATTGGCGTGGCTTCGACATTGACTGCTAGGAACGCTCCGGCCCAGAAGCCTCGTTCCTTTCCAGCACGTTGAGTGCAGCATTGATCTCGCGCTCCAGTGTTTGGACTTCGTCATGATGGTCGGCATGATGTTCGGATTGCGCAATCAATCGAAGCAAATCGAGGGCGTTGCGTCTGTCGAGTTCGCTCATCCCGTGCTTGACGGAAAGTCTAACCAGATCCAAAGCCAACTGCGTGTTTCCGTTATGTAGTGCGATATCCGCTGCCGAGATTGCCATTTCGATTGGCTCGGATGAAAAACGGGCAATCGGAATGGAACTGTTATCTCCTGACGCAGGCTTATATATCAGATCCGGATAAAACCCGCTGTACAGAGCGGGCATATTCGGCTGCAGCTCCATGGACTCATTCTTTTGTGGTCGCGCTCGCCCTATTGCCGCACGACTTTGAATCAAATCTTTGTCTGGGGAGGATTCATTCGTGGCTTTCGTGGCGAGAATGTTAGACGTCTCGTAGTCGCGGAAGAATTGTTCAGTCTTACGTCGATCCAGCCCGGCTTCGCGTTTCAATGCATCAAGCCCGCAGCGGATAAAGAGACGTATTACCGCAGCCTCCGGTTGATTCAATTCAAAGGCGAGTTGGCGCAAGCTTTCATCCATGTCCGGGGGGACAGGTACAGAGCGAAGGACGAACGGTCGATCAACCATCTTTTATCTCATTCTTACGGTGGGAAGCGATACATTCATGCGTATAGGCGGCTCGGACCGAGGGTCTGTAACTTCATGATCCGGAGCACGATAACCAGGTATTGAGCAGTTCCTGATTCCCGCAGCCAGGAGTTAGACGGAGCGTGGTGTTGCCGGCGTACATCGATTTCCGGCGTGGGAGAGTAGCTGACGTTGCGTTATGCCCGGCGGCAAGAAATTGATGGCAGTGCCTATTCAAGCGGACTTTTCACCCTACTCAACTTGGCTCCATGATCTGGAGATACGGGCAGCGTGGTTCTCAACGCACAACGACTTCCGGCAGGCGGCAAACCGGGCAATAACAATGGCTGATAAACGTTCCGGCATCACGTAGGGTTGCCCCGGGAAGGCAATTTCCAGCTGCAACGTAAATATTCCCGCACTGCGAGCAGGTAACTCGTTCGTCTTCGATCAGGTATCGTGGTTCAACTGGATGTTCTGACATGACTACCTCCCCGTACTTGCTGCAGGGCTGTTCCGGGTTTGCCCATTTCAGTGCGTACAAGGTCGAAAGGGTTCATTTGCAAAAAAAGCCTGCGATTCGCGCAGGCTGTACTCAAAGAACTCAGAGAGGTCCGGCTCGTGCACGCGCTATCGGATAGCACGGATGCTAATCTGATGGATCATTTGAAGCAAGCCTAAGCGACCGACTTTTCACACGCAGGCGTATGAGTGTGAACTCAACGATCGATAGCAATTGCATTTGCTGCTTCGGAGAACTGCAAGGTCTACGTCCATTCGGTCACAGTGCCATCGGGATCAGGTAGCGTCAATCCCGAGGTCGGCAGCGGCAGCGCGGTCTTGTATTGCACCTGCTTGAGTGCAAGGCTGGAGCGAATGTTGGAGATTCCGGGGATCTTCGTCAAATGGTCGACGATGAAGCGCTCCAGCGTTTGCATGTCTGGCATCACAACCCGCAGCAGATAGTCCGCGTCCCCTGTCATCAGATAGCACTCCATGACCTCGGGACGTTCGGCAATCGCCTGCTCGAAACGCGACAGGGCGTGTTCAACCTGCTTCTCAAGCCTCACCTGGATGAACACATTGATTCGTAGCCCGAGCAGTTCCGGATTCAGCAGGGTGACGTGCTGTTTGAACAGGCCGAGTTTTTCTAGCGCGCGCACCCGATTGAAGCAAGGCGTTGTCGAGAGATTGACTGCGCGCGCGAGGTCTGCGTTCGTAATGCGCGCATCCTGCTGCAGTTGCCTGAGAATGCCAATGTCGATTCGGTCTAGCCGCTTGGGCTGGTCGGTCATAGATGAAATCTTCCGTAGCAACGCTGAAATTTGGAAAAAATAGCCTATCGCATCTCGTGGATAGACGCAATTCAGATGCTTATTTTGCAGCCAAATCGTTACCATCGGTGAACGTGACCTTGAATCGAAAGCACCTTTCCCGGAGCAGTGCGATGACGGATTTATCCAGCGGCAGTAAGCAGTTTCAGTCAGTGAACAATCAGAACAGTGCGGGTACGGAGCGTCAGGACGTCGATCCGCAGGAAACCGCAGAATGGCTGGAAGCACTGAGTGGTGTCGTCGCACATGTCGGCCGGGACCGCGCACAGTTTCTGTTCGATAAACTCGCCGGGCATGCCGTGTCGTTAGGCATCGAATCGACGCGGACCAACGTGACTCCGTATCAGAACACTATTCCGTTCGAGCAACAGCCGCGTTATCCCGGCAATCTCGAGCTTGAAGAACTGCTCGCTGCTGCATTGCGCTGGAACGCGCTCGCGATGGTCGTGCGTGCCAACCAGGCTTACGGTGAACTCGGCGGTCATATCGCGAGCTATGCATCCGCGGCGGACCTGTTCGAAGCTGGCTTCAACCATTTCTTTCGCGCTGCAGCCCCGGGCGGCGAAGCGGGCACCGGCGATCTGGTGTATTTCCAGCCGCATTCGTCGCCGGGCGTCTATGCGCGTGCCTACCTCGAA
>Ga0157369_10005912_pt1 | contig 14211 bp, 12 predicted proteins | sample C25metaG_FD_113461 | JGI IMG/M metagenome (GOLD analysis project Ga0157369, IMG submission 113461) | Corn rhizosphere microbial communities from Kellogg Biological Station, Michigan, USA - C2-5 metaG | ecosystem: Host-associated > Plants > Roots > Rhizosphere > Soil | place: USA: Michigan...
TGGTCAGGCCATTCATTGCGCCGCTGCGCGCATCCATGAATACCCGGGGATTCGATACCACTTTCGCGTCCTGCGGCGAAGCCAGCGGGACCTTGATTACATCAATGCGAAACAGCGCTGTGTTCGGGTCTTTTTCCGGCTCTTCAACACCTGAGCATCCAGCTAACTCCTCCGGACGCCGCACAAATGATGTTCCGGAGACATAGATGTAAACATTGTCTTTGTCATTTGGATCGACAACCAGCGTATGAGTATGCGATCCGCGGCACGTCTGCACTGCCGCCACCTGCTTTGGATTGCTGATATCGGAAATGTCAAAAATTCTCACGCCGCGGAAACGCTCTTTTTGCGCTGACGGCACAGGACGTTTCTTTGGTTTGGGCTCTCCCGCAGGGGGTGCCGGATCTGGTGGAAAACCCTGAGTGCCGCAATCCAGCCGTCCATTCGGTTGTTCCACGGACATGAAAAGCAGGTTTTTATACACTGAGACATCGCCTTGCCCGCCAGGACACACCAGCGAGGTCAGCAGCTTGGAATGCGCTGGATTGGAAATGTCAAAGATATTTACGCCGTAAAAATTTCCCTGAAACAAATGATTGCCCTGGAACGCAAGGTCAGAGTTCGCGAAAGCAAGCTGCGCAATGACCAAGCGCATCGCGGCTGGCGCCTTTGCCAGGTTAGGCGAGTTGAGCTGCCCAAGCATTTTTTGCACCTTTGGGTCATTAGGATTATTAGTGCCCAGTTGAAACGCAGCAGGCTTTTTGACGAGCTGAAGGTGCTTGATTCCCATGGCTGCTTCGCCCGCGTTATACATGCCCGGCGCAAGCTTTGCGCGCGGATCGTTTGTATCCGATCCCTTCATGCCCGGTTGCAAAACCGGAGCCGGCTCCGGAGCAAACGGATTCCGGTCTTCCTCATCGTCGGGTTGCTGTGCGGCGGGCGTGGGCGAAGGGGTCTGCGCGGCTGGCGTGGGTGAAGGCGTCTGCTCTTGTGCGTGCAGGCGGCTAACGCCGGGAAATAACATCATCGCGGCCACAGCCACGCAAATAATAAAGATGGGCACTCGGTTCATTGTTTCTCCTCTGGAGTTTTGTCGTCTAGCATCTCTTGCATAATCCTGATTTCGGCCCGTTGGCCAGTGTCTACGTCGGTCGCGAAGTTGAACAGCTCCGCATCCTGCCCCGCGCCTGCGGTATCGAACAGGTTCTTTACCATGGTCAACGCGCCATTGTGGTGTTGAATCATCCCGGTCAAAAATAGGTGGTCAAACTCGTCGCCCCTGGATTTCCGCAGCGCTGCCATCTGTTCCGGCGTAAGCATACCGGGCATGAGTGGCATCTGGTGGCCGGACATGTTCTTCATATACGGCATCGCCATCGAAACCGGTTCTCCACGCGCCGCCAGCCAGCGCTTCATAAAGTTGATCTCACTGGACTGTGAACTGCTGATGCGTGCTCCCAGCAATCGCAGGCCCTTGTTTTCCGTATGCGAAGGAATGAGCGCCGTCATCTCAACAGCTTGCGCATGATGCATAATCATGCCTTGCATGAAATCCACTTCCGCTTGCGACCGCGGCGGCAGCTTTCCCGTTGTGGAAGACGGCAGCCTCTTGGTTGGCTTGCCAGGCGCTCCCGGCTGGACCACTACCGGGGCAGACCGAGCATTTTGCTGTGCCTGCGCGGCAGGATGCTTGAGACCGGTTAGAGCACTCGCCGCGACGAACAAGAGACAAGACGAGGCAGTGGCTCGCATAGACCGGAAAGCGCGGTTGCGGGGACAATGATAAAGCCGCCAGTTCGGAACGTTGCTAGGCATCTGGGGTTGGAGTGAACGAAAGCTTGCCACGAAATAGTAACATCTTCAGAGCTTCTGCCGGGCAAACGCCGTTTCGCTTGGTCGCTGAGTCCGGTTACTGGCATGACAACTCCAGCTACTGGAACGAGCGGTCATATCCCAGCGGCAATTTCCGAGTGCTGGTAAACTGTTGATACCAATCACGCGGAGGGATGTGTGAGCGGTTGAAACAGACGGTCTTGAAAACCGTTATACCTGAAAGGGTATCGGGGGTTCGAATCCCTCTCCCTCCGCCAGAACTCTCCTTCGACTCGCTGCGCCCCTCGGCGTTTCTGCGCACTCAAGGCACGAGCCTATCGCTTCAACTTGAAAAAGCGTTATACCTGAAGACAGTTGTTCTCAAAAGCAGAGCCTCTGCTCAATCCTCTCGCACATTCCGCATCCAAGTAGATAGCCATGCCGCCGACAGAAGTCGCACTTCCTGAAAAGACCAGCGCAACGAGAGCGCCTGCTCAAAAGTTTCGCTGGATTCTGTTGGGCGTTTCCATCTTAGCTATCGTGTTTCTTGCAATCATGGCCGCGAAGTGGCCTTTTACCCGGGAAGCCATGACTAAACGGCTGGAGCGTGCGTCGTCCGCGCAGGTGGAGATGCGCGGGTTTCACAGCACGTATTTTCCTTTTCCCGGATGTGTTGCTGAAGACGTGGTCTTTCGGCAAAAATCTTCAGCTGCCGGACAAAATCTGCCTGAACCGATCATTACGATCCGCAAGCTAACCATTGAAAGCACGTTCTCCGGCCTGTTGAGCAAACCGGGAAGGATCAGAAGAATTGTTGCCGATGGTCTGCGAATTCAAGTGCCCCATGAAGGCGCAAACCTGCATAGTGAAGCAAGCCAAAGCAGCGATCAGACCACTATTGAAGAGCTTCGCGCCGACGGTGCTTTGCTTGAATTAGCTACCGGCCAGACCGGCGAAAACAAACTCGTCTTTCAGGTTCATCATGCGCTGTTTCACGACATCGGAGCCCGCAAAGCAGTTCCCTTCCAGGTGTCACTGCGGCTTCCCGTTCCGCCGGGCGAGGTGGAATCCAGCGGATCAATCGGCCCGTGGAAAGACGAAAAGGGTACGGTGCGGAGCACGGCAATCTCCGGTAAATACGTTTTAACCCGGGCTGATCTGGGAGTTTTCAAAGCACTGGGCGGAATCGTTTCTTCGCGTGGCGAGTTTTCCGGCAATCTGGAAAAGCTGAACGTGGCAGGCATGACGGACTCGCCGAATTTTGAAGTGAAAGAGAGTGGCCATCCATTTCACCTGAGCACGCAGTTTCGTGGCACCGTTGATATGAAAACCGGCGACCTGGTTTTGCCATCGATTGAAGGTCGCCTTGGCAACACCAACTTGATCGCTCACGGCAGCGTTTCTGGCAGACCTAAGACGGTAACTCTTGACGTAACGCATGGTCAGGGTGAGATTCAGGACTTGATACTTCTCTTCTCTGACGCCAAGGCTTCACCCGCGGTTGGTCCGGTAGTGTTCCAAACCCATGCAGTGCTTCCATCGGAACACAGGCCTTTCAAGGAACGAGTACGCCTCACGGGAAATTTCAGCATCAATCGAGCACGGTTCACTTCACCAAATACGCAGAAGAATGTTGACCAGCTCAGTGAACGCGCTGAAGGGAAAAAAGACAAAGAGAAGGACCACGACCAGGATGACGATAGCAATGGTTTTGAGCGCGTGCTGACTGACCTGAAAGGTGACGTGGTGATGAAAGACGGCGTGGCCACATTTTCACCCGTCTCTTTTGCGATGCCGGGCGCGGCGGCTGACATGAAAGGCACGTACAATCTGCTCAACAAGCGCGTTGACCTGCGAGGCAAGATGCGCATGCTGGCAACGGTTTCACAGGCCACCACCGGAGCGAAATCGATTTTCCTGAAAGTGCTTGATCCGTTTTATAAGAAAAAGAAAAAAGGCGCGGGCGCGGAAGTGCCAATCAAAATGACCGGCACTTATGGCCACACGCACTTCTCAGCGGGATTGAAGTAACAGCCTGCGCCTACCTTTTATCTGGGCTTCAGGTCCTGCGTCATATCAACGTTCACCACGTCAATAAATCGCGGCGTCCCTGGAGGCATCTTGCTGGGATCCGTGAAATCCAGGTCGAACGAATAATTACAGCCCGGAGGGTTATAGACCATGTTGCAGCACTTAAATGCGCCCACGCCGTATTGCGAGAAGTAGAGGCTCACCAGCGATCCTTCATAGTTGGAAGTCAACAATTTGCGGCTCATCACTGTGACCGTGAGATACACGGTGCCACAGTACGGAACCAGGCAGTACCAGATAAGCGCTTACATCTCGAAGTACCGTTAGGAAGCGGATTATGAGCAAAATAAAAAAAGGCCAACAAGGTTTGTCGTTGATGGAAGCTCTGGTGCGAGTTCGCGCTGTTACTGTCATCATCAGTGTTGGCAATTCCGTCTACTCCAGGCGGATCGTAAATCGGAGCAAAGTCATCCAGGAATATTCCGCCATTAGCTTTGTTATTGATCTGGCTAAAGTCGATCTGCGATGAGTCGCGCGCGCTGAAAACACTTTCCAGCCCTTCTTTGGCCTTCGCGCGGGCAATCAGGTCTTCTTGCGACATCTGGAGATTGCTCAACGAATACGCGAACAGAGAGAGCACACTAAGAAGTCCGGTGGCAAGCACAATAGCGGCAACCATTGCTTCCATGAGGGTAAAGCCGCGCCGTTGACGGGCCTTGCGACTTATTGCCATAACACACCTCCCCCGGGCTTCGGTCCGAGTCGCCAGCCGCGAAGACGGCCGGTTGTACCCAGCAGCGTGATTGCGCGTGCGCCGGTTAATTCATTGGGACGGGCCACGTAAATCACACCATCATTCGTCCGGCCCGCTGCGTCCAATGCAGAGCCATCCGGCTGGAAAAAAATTGTGGCGCCGCTGCCGCCGGCGACTCTATCGAAATCGATTGCGACAGTTCCGTTGCCAAGATTGTCCGGTGTAGGCGTGGGCGGAGTTGGCATTCCCGCCACAATTGTGTACTGGACATCCGCCGGCAAAGTAATTGTTTCCGTCTGCACCGGAGTGCCGTCGGCAAATGCCTGCGAGACGGATACAGTGCCGGGAGCGGTGAAATCCACGCGGCAAACAGTCCGCTTGTCAATGGCAACCTGACGCGCGAAAAGCAGTTGGTCCAATGTGTTCTGATAAGCGGTTTCCACATGCGAGCTCCGTACCGCGCCGGCAACGTTCATGACCGCTACGGCCCCGCCGACCATAAGAATTGCCACTGTGACCAGAAGTTCGGTCAAGCTAAAGCCGCCCTGAGATTTACTGATACGCACCAGGTTCTCTCCTTGCGATTCGTCGACCGGAATCGAATTCTTCAATCTGTTCTAGGGAAGGCTACTAAAGTCTTTGGGGAGGTATTTAGAAATTACTTTGGCCTCAAAGTACCGTCAATTGCCGCAAGGTCAAGGCAAAGGCTGGGCTGGGGCATGTACCTTAGGGGACTTAAGGTATTTAGATGTTCACTTAAGCTAAGTACAACCCAGCGCTAAGAACGCAAGCTCCTGAAAATAAGCCGATTGCCTGTTTGGCGATTTTGGAGCGTGCAGAATCGCGGGGGCGTAGTGCGCGTTGAAGAGTTAGAGGGGAAAAGATAGGTCAGAAAATGTAGCGTTCGCCTCCCAGCAGACGTTCCGCAATGCTGCGGCGAAGGGCGATTGCATTCACCGGTTGATATTCCGTAAGCGATCTCAGCTTCGTCATGTGGCGCTCCAGATCATTGCCGGAGCAGGCGCTTAACACATTTTGCGAGGCTGCCTGCATCCGACTGATGGCGTCGCGAAGAAAGACCTGGCAAATATCTTTGGCGGTGCTATTGCCGGTGGCTGCAAGATTTTGGCAGCGCAATAGCGTGGACTCCATGGCAAAGGTCTCCATGAATAGGTCAGAAAGGCTCATGACGACTTCCTGATGCTTTTCCATTTCCGCGCCATATTTCTGATGTGCAACTCCCAGGGTAAACAGTGCGATCTTTTTCGCATTGCGAACTAGACGCATTTCCGGGCCGCCGCCTTCGTCTTTTCCGATATCGGCTAGTTCCTTTTGTGCGGCATCCAGCAATGGCAGAAGACCACGTGCGGCACGTTTTAACGGCATACCCGAGATTACTAACCGGTTGATTTCACTTGTCCCTTCGAACAGACGGTTGATGCGAGCATCTCGATAGTAGCGCTCAACGGCATAGTCCTGGTGAAACCCATAGCCGCCGTGAATCTGGACACCCTCGTCGGCGACAAAATCCAGCATTTCCGCGGCAAAAACTTTTACCATGGAACACTCAGCCGCGTATTCCTCAGCCGCCTTGAGTTCGACCTTGGCGGACTCAGAAGAACCGTGTTCCGCGCCGCTCAACTGCGCTTGTATCAGTCCTACCACGCGCCATGCCATGGACTCAGTAGCAAAAATCCTGATCGCCATCTCCGCCAGCTTGTGCTGCATCGCGCCGAAGCTGGCGATGGCCACGCCGAACGCTTTACGCTGTTTGGCATATTTAATGCTGGTGGCAAGAATGCTTTTGGCCGCGCCCATCACGGCCGGCCCAAGCTTGAGGCGTCCTATATTCAGAATGTTGAAGGCAATCACATGCCCGCGGCCGATTTCGCCTAGTACGTTCTCCACCGGCACCTTGACGTTGTCAAAATAAATTGCTGTGGTGGAACTGCCCTGGATACCCATTTTGTGTTCTTCCGCGCCACTGGTTAGGCCCCCAAACGCGCGTTCCACAATGAATGCCGTGAATTTCTCTCCATCCACTTTGGCAAATACGATAAACACATCTGCCGCGCCGCCATTGGTGATCCACATTTTCTGGCCGTTCAGGATGTAGTGATTGCCGTCGGAACTCAGATGGGCGCGGGTGCGCGCCGCCAGCGCATCGGACCCCGCAAGAGGCTCAGTAAGCGCATAGGCGGCCAGCAGTTCGCCGCTCACCAATCGCGGAAGGTAGTTTTCTTTTTGCTGTTCAGTGCCGAAGAAAAGAATTGGCAGCGATCCAATCCCAGTATGTGCGGAGTGCCAACCCGCATAAGATGCGTCGCGGCCCATTACTTCAGCCACCACCATCACTGAAGGGAGGTCCATCTCCATGCCGCCGAATTTTTCCGGCACGGAGATACCAAGGAGTCCGAGCTTGGCGGACTTTCTCAACACTTCCAAAGCAACTCCGGGCTTCTTCTGGCGAATGGCAGGCAGATTGGGCTCAACTTCATTGGTCCAGAACTCTTCTACCGTCCGCTCAATGGCGAGGTGCTCGTCGGTCAAGTCTTCGCGCGTGAAAATCTCCTGCGGCAGAATCTCTTCCAGCAGAAAAGCGCAGCCCTTTCGCCCCGCGCGGGAAGTGGTTGTGGTAGCCATTGTGGAGCTCCCTTCAATTTGGGGTGCTTTGGATTTTCGCGCCTTTGCTCCAGAGACGTAGCATGCTACGTCTCTACGCCGGGTTTGTCGATATAGCAGCGAGCCCGGGGCCCCCGGACCGCGGCGGTTTTGCGCGGGCTGGGGTGGGAGCCCGACTCGCGCGGCGAGCTGCTTGCCTAAGGAGCGAAGCACTTTTGCCACGATCCTCGATCGCAAGCGGTTTGGAGCGAAGCGACAGAATCAACCGGCCCGCTCAAAGAGACCCGCCGCTCCCTGTCCACCGCCAACGCACATGGTCACCACGCCATAGCGATGCTTGCGCCGCTCCATTTCATTGGCCATGGTGCCCACCATGCGCGAGCCTGTCATGCCAAAGGGGTGTCCGATAGAAATCGACCCGCCATTTACGTTGAGCTTCTCAGGATCGATGCCGAGATGATGGAAGCAGTACACAACCTGCACGGCGAATGCCTCGTTCAATTCCCAGATGTCGATGTTGTCCATCTTTAATCCTGCACGCTTGAGCAGCTTCGGGACCGCGTAGATCGGGCCGATTCCCATTTCGTCGGCATTGCAGCCCGCCACCTGGAAGCCGCGAAAAACCAGTTGATAAGGAATGCCGAGCTGGTCTGCGCGCTCGCGCGACATGAGCAACGTAGCTGAAGCGCCGTCAGAAAGTTGCGATGAATTGCCCGCCGTTACGGAGCCCTCGCCGCTCGTCGGATCAAAGTGCGGCTTGAGTGCCAGCAGGCCTTCAAGCGTTGTGTCAGGCCGGTTGCATTCATCTTTGTCGGCAACCACTTCCTCTTTGCCGATCACTTCATTGGTCTTCTTGTCCAATACCGACTTGGTTACCTTGATGGGCGCAATTTCTTTCTTGAAAAAGCCTTCCTGCTGCGCGCGGGCGGTCCGCTGCTGGCTGAGCAGGGAATATTCATCCTGTACCTGGCGGCTGACTTTGTAGCGCTTGGCCACGACTTCTGCGGTATCGCCCATCACCATATAAATCCCGGGCATGGTTGATTGCAAAAGAGGATTGGGGCTCGCGTCGCGAACGGCCATGCTGATGCTTTCAACTCCGCCGCCAATCGCCGCGTCGACACCCTCATGCATGATCTGGTGCGCCGCCATGGCAATGGCCTGCAACCCCGACGAGCAAAACCGATTCACGGTGGTTCCCGCCACCGACGGCGGAAGTCCTGCCAGCATGGCAGCAACCCGCGCCACGTTGTGGCCCTGGGGTCCGTGCGGCTGTCCGCAGCCCAGTATCACGTCTTCGACTTCGCCGGAATCGAGCTTGGGTGTTTTGCGTAGCACGTCCTTTATGCAGTGTGCTGCCAGATCGTCGGGACGCGTTGCGTTAAACGATCCGCGAAATGATTTTGCCAGCGCCGTGCGCGAACTTGTAACTATTACCGCTTCTCTCATCTATTCCCTCAAAGTGCTCCTGAATCCAATATAAATCAGCGCGCAGCGATGCTGCCGCCGAGCGTGATTACATGGTGAGCACGATGCGTCCAGAAATTTTTCCGGCGCGCATTTCGTCGAAAATTGCGTTTGCCTGGTCGAGCGGACGAGTGGCGACCTGGCAATGCAATTTGCCTTGGGCCGCCAGCGCAAGAACGTGCTCCAGATCCTTACGCGTGCCGACAGCTGAAGCTTTGATTTTGACCTCTCCGGCGGCCATCATAATTGGCGGGAAACTGATCTCTGCCGGAAGGCCCACGGCAAGCAGAGTCCCGGTAGGACGGACGCAGTAAAACCCCGTGTCATAGGCAGCTTTGGAGCCTGACGTGACCAGCACAATGTGGGCGCGGCCGCGACCACGCATTTCTTTCACGACATTGGGACTGGCAGCGTTGAAGGTGTCAGCTGCACCTAGTGACTTGGCTAAACCCAGCTTGTCCTCAGCAACATCCACTGCCCACACCTCAAGTCCGAGATGCACGCCGATCTGAATAGCAAGATGCCCAAGTCCGCCAACGCCGAAAACAGCCAGCCTTTGTCCACGTTGCGGCGCGGCCTGCATAATGGCCCGATAGACCGTAACGCCTGCACAAAAGAGCGGTGCGGCCTGCACAGATGAAACTGCATCAGGAATCTTCGTCGCGTGGCTGGCTGGCGCTTTGATGTACTCCGCATAACCGCCATCGACCGTGACGCCGGTAATTTTCTGCTTCACGCAAAGGTTCTCATTGCCTTCACGGCAGAATTCGCATTCGCCACAAGTCCAGAAAATCCACGGCACGCCGACGCGGTCGCCGACGTTAAGTTCCTTCACGCCGGAGCCGACTTCAACTACTTTCCCAGCGACTTCATGTCCAACGATGAGCGGCAGCTTGGTAATCCCGCCGAATTGTTTCCAGTCGCCTTCGGCAACGTGCAGATCAGAATGGCATACGCCGCAAGCTTCCACTTTGATAAGGACTTCTCCCTCGCCAGGTTTAGGATCTTCAACTTCCTCAATCAAGAATGGCTTCTTCAATTCGTGCAGGACTGCTGCTTTCATTGGGTTCTCCTCATCAGTTGCGGCTTGCGGACTTTTTACGCCTGCGCTCGCGACCGCGCGTTTCGGGCTCCGGCGCAGCAAATATTTCCTCCACCACTTTCTTGATCTGCTCACGCAGCCAGCGGTTGGGCGGATCGTTTTCTGCGCTCTCATGCCAGTACATATGGATCTCAAGCTGTTGCAGGCTTTTCAACGGAAATGGATACAGCCGGTGATCAAAACCCGTATTAAGCATCTGCGCGTAATGTTCCGGGATCGTAAGCAGCATGTCCGTTTCACCCACGACGCGGCAGGCAGCAACATAATGCTGGCAGCGGAGGACAATGCTGCGCTTGCGGCCGGAGCGATTCAATTCTGTATCCACCAGGCTGGGGCCAAGACGCCGAGAAGATACAAGAACATGGTCCTGCCTGAGATATGTATCCAGATCAAGCTCTCGCCCAATAGCCGGATGCCCCTTGCGCGCCATAACAACTACGCGATCGGAAAACAAGGGTAGCTGGCGGAGATTATCACTGATGGTAATAGGAATATCCAGGACCAGGTCCAAAGTCCCGCTGGCCAGTTCCTGCTCAATCTCACGTCGTTTAACACGAAGCGTGGTAATGGAAATTTCCGGAGCGGCGCGGGCCAGGACTTTTGCCAGCGGAGGCAGAATGGTGGATTCCATCAGTTCCCAGAAGCCGATCTGAAAATTTCGGCGCGTATGTGCTGGATCAAAATTGCGGTTCTCATAAAGATTTACTTCCAGAATCTGCAGCGCCTGCCGCACCTCATTAATCATGTTGCGGCTGAACGGGGTTGGCACCATGTTGGCGCCTTCGCGGATAAAAAGCGGGTCCTGCAGCAGTTCGCGAAGCCGCTTGAGAGCGTGGCTCATGGCCGGCTGCGTGAGCTTGAGCTGGCGGCCGGCGCGCGTAAGATTGCCTTCGCGGTAGATGGCCTCCAGCACAACAAACAGGTTAAGATCGACCTGGCTCAGATGCACGAAACAAATTTTACACTATTCCGATGATTCATTTGATGAATCACGGCAAATCGAATAGCCTTATAGAACCCGGCAGCAGCATTTAAGGACCGCCAAAATGAACTTCGATTACAGCGACAAAGTGAAATCACTAGAGCAGCGTTTACGCGCATTCATGGATGAACATATTTATCCCAACGAAAAGCGCTACTACCAGGAAATTGAGCGTGATCGCTGGGTGCCGACCAAAGTGATTGAGGAGCTCAAACCCAAGGCGCGCGCTGCCGGATTGTGGAACTTGTTTCTGCCCGATGACGAGAACGGCGCAGGGCTTACGAATCTGGAATATGCTGCGCTGTGCGAAATCATGGGCCGCTGCATTCTTGCGCCGGAAGTCTTTAATTGCTCTGCGCCAGATACCGGCAACATGGAAGTGCTGGCGCGCTATGGAACGCCTGAACAAAAAGAACGCTGGCTGAAGCCGCTGCTGGCGGGCGAAATACGGTCGTGCTTTGCCATGACGGAGCCGGCGGTTGCTTCGTCGGATGCGACGAACATACAGGCCAGTATCCGTCGCGAAGGAAACGAATACGTTTTGAATGGCCGCAAGTGGTGGTCGTCCGGAGCGGGTGATCCGCGCTGCAAGATCGCGATTTTTATGGGCAAGACCGACCCCACGGCCAGGAAACATCAGCAGCAATCCATGGTGCTGGTCCCCATGGATGCGCCAGGAGTGAAGGTAGAGCGGTTGCTGACGGTTTTTGGCTATGACCACGCGCCGCACGGGCATGGTGAAGTGAGTTATGAAGATGTACGCATTCCAGTTTCAAACATGCTGCTGGGAGAAGGACGCGGCTTTGAGATTGCCCAAGGGCGTCTTGGCCCAGGACGCATTCACCATTGCATGCGCTGCATCGGCGTGGCGGAGCGGGCGCTGGAAACCATGTGCCAGCGAGTGAAGTCACGCGTGGCGTTTGGCAAGCCGCTGGCGGAACAAGGCACACTGCGGGCGGACATTGCGCAATCGCGTATGGAGATTGAACAGGCGCGCCTGCTCACCTTAAAAGCTGCCTACATGATGGATACAGTAGGCAATAAAGAAGCGCGCGCGGAGATTGCGATGATCAAAGTGGTTGCGCCGAATGTTACGTTACGCGTGCTGGACCGAGCGATTCAGGCGCATGGCGGCGCAGGCGTTTCACAAGACACGTTCCTGGCTGGCGCATGGGCCAACGTACGAACACTGCGCCTGGCGGACGGGCCAGACGAAGTCCACATTGAATCCGTTGCGAAGCATGAATTGCAGAAAGGCGCTCCGCGCGTACTGAAAACCGGCGTGGCGCACGCCAGCGATTAATCTGCCTTCGCGTTCTGCAGGGAAGCAGTGACTTCAGGAACGTCGCGGAATGGCTGCGCAAGAATTTCCGGCAGCTGCACGCGCTTTTCCCTGTCGATCCCTTTCACGCCGATGTGGATTTGTTCCTGTGGGATGTCGAGCCGGAATGTGCGATGAATGCGGTCCTAACAGGTCAAGCCGCTTGACAGTTGGTGTTGGCTTCCGCCGGTTCGTTCGTGTGATGAATGCCGTGCTTGCGCGGCGTCACCAGAAACCAGCTCAGTGCGGACTCCAGTCTGTGATGGGCGCGCGCCCAAACGCAATAGGGTCCCAACCGATTGAGTATCTTCCGAGTGGTTTCCGGCGGACAGCGCCAACAATGCCACAATCGCCAGAATAGTAACCATCATCGCCGTAGCGAGCACGCGAGCAGACCGGCAGCAAGGCTCCTCAAATAATCATTGCAATAAACGTGCGATTACGCCGCCAATCGCTCCGTCAAAAACGCCATCGCGTCACGCAGCGCCTCATCTCCATTGCGGCCCGTGGCAAATGGCGGGTCCGGCATCCGGGTCCATGTGCCATTTTTCTGGACCGAAATGGAAACGTAATAGGGAATGTCAGGGTTGCTGTAAGAGTGCCAGAGCTCCAGTTTGTACAACTCTTCCTGGATAATCACCAGGCCTGAGCGTGTAAGCTCCCATGCTTCAGAAATCGCCGGAAAGAGGCGGAAATCCTGGAAGGCATTGTCAGACATAACTCTTCCTCTATGCCTCAAACTCTAGGTTCAAAGCGTATCTGGGGTAATCATTCCAAAAGCCAACAGCCAAATACCAAGAGCGGGGTTCACACCGCCATCTTCTTCTCCGCCGTGTTCTGGTCAGCGCGGAACCGCAGCAGCGCGGCCACTTGGCCGGCTTTTTCCATATCAGGATCATTGTCAAAAAAGCGAATCTCCGCGCCATTGCGTAGCGCAAGATCAACCAGCGCGTCGGAAACGTCATTCAATTCCCGCGTCTCGTGCGCGCAGACGGCGCAAGTTTTTACCATGCGCGTATCCAGGTGCTTGCAGTTGGGGCACTCCATGGCTTCCGCCTTGAAGCCGCGCAGCACCAGAAGGGTCTGAACTTCCTGGCGCTCCAGCGCGTTCAGCACGTGCTTCAAGCCAAGAGCGCCGCGCGCATTGCGTTGCGCCTCGCCCATTACTTCGCGAATCAAACCAGTCTGCTCTGCCAGCATTGTTTCAGTAAGAATGCGTTCCGCATGTTGCCGCACGTCTTCGGCAGAAGCAGTACTCACATCAACCACAAACCGCCCAGCCAGTTTCTGCTTCAACGTCGTATTCAGCTGCGGCTCAATCTCCGGCCATGAATCGTCCTGACATCCGATCAGCAGCGCATCGAATTTATCGCGATGAGCGAGCATCAGCAGCGATTCAGCAAACATCTTAAAGTGCTGCATCACCATGTTCTCAACATGGCGCTCGCGATGGCCGGCTTCATAGCCCTGAAAGCCGTCACTGCGCGGTACACCAGGCGAAGGACCAAATTCGAGATCTGGCTTTTGCGTGATTTCAGTGTCCTGCAATTCAAAGATGCGAGCTTTTTTGCGGTTCACCAGCGCAATGCAGGTGCGCGGCAACCCGGACTTTGCATCTACAAGCGGACGCAGGTGAAACCGCGAGTTCACCCTGATCTGTGACCGTTCGGGGCGCGGAGGTATATCCAGCTCACGCCAAATTCCGTGCTCACGGCAGGCAAAAATTGCTTTGCCGCGCGAATGGTTTCCATGCAATCCTTCCGCAATCGCTAAAATCCTTTCCAGGTCCTCCCTTTGCGCGGCGTGGGTCCCATTGCGCTCGGCTTTGCGCAAAGCGTCGCGGACCAGGTCCTTGGCCATGATGGCTTCTTCTCTGTGTGATTTGTTCTGAGGTGTATGTGGCTGGAAATAGAAAGTGATGGCGCATCCCGATGTCGATTCAAATTGCGCTAATTGGCGGATTTCTTCACGCGTTATCATTCGCGGATCTCCTTATCTGTTTCCTTTACGCAACCCGGGAGTGGTGCAACAGGCTTTTCCTGAGCTGGTTTTGCGTTGGTAATTTTTGCTGGATGTGGGCGCGCGCATCGTGGATGGATTGACGTACCTGTTCCGCGGAA
>Ga0157369_10005914_pt1 | contig 14210 bp, 16 predicted proteins | sample C25metaG_FD_113461 | JGI IMG/M metagenome (GOLD analysis project Ga0157369, IMG submission 113461) | Corn rhizosphere microbial communities from Kellogg Biological Station, Michigan, USA - C2-5 metaG | ecosystem: Host-associated > Plants > Roots > Rhizosphere > Soil | place: USA: Michigan...
TCAACATCCTGTCTCATGTGAGTGGACCGTGAACCAGGGGAAACAAGCGACATGCAGATTGCCGTATTGGGTGCAGGTGTCATCGGTCTGTCGAGCGCCTATTATCTGAACCGGGCCGGACATCAGGTCATCGTCATCGACCGGCATGGTGAGGTGGCTACCGAAACCAGCTTCGGCAACGGTGGCCAGTTATCGTACAGCTACGTCGCGCCACTGGCCGGGCCGGGCGTGTTGTCGAAGCTGCCCGCGTGGCTCATTCGGCGCGACTCGCCGGTGCGCTTTCGACCGTTCGTGAGCGCGGAGCAGTGGCTCTGGTGCCTGAAATTCCTGTTCGCTTGCACGCAACGGCGTAGCAATCTCACCACGAGCGAACTGCTCGCGCTCTCGTTCGCGAGCCGTGCGCTCATGCACCAACTCCTGGGCGACGAACCCACGCTCGACTTCGACTTTCAGCATTCTGGAAAACTCGTCCTGCACCGCGACACTGCTGCGATGCAAGGCGCCATCGATCTGCTCGATTTTCAGCGCTCGCTCGGCTGCGAGCAGGAGGCGCTATCCGCCGACGAATGCGTCGCGCGCGAACCCGCGCTGGTTCATGTGCGCGAACGGATCGTCGGCGGCATCTATACGCGCAGCGAAGATACAGCCGATTGCCATCGCTTCAGCAAAGGTCTCGAAGCCATTTTGAGGGCGCGCGGCGTGCGGTTCTCGATGAATACGCGCATCGACGCACTGGAGGTCGCCAAAGGCGGGCACATCGTGGCGCGCAGCTGTGGCGGGGCGCTCGAAGCGGACCATGTCGTCGTGGCTGCGGGGGCCGGCGCAACGCATCTGCTGCAGCCTTTGGGCCTTCACGTGCCTGTTTATCCGCTCAAGGGCTACAGCTTGACCTACCCGCTGGGACCGCAGTCGATCGCGCCAACGTTGAGTGTCACCGATTTCGCACGCAAAGTGGTCTATGCGCGTCTTGGTGACCGGTTGCGCGTGGCGGGCATGGCTGACTTCGACGGCTACTCCCTCAAGCTGGATCCGTCGCGCGTTGCCGCGCTACGTGCGGAGGTCGCCGCGCTGTTCCCTCAGGTCGTAGCCGATCACGCCGACGCGACCGAGTGGACCGGGCTGCGTCCCGCCACGCCACGCGGCACGCCGATTATCGGGCCCACGCGTTATCCGAATCTCTGGCTCAACATTGGGCATGGCGCGCTCGGTTTCACGTTGGCCGCCGGGTCGGCCGCGTTGCTCACGGGTTGGATCGACGGAAAGCCCGATCAGTCGTTGTCCAACTTTTTCTCGCTCGTTTAATGAGCCGTACAAGGTGTGACGCGCGGCTGTCCTCCCTCACAAATTCCTCGAATCGATACCGAATGAAAGACAAGCCCAACATTGTGGTCATCGGCACGGGCGGTACGATTGCCGGCCGTGGCGCAAGCGCCGTCGACACCTCCTCCTACGCATGCTCCGTGCTGGCGATCGACGAAATCCTGTCAGCCATTCCGGAAGCGTCGTCGCTTGCGAACCTGAGCGCGGAACAGCTACTGCAGAGAGGCTCGGAGAACTTCAACGAACAGCACCTGCTCATGATCGGGAAGCGGATATCCGAGGTACTCAAGAACGATACGGTAGACGGCGTCATTCTCACGCACGGCACCGACACCATTGAGGAGACCGCGTACTTTCTGCATCTGACGTTGAAGAGCGTGAAGCCCGTCGTCGTGGTCGGCTCCATGCGGCCGCCGTCGGCGATGAGCTCCGACGCGTCGCTGAATCTCTACGACGCGATCGCGGTAGCCACTCATCCGTCTTCGCATGGAAAAGGAACGCTCGTCGTCGCAAACCAGGAGATCCATACTGCTCGAGACGTCAGGAAGACAAACAGCTTCAAGCTCGAGGCATTCGGCTCGCCCTACGGCGCGCTCGGTTACGTGATCCAAGGCAAGCCTCGCTACTACCGTACGCCATCGCGAGATCACACTGTTTCCACGCCGTGGTCCATCGACGACATCGAGGTGTTGCCGAAAGTCGTCGTCGTACATGCCTATGGCGCGCTTGAGAGTGAGCTGGTCCGCGCCATTGCGGCGGATGCGAGCGGCCTTGTATTCGCTGGCACCGGCAATGGCAACATCGCCGAACATATGGTCGAGCCGCTGCGGGAGGCAGCGCGTGAGGGGCTGCACGTGGTGAGGGCCTCACGGACAGGGAGCGGCGTAGTGATCCGCAACGGCGCACAGCCTGACGACGATTATGACTGGATCGTCGTTGACGATCAGCCGCCTCAAAAGGCTCGCATTCTCTTGATGCTGGCGATGCTGAACAATCCGGACGAGCGCCGCGCGTTGCAGGCAACCTTCTATCGCTTTTGACCCGTGCCAGGAAACACAATGTACATAGTGACCGACGATCAGGTCCGCCGCCTGATCACGATGAGCGACGCCATTGAAGCGCTGCGCTTCGCGCTTGCTGAACAAGGCAGGCGAAGAGCGAAGATCCAGCCACGCGTACGGACGCTCGGCGAAGACGTGTCGTTGAGCACCATGGGAGCAATCTTGCCCGGCGCTGGTGTGTGCGGCGCGAAGGTATATTCGACGCACAAGGGGGTTTTCGACTTCGTGATTCCCTTGTTCTCCACGCATGACGGAAGGTTGCTATCCATCATCCATGGCGGAGCGCTCACGGAATATCGCACAGCGGCGGTGACCCGCATTGCGTTTGACGCATTCGGCTGTGCCGACGCGAAGGTGCTCGCGATATTCGGAACCGGCGTGCAGGCCAGAGCGCACATCCGGGCTCTCGTCGAGAAGTCGGGCATCGAGCGCGTGCTGATTGTCGGCAGCGAGGGCGTGCAGGAAGCGGTTGCGCAGATGCAGGCACGCTACGCTGGCGTATGCTTCGAGGCGTCCACGGCCGAAACGGCGGTGCAAGCAGCCGACGTCGTTGTCACCGCTACGCGCAGCACCATCCCGCTCTTCGACGGTGCCAACCTCAAGCCGGGAACCTTCGTCGCCGCGATCGGCTCCAGCAAGCCGAGCGCGCGCGAGATCGACGACACGACGCTTTCTCGAGCCGGCATGATCGTCGTCGAATCGCTCGCGCAGGCAGAGGAAGAGGCGGGGGACCTACTGATGGCGGCGCCGGGGATGGTTGACTGGAGCAACATTCGGGAGCTCGGCGACGTCATCGCCAATGGCTATGTCCAGGAGCGACCGCGTGGCGAAATAACAGTCTTCAAATCCCTTGGGATCGCGCTTGCCGATGTTGCGCTCGGCGAGTTAGTCACGCGCAGGGTTATGGCAGCGGCGGAATGTGGGGGGCCGGTTCTTTGACGGGACCAGACGTCCAGATGTCCCGGTCGTGTGGCGCGCAACATGGAGCGCCACCGTACCGACGCCAAATGCTGGGCGTGCGAGTATGCAGTCTGATAGAACGACGTGCGTGGCTACGATGGGAAAGGTCGCCTTCAACACGCTAACCCTCGTTACGGCGTTGGGCGCTGGACTGCCTCCGGTGCTCTGCGATGCCCATGCGCTCGATCCGCAACTCGACTGTAAATCGAATGCGCACGAGTTCATCGCCTCGCTCGTGGGCGACAAGGCCATCGAGGCGAAGCCCATGCGCATTGAGCCGAACTCGGTCAACGCGTTTCGGCCGGCGCACGGCAGTAATTTGACGGCATTCGGCTTTCGCGTCTATGCCGTCTTCGGGTATGAACCGAACGATGCGATGTTCAAACAGGGAAGTGGCCATCCGGCTACGGCGTCATCGTACGGCGTGGTAGTAACCGGCCCTGCCGAGTCGGTCGAGGCGCGCGTTCGCCAAGCGGGCAGCGACGCCATTATTCATGAAGTGGTTCCCCTCTTGATTACAGCTGTGTTATGCGAAGGGAATTGAGTCGCGGGCGTGGTTCAGGCATGGCGGGTCATGGGTGTTCGCGCAGTGGCGGCACGATATCTCTTTGCCCCGCAATCTCGATCCGGCCATGGGTTGCTGCTGCAACAAACCTTCGTTCGGGCCGATCTCGTCAGACGATAAAAGTTTAGGCGCCCGTCGAGTTCGTCAATGCGCCTGGCACTTCAAGCGGACGGCTTGCGCCATACGCTGGCGAGCCAAGGCTGTTGCTCGCGCGGCAAGCCGGCGGGCCGGTAATAGTGCTCGAGTTCGAGGAATCCCGCATCCGCCATGTATCGCCGCCATGCTTCGAGATCATGGAACGCGCCATAGCGGCCGTAGCTCCAGCCTTCTTGATTCGCGCCGCGCGGATTGGAGCTGAATAGCACGCCGCCATGCTTCAGCGTCGAGTGCAATTGCCGCAGCACGCGCGCCAAAGCTTGACTCGGAACATGGAACAGGCTGGCGTTGGCGAAAACGCCGTCAAAGCGTGCAACTGGCAAGTCGAGGTGCAGAAAATCCTGATGCCACACTTCGCAGCCGGTCTCCGCGCGTGCCATCGCGACGAAGCGTTCGGCACCATCGAGGCCGACTGCGCGATGTCCCAGCGAAGTGAACGCCTTGAGATCCCGCCCCGGCCCGCAGCCAAAATCGAGGATCGCAAAAGGCGGCTCGCTGACGATATGACACAAAAGAGCGTTGATGTTCTGCGTGACGTCGTGGTCGCTCGTGCCTTCGCGGAAATCTTCCGCATGCGCGTTATAGTGCTGCAGCGTAGCGGTGCTGATTCGTTCGAGGTCGCCAGCGGTGAGTGTCATGGGAACCGGTCTCCAATGCCTAGCACGTCGTCACACATCTATATCTGGCGAAGCGAATCCGTACCGTCAGCGGTACAGCCCCCGTCTCCGGAGCGGACCAGCAACGACGTCGCCGGACAGTATCGTCCAGCAAGCGATGCAGATAGTTGCCAAAACGAGCAAGCCGAGAATGGGGGTGAGTGCTTCTTGCACAGACCAGTAGCTTCCCACAATTCTGCCGTGTGGGTCGCGCTCCACGAAGTTGACGGAATGCAAACCGAGACCATCAAGCGCTTGTTGAATGTTGTACGCAGCTCCCAGCAAAGTGGAAACGTAGGGCAACAGGAACGTAAAAAGGACGCTTTTCATGACGAACGGTTGCGCTTCGTTTCTCTACTGCGCATCGGGGCCGAGTTCGGCTTCGATTCGCTCGATCGACGGAAGGTCTGAGACAAGCAGAGCGGGGACTTCACGTAGGAGTTGGTACTCGGCTACCCCGATCGGCTTAGCCATGCCTCGAAGTGCATACTCGGCCACGAGGCGGTTCTTTTCCCGGCATAGAAGCAGTCCGATGGTCGGCTGATCGTCGGTTTGCTTGACCTGCGCATCGACGGCAGACAAGTAGAAGTTGAGCTGGCCTGCGTATTCCGGCTTGAATGGGGTGGTCTTCAACTCCACCACCACGTAGCAGCGCAGCTTGAGGTGATAGAACAACAGGTCGATGAAAAACTCATCGCCGCCGACTTCCAGCCGATATTGGCGACCCACGAATGCAAAACCCGCACCGAGTTCGATCAGGAAGCGGGTGATGTGCTGAGTCAGTGCCCGTTCAATGTCGCGCTCCTGCGCGTCGTCGGACAAGCCGAGGAAATCGAAGATGTACGGATCCTTGAGCGCTTCGCGCGCCAAATCCGACTGAGGTGACGCCAAGCGGTCATGAAAGTTGGTGACCGCGCTGCCTTGCCGCTCGTGCAGGCGCGTTTCGATCTGCATGGCCAGGATGTTGCGCGACCAGCCGTGCTCAACGGCTTTGGTCGCGTACCATTCGCGTTCCGCGTTGCCCTTCAGTTTATCGAGCAGCGTGCACAAGTGGAACCAGGGCAATTGTGCAGCAGCTTGCTGCACAAATGTACCGTCTGGCCATGCCTCGGCGAAAGCCCTCATGTATTTGAGGTTGCGTGGCGAGAAGCCCCGCATGTCGGGAAATGCGGCCTTTAGGTCCCGCGCCAACAGATCGATTACCTTTGCACCCCATCCTTGACGCTGTTGTCGCTCGAGGATGTCGCAGCCGATCTGCCAGTAAAGGGCAATCAATTCGCGGTTGACGGAGAGCGCCGCTCGTTGCCGCGCCTGTTCGACACGCAATTTGAGGTCGGTCAACCATGAGGTGTAGTCGGGCGAGGTGCGAAGCAGGTCTGTCATTCGTAAGGGGCCGGGCCGCCCGGCAAGAAACAGCAGATGGCGGGATTATCAGCCGTCCGTGACCGTCAGGCAACGGACATGCGGACGCCCATCAGGCCCGGGGGTCGGCTCCCTGGAGGGAGACAAACGACGATGCGTCCCGAAACTGTTAGCGCCGATGTAAAAATGACGTTTCCGATGTCGTCTTTGATTGCCGAGGCGGCAGCGGCGAGGCTTGCGCAGCCATCAGCGCCGCCGGGTACAACCTGAGAAACGTGCGCGCCAAACAGGTTCTGGTGCCCGGGACCGGAATCGAACCGGCAAGCCGTTAGGCGGCGGATTTTCTTCACACTGCATCTTTCGATGCCGGCGATGCGCTCAGGGACTGCATTGCCGTTTGTGCGCTGGACTATGCCTTCGCCATCGCCGGGCACATTTTCGAGATGTGCCGCGCAGCATTAGGCGCCCCCCGTCTAGTCTCTACACCTTCCGCGGCGCGCATCGGTGACGATGCACACCGGGCTTGGCTCGGCGTTGCCTCGGCCGCCTGACATCCATAACGAACAGATGTCATGCACCAGGGGGTTCGCCGAATTTGAAGGGTTCTGCACCGACCGTTTCCAGCCGGGCACTCAATTGCTTCAAGTCCGCTATGTTTACCAATTTCATCACCCGGGCAGGGTGGACGCGATTCTACCATCGGCGCGGCCCGACGCACGCCAGCGCACACAGCGTTAAAATGATCGCCCGCAAAAATCGATCCGCCGATGAACAAGATCCGAATCGCGCCGCTCGCCGGGCTGCTCCTCGTCATGCCATTTCTGGCAGGCGGCTGTACGCTTTATCAAAACCCGAGCGCTTGCGAAACGCGGATGCGCAGTGAGCTCGCTCGAGCCGCCCCGCATGATCGCCTCAAAATTTCGAATGTAGGCGTGGGCATCGGTGGCTCGCGAGTCGTCGTCGAAGGGGCATTGCAGGGGCCCGCCGCGGCAAGCGAGGTATCGGCGGCGGCATCGGGCGCGGTCGCGGCGGTCCGCGCTGCGCCCGCCAAAACGCGCAGCCGGGCCGCCGCGCTCGAATGCACGTTCAACGGCGACGCGCTCGTCTCGACGCATTGGCTCGCTCCGACAGAGATGGCCAAACCTGCGGACGCTGATGCCGACGACGAATCCACCAGCGGTTGAAGAACCCCGTACAAGCGCGGCGTGGCAAATGCTACGATCGTCGAACGCCAGCGCGATGAAGGAGATAGAGATGGACGGATTCGTGACCCATCGGATCGAGGGCGTCGATGTCGACATCGAAGTGGTGCCCGCCGCGGCGCAGGGATTCGCGGCGCGCTTTCGGGTAGGCGGTAACGGCACCGATGAAGCCGAACGGCATGTGGTGCATGTGACGCAAGGCCCGTTCGCCACCGAAGCCGAGGCTGAAGAAGCGGCAAAATCGGCCGCGCTGGGCTGGATTCTTTCGCACGGCGAACCGCGACATTGACCGTCGCGAACCGGCGTTCCGAGCGCGAACGATAGGGCGCGCGGCGCCGGTTTTACACACGATGGTCCGGGACCGGTAAAATGCGCGGCTGATCCACGGAAATACCCGTGGCGAAAGCGCAAGGATTTCCCGAACATGACTGATCTTCGTTTTACCTCGCGGTTCGCAGCTCTCGTTTTGGCCGGCGGCCTCGTTGCCGGTTGCAGTTCCCCGTCGCCGACCCAGGTCGACTACCGGAGCGATTCGAAATCGAAGCAGGCATCCCTTGCCGTTCCCCCCAACCTGCTCGAGGAGACTTCCGATCAGCGTTCGCTGCCGCCTCTCGGCGGGCAGACTTCGCTTTCCTCGCTGCGTCAGGTGCAGAAGGCCGCCCCGTCCGAAACCGCGGTGGTTCCCCCCGTCGCCGGCATGCACATTCAACGCGACGGTACCGCGAGCTGGCTCGTGATCGACGGCAAAACGCCAGATCAGGTCTGGCCGCAAGTGCGGCGCTTCTGGCAGGAACAGGGCTTCCTGCTCGTCGTCGATCAGCGCGACAAGCACGTCATGGAAACAGATTGGAACGAGACGCGCCCGGAAGTGAACCAGGGCCTCATTCGCAACACGCTGTCGAAGGCGATGGGCAACTCGTACGTCGCCGCGGAGCGCAACAAGTATCGGACGCGTCTCGATACCGCGCCCAACGGCGGCACCTATGTGTTCGTGAGTCAGAAGGGCATGCGCGAAGCGCTCGAAGGCGTCCACAACGATACGAGCACATGGCAGCCGAAGCCGAACGATCCGGCGCTCGAGACCGAGTATCTGAAACGTCTCATGGCAACGCTCGCGCGGGCCGATTCGCGCGGCGTCAGCCAGCTCGGCGAGGAACCCGCTGAAGATGCGGACGTTGCCAAGGCGGGCAAGGCGAAGTCCGATGCTGCGGCGATTGCCGCGCAAAATGCCGCGTTTACCGCACAGTCCAGCAAGCGAGAGCAAGCGGCGAGCAGCGAGGCGGCAACGTCCGAGGTCGAACTTGGCGAGGGCTACGACAACGCATGGATTCGCGTAGGGATCGCGCTCGACCGAAGCAACTTTACGGTGGATGACAAAGACCGCACGCGCGGCCTCTATTACATCCGCTACGTCGATCCGAAAGACTTGAGCGCCGATAAGCAGGGCTTCTGGAACCAGGTGTTCCACGGCAAGAAGGAAAAGATCGCCAAGCAATACCGCATCAACGTGCGTGCGCTGACGCCGAATCAAACTCGCATTGCTGTCGTCGACGATAAAGGCGATGTCGAGTCGACTCCGCAGGCCCGACAAATCATGGGACTGCTCGAGGACCAATTGCACTGATCCTCCATCGCTCCCGAGGAAGCACCCCGTAGAAACCCGCCGCAAGGCGGGTTTTTTCTTGGTGCGCTGCCGTCGCTACGGGATGAATCGGCCATGGGCGGCTCACGTCACGGCCTTTGTCACGTGACGTTACCCCGTAACATGGCGCCCCTGCGTCGGCTTTGCGCTTTGCCGCGGTAATTTGTCGATGTGAATCAGCGACTTGGCGGTTGCGGGAGCAACTGGCATGTTAGCTGCTCTCTCTTGAGCCGGCAGCCGCGGACGAGCCACATGCGGTGCGATGCGAATGGCAACGGCATGGCCGGCGGGAGAAAGCATGCCGGACACGATGGCCCCGTCGCCCATCCTCGTAGGGCGACGGTTTCACCCGCGTTCTTCGGAACGCGGGTCTTTTTCGTGGCCCGAGGATTGTCGTGCGGCCGGCTTAGCCAACCCAACGTCAGGTCAATGCGCGGTATCGGGGACGTCGAGAATCAGAACGATCGTCCAATCGGCTTCGCCGTCATGATGGTATTGACGCTCGACGACGATGAACGGCTGCTGTTTGCCCGCGGGCCCGAGAAAGAGTACATCGCCTTCCACGGGCAGGCACTCGATAGGCGGCAATGCGAGAAACGCCTCTTGCGAGCCGCGCGGCATCAGTTTCTCGATCTTGCGCGACGCGGCCTCGGTCCATTCGATGTCCAGTTGGATGTTGCTCATGCTTTTCCTCCGCACCGGGGTGCGTCGAGACTATTGGCGAAGAAATATCGGAGCGCGACTTTAGCACAGCGGGGCGGACGGTTCCGGCTATAAAAAAAGCCGAAACCGGCGAGGCCGGTTCGGCTTGTCGTTGCCTGTTGCGCGGGCTCACCCCGCAACGTTTTCACTCGCCGGATTCGGCCTTCTTGTGCTTCATTGCCTTCTTGTGATGCCGCATCGGCTTCGTATGGTCCATCGGCATCGTCTCTTGCGGCTGCATTTCCTGCTGCGACTGAAGTGCCTGCGCGCGCTGCTCGACCTCCGCAGCCTTGGCCGGGTCAGTGCTCATTTGGACGCCTTCCGTCTGCGCATAGGCGGCACCGGCGAGCATCGAAAGAGAAGCCAGGACAGTCAGTGACGCTTTCTTCATTATTTGCCTCCGTGCGAAAAAGGTAGATAGGTGATGGTCGAGATCCTGCCCGTTCTCGGGACACTGCATTCTAGCGAGCATATTCGGAGCCAGACTCCTTTGTAAGGCAAAAGAGACGCTCCGTTACATGTCGTTACATCCGATTGCCGCATTGCTTCCATTGTAGTGGCCTTTATCAAAACCACCCCAAGGCCCGGTAAACATGGAATTGGGCGATGCCGATCAGTTCGTGCAGCGCGATATTGGCATTGACCAGGTTCGACAAGCGTGGCAGCGCGCCGCATCGCACTTCGCGCGCGTTGGAAACGACCGGTTGCACCGGGAGCCCGAAGCGGTCGAAATCGAGCAGCGCGCGGGGCATCTGGTAAGCCGACGTGACGAGTATCAACGAATCGTAATGTCGATCGCGCAGCATATGCGCCACGAACTTGGCATTCTCGTAAGTATTGCGGCTCGCGTTTTCGAGTACGAGGTCTGCGCGCGCGATTTTCGAGCGCAGCAGATAAGGCGCATAGGTATCGGCTTCGCTCGCCTCATGTCGCTGGGGATTGCCGCCGCTCACGAGGACACGGCATTCGCCGTGCGGCACAGCCGTTTTGCATTCGGCATACACCGACGCGGCTTTCGCGATGCGAGCCGAGGCGTCCTTCTTGGGTATCAGCCGGCCGCGGGCGTCGTACTCCGTACCGCTTCCCAGCAGCACGATGACCGTGCGTGAACCGAATCGAATAGGAGATGAGTCGGGCGCGCGTGCCTGAACCGCGTTGAGCAAAGGCGCCGCGAGCCACCCGGCGGCGAGCAGCCACAACAGAAGGATGGCGGACGGACCGAGGGCGAGGCGTGCGCGGCGCCACAGTACGAAAACTGCAAAAAAAAGCGCGAATAAAGTGAATATGATCAATTCGAATGCGGTAACGTATGGGTTCGGGATCCACGAGTGAGTTGGCGGTTGATCCAGCCGCGGCGCATCGGCGACGCCGATGTCATGGGGCGCCGCCCCCCCGAATGGGGCTCGTAAATCACGGACAGTATCGATGATACGGCGACGCCGGATGTTCCGGACCATCGCTCCCGAATCGGCAAACCGCACCCAGTGCGGCCTTGCCGTGCGGCGCATGCTCAGGCATGAACTGTGCGATGGCCGGATTTGAAAAAGAGTCGAGATGGCCACGTTTTCAAATGAAGCGGTGCTCGAAGCGCTAAGGCGGGTCCAATACCGTCAGGTTCCATGGGCCAGGCGCCCGGGTGTTTTCGAATATCTGCGAGGACTCGGCTTGATGGAGACGGTGCGTCAGCGTACCGTCGCCCCTGGCGCGGGCTTTCACGCGCCGGTTGATATTGCCGTTCTCACCGACAAGGGGCGCGCCGAATTCACGCGTCTCGCCCGCGAGGAGCGCGCCCTCGATTGGGATGCGCGCCGCGCCGACGACTACGTATTCAAGATGGCCGTCGCAGTCGACGTCGCACGTTAGCGCCGTAACGCGGGCGAAAGCCGGCAAAAAAAGCCCGTATCGCAAGGATACGGGCTACCGGTGTATTTCTGCTGCCACGATGTGCTCATGGCATTCACTCGGACCGCGGCGAACGCGCGCGGTTCCCTTCGCTGTCGTAATCACGCCCTCCAACACCGAATCAATGCTGATCGCGAACGTTACGTGGGCGCGGTGGGGGCGGTGGGCTCGATACCTCGGGGTGCGACCGCGCATTGCGGACGATATCGCTGCGCAAATCGCCACGCGGCACGTCTACCGGCATGGGAACGGTCGTCGACGCGCTCGGTGGGGGATGCGGCTGAGCGCGGGCGCCCCTGCTGCGTACACCGCCGTCTCCCACCGGTATGATCGCCGCGATAACGAGCGGGACGATCATGCTGCCCAGTAGCAACGGTATGCACTTCAGCAGGACGTTCGCGGGCAGGCCGCGCAAAAGGCTTGTCTGCATACCGGCAAGGTACGCGGGGCCGCGAAAGCGCGCTGTAAATATTGGTAAATGGATGTTTCGCCTGCGTTTGGCCGCAGGCGCACCCGCTCGCGTACGCGCCGATCAGGCCATCTTCACCGGCGCGCGCCAGGATTCAGGGTTGGTCCAGAATGCGCCGCGCAGGCGGTCGCGGCTGGGCGGCGCGGGCGGCTTGACGGTGGAGGCGCCGATACGTCCGCGCAGCGAAATCTGCCGTCCGCAGGTCGACAGGCGCTTGACGATTTCAGCGAGTGTGCCGTCCGCTTGCCATTCGTCGAAGCGGCGCCGGCAAGTCGGCGGAGAAGGATAGCGGCCCGGAAGCTTCGACCAGCCTTCGCCCGTGGACAGCACCCAGAGCACCGCGTTGACGACTGCGCGTGCTTCCACGCGAGGGCGTCCGCGCCGTTCACTGCGTGCGGGTTCCGCGCAGAATAACGCTTCCACCAGCGCCCATTCGTTATCTCTCAAATCGTCGAACAGCATCATGTCCTCACCTCAGCGAAACTGACCCGGTGCGCCGCCCCGTGCTGCGCACGCTCGAAACACCCGATAAAACGAGTGCCGAGTGCGCCGGCTGTGGCCGCGCTCGCCAATCAAGCTATCGAGCGCGCCGTACCGGCTTCGGCGGCCCGATCAATGCAACAAGCGTGCCACGCGGGTCGACGGGCGCCGCGAGGCGCGTGGCGGCGGGCCTGTCGGGGGATCAGCTAGGGGCGTATAAGACGCCAAATCCCCGCCGGGGAAAATCGGGACAATCACCAATCCAGTGCAGTACGGCGCGCCGGGGGTGCGTTGGCGCCCGAATATTGCGATGCGCAAAATTGGCCCGCCGCTCGACGGTCGACTTGCACCGCAGGGCCAAAGAGGCGCTTTTGCACCTGCAGCATCCGTGGCGGGGCCGGGCGCGCGATGCGAACCCGGCAGCGCGCAGCGACTTTCGGCTCGAATCCAACGCGTCGAGGGAGCAGGGCGATTCAGCGGGGCCGAGCGCTTGTCGTCCCAACTCGTTTTCGGGTCGTCTGCAAAAGCGCGCGGGGCAGTTGTGAGCCCTGTTGCTCGGTTGCCCGTTTACGCACTGAACCTTTTTGCGTAAGATGACGTTCAATCACGCGGCGCCATCTTCGGAAGGCCGCCGCTTTGTCCGGCTGGGCTTGGCTCGATAGCTGTCCGATTCGCCGCCCCCCGGTCCGTGCTCCCATCAATATGACCGATCAAAATCGGGCGAGCGCGTCTTCTGTTCCAACATCGTCTGATTGATCCGGTTCGTTTGACCACACAGGGTCTGGCCTAGCTGCATGAATACCCAAGAGGCGAAGATCGTCCTCGAGACTGCTTTGATTTGCGCGCAAGAACCGCTGAAGCTCGGCGAGTTGCGCAAGCTCTTCGCCGATGGCCTGTCGGCGGACACAGTCCGTGCGTTGCTCGAGGATTTGAGAAGCGAGTGGTCCGGTCGCGGCGTCGAACTCGTCGCGCTGGCGTCGGGGTGGCGCTTCCAAAGCAAGCCGGCGATGCGCAATTTTCTGGACCGCCTGCATCCCGAAAAGCCGCCCAAGTATTCGCGAGCGGTGCTCGAGACGCTCGCGATCATCGCGTATCGACAGCCCGTCACGCGTGGCGACATCGAGGAGATTCGCGGCGTCACGGTCAATACGCAAGTGGTCAAACAGCTCGAGGACCGCAACTGGATCGAGGTCATCGGTCACCGCGACGTTCCCGGGCGGCCCGCGCTCTATGCGACGACCAAGCAATTTCTCGACGATCTCGGTTTGAAGGCGCTCGACGAGCTGCCGCCGCTCGAAGATCCAGCTGCCCAGCTCGACGGAACGCCGCTCGCTCAGCACGCAATCGAGTTTCCCGAGTCGGCGAGCCAGGAATTCGACGAAGCCGGCAAGACTGGCGAGGCGCAGGTCGCCGGCGCGGCCGATGCCGCGGCGGACGACGAGCCGGCGGAGCCGGTGCGCGCGGGCGACGCCGCGGAGCACGATTTATGCGCGGAGGATATCGGCGACGCGCCACGGCAAACGAATGAAGGCGACGGCGAAGCGCCGGTGGCCGCGGTGCCCGCGCCTGCGCTGCGTGCGATCGAGTCGCCCGCTGCACCTTCGGAACATGACGAAAACGATTCGGTGAATGGCGTCGACGACGACCCGTTCGCCAACCACGAAGCGGCCTCGCGCCGTGCCTGAATTAACCGAATTTTTGCCGCACTCGCGACGAGTGCGAGCCCTCTGACA
>Ga0157369_10005916_pt1 | contig 14205 bp, 11 predicted proteins | sample C25metaG_FD_113461 | JGI IMG/M metagenome (GOLD analysis project Ga0157369, IMG submission 113461) | Corn rhizosphere microbial communities from Kellogg Biological Station, Michigan, USA - C2-5 metaG | ecosystem: Host-associated > Plants > Roots > Rhizosphere > Soil | place: USA: Michigan...
TCGGACATCGGCGCGGCGCGACTCCGCGAGGTGCAGTTCAAGCACCTCGACGTGCTCCCTGCGACGCCGGATCTTGCAGGCGCAGAGGTCGAGCTCGTGGACGCGGACGCCAGGGAGCAGCGGATGCGCCGTGCCGTGGACAAGGTGCGGGAAGAGTACGATTTCGTCCTCATCGACTGCCCACCGTCCCTCGCGCTCATCACGCTGAACATGCTGGCGGCAGCGGACGCACTCCTCATTCCCCTGCAGTGCGAATACTACGCCCTCGAAGGCTTGAGCCAGCTGCTGAACACGGTCCATCTCATCCAGCACGGCGTAAACCCATCGCTCGGCATCGCGGGCGTGCTCCTCACGATGTACGACGCGCGCCTCAACCTGTCGCGACAGGTGGCGGCCGACGCGCGTGAATACTTCGGCGCCCAGGTCTTCGAGACCGTGGTACCGCGCAACGTGCGGCTCGCCGAGGCGCCAAGCTTCGGTAAGCCGATCGTACTGTATGACGTGCAGAGCATCGGTGCGCAGGCCTACATGGCGGTGGCAAACGAGCTCATGGCACGCGAACGGCCGCGGACCCAACCCACGGCCGGCACCAATGAAACACCCCAGCCGGTCCGGGAGATGACGGCATGAGCGCCGACGCACCTCGGCGCCTGGGACGCGGACTGGAAGCGTTGATCTCAACCGCCCGCCAGCAGCGTGAGCCCACGCCGACGACGAGTGACGCGCCGCCAGCGCCCGCATCGGACCTCAAGCGCATCCGGATCGCCGACATCGAGCCGAACCACTTTCAGCCGCGGCGCACCTTCACCGAGTCCGAGCTCTCCGAGCTGGAAGCGTCCATCAGGGCCAACGGTCTGCTCCAGCCAATCACGGTGCGCCCGAAGGGGCAGGGACAGTGGGAGCTCGTCGCCGGTGAGCGCCGGTTGCGCGCGGCCACCCGGATCGGGTGGACGGACATCCCCGCTGTCGTGCACGACTTCGACGACCGCGCGATGTTGACACTGGCGCTCGTTGAGAACCTCCAGCGCTCCGACCTGAACGCGCTCGAGGAAGCCGAGGGCTACCAGCGGCTGATCGACGACTTCGGGCTCACACAGCAGCAGGTCGCTGAGGCCGTAGGCAAGGATCGCACGACGATCACAAATCTGATACGCATCCTGCAGTTACCGCCGACGGTGAGGCGGATGGTGCAGGACGGAACCCTCACTGCGGGCCATGCACGCGCGCTGCTCGTCCTCAAGACAGCGCAACAGCAACAGGATCTCGCCAACGAGGTCCTAGCCCGACAGCTCTCCGTGCGACAGACGGAAGCCAGAGCCCGAGGCGGTGAGAGTGGCACTGCGAGCACGACCACGGGCGGCAGCCGCCCCAGCAGGGCCGGCACGCCGGATACGACACCCATCGACCCGGCACTCGCTCGCGTCGAGGAACAGTTCCGCCGCCGACTCCAAACAGACGTTTCCCTCCAGCTGAGCGGGGACGGGAAGGGCATCGTCCGCATCGCCTTCTACAGCCCTGACGATCTCGACCGACTGCTCGACCTGATCGTCGGACGAGACCGGAGCGACTTCGACTGACGGCTGGGTCCTACGCGATCCGGCGTACTCATCTGTATTAACCACACCGGGAATCAACTTCTCAACATTCCCGCAACGCTTTGTGATACCACGGCTTAGCAACTACCAGATGCGTCTTTGGACTGGGTTGTCCACGGTTGTCCACATTGTTCTGGGTGTCACTCTGACGGCCTGCGGCGGAAGCGAGCGCGCTCCTGCAGCCGCCGGAACCCACGAGTTCCGCGTTGCCCTGCTCACGCCCGGCCCCATCAGCGACCAGTCGTGGAACGGTGGTGCGTATCAAGGGCTCCTGCGCGTTCGGGACAGCCTCGGTGCATCCGTCAGTCACATTCAGACCAAGACGCCTGCGGAGTTCGAGGAGCAGTTCCGCCAGTACGGCGCGCAAGGTTATGACCTGGTCATCGGCCATGGCTTCGAGTTCCAGGATGCAGCGAAGCGCGTCGGCCCCGATTTCCCGCACACGGTGTACGTCACGACCTCCGGGACCACCTACGGCGGCAACGTGGCGGGAATCGCCTTCGCCTTCGCGGATGCCTCTTACCTCGCCGGCCTGGTGGCCGGCTCGATGACGAGGAGCGGCACAATCGGCGTCATCGGCGGCACCGAACTCCCACCCGTCAAGGAAAGCTTTGCCGCGTTCGAGCGCGGTGCGAAGACGGCACGCCCATCCATCAAGATCCTGACGTCCTACATCGGCAACTGGGACGACGTCAGCGCCGGGAAGGAACAGGCGCTCGCGCAGATCGAGCGTGGAGCTGACATCATTTTCCAGAATGCGGATGCGGCAGGGCTTGGCGTCTTCCAGGCAGCACGCGAGTCAAAGCGTGCGCTTGTCATCGGCTCGAACGCGAACCAGAACGGTGTGGCGCCCGAAGTCACCATTGGCAGCGTCGTGATCGACCTGCCGCATGCGTTCCTGACCGTCGCGCGAGAAGTGAAGGAGGGCCGCTTTCGCGCCCGCGTCATCGAGCTTGGTACGAAGGAAGACGTGGTCACGCTGGTGCTGAACCCAGCGATGAAGGACCGCGTGCCGCCCGCCACCCGCCACCTGGTCGACAGCCTCGGGATGGAGATGCATGCCGGACGCTTCCAAGAGCCCGCCGGCGCAGCGCGGTGAACGCGCCATGAGCGGATCATCCGCGACCCTCGACAACGTCGCCCGTCATCTCGACGCGCTCCTCCGCACCAGCGAGATCCCCGACTACCCAGGAGCGCTCAACGGTATCAAGGTCGACCACACGGGACCGGTGTGCCGATGCGCCGTCGCCGTGGACGCCTCGCTGCGCACGATCGAGGGTGCGCTGAATGCGGGCGCCAACCTGCTCGTCGTCCACCATGGATTGTTCTGGTCCGGTACGCAGCCGCTGCGCGGTCGCGCCTATCAGCGCATCCGGACGCTGCTGACCAACGACATCGCTGTCTACGCGTCACACCTTCCACTCGACCTGCACCCGACGCTCGGCAACAACGCCCTGCTCGCGTCGGCGCTCGAACTCCGCCCTACCGAAGGCTTCGCCCGATTCCAGTCGGTGGACGTCGGTGTTGCCGGGGGCGCGGACGTGGACACCGCAGTCCTCGTCGAGCGCATGCGCGCCATCACCGAGCGTGAAGGGGGCGTGCTCATCACGGCCGGCGTCACGCCAGCTCGGCGCACGACACGGTGGGCCATCTGCACCGGAGCCGGGGCCTCCACCGACACGCTGCGCGAAGCGGCCGCCCGCGGGATCGACACACTGATCGTGGGCGAAGGGCCGCAGCATACGGCCGTGGACGCGCCCGAGCTGGGCATCGCCGTGCTGTACGGCGGCCACTACGCGACGGAGACGTTCGGGGTGCGAGCACTGGGCGCAGAGATCGAGCGCGCGTTCGGGGTGCCCTGGTCGTTCATCGACGCGCCCACCGGTCTCTGATCCAGGGACGATACGTGCCCAACGACACACCCGTCCTCGCGCTGGATCACATCTCGAAGCGCTTCGGGCGGGTGGTTGCCCTGCGCGACGTGTCGCTCCACGTGCGCCCCGGCACCGTGCACGCCCTGCTCGGTGAGAACGGCGCGGGAAAGACGACGCTCATGCACGTAGCCTTCGGGATGGTCAGGCCCGACGCCGGCGAAATCAGAGCGGACGGACGTCCCATCGTGATCAGGGCGCCATCCGACGCGATTGCGCTCGGGGTGGGCATGGTACACCAGCACTTCTCTCTCGTACCAGCCATGACGGTAGCCGAGAACCTGGCGCTCGGCGGACACGGTCGCCTGGACAGGCACGCGATGACGGAGGCGGTACGCACCATCGCGGATGCGACCGGCTTTGCCCTCGATCCACAGGCGCGAGTGGACGCGCTCGCGATCGGGGCGCAGCAGCGTGTCGAGATCGCCAAGGCGTTGGCGCGCCGCGCTCGCGTCCTTATCCTCGATGAGCCCACCGCGGTGCTCGCCCCCACGGAGGCGGACGACCTGCTGCGCTGGATCCGCCGCTTTGCAGACGCCGGCAACGCCGTCGTGCTCATCACGCACAAGCTGCAGGAAGCGCTCGCCATCGCGGACCGCGTTACGGTGCTGAGACACGGCCAGGTAGTGCACGAAGGCCCTGCGTCGCACACATCCGTCCGGGAATTAACCGACGCGATGATCGGCACGCACCTTCACCCGGCTTCCGATCACGGCGCCGTTGTGCCCGCGCCGGCCGAACCGGAGAGCGTTCCGACCGCGGTGCTGACGGCACGCGCCGTGACCGTCCGCGACGAGCGAGGCACGCCCCGGTTGCGCGAGGCCTCGCTCGTCGTGCGGCGCGGGGAGATCCTCGGTGTCGCGGGAGTGGAAGGGGCCGGACAGCGCGAATTGCTGCGGGCGCTCGCGGGTCGTGTGGCTCTGGAGGCAGGCACCGTGGAAGGCCCCGAGGATGTCGGGTTCGTACCCGAGGATCGTCATCAGGATGCGGTACTGCTCGATCGTCCGTTGACCGACACCGTCGCGCTGCGCGGAGCGGGCCGTCGGCGCGGTCGCATGCCGTGGCACGCGCTGGAGGCCGGGACACGACAGTTGATGCGGGAGTTCGACGTCCGCGCTCCATCACCGGATGTGCCGGCGCGCTCGCTCTCTGGTGGCAACCAGCAGAAGCTCGTGTTCGGCCGCGAGATGGAGAGGGATGGCACGGCGGCATGCGCGCCCGGTGACACCGTGGCCGCGCTCGTCGTGGAGAATCCCACTCGCGGACTGGACGTGCGCGCGACGGCCGAGGTCCACGCCCGGCTTCGCGCCGCGCGAGACCAGGGCATGGCCATCGTCCTGTACTCGAGCGACCTGGACGAAGTGCTCGCGCTGGCGAGCCGTATGGTGGTTCTCCATCACGGACGGGTGCGCGAAGTGCCGCTCAGCCGGGACGCCATCGGACGAGCGATGCTGGGCGCCTGACATGGTCGCTCGCTCGCACGCCATTCGCTCCGTGATCGTCGCGCTCGGCGCGGTGGGAGGCATCCTCGCTGCCATTGTGCTGCTGCTCATGCTGGGGAGATACGACGTGGCGGCGGCGCTCGATGCGTTGTGGACCGGATCCGTAGGATCCTGGTACGCGCTCACCTCGGCGACGCTCGTCCGCGCCATTCCGCTCATGCTGACGGGCTGCGCGATCGCCGTGGCGTTTCGCGCCGGTGTGTTCAACATCGGGGCGGAGGGTCAGCTGCTGGCAGGCGGCGCCGGAGCGGCGGCCATCGCCCTCGGCATTCCTGACGCAGGGAGCATCGCGCTGCTGCTCGCCCTCACGGCCGGTGTGCTCGCTGGTGCCGCGTGGGCGGGAATCGCCGCGTGGCTGCGGCGGCGGTTCGGCGTGCTGGAGGTGATCAGCACGATCATGCTCAACTTCCTCGCGCTGTATGCGGTGTCGTTTCTCGTGCGTGGCCCGCTGCAGGAACCGACCCACGCGTATCCGCAGTCCTCGAGCATCGCAGCGGCCGCGCGCCTTGCACGATTCCCCGGCGCCGGGCGCCTGCACGTCGGTCTCGTGATCGCGCTCGCCGCCACCCTGTGCCTGGGTTGGTTGTTGCGCCACACGGCCGCGGGCTTTCGCCTGATGGCCGTGGGCGAGAGCCCGACGGCGGCAGCGAGTGCCGGCCAGATAGACGTGGGGCGTGTGAGCACTCGCGCGTTCATCACGAGTGGCGCGCTCGCCGGACTCGCTGGTGCGATCGAGGTGCTCGGCGTGACGTACGCCCTCTATGAAGATCTCTCGCCAGGCTACGGATACACGGCGATCGCGGTGGCCCTGCTTGCCGGCCTCGATCCCTGGCGAATCGTGCCGACCGCGTTTCTGTTCGCCGCCCTCGAGGCGGGAGCGGGCGCCATGCAGCGGGATGCCGGCGTTCCATCAACGCTCGTAGCCGTGATCGAAGCGTTGCTGATCCTCGGCGTGGTGACCGCCCAGGCCATTCGTCACAAGCGCGCAGGCGACGAGATGAACCTGACAATCGCCGAGCCCGAGACATGAGTGGCGCGCTCACGCCGTTCCTCGCGGCGACGATCCGCACCGCGACACCGCTCGCCCTCGCGGCGCTGGGCGAGCTCGTCGTGGAATCCGCGGGGCTCATCAACATCGGGCTCGAGGGCGCAATCCTGGCTGGCGCCTTCGGTGCGCTCGCCGGCGCCGCCGCTGGTGGCGTCGCAGGTGGATATCTCGGCGCCATGCTGGGAGGCCTGCTCATCGGATCGCTTTTCGCCTTCAGCGTGCTCGTGCTTCGCGCCGACCAGATCATCACCGGGATGGCGCTGACGCTCCTGAGCGTTGGGGCGACGGGCACGCTGTACCGCGCGTGGTTCGGTGCAGCGGGAGTCTCACTCAGCGCGCCCACGAGCGGACCGCGGGCCATTCCCGGTCTCGTCGCGCTGCCCCTCGTCGGTGAAGCACTGTTTCGGCAGCCGCTCGTCACCTACTTCGCCTACCTGCTCGCACCGGCGCTCGCGTGGTGGCTCTTCCGCACGCACGCGGGCCTCGCACTTCGTGCCATCGGTGAGCGACCGGAAGCTGCCGCGACGGCCGGTGTACCGGTCGCGCGCATGCGCACGCTCGCGGTGCTGACGGGAGGCTTGCTCGGCGGATTGGCCGGCGGCACGCTGGTGCTCGCCCAGGCTGGCACGTTCGTGGAGAACATGTCTGCGGGTCGTGGCTTCATCGCCCTCGCAATCGTGGTGCTGGGACGATGGCGACCGTTGGGCGTCGCATTGGGCGCGTTGCTCTTCGGCGCCGCCAGCGCGATGCAGTACGCCTTCCAGGCCATGGGATGGACCGCGCCCTATCAGATCTTTCTCGCCACGCCCTATCTGCTCACGCTCGCCGCGCTCGCTGGCGCGATGGGCCGCGCACGAGCGCCCGCCGCGCTGGGGCGCCCGCTCTAGGCACGCACTACCGGGTCGATCAGTCGCAGGTCGTGACGCCGCTGGACCAGCGGATGCGCCAGCGCTGCGGCCCGACACGCTGGATGAGGGCGTATCCAGTGCCCTCCTTGCCATCATGCGCGATGACCAGCAGGGGCTGTGAGTCGCCCGCGAGGCGGATGCCCGCCAGCACCTCCGGCGTCACGACTTCTTCCTCGCGGCCGAACGTGCGCTCGGCGTACGCGAGCCGATATGGTCCGTTCGTCGCCCCGCTGTCGCGCTCGGCCACGAGGAGCGTTTGCTCCTCCTGCGGGCTCGCCTCCTGGTTGACTCGACGCACGACGTGCGCGACGAGGGCCTGCACGCCAGGCATCGCCTCGAAGCGACGCACGTCTTCGGTTGTGAAGCGCAGGCCCTGGAACGAGGGTGCTGTTGGTGCCGTCACTGCCGACGCGAGACGCGAGGCCTCGGCGACGAGCACCATGCTGTCGCGCGGGGTCAACATGGCCACGGAGTCGAGGGCGATGGGGCGTGCACGATCGCTCGCGAAGCCAACCGACCACGCCGTACCGGCAGTGGGCTCGAACGCATGCAGCGGCCAGCGCTCACATTCGTCCGATCCCTCGCCCGTGGGGGCGCCCAGCTGAGCCGAGAAGCGCTGCCCGCCGCGACCGAAGAGCACCACCGGCACTTCACTCAGGCTCACGGAATCGAGGCGTGCCACGGCATCGCTGTCGCGCGAGGCGGGGAACAACGCGATGGCTTCGTCACGAGACGCGCCCTGCACGAGCAGGGCGGGTCCGGCCATCGCGATCCAGCCGTCATCCCTGGTGGCCACCGCGGTCGGGTTCGTGGCCGACGCCGATGCCGCAGGCGGTGTGTCGTTGCGGACGACAGGCTCGCTCCGCTCGCACGCCCACAGCAGGAAGGGGAGGAGGGTCGTCCCGCGAGAAACGCGGGAACGAAAGAACCCGGGGCGGCGGCGTGGCATGCCCCCTAATTTGGTGTCCTGCCGCAGGCCGTCAATCAGACCGGAGACAATCATGCGAACGCAGGCGATGGGCGGCCTGGGAACGAACGACGCGTTCACCCTGCGCGCGCCATGGCGGGAACGCGCGAGCTGGGCGCTGTACGACTTCGCGAACACCATCTTCTCGATGAATGTCGCGACGCTCTACTTCTCCGTCTGGCTGATCTCCGACCTTGGCGCGTCGAACACCGCGTATGCGATCGGCAACGGGATCTCGTCGATCCTCGTCGTCATCACCGTACCCGTGCTGGGCGCGCTGTCCGATGCGCGCGGTCGGCGAAAGCCGTGGGTCGTCGGCTTCACGCTGGCGTCGTGCATCGCGTGCGCCGCGATCGGCATACTGGGGGAACGTGCGCTGCCCCTCGTGGGCGAGGCGGTCGTGGGTGGTGCTGCCTCGAGCAGCGGTTGGCAGCCGACGCTCGCCAATCTTGCGTGGCCACTCGTCGCGTTCATCGTGGCCAATTACGCGTATCAGGCGGCGCAACCGTTCTACAACGCCATGCTGCCGGAGCTCGTGCCGCCCGACGAACAGGGGCGGCTCTCGGGAATCGGGACCGCGGTGGGTTATATGGGCACGATTGTCGGCCTGCTCCTCGTCGTCCCGTTCTTCAATGGAGCGCTCCCCCTGATCGGTGACCTCCCCGCCTCCCTGCTCGCGTCGCTGCGCGCGATGGTGCCATTCACCGGACATGGCGGTCGGGTATCCACCTTCGTGCCGACCGCCATCCTCTTCGCGCTCTTCTCGCTGCCGCTGTTCTTCTTCTGCCACGATCGGGTCACCGCTCGTGCGCGCGTCCCGATCGACTGGAAGCGCGCTTTCCGCGACGTCGGTCACACGATCCGTGACGCACGCGATCACGAGGGGGCACTGCCGTTCATCCTCGCGTCATTCCTCTACCAGGACGCCATCGGCACGATCGTCTCGTTCATGGCCATCTACGCCGTCAAGGCGATGGGCTTCGCGAAGGGCGCGGAGACGACGCTGTTCCTCGTCCTCACCGTACCGGCGATCTTCGGGAGCTACATCGCCGGCCGCCTCGTCGATCGTTTCGGTGCCCGCAGCACGCTGGTCTACACGATCGTCGCGTGGATCATCCTTCTCATCGCGATGGTGATCGCGCCCTCCGCGCGTGCCTTCTGGTTCGTCGGCCTCCTCATCGGCCTCATCTTCGGCGCGGTGCCAACCGCGGAACGTCCACTGCTCCTTTCCCTCGTGCCTGAGGCGGAAGCAGGACGATTCTTCAGCCTCATGCTGCTCTCGTCCCGGGCGGCGGCCGTGGTGGGGCCGCTCGTGTGGAGCCTCACCGTGGACGGGCTCGAACCGGGGCAGGGGACGGGCCTCGCGTATCGCGCGGCCGTCCTCACGGTGGCGGCGATGTTCGCCGGCTCACTGGTGCTCCTGCGGCGGGTGCCGGATCATGGGCCGCGGCTGACGACATGATCCTCTACCGCATCCTGCGCCGCGTGGCCCGTATCGCGCTCGCGTGGTACTACACCGATCTCGAGGTCGAGCGGCGCGACCAGGTGCCGTCACATGGTCCGGTGCTCGTCGTCGCGAACCATCCCAATGCACTCGTGGACGCGATGGTCATCGCAGTCACGATGCCACGGCGTGTCCTGTTGACCGCGAAGGCGACCCTGTTCGAGCAACCATTGCTGGCCGCCCTGCTGCACGCCGTGGGCGTGGTGCCGCTGCGACGCGCGAAGGACGAGCAGGCAGCCACGAGCGGGCCCATGGCCACCCGGAATTCGGAAGCATTTCGCGCCGTCACCGACGCACTTGCGCGCGGTGGCGTGGTGCTCGTGTTTCCCGAAGGCATCAGTCACGACGCTCCCACGCTGGCGCCGCTCCGAACCGGCGCCGCCAGGATGGCGCTCATGGCGCACGCCGGTGGCGTGAGCGGGCTCCGCCTCATGGCGGTGGGGCTGATCTACGAGGAGAAGGAGCGACCGCGCAGCCGGATTCTCACGCGCTTCGACACGCCGCTGGAACTCGATGCGTGGCTCGCGGCGCACGACGCCGACGCCGCCGTGCTCACCGCAGAGCTCGAGGCGCGGCTGCGGCGCGTAACGCTGAACTTCGCCAGCGAGGAACGCGCGCGCGACGCGATGCAACTTGCCCGCACGATGGATGCGCTCGGCGGACACGTCCCGTCGCTCGATCATCCACGGCAGCTCGCACTGCAGGCGAGCCTCGCCCGGCGAGTCGATGACGCGAGCGAAGCACTGACACGCGCGCCCGCGAGTGTCGTGGCGCGGGCGCGGACATTGATCGCCGACACCGAAGCGCTCCAGCACCGGCTGCGGGCGCGGGGGGTCAGTCTGTCGGAGCTGCGGATCTCGCCGGCCCTCGCACCGGGCGCGTGGTTCCTGCTCCGCGAAACGATGCTCCTCGCGCTGGCGGCGCCCGTCGCGCTCGTGGACCGCATCGCGCACGACATCCCTGTTCGCATTGCACGAGCGCACGCACGACGATCACTCGCCCGCGACCCGTCCCGTGATCAGCCGGCGATGCAGACGATCCTCGTCGCGGCAGCCCTGCTGCTCGTCTGGTATGCCATCATCGGTGTCATCCTCGCGTACTGGCTGGGCTGGATCGTTGCGCTTCTCGCGCTGGCGGTGATGCTCATGAGCGCGAGTGCAGAGCTGGCGCTCCGTGACCGCCTCAGGCGAGCGTGGCGTCGCGCGCGAACCTACCTGGCGCTCCGCGCCGATCCGGCACTCCGCACCACGGCGCTCGCCGAGGCAGACCGTCTGGCCGGGAATGCGAGCACGCTGGAAATCGAACTTCGCGAACGAAGCGGGGAGAGCGTGCCCAGCGCGGGCTGACGCTCAGTGCGACGCGCGCGACGGTGGGGGCAGATACGGCCCGCCGAGGTCCCAGTGCCAGGCCTCGCGCCGCTCACCGGTTCGTGGATCCCGGAGCGGCTTGAACTGGAGGCGCGCCTCGGACAACCCGACGCTCGCACCCCACGCGACGAGGCGCGCACGGTCGGTGGACACGAGATGAGCCATCGGTCGTCCCTTCCAGACGTGCCGATGCAGCCAGAGGCCACCGTCCATGGCGTGGATCATTCCCTCGCGTCGCGAGCTGAACTCGCGATACGCGATGCGGTCGTCGCCCTGCGTCAGGTCGTCGGGAGACAGCGCCTCGCTCACGCCTGCGGCATCACTTGCACGCGGGAATGCCTTCCACCTCGGCGGGCGGCGGCGGTGTCATCGAGCCGAAGAAGAGCGTGCAGCGCAGCGGATACGAGGCCGGATGCGTGGCCGTGGCGATCCAGCCCCCGGTCGCCGGTGCGGCGAGGGTGATGATCACGCCGGGCGAGGTGTGCGCATTCAGCAGCGTGATATCGTCGGCGTAGGCCGTGTGATCGTAGAAGTACGCCTCCTGGGCGACCGCGAGGTTGCGCAGGTCGCTCTTCAGCGCGGCCGCGTTCGCGCGGCCTTTGGTGTTCTGGAACTTCGGGATCGCGATCGCCGCCAGAATGCCGATGATCACGACCACGACCAACAACTCGATGAGAGTGAAGGCGGTACGCGGGCGGGGAGTCACGGGGATCCTGGGTGAGGTGAGGGGCGTGTCGAAACCGGAAGGATGTCGCTTTTCTGGGCAGTGTCGAGCGACCCCTGAAAAGGCAAGGGCGGTGCCCGAAACCAGCATTCCGCTAACAGATTGTTCTGCCACGCTTTAGGTAACATCGAGGCGCCGAATCGCCCAAGAAACACCCCTCGATTTGCCCGAAGCGGCGCATCCTGCAAGGCGCCATCCGCCAGCGTCGCGCCACCTATCCCATCTTGGTTTCCAGCCAGTTGTGCCCACTCCCGACATCGACGACGAGGGGCACCGAGAGCTCGGCCGCGTGTTCCATCTCCTCGCGCACGAGAGCGGTCACCGTGTCCATCTCGGGGCCGGGCACCTCGAACACGAGCTCGTCGTGCACCTGCAGCAGCATGCGCGCGCTCAACCGCTCGGCGAGCAGCCGCTGATGGATGCGGATCATCGCGATCTTGATGAGGTCCGCCGCCGAACCCTGGATCGGTGAGTTCGCCGCGGTGCGTTCGCCAAACGCCCGGATGTTGAAGTTGCGATCACGCAGCTCGGGGATGTAGCGCCGTCGCCGGAAGATGGTCTCCACGTAACCGTGCTCGCGTGCGAACTCCACCATCGAGTCGAGGTAGACACGCACCTGCTGGAACCGCTCGAAGTAGCGTTCGATGAACTCCTTCGCCTCGGCGTGCGTGATCTTGAGCTGACGCGAGAGCGCGTGCGGTCCCTGGCCGTAGATCGTCGCGAAGTTGATCGTCTTGGCGCGACTCCGCATCTCGGACGTCACGGCGGCGACGGGCACGTCGAAGATGAGCGCCGCCGTCTGCCGATGAATGTCGCCCCCCGAGCGGAAGGCGTGCACGAAGGCCGGATCCCCGGAGAGGTGCGCGAGCAGGCGCAGCTCGATCTGCGAATAATCCGCCGCGAGCAGCAGCCAGCCCTTTCGCGGAATGAATCCACGCCGGATGTCGCGGCCCAGCTCGCGACGGATCGGAATGTTCTGCAGGTTCGGCTCGCTCGACGAGAGGCGGCCCGTCGCGGCCACCGTCTGGTTGAACGAGGTGTGAAGGCGACCCGTGTGCGGATTCACGAGTGCTGGCAGCGCGTCGATGTACGTGCTCTCCAGCTTCGAGAGCTCGCGGTACTCCATCAGCAGCACTGGCAGCTCGTGGCCGGCTTCCGCGAGTTCCTGGAGCACGCTCGCATCGGTGGACGGACCCGTGGCGGTGCGCTTCAGGATGGGAAGCTGGAGCCGCTCGAACAGCACTTCGCGCAGCTGCGGATTGGAGTTGATGTTGAACTCACCACCCGCGCTGCGGTAGATCTCGCGCTCGACGCGCTGCCGCTCGCGCGCAAAGCGCTCCTTGAGCGACGCGAACCAGCCGCGGTCGATCTCGACTCCCGTCCACTCCAGTTCCGCGAGCACGCCGAGCAGCGGGATCTCGACCTCGCGATAGAGGCCGTCGATCTGCTGCGCCTCGAGCTGAGGCCGGAAGCGTTGCTCGAGCTGCCAGGTGACGTCAGCGTCCTCGCAGGAGTAGTCACGCGCGCAGCCGATGGGCACGACGTCGTACGGGAGCTGCTGTCGTCCCTTGCCGCAGAGATCCTCGTAGCTCGTCATCGTGTGGTCGAGGAACTCGAGCGCGAGGAGATCGAGGCCGTGCGAGCGACGTCCGGGATCGAGCACGTAGCTCGCCACCATGGTGTCCGACACCAATCCGCCCAGCGTGATGCCGGCGCGCCGCAGCACGAGCATGTCGTACTTCGCGTTCTGCGCCACCTTGGGTACCGCCGGATCCTCCAGGAGCGCGCGAAGCGGTGCCATCGACGGATCGTCGAGCGACGGCAGGTTCTTCACCGCCACCGGGCCTGCGGCCAGTGCGCGCGCCGCGATGCTTCCCGGCTCAGCAGGCTTCGCCTTGGTAGCGCGGCGCTTCTTCGGCTGCGCCTCGTTCGCTTCGTCAGCATCGCTGCCCGGCTCCACGTCGCCGAGCAGCAAGTCACCCTGCGCGGGCAGGAAGGCACGATGCCGAAGGGGGAGGTAATACGCTTCGCCCGGCCCGGTGGCGATGGAGATCGCGACGAGCGTGCACCGCAGCGGATCTACCTTCTGCGGGCTGTCGGGATCGATGACCGTCTCCGTATCGACCGCGATGTAGGGTGCGTGGCGCGCGCGCGCGATCATGCGCTCGAGCACGGGCAGCGTGTCCACCGTCGCGTAATTCGTCGCCGGCCGCGTGACCTCCGGGGTCGGCTCCGGCGCGCCCGGTGTGGCGGTCGTCGTGGCCGCGGTGATGTCGCCGAGGGAGCGCGCGAGCGAGTGGAACTCGAGCTCGACGAACAGCGGCCGCAGGCGCGCGACATCCGGCTCGCGCACCCGCATCTCATCGAGCACCAGGTGCACGGGCAGGTCGTCGCGGATCGTCACGAGCTCTTTCGAGAGGCGCGCCAAGTCGCCCTGCTCGAGGAGCGCCTCGCGCGGACGCTTCTTCGTGAGCGTCGGCGCGGCAGCGAGGATCGCCTCGAGATCGCCGAACTCCCCGACGAGGTCGCGGGCGGTCTTGTCGCCGATGCCCTTGACGCCGGGGACGTTGTCGGACGAATCGCCGACGAGCGCGAGATAATCGGTGACGTGTGCAGGCGCGACACCGAGCCGTTCGGCGCCATTCTCCACCGACACCCA
>Ga0157369_10005920_pt1 | contig 14200 bp, 15 predicted proteins | sample C25metaG_FD_113461 | JGI IMG/M metagenome (GOLD analysis project Ga0157369, IMG submission 113461) | Corn rhizosphere microbial communities from Kellogg Biological Station, Michigan, USA - C2-5 metaG | ecosystem: Host-associated > Plants > Roots > Rhizosphere > Soil | place: USA: Michigan...
CCGCGCCGCGCGCGCCCCTGCCATTGCCTTGCCGGCGCCGCGCGGATGCGACCGGCGTTCGCGTCCGGTTGCATTCCAGGAGATCCGTCATGACCGCCCTTTCCGATCATGGCCGCGCGGCGCACGCCCGGCGGCTCGCAACGATCGAGGCAGGCGGCACCAAGTTCAACGTCGGCATCGGCGATGGCGACGGTCACCTGCTCCGCCAGGCGGCGTTCGAAACAAGCGGGCCCGCGGAGACGCTGGCGGCGGTCACGGCGTGGCTCGACGGGGAAATCGGGCGAAACGGGGGGATCGATGCGATCGGCATCGCGAGTTTCGGGCCGGTCGACACCGATCCCCGTTCGGAGCGCTGGGGCCGGCTCGGGTGCACGCCCAAATTGTCATGGCAGGGCACCGACATGGTCGCGCCGTTCCGGCGTTATGCAGTGCCGATCGCGCTCGATACGGACGTCAACGGCGCCGCGCTCGGCGAATGGCGGTGGGGTGCGGCGCGGGGAAGCCGCCGCGCCTGCTACCTGACCGTGGGAACCGGGATCGGCGGCGGCGCGGTGCTCGACGGCAGGATGGTGTCGGGGTGCAGCCATCCCGAAATGGGGCACATGACGGTGCGCCGTCACCGCGACGATCCGTTCGCGGGTTCCTGCCCGTTTCATGGCGATTGCCTGGAAGGCCTGGCGAGCGGCACCGCGATCGAGGCGCGCTGGGGCAGGACGCTGTCCGAACTGGGCCTCGCGCATCCAGCGCAGGCCATCATCGCCGATTATGTCGCGGAAGCCTGCATCAATATTGTCGCGACGCTGGCGCCCGAGACGCTCCTTCTCGGCGGCGGCGTGATGGCGACCCCTGCCCTGTTCGAGCAGGTATGCGACCGGTTCGACCAGCTCGCCAATGGCTATATGGCGGGGTTTTCGGCCAGGAATATCCGGCGGCCCGAATTCTTCCCCCTGTCGGGACTGATCGGCGGCCTTGCCATCGCCGAAATGGCGCTGGGCGGCAGCGGGGACTGATTCAGGCGCGCCCGAGCAATTGCAGCGATGGGAAGAGGAGATTCTGGAAGGGCAGGATCGCCGCACCGATCGCGGGCGCGTCCGACGACAATTTGGCGCGGCGGACGTCGCTGCGCTGCGCGGGATCGGTCTCTTCCTGGCGGTTCCGGCACAGCGCCGCGAGCCGATCGAGCAGCGGTTCGGGCAAGCGCCCGCCGAGCATGATCGAGTCCGGATCGATGAATTGGCGGATCTGCCCGAAGATGCTGGTCAGATAGCCGCTCGCGACCTCGAGCCATTGATCGACCGCGGCCGCGCCTGCCGCGTCGAGACGTTTCAGGCCTTCTGGTCCGCTTATGATAATCCCGCGCTGCTTGAGCCATTCGGACAAGGCGCCGATCGAAACCACTTCCTGCAGGGTGCAGGTCGCGCCCATGCCGCATTCCACCTGCATGAACCCGATCTCGCCGCTACGGCCGTTCTCGCCCCGGAAATAATTGCGGTTGATCACGATGCCGCCGCCCAGCAGCACGCTGATCAGGATGTAGACGAAGCTCGGCGCCTCCAGCCCATGACCGAATTGCGCCTCTCCGATCGCGGCCGCGACCGCGTCATTCTCAACGAAGGTCGGCCCGGCAAAGCTGGCCTTGAACAGCCCGGCCACGTCAGCCTCGGCCCAGGCGCTGTAGGCTGCCGGCTTGCCGGGGAAGGCAAGCGTCCCCAGCTCGTCGGGCAAGGCGATCCCGAGCCCGATGATCCGGTCCAGCTGGATGCCGGATTGCGTCGCCAGCTTTGGCCAGGCGTCGGCGAAGAAGCTTTGCGCCTGTTCGGGCGAGGCAAAACCGATCTCGGCGGATACCCGGCCACGGATTTCGCCGCCCAGGTCGAGCACGACCAATGTCAGATGGTCGCGGTCGATATTGAGCCCCGCCGCATAAGCGCCGTCGGGATTGAGCTCGAGCACCCAGGCGGGTTGGCCGCGGCCACGCGTTTGCCGCTCCGCCTCGACGATCAGGCCGGTCTGCAGGAGCTGCCGCGAGACGTTCACGATCGTCGGCTTGGTCAGACCGGTCACGGCCGCCAGCTCGTTGCGCGTGACGCGCTTGCGCGTCCGTATCTCCTGGAAGACCACGCGCTGATTGTGGTTCGCGTCGATGTCGAGCTTGAGGAACTCGGGCGCCGGCGCCGCCTCGGCTCCATCGCCCGCCGCTTGCTCGCGCTGGGCGGGAAGCGGGAACATCTTCCGCAGCGGATTCACCCGGACGGCGCCCTTGTTGCGGGGAGATGGACGGCGGTCACCCGGCACGATCGGGGCCCTTCAGCAAAGCTTCCTCGATCGGAAACAGCCGCGCGCGCATCGGCAGGCTCGCCGCGCCGACCAGGGTTGCGTCCGATCCCAACCGCGCCGGCTGTATTCCGGCATGGCTCGGGATGTGCGGTGCGCGCTCGTCGAGCAGATCGTCGCATCGGGCGGCCAGCCGCGCGAGCCATTGGGTGGGGAACGGGCCGCCCATCAGCACGCCGCCGGGGTTGAGCATGCAGTTGAGCGAACCCAGCAACGGCAACAGATCGTCGCAGGCGGCGGCGAGCCAGGCCTTGCTGCAGTCCGGCGGCGTCTGGCCGGGACGGATGCCGCGCGCCGCCGCGATCGCTTCGCGGCACCAGGCCGGTTCGCGGTCCGGAAAGAGCCGCCGCATCCTGTCCGGATGCGCGCCCTTGAAGAGCGCCTGGTTCACGACCAGTCCGCCGACCGGATTGATACCCATCAGGATATAATAATAGCTCTTGAACGAGCCGCCCATGCCGAACAGCGTCTCGCCCGCCGTCGCCGCGCCAAGCGCGGAATCGAGGTAGATCGGGATGGCCGGCGCCGCTTCCGAAAGGATCAGCAGATCCCGATCTTCATCGCCGTCCGGGGCGGCGGGCGCCGGTTCGCGCCGGACCACGCCAAGCCCGATGATGCGGTCGTGCGAGGCGGTGCGGGCGTCATCGAGGAAGGCTGCGAAGGCACTTGCGAAGTCGGGCTCGCCCGGCGCCGGGATCGCCGCATGCTGCAGCATCGTCCCGGCAGCGTCGATCAGCACGGCGTCGGAGTCTTCTGCGCCGGTCCTGAGCCCGATTGCGTAACAGCCCGCGGGATTGATCTCGAGGTGGACGGCGGGCTGCCCGCGACCGCCATAGATGCGGCCGGTTTCCACAACCAGATCACTATCGAGCATGCGGCGCACGATGCCGGCAATGGTCGGTTTGGCGAGCCGGGTCAGATCGGTCAGGGCACCGCGCGTCACCGGCCCTTCGGCCCGGATCGCCTGATAGACCAGCCGCTGGTTATAGTCGCCGGTCAGTTCGAGATTGGTGCCGCCCAGGCTGGCTTTGAGGCGACGCACCGTTCGTGGCTGACTGTCCATGGTTCCCGACCGATGACACCGGATCCGCGCCCGCCGGCGGATCCTGCCTCCCAAGGGGGAAACAGGGATTCCGGCTAAGTCTATTTTGCCGCGTTGAAAAGGCCGAAAAGGACCATTGACAACCAGCGCCCGATAACGCGATATTTGAAAAAACAAAACTCCATACAAATTGGAGCAGGGAGGGGTGATGAACCGCCTGAACGTCTTCACCGCGGGTGTGGCGTCGCTCGCCGGCCTGCTGTTCGGTTTCGACACGGCCGTGATCTCGGGCGTCACCACCGCGCTGCGCCAGGTGTTCCACCTGAGCGAGGCCGGGTTGGGCCTCACCGTGGCCATCGCTCTCCTCGGCACGTGCATCGGCGCCCTTGTGACCGGCGTGGCTGGCAACCGCTTCGGTGGCCGCGATACGTTGAAGATCGTGGGACTGCTGTTCACGCTCGCGTCGCTCGGCTGCGCCTTTGCGCCAGACGTCACCGTCTTCGGCGCTTCGCGCCTGGTCCTGGGGCTCGCGGTCGGTGGCGCGTCGGTGCTGGCGCCGGTCTATATTGCCGAGATCGTCCCCGCCCGGCGCCGCGGATTCATGGTCGGCCTGTTTCAGTTCAACATCGTGCTCGGCATCCTGCTCGCCTATCTGAGCAACTATCTGGTCGGTCAGCTGGTCGGCGGCCTCGCCGACTGGCGCTGGAAGGTCGGCATTGCCGCGGTCCCCTCGACCTTCTTCTTCCTCATGCTGTTCGCCATTCCACAAAGCGCCCGCTGGCTGGCGTCGCACGGACGCATCGCCGAAGCGGAAGAGAGCCTGCGGCGGGTCGGGGCGATCGAGACGCTCGCACAGATCACGATGCCCGAAGAAGGCCATGGACGGTTGAGCTGGCGGCTCCACCGCAAGCCGATCATGCTTGCGATGCTGCTGGCCTTTTTCAACCAGTTCACCGGCATCAACGCCATTCTCTATTATCTCAACGATATCTTCGCGAGCGCGGGCTTCGGCGGCGTCCCGGGCGATCTCCAGGCGGTCGCGGTCGGCTTCGCCAACCTGTTGGCAACGCTCGTGGGGATGAGCTTCATCGACCGGTTGGGCCGCAAGACCCTGCTGGTCAGCGGCGCCCTGGTCATGGCGCTCGCCCTGGCCGGCGTGGCTCTGGTGATGGCCAGCGGACAGGGTTCCCAATATCTGCTCGCCCTGCTCATCGTCTACATTCTCGCCTTCGCCTTTTCGCAGGGCGCGGTGATCTGGGTCTACCTCTCCGAAATCTTCCCCAATTCGGTCCGCGCGACCGGGCAGAGCATGGGGAGCGCGACCCATTGGATCATCAATTTCGCGATCACCCTGCTCTTCCCCATCATCGCCGCACACGCCCATGGCCTGCCCTTCGTGGTCTTCGCCATCGTCACGCTGGCGCAGGTTTTCGTGGTCGGCCGCTTCTTTCCGGAAACCAAGGGCACGTCGCTGGAAGCATTGGCCGGGACCTTCGGCCGTCATTGAGGATGACAGGATGACTGGATACCGGCTTACACGCGCTGAATTCCTGAAGGGCCTGGCGGCCACCGCGGCGTTATCGCTCGCGCCCGACGCGTTCGCGCGGGTCCGGCGTGGCGAGGCCGCCCGCCCGATCGTCCACGGCGCCGACTGGCAGTTCGGGCCGTTCGCCCGCGCCTCCGCGGAGCCGGTCATCCGGCCCGATCCCGCGGCCATATTCGATTGCCCGATGCGCAAGGCGCCGGTGAACTGGATGGCGGCGCACACCTTCAATCCGGCGTCGATCGTGCGGAATGGAAAGATGGTCGTGCTCTTCCGCGCCGAGGACCATCCCGAGGAAAAAGTGATCGGCGGCCATACCTCGCGCCTGGGCTATGCCGAATCCGACGACGGCGAGCATTTCACCATTCGCCCAACGCCCGTCCTCTATCCCGACGAGGACGACCAGAAAGCCGCGGAATGGACCGGCGGCTGCGAGGATCCCCGCCTGTGCGAGGGTCCGGACGGCACCTATTATGTGACCTATACCCAGTGGAACCATGCACGCGTCCGGCTCGGGATCGCCTCGTCGCGCGACCTGATCCACTGGCACAAGCATGGCTCGGCCTTCGCCGGCACGCGTCACGAGCAACTCATGACGAAGTCCGCGGCGATCATCCAGAAGATCGAGGGTGGCCGGATGAAGGCCGCCAGGATCAACGGCAAATATTGGATGGTGTTCGGCGAGGGCGCCATTCATATCGCGACGTCGAGCGACCTTATCCATTGGGTCCCGATCGAAGACGCGAACGGCGAGCCGATGACCCTGATGGCGCCGCGTCCGATGCGTTTCGACAGCGGCTTGCCCGAGGTGGGCCCGCCGCCGCTGGTCACGCAAAAGGGCATCGTGATGCTCTACAACGGCAAGAATTCGGAGCTGGAGGCCATGCGTGATCCGAATATCGGAGCGGGCGCCTATTCCGGTGGGCAGGCGCTGCTCGATCTGCGCGACCCGGCGAAGCTGCTCGCGCGGACCGATGTCCCTTTCATCAAGCCCGAGCTGCCCTGGGAAAAGAGCGGTCAATATAAGGCCGGAACCACGTTCCTGGAGGGCCTCTCCTACTTCAAGGGCAAGCTTTACCTCTATTACGGGACCGCCGACACCTATGTCGGGCTGGCCGTCGCCGCCATGCCCGCCTGGGTGACCGGCTGAGATCCTTATCACCCGACCGACCGGACAGCGCCCGCTGGCGGACTGGCGGCGGCGTCCGATCAGCCAAAGACGCTATTGCTCCCGCGGTATCCGGGCAAGGCGAGGGACATAGCGCCATGTTTCCGCACGTACGGTCCTCACCCGCAACCCGGGATCGAGCGCCGGTGGCTTGGTCGCGGAGCCCGCCGGCAGGATCAAAAGATAGCGCACCGATGAAGCCGGCGTGCCGCGGTACCAGGCGCCCGCGCGCTGGCGCTTCGCCTCCTTCGCCGGATCGAAGGACGCCGCGTCCTTGGGTTCGATCATATACACATTGATGAACCGGTCCGGCCGTCGCGCCTCAAGATCCGCCGCCCGGCTTGCCTGCCGGACGAGTTCCCAGCCCTCATCGCCAAGCGGGGTCACGAATGGCCCGGCGGTGGCTTTAAAGTTGGCGCCGTCCCCGTCCGGATCGGGGCGCCGCGCCAATCCCTCAGGCGTCGTGCCGAAGGTTCCGTCGACGAACGCACCCGCCCGGCTCCCGGAGACAATATACCAGGCATACCAAGCGAGCTTGTCGCGATGAGCGGCGTGCCAGCGCAGATGGTCGCGATAGCCACGCTCGAACGCCTCGCGACGGCTGATCCGATATGCATAGAGGTGAGCAGTGCCGCCGGTCTGGGCAACGGCTGGCGCCGCCGCGGCGAGCGCAGCGCCCGTCAAGAGCTGGAACAGCATGACCCGTCTCCTTCCGGACCCATGGTAGGAGGCGTCGATCCACTCCGGAATTTGAAAGTTCTTCGCCGATCATTCATATAGACCGAATGATCGAGGGAGCCGATCTACGGCGTGCGGCTGTCTTCCATGCCGTCGCGCGACACGGCGGAATCGCCGCGGCTGCGCGGATGATAGGCAAATCGGCGCCCGCCATCCATGCCGACCTCAGGCGATTTGAACGCGATGTCGGCATGGCATTGATGGAGCGCTCGGGACGCTCGCTCCGCCTCACCCCTTCGGGGCGCGCCCTGTTCGCCACGATCGGTCGCGCGCTGGACGAAATCGACCGGGTGCGCGCCCAGCTTTGCGACACCGGCATCGCTGCGCTGCCGCTCAGGGTCGGAACAGTCACGGGATTTGGCCGCTACCGCTTGTCCGCGCGTTTGCTGGATGCCCTCCCCCGCCCGCGCCCGATCGTCATGCTGACCGGCAGCCACGATCAAATCCTGGCTGCGCTGATCGCCGGAGAGATCGACCTGGCGATCACGTACCGCGCCGTCACGACGGTCCCAGTCGAGAGCGTCGAGATCGCGCGGGAGGATCTGGTGCTGGTGGGTGCCGGGCCGGTCGGATCGCTCGAGGATATCGAACAGCTGCGTTTCATCACCTATGACGAGCATGATTATGTTTTCGGTCACTGGTTTGCGGAAGTGTTCAGCCGCCAGCCGACCGCCGTGACCCGGCATGATCATTTTACCGAGCTTGAGGAAGCGCTCGCCAGCGTACGGGCAGGTCGGGGCGCAACCATCGCCCCGCTCGACGCATGCGCCGCATTCGGGCTGGAGCCTTCGCCGATCGGCCGTTCAACCAATCGGCTGTTCTTGTGCGGATTTGGCACCGCCATGAACTCCGCCGATGCCGCGATGCTGCGCGAATGCCTCGGATGACCCGCATCTCAAAATCGATGAAGAGCCCACCTCCCGAATTTCTCCTGCGCGTCGGCCAGTCCCGGCACCTTCGCGGCACTTCGCTCCGACCTTCCCTCGAAGGCTGCATCCCGGACGGCAGATCAGGCTTACCCTGAGGTTCATCTCCGCGCCGGTTCGGGGAATTCTCTGGAGCCGCCGCTCTCGATCTCGAATGTTTTTGCGCCGCGATGCCCCTCACCGCCGACCGGCGCGCGGCATCCGCCTGCGTCGGAAATGAGGGTGGCGGACGTCCGCCACCCTCCGATCGCTCATTTGGGACAGGTGACGAATTGTCCCTTGCTCTGCTTGGTGCCGGGCGCGGGTACCACGACGTGACATTTGCCCTTGGCGTCGGGCGCGGAGATCTTGCCCCCCGCCTCGGCCACGGCCGCACCCTTGGGCGGGCATTCCGAGGCTTTGGCGATCTGCCCCTTGGCATTGCGGCAGGTGATCTTGCCGGCATCGGCGACGGTGCCGACGAGCGCCAGGGTCGTAAAAGCGATAAGCAGCTTCTTCATGGCATATTCTCCCTTGCTGGGAGCGTCATGATGCGCCGATCGGATGACGATGCAAGGTAACGAATGTGACGTCAGCGGCGGGCGGATCGGCACCGTGAAGCTGCTTGAGACGGCGGGCCGTTCTCGTCCAGCTGTCGTGCCGGCCGCGGAACCGCACGATTGAGGATCCGCCGGCCAGGAGACGCCGGTCAACGCAATCGGGAAAGCGAGCCAGCGGTGGTCGCGCCGCCGCTGGCCTCCATCGATTTCGGATCAGCCGCCTGGGCTGGACACTTCGGGTACGTCCTTCCGCTCCGCGACGGGTCCCGATGCCGCCGGCTTGCCCTTCACCTCGTGGATGATCGGCGTGATGGCCTCGACGATAGTCGGCAGCGCGGCCGCGACCTTGCCGAAAATGCTGAGCAGCTTGCCGAGATTAATTGTCATGGTGTTTCTCCTTGGGTTGGATCCGTTGCGGGAACGGAGTTGGAAGGGCGCAGGCCGGCACGCAGCTGCGCCAGCGACAGGCCGTCCGACCATTCAAAGTGCGGACGGTCCTGGAGCGTCTTGAAATCGCCGCCCCAGACCAGGCCGAGATCGGTGCCGATCGACCCGAGCTGGTCCCAGAGCGCGTACGCCTCGCCATTGTGCTGAGGTGTCTCGCCCCAATTCTGCAGGGCAAGGAGCTGGTCGGGCACGACGTCGATCGCGAGACCGAAATTGTGGTAGCTGTAGCCGGGGCGGGCATAGGTCACGATCGGCCCAGGCCTGGTTCGCCCCTGCGCGTAAAGCGCGGCCTGCTCTTCCATCGAGCGCAACGTGCAGGTGACCGTAAGCGGTATGCCGGCCGCGCTAGCCTGGGCGATGAGCCGCTCGGCAAGCACGCGCATATGCGGATGCAGGTCCGCAAGATTGCGGCTGGACATCAGTGCTTCCTCCTCTGCTGGGCATGACGCGGGCGCGCCTTCGCGCTCGCGCGGATGCTGTCGCCGGTATCGTTGAGGGATGATTCACGCTCCTCCTGCGCGAGCGGGGCGATCTGCCGCACCCAGCGGAGCGAGAGCGCGATGATCCCGGTTCCGAGCGCTCCGAAACCGGTGCCGCTCAACAAAGCGAAAAACGGCGACGGACGCTGCAGCACCACCCAGCCCGCGGTGAAGAGCAAGGCGATGCTGGTGACCGCGACATCGATCGCCCGCGCGCGCGCCGTCTGCGGCGCATCCCTGAGACAGATCCAGATGCGCACGCTGATACAGGCGGTCAGGCCGGCCAGCATCGAGGCCGCCTCGAACTGATAGCCGAGCAAGGTCCACAGGACCGGCTGGGGAATGAACAAAGGTGAAGGCGCCATCATTCGGCGACCTCCGACTCCACGCGTGCGATATAGGCCTCCACGCGCGCGACCGTCCGGGCGCGCGGCTCGCGCCCGTTGCGCAGGTCGAATACGAATCTGGGATCCTTGACCGCCTCGATGCCGAAGCGCGCGGGAGGAACGCCAAAGCGCCGCAGGTGGCGCTCCACATGGCGAAGCAACATAGGAACAAGCCTCCGAATCTATGTTCCCATTATGTTCTCCTCCATTTCCTATTTGTCTAGGAAAAATCTTATGCTATCTCATCCATATGACCCAGGAAAATCCTAGAGAGGCGTTGCGACGCATAGCCCAGGAACGTGGCGAGAGCCTTGCCGGGCTGTCGCGAATGATCGGCCGGAATGACGCTTATTTGCAGCAGTTCGTGACGCGCGGATCGCCGGTAAAGCTCGAGGCGGACGACCGGCGGCGGCTGACCGCGTATCTGCGCGTTGACGAGGAAGTGCTGGGCGGGCCGCCAACCGACCTGCCCAAGGCCAGCGACATGGTGAGTGTGCGCCGCCTTAATATCCAGGCGGCAGCCGGCCTTGGCCGGATGATCGACGATGAGTTTGCGTTGGGCAAATTCCGCTTCGAGAAGTCCTGGCTAAGACAAATTTCGCAGGCGCAACCGGATGAATTATCGATCATCACCTTCGTGGGCGATTCTATGGCGCCGACGATCAACGACGGCGATGACGGGCTGATTGACCATTCGGCCGCCGGCAAGCGAGTTCGCGACGGCATCTATGTCTTCAGGAGGGACGAAACGCTGATGGTGAAGCGCCTCGCCGTCACACCTATTGCAGGCGCGATCACGATCGCCAGCGACAATCCGGCTTATCCTACTTGGCATGACGTGCCGCTCCGCAGCATCGATGTGCTCGGCCGGGTCGCGTGGATCGGCCGGAAAATGATTTAGCGCATATAGGAAAATCGCAGGATTTCGCGATTGCCTTATAGGATTTGAGCGTAGATGTTCCTGTTTCGTTCAATACGACTCGGGAGAGCATCATGCGTAAAATTCTTCTTTTTGGCCTGCTGATGGCCAGCGTGGCCGGCGCCGCCCAGGCCGCGGAAACCGTGACCTACAGTTACGATGCGCTGGGCCGACTAATCTCGGTCTCGCACGCCGGCACCGTCAATAACGGTCAGCAGACCTCATACTCCTACGACAGCGCCGACAACCGGACCAACGTCACCACGACCGGCGCGTCCCACTAACCCTTTCCCACATCGGCCGCCTCGGCGGCTCCCATAATTTAATCATGGAGGCATAACATGCGCCGTCCAACGACTTCGGCTGCGCTTTCGACATCCGCCCTATTGCGTAAGCGATATTCCAAATTGCGCCTGCTCGGCGTGACCTCGCTCCTGGCCCTCGTCGCCACGCCCGCCTTCGCGGACGATATCATCCCGCCCAAGGTCTACACAACGACGCCAGGCGGCGTGAACGTGTCCGACGGGGGGTTCATCTATAATGTGACCGATCTCTCGATCGGACCGATGCAGCTGCAGCGCTTCTACGTGAACGGCTCGCGAAAGCCGGACACGCCCTTCTTCGGCGCAAGCATGAGCCACAATTGGGATATCTTCGTGGCTCCGAACTATACGGCGGCCACCAAGGGCACGAACCCATGGCCAGCACGGTACAAGCCGATCGTGCATATCGGCTCGTCAGCGAGCGGCGTTTTCATGCAGCCGATCGCCGCGCCGCCGGTCACGATTACGGCCAACAACATCGATGCCTATACCGGCACGCTCAGCCTTTCCGGCAGTGACTATGTCTATGTCGACAGGGAAGGGACGATCTACAATTTCAGTGCTGCCATCCCCGCGGTCGGCGTGAATGGCGGCCAACGCGCGACCAAGATCACATACCCCGACGGCCGCGTGCAGACGCTGTCGTATAATGCGAGCAACCAGCTCAAGCTGGTGAGCGACTCCTCCGGCTACGCGATCGTGTTCGACTATAATGCGTCGGGCAACGTCTCCGCGGCCTGCGGTTTCGATCTGTCGCAGACCTATGTAACCGCCAGTTCGACCTGCTCGGGCGCGGCGCTGGTCGTCAGCTATGGCTACAATGCGAACCTGCTGACCACGGTAACCGACGTCCTCGGGCAGACCACGACCTACACCAACGGTGTGGGCTGCATTCAGCCACCCGGCTATTCGACCTGCAAGATCAGCAACACCTTCTATGGCGCGCAGGTCATCACCCAGACCATGGCCGATGGCGCGGTCTGGCAGATTGGTTCGGGTGATCCCGATGCCGCTGACAATCCCAATCTGATGGAAGCGCCGGGCGCGGTCGAGGGCCAGGTCACCGATCCCGACGGGAAGATCACGAGCTTCACCTTCACCAAGACTTCGCCCTACAACATGACCGACGCTGACGGGAACTTCACCCAGTACAGCTTCTACGGCGCACGCCAATTTGATGACTCCAGTGGCCTTCCAGACGCCGACGGCGAACTGATGAAGCAGGTTATCCTACCTGAGGGTGGTCAATATCTCGCCGAATATAATGGTCCGCGCAACGCGATCAGCAAGGAGACGCTGGTTGCGAAATCGGGTAGCGGCCTCGCGAACCGAGTAAAACAATATACCTACTCATCGACTGGCTGCGGCGCTCCAGCAACCAACCAGAATTGCGCAAAGCCGCTATCTGTCGTCGATGCCAATGGCAACGAGACAGACTACACCTACTATGATTTCGGCAATACTCATACCGAGTGGAAGCCGGCACCGACGAGCGGTGCTCCGCGGCCGCTGAAAATCTACAATTACACGCAGCTCTATGCCTACGTGCAGAATGGATCGGGCAGCCTGGTGCAGGCCTCAACCCCGATCTGGAAGCTGACCTCCGAGGTCGAATGCCAGAGCGCACCAGGAGCAACCTCGCCGGTCTGCGACGCTGGATCGACCCAGATCACCACCACCTATCAATATGGTGCTTCCGGAGCTGCGGACACGCTACTTTTGCGTGGCAAGGTCATCGATAGCGGCGGCCTCAATCTGCGCACCTGCTACGGTTACGATAGCCAAGGCAACAAGATTTGGGAAAAGTCGCCGCGCGCCGGCGCTTCCACCTGCCAATAATCTCACATTCAATCGAAAGATAACGCCATGCGACACATTGGACGTGCGCTGCTTGCCGGCGCATCCCTCATCGTCATCGCCTCGCCTGTTATGGGCCAGGCCCTTCCGTCTGATTTCACATCAGCCACGCGCTACGACGCCATGCGGCGCGTCGTCGGCACGATCAGCCCGGACCCGGACGGCTCGGGACCGCTTCATTATGCAGCGGTACGCAATACCTATGATGCCGACGGACGGCTTATCAAGGTCGAGACCGGTGAACTGTCCACCTGGCAGGCCGAGACGGTAGCTCCGTCCGCCTGGGGTTCTGCCTTCACCGTGCTGCGAACTATCGACACGACCTACGACCTGCTCGACCGCAAGCTGACCGACAAGCTTACCGGCACGAGCGTGACCCACAAGCTCACGCAATATAGCTACGACGTCGTCGGCCGACTGCAGTGCACCGCAGTGCGGATGGACCCAGCCTATTTCGGCAGTCTTCCGACTTCGGCCTGCACGCTAGGCACCACCGGTAACGGCATGCAGGACCGGATCACCAAGAACACATACGATCCGGCGAGCCAGCTTACCAAAGTCCAGGAGGCGTTCGGCACCGGTCTTCAGCGCGATCAGGTGACTTATACCTACACGCCCGACGGCAAGCAGCAGACGGTGACCGACGCGGACGGCAACAAGGCCCAATACGAATATGACGGCTTCGATCGGCTCGCGAAATGGGACTTCCCGTCGAAAACCTCTCCCGGAACCGTCAACACCGCCGACTATGAGCAATATGGCTACGATGCGAATGACAACCGCACGAGCCTGCGGAAACGCGACGGCCAGGTCATTGCCTATAGCTATGACGCGCTCAACCGCATGACGCTCAAGGATGTGCCCGGCACGGCCAATGACGTCTATTACGGTTACGACTTCCGTGGCCTGCAGCTTTATGCGCGTTTCGCTTCGACTACGGGGCTCGGCATCACGGAATCCTACGACAATGCCGGCCGCAAACTAAGCAGTACCAACAATCTGCTCGCCAACTGGACGATCAGCTACCAATGGGATGCAGACGGCAACCGGATCCGCCGCACCGATCCGGACGGTGTGTATTTCACCACCGACTATGATGGGCTCGATCGTGCCACGACTACGCATGAGAACGGTGCTGCGGCATCGTTGTTCACGATCAGCTACGATCAGCTCGGTCGTCGCGCCGGCATCGCGCGGGCAAACGGCACGACCACGACGTACACTTACGATGCTGCCGATCGCCTATCTCAGCTGAAGCAGGATCTTGCCGGCACGACCAACGACCTGACATTGACTTTTGGCTATAATGCCGACGATCAGATTACCTCACGCGGACTGGACAATACCGCTTATTCTTATCTGGAAGCGGTCAATGCCAACAAAGGCTACACCCCAAATGGCCTGAACCAGTATGCCAGCATCGCCGGCACCACGTACGGCTACGACGCGAACGGCAATCTCACCTCCGACGGCGGCTCGACCTACGGCTATGACGTGGA